>ERZ1673701.48-NODE-48-length-159984-cov-196.254694_pt1 | contig 159984 bp, 149 predicted proteins | sample MGYA00580231_ERZ1673701 | MGnify/ENA primary metagenome ERZ1673701 (study PRJEB41218, sample SAMN15661798) | gut metagenome | host: Homo sapiens | place: Canada: London | collected 2015-08-20/2019-03-30 | study: EMG produced TPA metagenomics assembly of...
GCAGACACAAAAAAGGCCATCTCAAATTATATTTCATTTTGAGACGGCCTCTTTCTTTTTGTGTGATGTGAGGGAAAAATCAGATAGACAATTCATGCAATACGTTCACCAGTTCGCGGTCAATCGGCTTGTCGTTCTTGATAGCCTTGGCAAACGGTACGTACACAATCTGGTCGTTTTCGATACCGATCATCACGTTGCGCTGGCCTTCCATCAAAGCCTGGATGCTGGCTACACCCATACGGCTGGCGATGATACGGTCGTGAGCCGTCGGACGTCCACCACGTTGCAAGTGTCCCAGAATGGTGACACGTACATCATACTGTGGATATTCGTTTTTCACACGTTCTGCATAGTGCATGGCTCCTCCGGTGATTTCACTTTCGGCTACCAGTACGATGGAACTGTTCTTTGATTTACGGAATCCGTTGTTGATGAACTCTTCCAGCTGGTCTACTTCCGTGTTGAATTCCGGAATGATGGCTGCTTCTGCTCCGGCGGCAATGGCACCGTTCAATGCCAGGAAGCCGGCATCACGTCCCATTACTTCGACGAAGAACAGACGCTCATGAGAAGTCGCGGTATCACGAATCTTGTCCACTGCATCCAGAATGGTGTTCAGGGCAGTGTCATAACCGATGGTCGTGTCTGTACCAAACAGGTCATTGTCGATGGTACCGGGAAGTCCGATACAAGGTACGTCAAACTCCTGTGCCAGCAGACGGGCGCCGGTCAAAGAGCCGTCTCCACCAATGATGATGAGGGCGTCGATGCCTTCACGCTGCATGGTTTCGTATGCGATTTGACGACCTTCCGGGGTGCGGAACTCCTGACAACGTGCGGTTTTCAGGATTGTACCTCCTAATTGTATGATATTGCTGACGTTTTCAGTCTTAAACTCCTTGATTTCACCTGTAATCAATCCTTTGTAGCCTCTGTAAATACCTTTTACTTTCAGTCCGTTGTAGATAGCGGAACGGGTGACGGCTCTGATTGCGGCATTCATGCCTGGTGCATCACCTCCGGAGGTCAGAATACCGATACATTTAATAGTTCCCATAATTGTTAGTTGTTAGTTTGATTTTTATGAAGCAAAAGTACAAAATATGTAGTTATTCCGTGACACTTTCTCTGCTTATTCTTCGCTCATTATAACTTTTTTACACGCTTCCATCAACCATTTCGGCGTGGAAGTGGCTCCACAGATTCCAATGGAATGTGCATGTGACAATAAGTCCTTGTCAATTTCCTCAGGTTTGTCAATTTGATAGGAATTGGGGTTGACTTTCTTGCATTCCTGAAAGAGTATCTTTCCGTTGGAACTTTTGTGCCCGCAGACGAAGAAAATCAGGTCATGACTGGCCGCGAACTCCCGGATGTGGGGCATGCGGTTGGCCACTTGCCGGCAAATGGTGTCGAAATACTGGAAAGAGGCTTCCGGCGAGATGTGCTCCTCAATGTAGGATACAATCTGGCGGAACTCGTCGAGTGACTTGGTGGTCTGTGAATACAGTCGGATGTCTTTCGTCATGTCGAGCTTGGTGACTTCTTCCAGCTTTTCGATGACGATGGCCTTCCCTTGTGTCTGTCCTACCAGCCCCAGCACCTCGGCATGACCGTTCTTCCCGTAGATGACAATCTGCCGTTCCCGGCCGCTGGGAGTGGTGTCATACTCCTGCTTGATTCTTTTCTGCAGCCGTAGCACGACCGGGCAGGTGGCATCAATGATTTCAATCTGGTTTTTGCGGGCCAGTTCGTAGGTCTCGGGCGGTTCGCCGTGGGCACGCAGCAGCACCTTGACATTCCGCAGGCGGGCAAACTCTTCGTGATTGATGGTAATCAGACCCAGTTTTTTCAGACGCTCACATTCCTGTCCGTTGTGCACGATATCTCCCAGGCAATACAAGGGTTCTCCCTTTGCCAGCTCTTCTTCCGCTTTGGAGATGGCAGTGGTCACTCCGAAGCAGAAACCTGACTCCTTGTCTATTTCAACGTGATGCATGGGTGGCTTTTTCAAATTGTTCCTTTAACCATTCTTTCTGTTCGGAAATCGTCATCTCGCTGTTGTCCAGCAGGATGGCGTCGTCGGCCTTGCGAAGCGGACTCACTGCCCGGCTTTGGTCAATGCGGTCGCGTTCTTCCACATTGTGCAGGATTTCATCGAAGGAGGCTTCCTGTCCTTTGGCCTTGAGTTCCTCGTAGCGGCGCTGGGCACGGATTTGTGCGGATGCGGTGACGAATATTTTCAATTCGGCATTGGGAAATACAGCCGTACCGATGTCTCGTCCGTCCATGACGATGCCTTTTTCCTTGCCCATTTCCTGTTGCTGGCGTACGAGCGCCTCACGTACGAAACCAAGGGCAGATACGGGGCTGACATGGGACGAAACTTCCATGGTGCGGATACGTTCTTCTACATTTTTCCCGTTGAGGAAGGTCACCGGGCGCTGGGTTTCCGGGTTGAGCTGGAACGAAATGTGAATCCGGTCCATCTGCTGGCGCAGGTCTTCTTCACGGATGCTTCCGTCGGCATTGAACAGTCCGTTTTCCAGGCAATACAGCGTGACGGCCCGATACATGGCTCCGCTGTCTATATAAATGTAACCGATTTCTTTGGCTAAATCCTTAGCCATGGTACTTTTCCCGCAGGAAGAGAAACCATCGATGGCAATGATAATCTTTTTCATGTGTTGGTTGCAATAAAATTGATTGGAATAGGGGCAAAGATAGTGTAAATCCTTTGTATGTGGATGTTTTTGAGTAAAGTTTTTAGCAATTCTCCTATTTAATAATAGGAAGTAAGAAACGGCATGTGCATAAACGTTAAAACCTTTCTTTGTATAGAGTAGATTTCTTCTTTATATTTTCTGTTTCACACTATGGGATTTGTATCCCACAGTGTAAAATATATATCCCACAGTGTGGTTTTTATATCCCACAGTGTGAAACAGAGAATTTGACGTTGGGCTTTCTGCTTAATTCAGGTGTGAAATAAAAAAATCATTGTTTTACATTATTTTTACTTCGGGAGAGTGAATTTCTGAAGATTTGTGTTACCTTTGCCACGTATAAAGTATTAACCTTTTTAATAAACACATTTATGGAAGTCAAGAAATCGCCTAAAGCGGACCTCGAGGGTAAAAAGACCACGTGGTTATTGGTAGGTTTCGTACTGATCTTGGCAGCGATGTTTGTGGCGTTCGAATGGACAGAACGTGATAAACAAGTCACTACCGATACCGGTATCACCGAACCAATTTTTGAGGAAGAAATGATTCCTATCACTGAACAGGAGGAACAGAAACAAGCTCCCCCTCCTCCTGAAGCTCCGAAAGTAGAAGAAGTATTGCAGATTGCAGAAAATGATGCAAATGTAGAAGAATCTACTATCCAGTCAAGTGAGGAAAACAATCAGGCTGTGGAAATCAAGTATGTGCCGGTTGAAGTAGAAGAAGAAGAACCGGAAGAACAGCAGATTTTCCAGGTCGTAGAAGAGATGCCGGAATTCCCGGGTGGTATGGCTGAATGTTTGAAGTTCATCAGCAAGAACATCAAGTATCCGACTATCGCACAGGAAAACGGTGTGCAGGGACGTGTAATCATCCAGTTCGTCGTTAACCAGGATGGTTCTATCGTAGACCCGGTGGTTATGCGTAGTGTAGACCCGTACTTGGATAAGGAAGCACTCCGCGTAATCAAGATGATGCCGAAATGGAAACCAGGTAAGCAGCGTGGTAAAGCTGTACGTGTGAAATACACCGTGCCTGTAACCTTTAAGTTGCAGTAATCTATTGATAGTATAAATTGAAGTAAAGGCTGCATTTTTGCAGCCTTTCTTTTTTCCCCTTTTATTAAAACTTATTTCCATGAAACAATATACAAGCGAACAACTGTTGCAGCAAATCCATGAGTACATCGGCCAGCTTTCTTACAAGCGGAAACCGATGGGGTTGTACGAACCGATAGAGTATGTGCTGGGGCTGGGCGGGAAACGTCTGCGTCCGGTACTGATGCTGTTGGCTTATAATCTGTACAAGGATGATGTGGAGCGTATATTCCCGCAGGCCGCTGGTATTGAAACCTATCATAACTTTACGCTGTTGCACGATGATTTGATGGACAAGGCCGATATGCGGCGCAACAAGCCGACCGTACATAAACGGTGGAACGAGAACACGGCCATCCTTTCGGGAGATGCCATGCTGATTCTTTCCTATCAGTTCATGATGCAGCAATGTCCGGCAGAATACGTGGAAAAGGTGATGGAGGTGTTCAGCCGTACCGCATTGGAGGTGTGTGAAGGACAGCAGTGGGACATGGAATTTGAACAGCTGACGGATGTGACGGTTGAGCAATACCTTGAAATGATTCGTCTGAAAACTTCTGTACTGCTGGCGGCAGCCCTGAAAATCGGAGCCATCCTGGGAGGGGCGCCAGAAAAAGATGCGGAACTTCTCTATGATTTCGGGGTGAAGATGGGACTGGCTTTCCAGTTGCAGGACGATTACCTCGACGTGTATGGTGATCCGGCTGTCTTTGGCAAGAAAATCGGAGGCGACATCCTTTGTAATAAAAAGACCTTTATGCTGATTACGGCGATGACGCAGGCTCAGGAAGACGATAAAGAGGCATTGCTGGGCTGGCTTCATGTGGAAGACTATGCACCGGAAGAAAAAATAAAAGCCGTGACGGCTATATATAATAAGGTGGGTGTAGCCGATAGCTGCAATGCCCGTATTGATGCGTATTATAAGGAAGGCCTGGCTTTGTTGGAGCAGGTGGAAGTAGAATCGGCCCGCAAGGAAGAACTGAAAGCCTTTGTTTGCCGTTTGATGGACCGTAAACTGTAAAATGATGAATGCTCTGATTGATACACATACTCATTTGTACACCGAAGAGTTTGAGGAAGACCGCGAACTGGCTGTAATCCGGGCGGTGGAGGACGGAGTAACCCGCTTGTTCATGCCGAATATTGATGATGCTACGGTGGAGGCTATGCTGAAGTTGTGCGACGCATACGACTGCTGTTATCCGATGATTGGGTTTCACCCTACTTCGGTCGATGAAAACTGGAAGGAACGTTTGCAGACGGTGAAACAATGGCTGACATCTGATCCGCAGCGTTTCTATGGTATCGGCGAAGTGGGAATCGACTTGTATTGGGACAAGACTTTCCGCAAGGAGCAGATGGCGGCGTTTGAGGAACAGCTGAACTGGGCCTTGGAGTACGACTTGCCTCTGATTATCCATTGCCGGGAAGCTTATCCGGAACTGCTGGAAATTCTCAAGCCTTACAAGCAGACGGCCTTGCGGGGAATTTTCCACAGTTTTACCGGCTCATCGGAAGAGGCTGCCCGTTTGTTGGAATATGAATCGTTCATGCTCGGCATTAATGGGGTAGTGACTTTCAAGAAAAGTACCCTTCCGGAAGTGTTGAAAAATGTGTCTTTAAGCCGGGTCGTGCTCGAAACCGATTCGCCTTATCTGGCTCCGGTACCCTATCGGGGAAAGCGGAATGAGAGCGCCCATCTGGTAAAGGTGGCCGAACGCCTTTCCGAAATTTATGGCATACCTTTGTCGGAAATAGCGGCCCAAACCACGGAAAATGCTTTAAAAGTCTTCACAAATGCGGAGAAAAGTTTTTAAAGTTTATTAATTTCAGGTCTAAAAGAAAACTTTTGCAGTTTGGATGTTATGTAAGACGAAAAAAAAGAATACATTTGTGACTGAAATCAATTAAAGGGGTTATGGGTGTTTGAAACTTGTTCCCGATATTGGAAAAGGAGAGGTGCTCGAGTGGTTGAAGAGGCACGCCTGGAAAGCGTGTATACGCCAAAAGCGTATCACGGGTTCGAATCCCGTTCTCTCCGCAATATAAGAGAAAAACAATTAACAAACTATTAATTAATTAATCTTAAAAATTAGACACACAATGAAAAAGTTATTTGCAATTCTTGCAGTGATGGGAGTCCTCTCATTTGGAATGACTCAGACAGCTATGGCTCAGGATTCTACAGCTACCGCAGCTCCGGCTCAGACAGAAGAAGTAGCAGCCGCTGACGATGCAGCAGCAGCTCCGGCTGTAGTAGAAGAAGGTGGTTTGCACAAAGAATTAAAGACTAAGTTTATCGAAGGTGATGCAGGCTTCATGTCTTTGGTTGCTATCGCATTGGTACTTGGTTTGGCTTTCTGTATTGAACGTATCATTTACTTGAGCTTGGCTGAAGTAGACGTAAAGAAATTGATGGCTAAGGTTGAAGCCGCTTTGGAAAAAGGTGATGTAGAAGGTGCTAAGACTATCTGCCGTAACACTCGTGGTCCTGTTGCTTCTATCTGCTATCAGGGTTTGATGAGAATCGACGAAGGCTTGGACGTAGTTGAACGTTCAGTTGTTTCTTACGGTGGTGTTCAGGCTGGTTACCTTGAAAAAGGATGCTCTTGGATTACATTGTTCATCGCGATGGCTCCGTCTCTGGGATTCTTGGGTACTGTAATCGGTATGGTTATGGCGTTCGACCAAATCCAGCAGGCTGGTGATATTTCTCCGACAGTTGTTGCAGGTGGTATGAAAGTGGCCTTGATTACTACTATCTTCGGTTTGATCGTTGCTTTGATTCTGCAGGTATTCTATAACTACATCCTGTCTAAGATTGAAGCTATTACAAGCCAGATGGAAGATTCTTCTATCACATTGCTTGATATGATCATGAAGTACAACTTGAAATACAAAAAATAATAAGAACAATGGCTAAATTATCATATAAAGTATCATACTACGTATTCTATGTATGCATCGCACTGATTCTGGTGGTGCTGGGCATGTTCTACGGAGTAGGATACAGCGAAACAAATGCAGCTGGTTTGGTTGAACCGGCTAACACTCCGGCCCTGATGTACCTGATGTATGGTATGTTTGCAATTACTGTTATCGCAACTCTTATAGGAGCTATTGCACAGTTTGGCGGAGCGTTGAAAGATAATCCGAAAGGAGCTATCAAATCATTGATTGGATTGATTCTGTTGGTTGTATTACTGATTGTTACTTATAACCTCGGTTCTTCTGAAACAGTTGTTATGGGTGGCGGTACAGAATATACCAATGTCACTATGCTGAAGGTAACAGACATGCTGCTGTACTCTACATACGTATTGTTCGGCTTGGCTGCCCTTGGTACATTGATCAACTTGTCTGGAATTTTGAAGAAATAATATCATCATTGAAGTTTAATTAAAATATAAGGAGTAAGTCAAATGGCAAAAAAGAAAAGAGCAGTGCCGGGAATCAACTCAAGTTCTACGGCCGATATTGCCTTCATGTTGCTTATTTTCTTCCTTATTACAACATCAATGGATACTGACCGTGGTTTGGCGAGACGTTTGCCGCCTCCACCTGAAAACAAGGATCAGAAAGATGATATTATTGTAAAGGAAAGAAACGTTCTTCAGGTTCGTTTGAACAAGGACGACCAACTGATGGTCGGTGGAGAATGGTCTGACATCAGACAGTTGAGACAAAAGGCAAAAGAATTCATTGCCAACCCGAATAACGACGAGAACTTGCCTGAAAAGCATGCAAAGCATCTTCCGTTCTTCGGTGACGTAATGATTACAGAAAAGCATGTAATCTCTGTGCAGAATGACGTGGGTACTAGCTACAATGCGTATATTCAGGTTCAGAACGAATTGGTAGCAGCTTACAATGAGCTGCGTAACGAACTGGCTCAGTCTCAGTTTGGAAAATCATTCGCTGAATGTTCTGAAGACGAGCAGAAAGCTATTACAGACTATTATCCGCAGAAGATTTCTGAAGCAGAACCTAAAAAATATGGAGGAAAATAATCATGGGAAAATTTAATAAGACAGGTAAGCGTGGCATGCCGGAGTTGAATACCTCTTCTTTGCCGGACCTTATCTTTACCATGTTGTTCTTCTTCATGATTGTAACAACCATGCGTGAAGTTACGTTGAAGGTTCAGTTCAAGGTGCCGCAAGCTACGGAATTGGAAAAGCTTGAAAAGAAGTCTTTGGTGTCCTTCATCTACATCGGTAAGCCGATGCCGGAGTTCCAGAAAAAGATGGGTACTACCGACCGTATCCAGTTGAACGATAAGTTCGCTGAATCTTCAGAAGTGCAGGACTACATCTATCAGGAACGTGAAAACATGAAAGAGGAAGATAAACCGTTTATGACTGTTTCCCTGAAGGTCGATGCAAATACCAAGATGGGTATCGTAACAGAAGTAAAACAGGCTCTTCGTCAGGCATACGCTTTGAAGATTAACTATTCAGCTACTCAGCGTCAGTAATAGTTTTTCATACTTACAAGAAAAGGCTGTCTCTTTAGAGGCGGCCTTTTTTTATGTCTTTAGGAGACCTTGGAGTTGATGGGGTTCTAATGTATGCAGGTTATTTTGTTTTCTGTGGAGAAGACTGACTGACGTGATGTACGAGCAACCTTCTGTGTATTTTCTTCTCTGGGCATGTAGGAACAGAAGGGCTTCTCTGAGGGAGTATAAAGAATGGGTGAGATTGGTATGGTAGACAAGTCCTGCCTTTCTGCCTTTGATGGAAAAAGTGTCGGATAGAGGTGTGTCTTTTATTGTGAAACAGTGGGAGAGACAAGTAAGTAACGCTTCTTTTTCCAGTAATATACCTGTCCGTAGATATCCGCCAATGCCCAGCCGATAGGAATGGACCACCAGATACCGTGTACACCAATGGAAGGAATGGATGCTAAGAGGTAGGCTAAGGCTACACGGGTTCCCAAGGACAGAATGGTCAGGATAATAGACATTTCAGGCTTGCATACCGCCCGGTAAAAGCCATACCATAGAAACAGGTAGCCGATACCTAAGTAGAAACTACCTTCTACCCGGAGATATTCTACTCCAATCCGGATAATTTCTTTTTCTTCCGGTGAAATGAAAATCTGCATTAGCCAGGGAGCAGTCAGAAAGATAAGCGCTGAGAGAAGCAGGCAGAAAAGCGTAGTCATCCAGAACGCTTTTTTGAAGCCTTGTAGGATGCGCTCTTTCTTTCCGGCTCCGTAGTTTTGGGCAGTGAAAGTAGAGAATGCATTGCCGAAATCCTGTACGGGCATGTAAGCAAAGGAATCAATTTTGACGGCGGCAGTGAACGCAGCCATGACGGAAGTCCCGAAACTGTTAACCAGCCCCTGTACCATCAGAATACCAAAGTTCATGACCGATTGTTGTATGCAAGTCAGTGAGGCATACGAAAATGCCTGTCTGACGAGGGGACGGCTTATCTTGAAGTCTTTCCGTGTAAGCCGTGTTTCCGGAATTTTTCTCCAGCAGTACAGCCAAAGTCCGATGGCGGAAACGGCTTGCGAAAGGACCGTAGCTGTGGCCGCTCCTGCGATACCGTAGCTGAGTCGAAGGATGAACAGCAGGTCGAGTACGATGTTCAATACGACGGAGATTGTCAGATAAACTAGGGGCGTAAAGGAATTGCCTAATGCCCGCAGGAGGTAGGCATAATAATTATACAGGTAGACGAACCAGATGCCGATAAAGGTAATTTTCAGGTAGTCGTACGTCATTTCCTGTAATTCTTCCGGGGTTTGCAGCCATTGGATAATAGGACGGATGCAGCTGATGGTGAAAGCGAAAATGAGGAAGGTAGCGATGCCCGTAATGAGTAGAGCGGCTGCTTGGCTACGTTTCAGAAGTTCATAATCTTTGGCTCCGTAACGCATGGAGAACAAGGCACTGCATCCCATGCACAGACCGATGAAAATGGAAGTGATGAATACCATGAGTGTGTAGGAGGAGCCTACGGCAGCCAGCGCATTGGCCCCCAGCGTCTGGCCGATAATCAGTGTATCCGCAATATTATATCCCTGCTGGAGCAGGTTGCCGAGGATGAGCGGATAAGCTAGACAAAGCATGCTTTGGGTGATATTTCCCGAAGTGAGGTCTTTCGTGCGACTGGTCTGCATAGTTTATGGGGTATAACAAAATAAAATGGATTTAATAAACACGTGTTTATTAAATCCATTTTTACTATGTGCGCCTGATAGGACTCGAACCTACACGTCTCACGACACCAGATCCTAAGTCTGGCGCGGCTACCAATTACGCCACAGGCGCATACAGAAAACGATTTCTGCATTTGCGGAGGCAAAGGTAGAAATAATTTCCCGATTCTCCAAATCTGCGGGTCAATTCTTTAGTATTTTGATGGCGGTTTCAATGAGTGTATCTTTTCCTCGCTGCATGTCTTCACTGGTCATGTCTACTTTCACATCCGGCTCGATACCGAACTCCAGCTGGTTCATGTCCGGGTCGAACATGGGGCTGGCTGAGAAACGGATGGACCATCCGTTGGGGATTTCGGAACTGAACGGCAGACCTGAACCGCCTCCGGTCGTATCTCCCAGGGTAGTGACATGGGGGAACTGCCGCATGGTATTGACAAAGTCATTGGTGGCACTGTAGGAACGTCGGTTGGTCAGCACTACGGCCTTTTTCTGCCAACGGATGCTGTTGGATGGTTCTTGATACACCGGTTCCGGGTCGGAAAAGTCATTGTGGCCGGGTCCCGTTTTGTGGCGGATGTAGCCCACCAGCACCTTTTCGTTGGTAAAGCGGGCGGCCAGTTTTTGGGCGGTAGTCAGGCTACCCCCTCCGTTGTTGCGCACGTCGATAATCACTCCGTCGCAGATTTCCAGTTTTTTCAGCATCTGATCCAGATTTCCATCGCCGATACCGTCCGAGAAGCTCTCGCAGTACACATAACCGATGTTGTTGTCCAGTATCTGGTAGGTGAGTCCGGAAGTGATGATATAGTTTTTTTTAAGGTAATTGCTTTGGATGCTGTCGCTGAAATTGCGCGGGTAGGCATCAAACCATTCCCGGTATTGCGAGCTGCCTAAGGAGCTGCTTAAATTCACATGACCGTCTTTCAGTTCGTTGACCATGTCTGAAAGAACTTCAAAAAGTGCTTCCCAGCTCATCGACGGAGAAATCCGTTTCGCATAGCGGGTGTGTACTTCGTCCCAGTCCAGATCATACACTTCCTTTTTGTAATCCAGGAAACAATATTGCTCGTCGATGATTTTCCAGAGCGATTCGAAATTGGCTTCCGGTGTATTGCCCTGTATGTCTTCACGGATACACGAAGAGAATAAGGCGCAGGTCAGCACCAGCAGGAGGCCGTATAAGTGGAAATGATATATTTTCTTCATATCAGTAGGGAGTAACGTTTGAAGGCATGGTGATTCGGTTCTTACCTTTCAGCAGGTAGAAATTCTTCACGAAGCCAATCATGAAATCATGTGAGTAAGTATGGTATTTCAGGTGGTTGACCTTGGCCTGCTGGAGGTCGCAGACATAGGCTACACGCATCGTGACCTTCCGGATAGGGAAGTCGAGAGTCACCATCTGGCGGAGGGAAGGACTGTTGTGGAGGGAGGTAAACAGGACATTCTTTCCTTTGTGTCCCAAGGAGAACATTTCATAGTATGACTGTCCGAATTCGGGAGAGAACATGGTACCCAGTAACGGAAGGTTGGCCTGGTAACGTGCCACCAGCGGATAGTGGCCGATGTGGAACTTGTAGATAGCCATACCGGAGAGGCCCAAACTTCCGTACGCCTTGGCTTGTGCCGGGTTATTGGAATTGCGCGTATTGTACACGAATCCCCCGTTCAGGTCAATTGTCGGGCCGGCCAGCAGCTTCAACTGCTCACTGAGACGGAACTGATAGTGGAGAGCATAACTCCAGTTCAGCAGTCCGGCATACATATAACCTGTCTTGCTGGGATTGTGCGTGTACGACACATGGGCCTGCAACAGGTTCTGTGCCGATACGTTTCCGTTCATCAGCCGGGTCATGCGCATATTCTCGCGCAGGATACGCACTTCCGGCCCTTTGTATTCCAGTGGAGAAAGATACGTGTCGAGTACGTTGCTCACGCCTGCTCCGTAGAGTACGGAACGCATCACGTAGCGGGTCGCACGCAGACTGTCTTCCTGTGCATGGAGCATGAGGACAGACAGGCAGGCGTAGAGTAGAAAGATAATTCGTTTCATGCGATTAAAAGAGTTTCATTTGTCCGTCGTCTTCCTGGATGTCCTCTTCTTCTGTTCCGTCTTCCTCATCCTTTTCCGGTTCTTCCGGTTCCGGATCCGGCATGCGGGTCGGTTCCAGCTCGGTAATCCGTTCGACGGTATAGGTGGTCAGACGCTTGCCCTTGGCCTTGAAGCTTTTGACGCCCACAAAGTCGCTGGCTTCCAGTACGAGTGCTTCCCGGAAGCTGTCGTGCCCGCCGAAATCGACTTGTATGCGCGGGTACACCTGACAAGTCAGCAGGATGAGCTGTGTATGTTTGTTGTCGCCCAGGAAATTCTGTTTCTTGTTGGTCGCTTCGAAGGTGAACCGTTTCAGGTACGGATAATTCTGTTGGTCGGCATCATAGAGTACGGCCGTCCATACCTTGTCGGGATTGAACTTCTCAATGCAAAGGATATCCGGATCGTAATGGTTGCTCAGGTCGAAGTTTGTGGTGTAGAATTCTCCGTTTTTCTGAACCACCAGGATGCTTTCATCGCTTTGGAATTCACCCAGGTATTGTCCTCTGCCGTCGTAGTTGAGTCGCAGCACGTCGTGGTCGAACCAGACCTTTCTGCCGCCGAGGGTGGAACCGCCTTTCTGCTTCAGGCTGATTTTGTGTACCTCGGCCTTGGTGAGCAGGTTACCCATCGATTGCTTGCCCTTGATGTGGATGGTACTGAAATCCTTCTCGAAGGTCGGTTTCTTGATGCGGGGTGTCGGACGCAGGATGACCCGGATGACTTCCGCTTCTCCGTTGGGATTGGCCGTGAAGTAGACAATCTTGGATCCTGGTGTACCTTGTGTCACGTCGTACTCCCGGTCGCGGATGATGGAGGTCACATTGAAGCGTTTGATATAATAATACCCATCCTTTCCGTCACGGTAAATGACGTTGTAGATGGTACGTTTGTCGTTCTTTTTGAATACGTTGACATACAGGATGTTCTTGCCGACAAACAGTTTGTCGGACACGCGGACAATCTTGTATTTTCCGTCCTTGTAGAAGATAATCACATCGTCGATGTCGGAACAGTTACACACATACTCGTCTTTTTTCAGCCCCGTACCGATGAAGCCCTCCTCTCGGTTGATGTACAGCTTCTCGTTGGCTTCCGCCACTTTGGTAGCCACGATGGTGTCGAAGTTGCGGATTTCTGTACGGCGTGGGAAATTCTTGCCATATTTCTCTTTCAGGTGCTGGTACCAGTCGATGGTATATTCCGTGATGTGTGCCAAGTGGTTGTCAATCTCCTCCAGTTGGGCTTTCAGACGGGCGATGAATTCGTCTGCCTTGTCTTTGTTGAACTTGAGGATACGTGCCATTTTGATTTCCATCAGTTTGAGGATGTCTTCTTTCGTCACTTCGCGCACGAACTGTGGATAGAAGGGAGTCAACCGTTCGTCAATGTGCTCGCAGGCTGCATCCATGGACTCTGCCTGTTCGAATTGCTTGTCCTTGTAAATCCGCTCTTCGATGAAGATTTTCTCCAAGGAAGCAAAATGCAAGGTTTCCAGCGTTTCGTCCCGCTGAATTTCCAGTTCTTTCCGGAGCAGGGCCAGTGTGTTGTCGACAGATTTTTTCAGCACTTTGCTCACCGAGAGGAAATGCGGTTTCTTGTTGTCGATGACACAGCAGTTGGGTGAGATGTTCACCTCGCAGTCTGTAAAGGCGTATAGAGCGTCGAGTGTCTTGTCGGACGATACACCCGGCGTCAGATGTACCAGAATCTCTACTTTTCCGGCCGTGTTGTCGTCTACCTTCCTAACCTTGATTTTTCCCTTTTCGATGGCCTTCAGAATGGAGTCAATCAGAGACGATGTGGTCTTCCCGTAAGGAATCTCGCTGATGCACAGGGTCTTGTTGTCGAGTTTGGAAATCTTGGCCCGTACGCGTACTACGCCCCCTCTTTCCCCGTCGTTGTAGCGGGACACATCGATGGAGCCCCCTGTCTGGAAGTCCGGATAGAGCTGGAAGTCCTCTCCGTGCAGGTAGGCAATGGCCGCATCACACAATTCGTTGAAGTTATGGGGAAGAATCTTGGAAGAAAGTCCCACGGCGATACCTTCCACCCCCTGAGCCAGCAGCAGCGGGAATTTTACCGGCAGAGTGACCGGTTCCCGGTTTCTTCCGTCGTAGGAAGCCTGCCATTCCGTGGTTTTCGGGTTGAACACCACGTCGAGGGCGAATTTGGACAGCCGGGCTTCGATGTAACGGGGAGCTGCTGCGCTGTCGCCCGTCAGGATGTTACCCCAGTTTCCCTGGCAGTCGATGAGCAGGTCTTTCTGTCCCAGTTGCACAAGGGCGTCTCCGATGGAAGCATCTCCGTGCGGATGAAACTGCATGGTGTGTCCCACGATGTTGGCCACCTTGTTGTAGCGTCCGTCATCCAGACGTTTCATGGAGTGGAGAATGCGTCGCTGCACCGGCTTCAGTCCGTCGTTGATGTGGGGTACGGCACGCTCCAGAATCACGTATGAAGCATAGTCCAGAAACCAGTTCTGGTACATGCCGCTCAGCTGGTGCTTCACCGCCTCATCGGTGGTCGATACAGGTTTGTAGTCAGAGTGTTCTTCTTTTTCAGGCAGATTTGCCGTTTGCTTTTCGTCCTTGTCAAAAGTATCTTCGCTCATATTCAAATGGGTCCTATGTAAAAGAGATTCGGGCAAAGTTACTGAATAATTCTGTAAGGTGGAAATAACTGACTTACAATTCTAGACCTTGCAAGGGGCATTTTTAGGGAAATCCCTTAGCTTGATTATCTCGACACGAGCGTGATGAGAGGTGGACACGGACGTGACGAGACCTTGACACGAACGTGATGAGACCGTTGCACGTTCGTGTCAAGGTAAGAAGTCAAGTACGGGATAGCTTATTGCTGCTTGCGGTAGCTGCGGATGGCCCATACATATAGCAGAACGGCAAAGGTGGAGAGCATGGAAAGCTGGAAGCCGATGTCGCCGATGTGGCTGCCCTTCAGATAGACCATGCGCATGATTTCCATAAAGTAACGCAGCGGATTAAGGTATGTGATGTATTGTGCCCATTCCGGCATGCTGCTGATAGGAGTGAAAAGTCCGCTCATCAGAATGAAAATCAGCATGCAAAACCACATGACGAACATGGCTTGCTGCATGGTAGAAGAATAGTTGGAGATGACCAGTCCCAGTCCCGACATGACCAGCGCGAAAATCAGTGTGGCCAGATAGATGGTGAGGATGTTTCCTTCGGGAGTCAGGCCGTAGACCAGCCAGGCCAGCAGCATGCACAGGTTCAACACCACAAATCCGATGGCCCAGTAGGGCAGCAGTTTGGCGAGGGTAAAGGTGAAAAGGCTCACCGGACTGACATTGATTTGCTCGATGGTACCTGCTTCTTTCTCGCTCACCACGTTCAGGGCTGGCAGGAAGCCGCAGAGCAGTACCAGAATCAAGGTCATCAGGGCGGGTACCATGAATACTTTGTAGTTGAGGTACGGGTTGAACAGGTAGCGCACGGAAGTAGGGGAGGCTTGCGGATTGAGAATCTGTTGCAAGTAGGCACTTCCCAGTCCTCCTTTGGTACCGTTGACCGTGTTGACGGCAATTAGGGCGGAGGGACTGAGGCCGCGGGCCTGGTCTTTCTCAAATCCGCGGGGAATTTCCAGCAGCATGTCCACCTGGTCTTTTTCGATGACATTCAGACCTTGTGTGTAGGAAGCAGGCAGGGCGGTCAGCTGGAAGTAACGGGAGGCCTCGATGCGGTGTACCAGTTGTTGGGACGAGGGACTATGGTCGTGGTCAATGACGGCAATGCGCAAGTCCTCGATTTCCAGTGTGGCGGCCCAAGGCATCACCAGCATCATCACGCAGGGAAACAGCAGAATGAGGCGGGGCAGGAAACGGTTCCGTTTCAGTTGCTTGAACTCTTTTTCTATCAGGTAACGTAACATCATAAGCTTGTGGTTTATTCCAATCGGTTTTTAAATTTGCGGGTGGTGGCTGCAATCAGGATTACGGCCATGAGGCATAACACAGCCACTTCCTTCCACACGTAGACAAAGGGTACACCTTCAATCATCAGTCGTCGCACTGCTGCCACGTACCAGCGTGCCGGGATGAGACAGGAAATGGCCTGGAGGATACCCGGCATACTTTCCACCGGAAAGATGATACCCGACAGGATAATGGTCGGGATGAGCAGGACCATGGCCGAAACGAGCAGGGCTGCTACCTGGGTATGGGTGACGCAGGAAATCAGTAGTCCAAGCGCCAGCGACACGAAGATGAACAGCAGGGAGACTCCCAGCAAGGCCGTCAGACTTCCGGCTATCGGCACGTCGAGCACAAAGACCGAAAGCAGCAGGATGGTGGTCAGGTTCAGCAGGGAGAGCATGAAGTAGGGCACGGCTTTCGAAAGGATGACAAACAACGGATTGACGGGAGAGACCAACAGCACTTCCATTGTGCCGGTTTCTTTTTCGCGGACGATTGAAATGGAGGTCATCATGGCGCAAATCAGCATCAGAATCAGTCCCATAACTCCTGGCACGAAGTTGTAGGCACTCTTCATCTGCGGGTTGTAGAGCAGCTTGTTGTAGGCTACAATCGGCATCCCTTCCGTACTTCTTTTGGAGGAGAAAGCGTCAGCGGGCCGGATGGTTTGCAGGGCTTGTCGGAGAATGGTTTGGGCATACGTACTCCGGGTGACTGCCAGGTTGGGTTCCGTGGCGTCGGCCAGAATCTGTATCTGTGCGGAATTGAAGCGGAAACGGTGCAGGTCGGACGGAAAAATGACGGCCAGCTCTATCTGGTTGCGCCGGAACAGCCGCTCAATTTCATCGGGAGACTGGACGACATGTTTTACCGTGAAATACTCACTGGCATCCAGTTGCTCTACCAGTTTCCGTATATCCGTCTGAAGGGAGGGAGCCAATACGGCAGTCTGGACATTGCGCACCTCGGTAGAGATGGCAAAGCCGAAAAGGATAATCTGTATAATCGGCATTCCTATCAGTATCAGCATGGTGCGCCGGTCGCGCAGAATGTGATGGAATTCTTTTCTGACAAAAACGATAAACTGTTTCATGGTCGTTCGGTTTGAGCGTGAGTAAAAGCCGCGTCTCCCCGTTGGGCATCGCGGGCCAGTTTCTGGAACACTTCGTCCATGTTTCGGGCTTGAAAACGGGCTTTCAGTCCGTCGGGAGTATCCAAGGCGCGGATATGTCCGTCCACCATCATGGAAATGCGGTCGCAATATTCTGCTTCGTCCATGTAGTGCGTGGTGACGAAAATGGTGATTCCCTGGTCGGCAGCCTGATAAATCAGTTCCCAGAACTGGCGGCGGGTGGCCGGGTCCACACCTCCGGTCGGTTCATCCAGAAAAACCAGTTCCGGGCGGTGGAAAATGGCCACTGAGAAGGCCAGTCGTTGTTTCCAGCCTAGAGGCAGGGAACGGACCAAGGTATGTTGCTCCTCGTAGAGGCCGATACGCCGTAAGGTCTCTTCGGTGCGGGTCGTAATTTCTTTGGCATTGACCCCGTAGATACCTCCGAACAGGCGGAGGTTCTCGCGGACCGTTAGGTCTTCATACAGCGAAAACTTCTGGCTCATGTAGCCGATTCGTCGTTTTATCTCCTCACTCTGGGTCCGGACATCGAACCCCATCACTTCCGCTTTCCCTTCGGAAGGCAGACTGAGTCCGCAGAGAATACGCATGGCGGTGGTTTTTCCGGCCCCATTGGCTCCCAAAAAGCCGAAAACCTCTCCCCGCTGTACCGAGAAAGAGATATGGTCGACCGCGGTAAAAGTGCCGAACCGTTTGACCAGATTGTCTACCTGAATGAGGGGGGCGGCGTTTCCGACTGCTGCTTTTCGCTCAAGTCCGGGAGGACACAGAATGTCGCTGAACCGTGTCAGGATGGTTTCCGGGCGGTCGATACCTTTGATTTCTCCTTCATACAGGAAGGCCACGCGGTCGCATTGTCGGGCTTCGTCCATGAAAGGGGTGGATACCACGAGGGTGATGCCTTCCTGACGGAGACGGGCCAGCATCTCCCAGAATTCCCTGCGGGATACAGGGTCTACTCCGGTGGTCGGCTCATCCAGAAACAGGATTCTGGGAGCATGGACCAGCGCGCAACACAATGCCAGCTTTTGCTTCATACCTCCCGACAGGGCTCCGGCTCGCCGGTTTTTGAACGGAGCAATCTGTTCGTAAATCGGCCGAATCCGTTCGTAGTTCTCTTCCACAGTGGTGTGAAAGACGGTGGCAAAGAAACGCAGGTTTTCTTCCACAGTCAGGTCTTGGTACAAGGAGAAACGTCCCGGCATGTAGCCTACGCTTCGTCGGATGGTGCGGAAGTCGGCCAATACGTCGGCATGCAGTACATGAGCCGTTCCCTGGTCCGGTTTCAGTAGAGTGGTCAGGATGCGGAAGAGCGTACTCTTTCCGGAACCGTCGGGACCGATGAGGCCGAACAGTTCGCCTTGTTTCACCTGGAAAGATACGTCGCGCAGGGCCTGTACCTTTCCATAGTTTTTGCTTACGTGGCTGACTTCAATAAGGGTTTCCATTTATGTGCTTCTTTCAGAATTTGACTTCGCCGTACATTCCCAGTTTGATGTGGCCGTCGTTGTGGACGGCTATCTTGACAGCATAGACCTGGTTGGCGCGTTCGTCATCGGTCAGGATGGTTTTCGGGGTGAATTCGGCTTCTTCGGAAATCCAGGTCACTTTGCCGGGGTAGGTGTTCCGTTGTGCGTCGCCGAAGTCGGCAAATACCGTGACCTCGCTTCCCAGTTTTACGGAGGCCAGTTGCCGGGAGGTGACGTAGGCCCGCAGGAAGATGTGTTCCGTGTCGGCTATCTTGAACAGCGGCTTCCCTAGGGTAGCCAGTTCTCCCGGTTCTGCATATTTGGCCAGAATCGTTCCGCTTATCGGGGTGGTGATATGGCATTTCTTGAGTTGGTCTTCGATTTGTGCCACTTGGATGGCTACCGACGAGCTTTGTTCCGTCAGGCTGGCAGTGGTGTTTCCCAAAGACGACACTTGTGCCTCCAGTTGCCGGTTGAGTACCGCCAGCTGGGCGTCCCAGTCATCCAGTTGTTTGCGGTTAGCCGCCTGTGCTTTCAGCAGGTTTTCCACTCGGTTGCGTTCCCGTTGTGCGGTGGCGATTTGTTCCTTGGTGGCGGCAATCTGCCGATGAATGTCGGGGCGTTGGCTTTCCACGGATTTCATCTGTGCCTCCAGCTGTCGTTTTTTCAGGTAGAGTTGTACGGTGTCCACCAGCCCCACTTCAGTGCCTTGGGTAAAGTGCATCCCTTCTTCCGCATTCAGATAGAAGAGCTTTCCGGAGGCTTCGGAAGAGACCACAATCTCAGTTGCTTCAAAAGTACCGGTTGCATCAAAGTCGTCTTTATCTTCACAGGCGGTGAGACAAATCGGCATAAGCGCTTGGAATACATATCTTTTTTTCATACGCAAGAATTTTTAGAATGAAGTATTTTAATTGGTCAGGTGTTTCCGTTGGTGTAAATGCATGAGCAGTTGTACTTCGTGTACGGCCTTGGCTTGTCGTGCCAGGTTTTCGGCTGTAATTTCTTTTAGCATGTCACTGACACTCAGTGTGCCATTGGCCACTTTGGCTTGGGCAGACCGCCGGATATTCTCTCGCAATCGGATGATTTCCTCGTCTTTCTTCATCTGCTGGCGGAGACTTTGGATGGTACCGTCCTCCTCTGCCACTTGCAATTGGGTGTGGAATAGAAACAAATCACGTCCGTTCTGGATTTTCTGGAGTTGGTTGTCCAGCTTTTTACGGTCGTTCTTTAGTGTGTACAGGCTTCCGAAATTCCAGGTAAAGCGGGCGCCTACCAGATAGTAGGCCCTGAATTTGTCTTTCAGAATATCCAGTCCCGGGTTGCCGTAGGCTCCTTGGGCGAAAAGGCTGAAAGAAGGGAGATAACCGCTCTGCAATCCTTTTCGTTGGATGGCTACAGTCTGCTCCTGTGCTTCGTACCACCGGAGTTCAGGTCGGTTAAAACCGGAAGAGGTTGTTGCAACAGGTTCTGGCCGTATCAGTTGAGCCTGTGCAGGGAATTCTTTTCCAGTGAGTAAAGACAACATGCGCAGGTAGGCCGTACGGTTGTTTTCCAGCTGGATACGCTGCTGTTTGGTCTGAAGAATCTCTACTTGTACGGCATCCACGTCGGCATCGTTGGCTGTGCCATTCATCCGGTAGGCTTCTACTGTTTTCAGGTTGCGGACCAGTTCTTCCTCCAATAATTTGTTTTGTGTCCGTTGTTCGTCCAGCAGGAGAATACCGAAGAAAACCTGATTTACCCGTTCTTCCAGGGCATACATGCTGGTGTCGAGCTGGCGTGCATTTTCTTCCGTGACTGCTTTGACTTGGGCTTTCTGGTGACGGATTTTTCCTCCGTCCCATACGTTCTGTTTGATTTCTACTAATGCCTGATACTGGTCTTTGGGCAGTCCCTTGATGCCAAGTCCCGGAATTTCGAAAGGAAAAGTGGTGGCTTCGCTTTGATAAGAAATTTTGCCACTCAGGCTGATTTGTGGCAGGTTGCCTTTGGCCACGTTCGATAAGGTATATTTTTCAGCTAGCTGAAGCAGCTCGTATTGTCGCACTAGCGGGTAGTTTTCGCGAGCCTGCTGCTGGCAACTTTCTAAGGTGATTTGTGCCTGGCTTATCATGCTCAGGCTCCATGCACACAGAAGGAGGAAAGTTCGTATCATAGGCATTGAGTCTTTATTAGAAGTGATACGACAAAGATAGAGGCTTTTGGATAAACTTTCGGTCCTATATGTGGGGTGGAATGTTCTTTTTGTTCGATAAGTATGTGATTTTAGGATGAAAAACGGGTAAAATATTATCTTTGCAGGAAATCATTGTGTCGAATCAAATGAAATCGAATCATCTGTTGTTGCTGGCATTGAAGACAGTGAGTGAACACGTGGGTGCAGGGCGTAACACTTCTCGTTTCTTAACCTCCGAGCTGGGACTGCTCCGTTCTGTTCAGGGGATAGCCGACGTCATTCATTTTATTCCCATGGAAGGACAGCCTTACCGGTTGACCGAAGGGAGAGTGGTCTATTTCCGTGCAGGGGTACTTCGTTTGCGTGTCAATCTTCGGGAAATGGAATTCAAGACGGGCGATTTGCTGATTGTGTCTCCCGGAACGGTTTTCGAGTTTCTTTATGTATCGCCCGATTTGGATTTGTCCATGCTGGCCTTTTCAAACAGTCTGATGGAAAACTGGCAGAAAGAAGAGTTGTTGCAAACTTATTTGCAAGGGAGATTGTGCTTGCATTTATCCTTGACTGCGCAAGAAGTGCAGCGTATGGAACAGTTGTTTGCCTTGCTGTGGGAAGTGGTACACGATCAGCCTTTCCCGAAAGCTTCCGTACAAAGTCTGATTTCTCTTTTTTTCCATCAAGTGGATTTTGTCAGGAAAAGCGGACAATTGGCAGAAAAGCAGAAACGAACCCGCCAGGAAGAAGTGTTCAACCGTTTTCTGGAGCTGGTCAACAAATATGCGGTTCGTGAGCGGAGCATCGCTTTTTATGCCGATCGGCTGTATCTGACTCCCCGTTATTTGAGCACGTTGGTCCGGCAAGCCAGCGGGCGGACGGTGATGGACTGGGTCAATGAGGCAGTAGTACAGGAAGCTAAGCTGAGGTTATGTCACACCGACAAGCTGGTGTATCAGATAGCCGACGAGTTGAATTTTCCCAATGCCTCGTTCTTTTGCAAGTATTTCCGGCGTATGACGGGGATGACGCCCAATGATTTTCGGCAGGAAAACGGATAAAAAGTGCTTATGATTTCATCTCTTGTATGGGTTGGCGATCCGTGCGGAGAGTTTTCAATACCGGGATGGTCAGCGGGAGTGACAGCAGGAACGAACACAGGTCGGATACAGCCTGGCACATTTCCACTCCTTGCAGCTGTAGGAAATAGGGAAGAACCAGTATCAGGGGAATAAAGAACAGACCTTGGCGGGAGGAAGAAAGGGTGACGGCCCGTTTGGGCTGGCGGATGGTCTGCAGGAGCATGTTGCACAGGATGACCCATGCACCCAACGGAAGCGTGATGAGCTGCCAGCGCAAGGCTTCGGCTCCTACGGCAATGACTTGCGGGTCTTCTTTCCGGAACCAGGATACGACTTCCGGTGCGTAAATGTAGCCAATCAGGGAGCAGACAGCCAAGAAGATGAGTCCCACTTTCACGCAGTATTTGAATCCTTGGAGCACACGCCGGTTCAGTCCTGCTCCGTAGTTGAATCCGCATACGGGCTGAAAACCTTGTCCGAAACCGATGACAAAGGAATTGATGAACATGCAGATGCGGGTGACGATGGACATTCCGGCAATAGCTGCATCTCCGAAGTTACCGGCTGCCACGTTCAGCAGGATGGTCGAAACACTGGCCAGTCCCTGACGGCACAGGGAAGGGCTGCCTCCATAGACAATTTCTTTCAGATAAGCCGAGGTGGGGGTGAAATAACGGTAATTGATGCGGATGTTTTCTCCTTTTCGGTCCATAAATATCAGGATAGTAAAGCTGCATACCTGACTGATGAACGTGGACCAGGCCGCTCCTGCAATGCCCATATCGAATACAAAAATCAGCAATGGGTCGAGGGCTATATTCAGAAAGGCACCTACCGTGATGCCAATCATGGCATATACGGCATTTCCCTGAAAACGCATCTGGTTGTTCAGCACAAGGGAAGAGGCCATAAAAGGGGCTCCCAGCAGGATAATGCCCAGATAGGTCTTGGCGTATGGAAGGATGGTGGGAGTGGAACCCAGTGCCACACAAATCGGTTCCAGAAAGAGCAGTCCGAAGAGTGCAATCAGAAAGCCAATGAAAAAGGCACAGAAAAAACCGGTAGCCGCCATTCGTTCGGCGCTTCGGTAGTCACGTGCACCCAGCCGTCTGGAGATAAAGTTGCCCGAACCATGCCCGCAGAAAAAGCCGAATGCCTGAATGATGGCCATGATGGAGAATGAAATTCCCACAGCCGCAGTTGATTGTGTATTGATTTTTCCGACAAAGTAGGTGTCGGCCATGACATAAAAAGAAGTGACCAGCATGCTGATGATGGTCGGGATAGCCAGTCCACGGATGAGTCGTGGCACCGGTGCCGTGGTCATAAGGGTAAATTTATCTTGGGGCATGGTTGTCTTTTGATAGAATAGAACAGCAGCAAAAGTACTAAAAAAACGGCAGTATGGAAAGTTCAGTTCAGCTAAACTTCGGTCGCATAGAGGGGATGGGCATAAAAAATCCTCCTTATCGTCTGTTTTAAAGGGATAAGGAGGATTTATGGTAAACAGAGTTGTTTTTGTGTAACGGATTAGAATCCGGCTAGTTCTGTCACTTTGTCTACTGCGGCATTCAGTCCGTCCGGATTCTTACCTCCGGCAGTAGCGAAGTGAGGCTGTCCACCACCACCACCTTGAATCAGTTTGGCAGCTTCACGGACCAGTTGTCCGGCATTCAGTCCGGCTTTCACCTGGTCATCGCTCATGGTGACAGTCAGCAACGGTTTGTTTTCGAATACACTGCCGATTACCACAAACAAGTTTTCTGTGAACTGTCCTTTCAATTGGAAGGCGATGTTCTTCACTGCATCGGCTGGCATCGGAAGTACGGCTTTAATCACTTTTACACCGTTGATTTCCTTGGCGTTTTCAATCAGCTTGTTCTTTACAGAGGCCTCTTTCTCTTTCATGAATTCTTCCATCTGTTTCTTCAGGCCGGCATTCTCATCGATGTACTTGGTAATGGCAGCTTTCAGGTCCGGAGCGTTGTTGAACAAGGCTTTCAGGTCGTTGATGGTATCCTGTACGGTATCGAACATTTCTTCTACCTTGGCACCGGTTACGGCTTCGATACGGCGTACGCCTGCAGCTACAGAGCTTTCAGACAGGATTTTTACCATACCGATTTTCCCGGTAGCCGATACGTGCGTACCTCCACAGAACTCAATAGAGGAACCGAACTGTACGACACGCACTTCGTCTCCGTATTTTTCACCGAACAGGGCGATGGCACCCAGTTCCTTGGCCTTTTCAATCGGCAAGTTACGGTATTCTGTCAAAGGAATGTCTGCGCGAATCTTGGCATTTACCAGGTGTTCCACTTCACGCAGCTGTTCCGGAGTCACTTTCTGGAAGTGAGAGAAGTCGAAACGCAGAGAGTCTGGAGTAACCAAAGAACCTTTCTGTTCTACGTGGGTACCCAGCACCTGGCGGAGGGCTTCATCCAGCAAGTGTGTACAAGAGTGGTTGGCGGCACAAGCGGCACGTTTGTCGGTATCCACACAAGCCATCATCGGTGCATCCAGGTGTTCCGGCAATTTCTTGGCGATATGGATTGGAAGATTGTTTTCCTTCTTGGTATCAATGATGTCGATGGTTTCGAATTCGCTGACCAGTACACCGGTATCGCCTACCTGACCACCGCTTTCTGCATAGAACGGAGTTTCGCTCAACACAATCTGGTAGAGTGTCTGGTTTTTCTGTTTGATCTGGCGATAGCGCAGGATGCTGGTTTCGTATTCCGTGTAATCGTAGCCTACGAATTTGGTTTCACCTTCTTTCAGGGTTATCCAGTCACCGGTTTCTACGGCAGCGGCATTACGAGCACGCTGTTTCTGTTTCTGCATTTCTGCTTCGAAACCTTTCACGTCGGCAGTCAGACCGTTTTCACGAAGAATCAGTTCAGTTAAGTCGAACGGGAATCCGAAGGTATCATACAATGTAAAGGCATCTACTCCGCTTATTTCAGTCTTTCCGGCTGCTTTTGCTTCGTTCATTGTTTTGTCGAGCAGGCGGATACCTGTTTCCAGTGTGCGGAGGAAAGATTCTTCTTCTTCCTTCATCACTTTCTCAATCAGCGGCTGCTGGGCTTTCAGTTCAGGATAAGCACCTCCCATATTTTCAACCAGTACCGGAACCAATTTGTACATGAATGCCTGTTTCTGTCCCAGGAAAGTATAGGCATAACGTACGGCACGGCGCAGGATACGACGGATTACATAACCAGCCTTGGCATTCGACGGCAGCTGTCCGTCGGTGATAGAAAAGGCGATGGTACGAATATGGTCGGCTACCACACGCATGGCTACATCCACTTTCGGGTCATCACCATATTTCTTGCCAGACAAATCGCCAATCACTTTGATGATAGGCTGGAATACGTCTGTATCGTAGTTGGAAGTCTTTCCTTGCAGGGTGCGTACCAAACGTTCGAATCCCATACCGGTATCGATAACCTTTGCAGGAAGCGGTTCCAATGTTCCGTCGGCTTTGCGGTTGTATTGCATGAACACAAGGTTCCAGATTTCAATTACCTGAGGATGGTCTTTGTTTACCAATTCGCGTCCCGGAACGGCTGCTTTTTCTTCGGCTGAACGAGAGTCGATATGAATTTCAGAGCACGGACCACAAGGACCTGTATCACCCATTTCCCAGAAGTTGTCGTGCTTGTTTCCATTGATGATATGGTCTGCAGGGAAATACTGTGCCCAGTAACCGGCAGCTTCATCGTCACGAGCCAGGCCTTCTTCCGGACTTCCTTCAAAGACAGTAACATACAAGTCTTTTGGGTCCAGCTTCAGTACCTCTACCAGGTATTCGTAAGCCCAACCAATCACTTCTTTCTTGAAGTAGTCGCCAAATGACCAGTTACCCAACATCTCAAACATGGTGTGGTGGTACGTGTCGTGACCTACTTCTTCCAGGTCGTTATGCTTTCCGCTCACACGCAGACATTTCTGTGAGTCGGTTACGCGTTTGTATTTAGCAGGATGGTTTCCGAGTATGATATCCTTGAACTGGTTCATACCGGCATTGGTGAACATCAGGGTCGGGTCGTCTTTGATGACCATCGGTGCAGAAGGCACAATCTGATGTCCTTTCGACTCAAAGAATTTGACGAATGAGTCGCGGATTTCATTTGCTGTCAACATAATCGTTATATTGTCTTGTAGTTAATATTCCCAAAATTGATTTGCAAAGATAATTGGTTTTATTATTTTTGTCTGTATGTTTGGTGCAAAAACTTGATGTTTCGTTGCTTAAATTTTTCCAAAATCGAACGACATGCGTAAAGTCTATTATATTTATAATCCGAAAACACGAACTTACGACCGTATTTATCCGACCATGCGGCAGCGGGCTTTAAGCTATCTGCGCCAGCTGTTTGTAGGGATGGGATTGGGAGCCGGAAGCTTTATCCTGTTGTTGTGGATTTTCGGGTCGCCTTCGGAAAAAGACCTTCGTACAGAGAATTCCCGCCTTTTGTCGCAGTATGCCATTTTATCCTCCCGTTTGGATGAGGCTGAGGGGGTGATGCAACGTTTGCAGCAGCGTGATGATAACATTTATCGGGTAATGATGCAGGCAGATCCGCTGCCTGACGAGCAGCGTTCGGCTACAGTAAATAATGAGCGCTACAAGGAACTGATGGATATGGCCAACAGTCATTTGGTGATTCATACTTCGCAGAAAATGGATGATTTGGAACAGAAGATTTATGCACAGTCGAAGTCGTTCGACGAGGTTGTTGCGCTTTGCAAACAGCACGATAAAATGTTGGCGTGTATTCCTGCCATACAACCGGTTTCCAATAAAAACCTGAAGCAGACGGCTTCGGGCTATGGTATGCGGGTAGACCCAATCTATAAGACTGTGAAATTCCATGCTGGTATGGACTTCTCGGCCAATATAGGTACACCAGTTTATGCTACCGGTGACGGACGGGTGAGACAGGCCGGATGGGATGGCCTTTATGGCAACTGTATTATCATCGACCACGGTTTCGGATATGTCACCCGTTATGCCCATCTGAACAAGATTGAGGTACGGGTGGGGCAGAATGTAGCCCGCGGTGAGGTCATCGGTGAGGTCGGTTCTACGGGTAAAAGTACGGGGCCTCATTTGCATTATGAAGTTCGTGTCAAAGGGAAGATTGTGAATCCTGTAAATTATTACTTCATGGACTTGAATGCAGACGATTATGAGAAGATGGTAGAACTGGCAGCAAACCATGGTAGGGTATTTGATTAAAAAAGAAGGTTTTGTATGGCTTTGAAATCAGAAAAAGAGTTGAAACTATATTATTCCATCAGTGAAGTGGCAAAGATGTTCGATGTCAATGAATCCTTGTTGCGTTATTGGGAAAAGGAGTTTCCGATGATTTCTCCCAAGAAGACGGGAGGAAATGTGCGTCAGTACCGGAAAGAAGACATAGAGAACATTCGGCTGGTGTATCATCTTGTGAAGGAAAAAGGGATGACATTGGCAGGTGCAAAACAACGCCTGAAACAGAACCGGGAGGGAACTTTGCAAACAGCTAATGTGGTGGAACGTCTCAAGCACATCCGCGAAGAATTGATGAGTATGCGGAAAGAGTTGGATTACCTGACCTGATTCATTGTCATCGTCAATGGCTGCTGTTACGGTTCAGGTTGATGCGCAAAAATTGTTGCGTGACAAATACCATCATGCAACAGACGATGATTCTGGTGTAAAAGGTTAATTATTATCTCATGTATTTATTTTATTGAAGGTTAACGATCGCCTTTCTGATAAGGATTCTTCTGCTGATAGAAATTGATTCTTTCTGTCCAAGTCTTGTTTTCCAGAGGGAATACCTTATGGGTATTGGCCCAGTCAATCCATTGGGCTTCCATCTCCTCTACTTTCTCAGGGTATTTGGAAGAAAGGTCGTGGGTTTCAAACGGGTCTGTCGACAAGTCAATCAGCTCCCATTGGCTGTTGCGGTCGGCCCTTACCAGTTTCCAGCTTCCCTTGATGATGGCGCACGAACTCTGATGCTCAAAGAACAGTGTCCGGTCTGTGAGAGGCTTTCCGGTGGTGGCAGGAAGCAAGTTGGTACCTGGAAGGTCTGCATGTGAAAAACTCTTTGGATAGTCTGTATGTCCCAAGGCCATGCAGGTGGGAAGAATGTCGATGATGTGGGCGGGTTGATGGCATACTTTCCCTTTCATCTGATTTTTCTTCTTGTCTCCAAACGTCAGAATAAACGGGGTACTTGTTCCCCCTTGGAAGACCCACTTCTTATAACTGCGGTAAGGCGTGTTCGACAAGTCGGACATCAGTTGTCCGATGAATCCTCCTTCATTGGTGGCTCCATTGTCGCTTAGGAAAATAAATACGGTATTCTCATACATGTCTTTCTTTTTTATTTCGTCCACCAGCTGCCCGATACCTTCGTCCATAATCTCAATCATGGCTGCATACGTCGCCATGTCTTTGGTCCATTGTGCCTGTTGGGCAGGTGTCAGTTCTTCCCATGCGGGGCGTTTCCCACCAAATTCTTTGTGGAATATAGGCAATTCCATCGTATCCGGCACCAGTCCCAGCTGTTTCTGTTTCTCAAACCGTTGTTTGCGCAATACGTCATAACCTACTTTATAGCGGTCCATACATTTCTTTACGTATTTTGCAGGTGCCTGTAGAGGAAGATGAGGCGCATAATGTGCCACATACAGGAACATCGGCTCACGGGAATCGTGTGCACGGACAAAGCTGACCGCGGAATCAGTGATAGCTTTGGTGTAATAATAATCGTCCGGAAGTTCAGTCACTTTTTTCAAATCGTTATACACCGGTTCCGGCTTATAATAACTGCCTCCTCCGTGCAGGCAGCCGTAGTAGCGGTCGAATCCTCTTTGTACCGGATAGCTTCCATTAGGGGAACCGTATCCACCTGTAGTGGTGACATGCCATTTTCCGCTCATGTAGGTATGATACCCTCCCGCTTTCAGAACTTCCGCGATTGTAGGATATTCCTTGTCGATTTGTCCCCGGTACCCCGGACGGTGTTCGTCTACTTCAGCCATCCAGCCCATTCCTACCTGATGTTGGTATCTGCCTGTCAGTAGAGCAGCTCTGCTCGGGCAACTTCTTCCTGTATTCTTAAACTGGCTGAAACGTACGCCTTCCTGGGCCAGTTGGTTAATATGAGGTGTTTTAATTTCACTGCCATAGCATCCGATATCGGAAAATCCCATGTCGTCACAGAGAATCAGTACGATATTAGGTTGTTGGGGATTTTGGGCATAAATGGATAGTGGAGCACTGCAAATGATAAAAGGTATAAAAGATAATTTATTCATGTGGCATTGAATCTTAATAGTTGTGTGCAGCTTTGTTTTAAATCAGTTCTTTTTATGTAATACCAGAGGAATAACAGCTATATATCTTTAATTGGAAAGAACTTTTGCTGTACAGAGTCTTTAGTTATTTCTTGGCATACACTTCGTCTGGAAATGGAATTAGCTTGCCGGTAGCTTTCAGGGAAGGTCTTTGGGCGTCTCTTTCTCTCAGGTAATCGGACAGTTCCTTGCTCAGCTGCTTGACAATCTCAGGATGCTGCTTGGCCAAATCCTGCTGTTCGCCAATGTCATGGGTGACGTGATATAATCTGAGCTGTTGTGTCTCCCAAGTATAAATAAGGTGATAATTTCCTTTCAGGATAGCGGAATAGGCTCCGTATCCTTCTTCCTTGTTTTGTGATTCACCCCATAAATTGGGAAAATGCCACACCAAAGTACGTGCCTGAAGACTGTCAGGATTCTTGAGCACATGTACGAAGCTGGTACCATCAATCGTTTGTTGGGTATTGTAGTTTTTTATGCCGGCCATATCCAGAATGGTAGGGAAAAAGTCTTCAATGATTACCCGTTGTTTGCATACCGTATTTTCTTTGGTAACTCCGGGCCAATACACCATCATGGGTTCACGCACACCTCCCATAAAGGCCGAACCTTTTCCTGCCCGGGCAGGAGCATTCTGGTCACGGTCTTCCATTCCTTGGCGGGCGTGGCTCTGTGCCAGTCCCCCGTTGTCGGACATGAAGAGCAGGATTGTATTTTGGGCTACTTGCGGGTGTGAGGACAGATAATCAAGAATATCTCCCAGGCTCTTGTCCATGCCTTCTACCAGTGCCGCATATTTCACTTCTTTTTCATTCAGGGTCGTTTGGAGCTGTTTGTCGTATTTTCCTCTATATTTTTCGCTAAATCGTTTGTCTTCGTCATAAGGGGTGTGTACGGCATAGTGTGACATATACAGATAAAACGGCTTTTTGAGGCTGACCGATTTGTCGATTTCCCGGAGTGCTTCCCGGGTGAGAGCCTCTGTGATGAAAATATCCTGACCGTAATATTTCTCCAGTCCTTTGACTGCAAACGGACTTCCTTCTCCGAAGTTTTTGGTTCCCAGGTAGCTTCCCGGTGCGCCATTGGCTCCTCCTGCAATATTTACGTCGAATCCCATGTTAAGGGGATTTTCGCCGGGGGTGGTACGGGCCCCGAAATGAGCCTTCCCACAGTGGATTGTACGGTAACCGTTATCTTTCAAGATTTGTGGAAATGAGGTGATAGGAGTGGAATTGTTGATGTGGGATTCTGCCGGTTGGATACCATTGTAATTCCAGTCGGGCAGGTCGATTACCTCGCTTGTCTCGTCTGTCTGTTGGTTCAATTCCAGTGTCCAGTTCGTCACTTTATGCCGGGCCGCATTCATGCCCGACATCAGGCTGCAGCGTGTAGGCGAAGAAATGGCGCAGGCATAAGCCTCTGTAAAGCGTACGCCCATTTGGGACATTCTTTCCATGTTTGGCGTATGGTAGCGTTCGTTGAGCAAAGTTTTATTTTCATAGAAAGGTACGGAGGTGTCCTGCCAGCCCATGTCGTCTACCAGGAACAGAATAATATTGGGTTTGTCTGTGGTTTGTGCAAATAGAGCACTGCTTACCAAGCTACAGGTACTCAGGAGGGTAGTGATTTGTTTCATAATTTTAGTGGTTAGATATCCAGATGGAGGTTGTATTATGGAATGATGAGGCCCGTATAGGGACTCGCAAGCGTGTAGTTAATCTTTTCTGATTTATTACACTCTTGTGGGAACTTGGTTATTTGACTACAGATTTCAGCGACTCCTTGCATATCCCGTTGAGTCCGCAGCTCTCGCATTTTGGGGTACGAGCCGTGCAGACATAGCGTCCGTGCAGAATCAGCCAGTGGTGTGCGGTAGGAATCAGGTTTTCGGGAATGTATTTCACCAGCTCCTTTTCGGTGGCCAGCGGAGTGGTACACGTACGCGGAACCAGTCCGATACGGTGGCTCACACGGAACACATGGGTGTCTACGGCCATGGCTGCCTTGTGGAAGACCACGCTTTGGATGACATTGGCGGTCTTTCGCCCCACGCCCGGCAGTTTCACCAGTTCCTCCAGCGTATCGGGTACGGTGCTGTGAAAATCGCGCACCAGCATCTGGGCCATGCCTACCAGGTGTTTGGCTTTGTTGTTCGGGTAGCTGACGCTGCGGATGTATTCGAACACGACTTCCGGAGTGGTAGCGGCTAAGGCTTCCGGCGTGGGGAAGTCGTGGAAGAGGGGAGGCGTAATCTGATTGACCCGCTTGTCGGTGCACTGGGCACTCAGGATGACGGCTATCAGCAGTTCAAACGGATTGTTGTAGTGCAGTTCAGTTTCAGCCACGGGCATGGCTTTCTGGAAATATTCAATGACTTTCTGGTAAAGTTCTTTCTTGCGCATAATTCTGTAAATTAAAGGTGTGGATAAATCAGTACCATTTCTTTCGTTTGAAAAACAGGTAGACTCCGATGCCGGTTACGAGCATGATGCCCCATGCCATCAGATACCCGTATTTCCAACCCAGTTCGGGCATCCATTCGAAGTTCATTCCCCAGATACCGGCCAGGAAGGTCAGTGGAATGAAGATGGTGGATACGATGGTGAGCTGTTTCATAATGTTGTTCATCCGCTGGTCGTTGTTCGAAAGGTAAAGGTCGACCAAGGCCGAAATCATATCCCGGCAGCCGTCGAGGGTTTGCAGCACGAATTGCAGGTGGTCGTTCACGTCGGTGAAGAACGGGCGGTTGGCTTTGTGCAGCAGTACGTTGTCGGTGTGAAACAGCTTGCTCATCTGCTCTTTCAATGGCAGGATGCATTTCTTGATGAGGCGGGCATTCTTTCGGTAAGGCTGTATGTCTTCCAGTTTCAGGCCGCTGCGGGTTTCGGGTGAAAGCAGCGATTCTTCCATGTCTTCCAGTTCATCTTCCATGCGGGAAATGATGGACATGAAACTGGCCATGACACTGTTCAGCATGACGCTCAGCAGAAAGTCCGACTGGCGGTTCCGGATTTTCAGGGTATTGTTTTTCAATGCGGTATGGATTTCATTGAAGAAATCGCTGTCATGCTCCATGAAGGTCAGCACGAAATTGCTTCCCTGCACGATGCAAAGCTGTTGCGGTACGTACGCATTTTCCTCGTGTACCGACAGCTGTTTCAGGATGACCACATTGTAGGTGTCATGTTCCTCAATCTTGGTCAGATGTTCGGCATTGAGGATGTCCTGCGTAGTGAGGAAGTCGATATGAAAGAAGTCACATATTTCCTGTATGACCTTTGTATTCTGCAATCCGTGAATCTGAACCCAGTTGATGGCGTCGGGGCGGATAAGGGAAGAAAATTCTTCCATGGAGGCACCTGGATGGAACTCCAGCATGTCCGCATTGTATGTGCAGAAATGCAAGTGCGTGGGGGTATGACTGGCTCCCGTATAGTTGAGTTTCTCGCTTAGCAGGTTATTCTTTGTCATGGCCATTCAAAATTTAGTCGATTTTTTTCAAGGAAAGTTCTTTTCTGTCAATGTACTTGTCGAAGCGGAAGGAAGGCATGCCCAGGGCAATACCGGCATGGATGGTACAGCCTTCAATGCCTAACAGTTTCTGCAATTCTTTTTTCCGGTTCATGCCTGCCGCCGTGCATACGAATCCGGTATAGAATTGGGCTACGCCGAGTGCTTCAGCCATCAGCGACGCATTCTGGTAGGCCAGGTTGCAGTCCTGACACCCGAAACGTGCTTTCTTTTCCGTGTAGAAGAAAAGGACTGCCGTAGCTCCGCGAAGAATGCCGTCGTTTCCTTTGCCGAACTCTTCTTTCAGCTGCTTGAACACAGGAATGTAACGGTAGTTGGAGGGCATGAATGGTTTCAGTATCATCTTCACCAAGGGATTTTCCACCGTGTGTACAATAGACATGAACGTACCGATGGTGAGGCGGCTGATTTCCGTCAATGTTTCCGGGCGGGTAATCAGTACCATCTTGACTTCCTGCGCGTTGGTGGCCGTCGGAGCACGGTGAGCCGCTTCGATGATGCGTTGTAACGTTTCTTCGGGAATCCGTTCTTTGGAGAACGCCCGGTTGGAACGGCGGGAACGCATCAGCAGTTCCACCTGGTCGGCAGTGGGCAGCTGGTTCCGGTTGAAGGTATGGACTTTCTCCGGCGGGAAATCGGAATGTGTGATGGAATTTGTGGGACAAACGGCTACGCAATGTCCGCAGCTGATGCAGTTTTCGGTGCTTACCTCTATGCCTTTGTCTTTATGGAAAGAGAATAACGCCGAGGGACATATTCTGACGCACTTTTTGCAGCGTATGCAGGTATTTTGATCAATCTGTATTTGAACCATTGTTTATAGAATGAGTTTAGCTACATAATATACAAAGGTACGATTTTTATTTGTTTTTTGCCTTGCATTTAATGTCTTTCTCCGAAGAGATTTCTCTGTTCCACAGTGTGAAATATAAAAACCACACTGTGGGATACATATTTCACACTGTGGGATACAAATTCCACTGTGTGGTACAGAGAACATGTATGGGCGAAAGGAAGTAAGTGAAGTGGTGTTTGGAGCTATTGGAACGGGGAAGTGTGATTATGCGGATGAAACTGCATGGCCATCCCGAAAATTCTTTGTATCTTTGCGCCCGATTAAAAGAGAACATTTACATGCGATGCCGTGAATAGCGGTCGTGTATTCTAGAACACCACGTAAAAAACAGGAGCGATGAAAAAAGAAAATCTCGTATCAGTGCCTTTTATGGTTTTGGGCATTGTGTTTTGTGTCTGTCTGGTGGCAGCCAATCTGTTAGAAACCAAAGTCGTACAGCTGGGTCCGATTTCCGTGACTGCCGGACTCATTGTTTTTCCGATTTCTTACATTATTAATGACTGTATTGCCGAAGTGTGGGGCTTCCGCAAGGCGCGTCTGATTATCTGGATGGGATTCCTGATGAATTTCATGGTGGTAGCCATGGGACAGCTGGCCGTAGCTCTTCCTGCCGCTCCGTTCTGGGAGGGGGAAGAAAGCTTCAACTTCGTGTTCGGTATGGCGCCGCGTATTGCCGCTGCCAGTCTGGCGGCTTTCCTGGTAGGTTCGTTTATCAATGCGTATGTGATGAGCCGCATGAAAGTGGCTTCCCATGGAAAGAATTTTTCGGCCCGTGCCATCTTGTCGACTGTGGCCGGAGAGGGAGCCGATTCACTGATTTTCTTCCCGCTGGCGTTCGGGGGACTGATGCCGGTGAGTGAACTGGCCAAGATGATGTTGGTGCAGGTGGTACTCAAGACCTTGTATGAGGTAATTGTGCTGCCGGTAACCGTGCGCGTGGTGAAATACATCAAGCGGGTGGACGATACGGATGTCTATGACGAGCACATCTCGTACAATGTGTTAAAAATCAAAGAAATTTAAAGGATATGATGAATCAGAAAGAGGCCCTTGTCGTATTCAGCGGCGGACAGGATTCTACGACCTGTCTTTTCTGGGCAAAGAAGCATTTCAAGAAAGTACATGCGCTGAGTTTCCTCTACGGACAGAAGCATGAAAAAGAAGTGGAACTGGCGCGCAAGATTGCAGAGAAAGCGGGTGTGGAGTTTGACGTGATGGATGTGTCGTTTATCGGTCACCTGGGCAAAAACTCGCTGACGGATACTTCCATTCACATGGATGAGGTGAAACCGAAAGATTCTTTCCCGAATACGTTTGTGCCGGGACGGAACCTGTTTTTCCTGAGTATCGCGGCGGTATATGCCCGTGAGCGGGGAATTTTCCATTTGGTGACGGGGGTTTCACAGACGGATTTCAGCGGTTATCCGGATTGTCGCGACTCGTTTATCAAGTCGCTCAATGTGACGCTGAACCTGGCCATGGACGAGCAGTTCGTGATTCATACGCCGTTGATGTGGATTGACAAGGCGCAGACATGGGCATTGGCCGATGAGCTGGGCGTGCTGGATTTGGTGCGGAACGAAACGCTGACGTGCTACAATGGCGTTCCGGGTGACGGTTGCGGACATTGCCCGGCTTGCAAGCTGCGTCGTGAGGGATTGGAAAAATATTTGGCTTCAAAAGAAAACAAATGAGTATGGAAAGAAAAGACGAACTGACCTTGTTGGGCAACAAGAAAACGGTGTACAAACAGGATTATGCACCGGAAGTGCTGGAAGCGTTTGTGAACAAGCATCCGGAGAACGATTACTGGGTGCGTTTTAACTGTCCGGAGTTTACCAGTCTCTGTCCGATTACGGGGCAGCCGGACTTTGCGGAAATCCGTATCAGTTACCTGCCGGATGTGAAGATGGTCGAGAGCAAGAGTCTGAAACTGTATTTGTTCAGTTTCCGTAACCATGGTGACTTTCACGAGGACTGTGTGAACATCATCATGAAGGACCTGATTAAGCTGATGGATCCGAAATACATTGAAGTGACGGGAATCTTTACGCCACGTGGGGGGATTTCCATCTATCCGTACTGCAACTATGGCCGACCGGGTACGAAGTACGAGGAATTGGCCGAGTATCGGATGAAGAATCATGACCTGTAAACCACAGTCTACCGGAAGATAAAAGAAAGACAGGCGGAGAAACTGATTTTGAGGTTTCTCCGCCTGTCTTATGTTTATAAGGGTGCAGCCCTCAAGAGAGTTCCAGTCCCAAGGCTTCTTTGAGCTTCAGCAGACTGGGATTCTTTTTGCTCATCATCTGGAAACGTTCTACGTGGCTGTAAGCCCGCACGTTCTCGTTGGCTTCACTCACCCGTGTGGTCATCTTGATCTTGCGGTTGTGCAGCTTCTTTTGCAGGTGGGCTTCTATTTGCGGAGCGAGGTGCTGCATGTATTTCTGTACGATGTCGTTGTCCACTGCTACTTCGAAAGTATGCTGGTCGGCCAGCAGATGGGGGTGCATGTTCATCATACGTCCGGCATTGGCCGCTTCTTCCTTGGGTAACAGGCTGGCAAACTCACGCCAATAGTAGCCGAGGTCTTTTTCATTGAAGATATAGTCTTCCCAGTTGTCGGCGGCATTTTGTACGGGAGCCTGTGTCGCAGGCTGTGGAGTCGGAGCTGCCGTCTGTGTCTGTGCCTTACGGATGGACATGCCCAGCGTGCCCGCTTTGAGAACCGGAGCTTTCCTTTCGGGAGTGGCTTTCGGCAGCGGGCTGGTCTTGGTATAAGGAACTTCTGCCTGCTTTAACGTGGTTGTATAAGGCTGTGCCTGAGAAGCCGGTTGAGCCGGCGATGCGGTAGGAGCTACAGGGGCAGTTGCGGTGGCTGGAGCCGGGGCTGCCTGTGGCTGTTGTGTGGCGGGCTGACCGGCTTGCGCGGTGTGGAAAACGGGAGATAACTGTTTCTTAGGGCTGCGCCCACTTCCCGTGTCTTCCGGTTCAGCCGTCAGCTGCGCCAGCTGAATCAGCGTCAGTTCCACCAGCAGACGCTTGTTCCTGCTTTGCCGGTAGTTCAGGTCGCAGTCGTTACACAGTTTCATGGCCTTGTACAAGAATTGCGGGGTACATTTCTGTGCCTGTGCCTGATAGCGTTCGCGGATGGAAGCGCCGGTTTCCAGGAGTTGCAGGGTGGCCGGGTCACGGCTCACCAGCAGGTCACGGAAATGGGATGTCAGTCCGGTGATGAAATGGTTGCCGTCGAAACCCTTCCGGAGGATGTCGTTGAAGGTCAGCAAACAGTCGGAAACCTTGTTCTCCAAGAAGAAATCGGTCAGTTTGAAATAGTATTCGCAGTCCAATACGTTCAGGTTCTCGATGACACTCTGGTAGGTGATATGCCCGTTGGTGAAGCTCACCACCTGGTCGAAGATGGAGAGTGCGTCGCGCATACCTCCGTCCGCCTTTTGGGCAATCACGTTCAGGGCTTCCGGTTCGGCCTCGATATGTTCTTTGCGGGCCACATTCTCCAGGTGCTCCACGGTGTCGCTCACCGTGATGCGGTTGAAGTCATAAATCTGGCAACGGCTCAGGATGGTCGGCAGGATTTTATGCTTTTCCGTGGTGGCCAGGATAAAGATGGCGTGCTGGGGAGGTTCTTCCAAGGTTTTCAGGAAGGCATTGAAAGCCGCTGTAGACAACATGTGTACCTCGTCGATGATGTACACCTTGTATTTGCCAATCTGTGGCGGGATACGTACTTGTTCAATCAGGGAACGGATGTCTTCTACAGAGTTGTTGGAAGCAGCATCCAGCTCATGGATATTATAAGAGCGCTGTTCGTTGAATGCCTTGCACGATTCACATTCGTTGCAGGCCTCGCCTTCTGCCGTGGGATGCAGGCAGTTGATGGTCTTGGCAAAAATGCGGGCGCAGGTGGTTTTTCCTACCCCTCGCGGACCGCAGAACAGGTAGGCATGCGCCAGTTTATGGTTAGCAATGGCATTTTTCAGGGTCGTGGTCAATGCACGCTGTCCCACTACGGTATCGAATGTAGACGGGCGGTATTTGCGTGCCGATACGATATAATTTTCCATGAGTCGATTCGTTTTTGATTCCTTGATATTTCTGCAAATGTACATAAAATCTCTTTCTTGTCATGGACTTGCTGCGAAATAATTTCTATCTTTGCAAGGTAATAAAGCAGGAATTTTTATGGGTAAACTGGCTAATATATGGGCTTTTATCGGGAGGCATAAATATTGGGTGACCATTGGGGCCTTTCTGTTGATTATCGGCGTGCTGGACGAGAACAGTCTGATACGCCGTGTGGCACATAAGCGGGAAATTCATCAGTTGAATACGGAGATTGAGCGCTACCGGAAGCAGTATGAGGAAGACAGTAAGATGCTGAAGGAGATTACTTCCAACAAGGAAGCGCTGGAGAAGGTGGCGCGTGAGAAATACCTGATGAAGAAAAAAAATGAGGATATTTTTATTTTTGAGGAAGACAAGTAAATGAATGCGAAGATAAAAGACAACCTGGCTGTGGTGGGGGCTGTAGTCCTTTTTGTGGGCTTGATACTTCAGTTTCTGAAAATGGAATGGGCTCCTTATGTGTATCTGGTAGGGGCATGCCTGTTTGCCTACGTGCAGCTGGTTTCAGAATATAAGGGTAGCAGTGTGGTGATTCGTCGTCTGCGGCGTCAGCAGCTCCTTGGTGCGATGTTGCTGGTATTGACGGGAGTGGTGATGTTGCTCTGGAAGCGGAACGAATGGATTGTCTGTCTGACGGTTTCTGCGGTGCTGGAGCTTTACACGGCTTTCCGGATTCCGCAGGAGGAAGCAAAGGAAAATTAATTTCGGAGAAAAAGTGCTTATGAAGGAAAGATATTGGAAATATTCACTGATTGTGTTTATCCTTGGACTGGGGTACCTGTTATTCCGTCAGGCGCAGCCTTTCATGAACGGTATTTTGGGAGGATTTACGCTTTACCTGCTGTTGCGTAACTTTACCTTCTGGCTTCAGACAAAAATGAAGCGGGCGCTGGCTGTGTGGCTGGTGACTATCGGAGTTACGCTGTTCATCCTAGTACCGCTTTCCTTGTTTGCATGGGCTTTGGTGAGCCAGGTTTCACAAATGCATTTTGATACGGAGGCCATTATCCGGCCGATGTGGGAGGTGGTGGACTTTATCAAGGACCGGACTGGTTTTGATGTGATGTCGGAAAAAAGTCTTTCTTTCTTGGTGTCACAGGCTTCTTCCATCGGGCAGTCGGTGATGAGTGGCGTCAGTGACTTGCTGGTCAACTTGTGCGTAGCGATCATGTTGATGTTTTTTATGCTGTATGAAGGGAAGAGCATGGAACATTATATCTCTACGTTGCTTCCCTTTAAGGCCGAAAATAAGGTTGAGGTGTTGAAGAAGGTGCAGCTGATGGTTCGTTCCAATGCCATCGGCATTCCGTTGCTGGCCATTATCCAAGGATTTATCTCATTGGGGGGCTACCTGATTTGCGATGCGCCTAATCCGTTTCTGAGTGCCATGCTGACGGCATTTGCTTCGGTGATTCCGATTGTCGGAACAGTTCTGGTTTGGGGACCGATTACGGTCTATTTTCTGGTGGTCGGCAATTGGGTAAGTGCTTTGATGATGCTGGGATACGGGGCGATTATCGTGTCACAGTGTGACAATCTGATTCGCTTCCTGTTGCAGAAGAAGATGGCCGATGTGCATCCGTTGATTACTATTTTCGGGGTGGTGGCCGGTCTTCCTCTGTTCGGTTTTATGGGCATCATCTTCGGACCGCTGCTGGTGTCTCTTTTCCTTCTGTTCGTGGATATGTTCCGGAAAGAGTTTTTGTTGGAAGGTGAGGATGGCTCAGGAGTCAGTCAAGGTTAATCCGGCTGTCCAGAAACTGCATGATTTCTTCTTTCTGGTCGGGATGGAACCAGGTGATTTCCGTATCTCTCTTGAACCAGGTCATTTGTTTCCGCGAATAAATCCGTGAATTCTGTTTGATTTTCTCAATGGCGAAGGGGAGCTCCCATTCTCCATCCAGGTACTTGAAAATTTCCTTGTAGCCTACGGTGTTCAAGGAGTTGAGGTGCTTGTAAGGGTACACGCGTCGGGCTTCTTCCAGCAGTCCTTCTTTCATCATTTCGTCCACGCGTTGGTTGATGCGCTGGTAAAGTTCCTCTCGGTTGCGTGTCAGGCCGATTTTGATGATGTGGAAGGGACGCTCTTTTTGTGTGCGGGTGCGGAAAGAAGTGTAGGTCTTTCCGGTCATGTAGCAGATTTCCAGTGCATGAATCACTCTTTTGGGGTTTTTCAGGTCTACAATGCGGTAGTATTCAGGGTCGAGCACCCGTAATTCAGCGCAGAGTGGTTCCAGTCCTTCTGTCTCGTAGCGGTGTATCATCAGGTCTCTGGTTTCTTTATCTACGGTGGGAATATCGTCAATGCCCTTGCAGACTGCATCGACATACATCATGGAACCTCCTGTCATGACGACTACCGGATGGGTCTGGAACAGTTCTTCCAGCTTTTTCAGCGCTTCTGTCTCATATTGTGCCGCACTGTAATAGTCGGTCAGTTCCAGTGTCCCGACGAAATGGTGGGGGACTCTCGACAGCTGTGCGGGAGTGGGGGCGGCGGTCCCGATTTTCAGGTCTTTGTATAATTGTCGGGAGTCTGAGGAAATGATTGAGGTATGAAACCGTTCGGCGACAGAAAGGCTCAATTCGGTCTTGCCTACACCTGTAGGACCGATGAGTACGATAAGGACGGGCTTTTTCATGAGCAGTTTGTATTGACAGAAAAAAGAAATGTCATTCTGAACCCTCGTCCAGGATGACATTCTTGTGATATAAATGAGTATGGAAAAAGCGGAAGGTTAGTATTTGTCTTCGTCGTAAGGATTTCCGCTTCCTTCGTTGATGTCGAATCCTTCCGGATCAAAATCTTCCATGTCGTAATCCTGGTCTCCGTAGAAGTTTTCATCCAGGTCGAGTGCGGCATTGGTATTCATCTGCTCGTCAAAGTCGATGGTCTGTTTAGGAGCTTCTCCACTTTTACGGGAACATACTGCCTTGTCCAAATCCTTTCCTGTGATGATTTCAGATAGTTCAATGAAAAAGACGCGTTCGGCTAAGGGATCGAAGACATACAGAAGTTTTTGTTTTTCGTCTTCCAGCAGTTCACTGAGGCGGGTATCTTTCATCACGTAGGTATCTTCCTCAGAACTTCCTGTACCCATGTCTTCAAGTGTGATTTCGGTTTCCTTCTCCCAGTCGTCGTCGCAGATAAAGAAGGAAGTCATTTGGTCGTCCTTATATCCTGTTGACTTCAAGATAGCTTCGTGCAGGTCATAGAAGGAAGCTTCAGAGTCGATCTTGATTTCTCTCAGGAAATCATCGACTTCGTCAGATATGATTCTAAATTTATATACCATTTTTGTTTGTCTTTGGTTGATGTGGTAAATATACAAAATCTTTTTTATCGGATGATGCCTCGTTGCGAGTTTTCCACAAATGAGATGATGTATTCTATTTCTTTGCTCATCGGCACTTCTTTGCGGATTTCTTCCAGCGCATCGGATACGATTTTTCCACTGTTGTAAATGATACGATACGCGTTATGAATGTTTTCAATCAGTTCATTGGAAAATCCTCTGCGTCTTAGTCCGACAATGTTGATGCCACAATAAGCAATCGGGTCGCGTCCGGCAATGATGAACGGTGGGATATCCTTGCTGAAACGGCAGCCTCCCTGAATCATCACGTATCCGCCTACACGGCAGAACTGGTGCATCAGTACGGAAGCACTTACGATGGCATTGTCGTCAATGATGACCTCTCCTGCCATTTTGGTCTGGTTACCGATGATGCATCCGCTTCCTACAAGTGTGTCATGGGCTACGTGCACCCCTTCCATCAGCAGGTTGTTGTTACCTACGATGGTTTTACCTTTGGCGGCTGTTCCCCGGTTGATAGTCACGTTTTCCCGGATGGTATTGTTGTCACCGATTTCTGCGGTAGTCTCTTCTCCGTGGAATTTCAGGTCTTGGGGAATCGCACCGATTACAGCACCTGGAAAAATCCGGTTCCCGTTTCCAATCCGGGAGCCATATAAGATATTGGCATTGGGCATAATGACATTGTTGTCTCCAATGACCACATTCTTGTCAATAAAAACAAATGGACCTATTTCTACGTTTTCTCCGATTTTAGCTTCGGGGTCTATATATGCTAGAGGGCTGATCATGTTACTTGTTTTTTACAATTTGTGCCATAAATTCAGCTTCGCAGACAATTTTTTCTCCCACGAAAATATATCCTTTCATGGTGGATATGCCGCGGCGAATGGGCGCCATCAGTTCAACTCTGAAAATCAGGGTATCTCCCGGCACAACTTTTTGGCGGAATTTTACATTATCTATTTTCAGAAAATAAGTAGAATATCTTTCGGGCTCATCTACTGAGTTGAGCACCAGCAATCCTCCTACTTGGGCCATCGCTTCTATTTGCAGGACGCCAGGCATCACCGGTTCTTGGGGAAAATGTCCCTGGAAGAACGGTTCATTGGAAGTGACATTTTTGATGCCGACAATGTAATTGGCACCAATGGCTATCACTTTGTCGACCAGCTGGAACGGATAGCGGTGAGGGAGTAGTTCGCGGATACGGTTTACATCCATCAGGGGTTCCTCGTTGCAGTTATAGATTGGAGCCTGAATTTCGTGCAGGCGGATTTCCTTGCGCAACTGACGGGCAAATTTGTTGTTGATGGTGTGTCCCGGGCGGGTGGCAATAATGCGTCCTTTAATGGGCTTTCCCACAAGGGCTAAATCACCGATGATGTCCAGCAGCTTATGGCGGGCAGGTTCGTTAGGCCATACCAATGGAATATGGTTGATATATCCCAAATGACTGGCATCCATGTGGGGAACTCCCATCACATCGGCCAGTTTGTCGAAGTTTTCTTGTGTCATCTGCCTTTCATAGATGACGATGGCATTGTCCAAGTCCCCTCCTTTAATCAGTCCGGCATTCAGCAGGGGCTCAATTTCACGGACGAACACAAAAGTACGTGCTGAAGCGATTTCTGTGGGAAAGTCTCCCATGTTCTCCAACGTAGCATATTGGTTGGTCAGGATTTTAGAGTCGTAAGATATAAGTGTATTTACGCTGAACTTGTCATCTGGGAGTACAATGATGGATGAACCCGTTTCTTCGTCACGGAATTCAATTTTGGACTTAATGATGTAATAGTCTTTCGGAGCAGCTTGTTCTTCGATGCCTACTCGCTTGATACATTCCACATAGGCTTTGGCACTACCGTCCAGAATTGGAAATTCCGGTCCGTCTACCTGAATCAAGCAGTTGTCGATGCCGGCTGCATACAACGCGGCCAGTGCATGTTCTACTGTACTAACTTTCACCCCGTTTTTTGCTAAAACTGTTCCGCGGGTAGTGTCCACTACATTTTCTGCTACAGCATCCAGTATGGGCTGGTCATCCAAATCGATTCGCTGTATTTTATACCCGTGGTGCTCTGGGGCAGGATTGAACGTAACGGTAAGTTTTACCCCCGTGTGGAGTCCTTTGCCATTGAGTGAAAAGCTGCCTTTTAAGGTTTGTTGTTTCAACATGGGCTTATTTATTTAGTTGTTTTTTTAATTCTTCGATTTCTTTCTGCAGACGTCCAAGTTCCACGTACATGTCCGGAAGCTTTTTGTAAATTGCTGCGGAACGTGCAAACTGTTTCGGGTCGATGGCTGGATATCCCATCAGGGTAGAATGGGATTTGGTGTTCCCTGGAATGCCTGATTGGGCGCCTACGGTTACATGGTCTCCCACTTTGATGTGTCCGGCTACACCTACCTGACCACCGAACATGCACCATTCTCCCACTTTGGCCGATCCGGCAATTCCTACTTGGGAAGCCATTACGGTATTTTTCCCGATTTCCACATTGTGAGCCACCTGGATTAAATTGTCCAGCTTGACTCCTTGGTGCACAAGGGTGGCTCCCATTGTAGCGCGGTCTATACAGGTGTTGGCACCGATTTCTACATTGTCTTCAATGATGACGATGCCGATTTGGGGGATTTTTTCGTATCCTTCTGGGGCAGGAGCGAATCCAAATCCATCGGCGCCGATAACTGCTCCTGCGTGCAGGATACAGTTGTTGCCAATTCTACAGTCCTGATAAATTGTTACGTGGGGATAAAGTATAGTATTGGCACCGATTTTCGCATTGCTCCCTATCGTTGCTTGCGAATGTATATACGCATTATCGCCGATTTCGGCTCCTTCTTCAATGCAGACAAAAGGGCCGATATAGACATCTTTTCCTATCTTTACATTTTCAGCAATGGAGGCTAACGAACTGATACCTTTCTTTTTAGGAATACTCATTTCATAGAGAGTCATTAATTTCGCCAAGCTTTCATACGCATCATCTACTTTGATTAAAGTGGCTTTGATTTCATGCTCCGGATGAAAATCCTTGTTTACCAATACGATGGTCGATTGTGTTTCGTATATGTAATGGGTGTATTTGGGATTGGATAGAAAGGATAATGCTCCTGGTACTCCTTCTTCTATTTTAGCGAAGGTATGTACTTTGGCATTTTCATCTCCAACGATGATTCCCTGGATGTATTCCGCAATTTGTTTAGCTGAGAACTCCATATTTGATAATCTTTTGTTCCTTTGTTTTCCTGGTTGTTTTTCAAATCTTTGTTGCTTGAAAAAGCATACTTACTACTTAATTATGCAAATTACGTGTTTTTTTTTTATATATCCGTGAAAAAAGCCAATTATTTGCCGGAAATGCCCTTTGATTTTTGTGTATGGGCTCAAAAATATGCCTGAATTAGGACTTTTTATATTGAATTTAGAATAAAAAAGAAGCATAAAAGCCTTCTGAAAATAGTGGCTTTTATGCTTCTTATGGTATAGTGGAAAATTTGCTTTTTGCTAAGTTATAGGATGGCTGCCAGTTGTTTCTCCATTTGTTGCTGTACTTTCTGTGCTTCTTCTCCTGCTGCTTTGGCGAAATTCTCAGTTTTATCCGCATAGATGATGGCACGGCTTGAATTGACAATCAGCCCACATTCCTTGGTCATGCCATATTTGCAGACTTCTTCCAGTGAACCACCCTGCGCGCCGATTCCCGGAACCAGCAGGAAGTGGTTGGGGACGATTTTACGGATGTCCTCAAACATACGTCCCTGAGTGGCACCTACCACGTACATCATGTTCTGGTCGTTGGCCCATTCCTGTGATTTGCGTAACACTTTTTCAAAGAGACGTTCGCCTTCTTTGTCTTCCGTAAGCTGGAAATCATGTGAGCCTTTGTTGGAAGTCAGTGCCAGCAGGATGACCCATTTGCCTTCATAGGTGAGGAACGGAGTCACACTGTCTTCACCCATGTAGGGAGCTACAGTGACAGAGTCGATGTTCAGTTCTTCAAAGAAAGTGCGGGCATACATGGCCGAGGTGTTACCGATATCGCCACGTTTGGCATCGGCGATGATGAACTGGTCAGGATAGTTTTTTTTGATGTATTCCACAGTCTTTTCAAACGCAATCCATCCTTTTACGCCCATGCTTTCATAGAAGGCCAAATTGGGTTTATAGGCGATACAGTAAGGGGCAGTAGCATCGATGATAGCTTTATTGAATGTGAAAATCGGGTCTTCTTCTTTCAGGAGGTGTTCCGGAATTTTCTTGATGTCGGTATCCAGTCCTACACACAAAAAAGATTTTTTCTTTTTGATGTTTTCAAATAATTCCTGTTTGTTCATAATGTTTTTATGATTAATGGTAATAATGTGACTTTATAATTCGCTCTCTTTCAGTCGTTCTGCATTTTCGGCCACAATCAGGTGGTCGATGCAATCCTGGATGTCGCCATCCATGAAAGCCGCCAGGTTGTAGATGGTGTAGTTGATGCGATGGTCGGTGATACGTCCCTGAGGATAGTTGTACGTACGGATTTTGGCCGAACGGTCACCCGTGCTCACCATGGTCTTTCGTTTGGAAGCGATGTCATCGATGTATTTCTGGTGTTCCTTGTCGTAGATGAAGGTACGCAGACGGCTCAGGGCGCGTTCCTTGTTCTTCGGTTGGTCGCGGGTTTCCGTACACTCGATGAGGATTTCTTCCACGATACCCGTGTTCGGATTCTTCCAGTTGTAACGCAGGCGGACCCCCGATTCTACTTTGTTTACGTTCTGGCCTCCGGCACCTCCGCTTCGGAAAGTATCCCATTTGATTTCACCTTCGTTGATTTCTACGTCAAAGGGTTCAGCTTCGGGCAGTACGGCAACCGAGGCAGCTGATGTATGAACACGTCCCTGAGTTTCAGTTGCAGGAACCCGTTGCACGCGGTGTACGCCTGATTCATATTTCAAAGTACCATATACCTTGTCTCCGGTAACGGAGCAGATGATTTCCTTGAAACCTCCGGCAGCACCTTCGTTGGCACTGGATACTTCCAGTTTCCAGCCTTTGCGTTCGCAGTATTTGGAGTACATGCGGAATAAATCGCCGGCAAAGATGGCGGCTTCATCTCCTCCCGTACCTCCACGGATTTCCAGGATGGCATTGCGGTCATCTTGCGGGTCGGCTGGTACCAGCAACAGTTTGATTTCTTCTTCCAGCTGGGGAATACGGGCTTCACAGGCAGCCGCTTCTTCGCGGGCCATCTCCTTCATTTCCGGGTCGCTTTCAGCCATCATTATTTTGGCCTCCTCCAGTCCGTTGAGGCATTGCAAATATTCCTTGCGGGCATTCATCAGGTCGCCCAGTTCCTTATATTCTTTGGTCAGTTTGACGTACCGTTTCTGGTCGGCTATCACATTCGGGTCTGTAATGAGTGTAGAGACCTCTTCAAAACGTGAAACCAAACCGTCTAATTTTTCCAGTAATGTATTGTTTTCTGCCATTCTAATGGAATGCTTATACAGTTGAGTGATGAGATTGGTCTTGGCTTACCATAACCTGTCATAGGCCATTCAGGTAAAGAAAACCAACAATATGAAACCAAGCAAGACGAGCGGCAAGTCTCTTCGGGTTTTCCATTTAAACTCTTTAGTCCCAAAGTATTTCCCAAATACAAAGGAAATGACAAAACCCGGGAGTCCAAAACTTATCATTTTGAGAAAAGGAGCGTCCATTTCAATGCCAAAATAGAAAAAGACAACCCATACAACGAGTAATCCGATGCCGATAAGACATCCTTGTTTTTCTTGCGGTTTCATACAATCGTAAGAAGTAGCTGGTTAATATTTGAATTCTCCGAATTCAGAACGGATAATCAGTTCTTTGTGGTCGCTTTCTTCGATGCGTCCGATAATCTGGGCATCGATGTTGAACGATTTGCTGATTTCAATTACCTGCTCTGCATGCTCCGGTGACAGGTAGACTTCCAGACGGTGTCCCATGTTGAACACTTTGTACATTTCGTCCCATTCGGTACCGCTCTGTTCCTTGATGGTGCGGAACAAAGGAGGCACAGGGAAGAGGTTGTCTTTGATGACCCGGCAGTTGTCGCCTACGAAGTGCAGTACTTTTGTCTGGGCACCGCCTGAGCAGTGAACCATACCGTGGATTTGCGGACGCAGGGCATCCAGCAGTTTCTTGACTACCGGAGCATAAGTACGGGTTGGAGACAGCACCAGTTTGCCGGCATCCAGCGGAGAACCTTCTACTGCATCTGTCAGCTTCAGTTTGCCACTGTAAACCAGTTCTTCAGGCACTGCGTGGTCATAGCTTTCCGGATATTTCTCTGCCAGGTATTTGCTGAACACATCATGACGGGCACTGGTCAGTCCGTTGCTGCCCATACCGCCGTTGTATTCTTTCTCATAAGTTGCCTGACCGTAAGAAGCCAGACCCACAATCACATCCCCCGGACGGATATTGGCGTTGTTGATGACATCCGCACGTTTCATACGGCAGGTCACCGTGCTGTCCACGATGATGGTGCGGACCAAGTCGCCTACATCAGCGGTTTCTCCACCAGTAGCATATACACCGACGCCCATTTCGCGGAGTTCGGCCAGCAGTTCGTCCGTGCCGTTGATGATGGCTGAAATCACTTCACCCGGTACAAGCAGCTTGTTGCGTCCGATGGTAGAAGATACCAAGATATTGTCTACCGCACCCACGCACAACAAGTCATCAATGTTCATAATCAGTGCATCCTGTGCGATGCCCTTCCATACAGACAAGTCGCCGGTTTCTTTCCAGTATAAATACGCCAGTGAGGATTTTGTACCGGCTCCGTCGGCATGCATGATGTTGCAGTATTCTGGGTCACCTCCCAGAATATCAGGGATAATTTTACAGAATGCGTTCGGGAAAATACCTTTGTCAATGTTCTTGATGGCGTTGTGTACATCTTCTTTCGATGCAGATACGCCGCGCTGCATGTATCGTTGATTGCTCATGAGTATAGTAAGTTTGTTTGTTTCAATTGAATGTGCAAATTTAGTGATTATTCCTTTTATTACCATGCGTTTCGGAATAAAATACATCAGAACACGGTGATACCTGCTGGGGTGATGCTTCCATCGGGTGCCAGCAGACTTAACCGGAAAAATCCTTTGCCGATTTTGCGGGGAATGTCTTTTTCCGGCTGGGTGGTCCGGAGGATTTCAATTCCTGTCGCCTCACTGACAATCAGGGTATACCCTTTGGGTAATACGGGCAGCCGTCCATATAATATGGTAGGCTCGTCTTTTGAAGGAACATTCAGGGCCAGCGGGGGACTTTCGACTCCAAAACGGTTGACGGCTGTAACCGCCCAGTAGATATTTCCTTTTTGTGAGGTGCCGGAGATGAAGGTGTACCGGCAGCTGTCCGTTCGGGTAATGACCAGATTTCGGGCATTCTCAATATCTACAGGATAAGCGTCAGAGGTATAAATGCGATAGTAGATACCTCCAGGCTGGTTTTCGGCCCCTTCCCAACTCATTTGGATGTGATTCCCTTGCACGGTGAGAGAAGGTTGAGTGGGTTGTGAAGGAAGGGGCGTTTTTGTCCACCGCATGGGAGGGACGACAGCCGGGTAGGCATAAAAGTTTTCTTTCAACTCATCCAGAATTCCTTTGGTATTGCTGAGTACGAATTTATTGCGGAAATAGGCCTGTCCGTCCAATCCGATTTTTCGGGAGAAATAAATCTGGCGGATGATTTCATCGATTTTCCAATCCTGTTCTTTAGGATGCAGGAAATAAATTCCCAATCCCGGAATAATCCATCGGTCGTTCTTGTTTTCTTTCCAGTCGAGGGCGAAGGGATAAAAATGATTTCCTTGAAAATACATCATCGGGAAAAGGGCATCCTGAATACCCTCGTTCAACCATTTCTGCGCATCCTGGTAAACGGTTTCATAGGCATTCCATCCGAAGGAAGAGTACCGCTGGGTATCGTTGAATTTGCCGATGGGAGAACTGCTCACTTTTACCCAGGGCTTCAACCGTTTGACTTCCGTGTAAATCCGCCGGACAATATGTGTAATGTTGTCTCTTCTCCATTGCTTCAGTTCCTGTTTTTTCCCGTATTTGCGGAAAGTGTCCTTGTCGGGAAACTTTTCACCTTGTTCCGGATAGCGGATATAGTCCAGATGGATACCGTCCACATCGTAGCGTGAGACGATTTCCTTGGCTATCTGGCAGAGGTATTCGGCCGTGCCGGGATTTCCGGGGTCAAGATACCAGCTGCCGTTGAACAGCTTGCAGAGCTTGGGCTGTTTTTTGACAACGCAGTCTTTCCCTAACAGGCCGACTTGCCGTTTGTTGCCGATAGGGATACATACCAGCCATGCATGGAGTTCCAGTCCTCGCTTATGACATTCTTCGACGGCAAATTGTAAAGGGTCATATCCGGGGTTCTTTCCCGTATGTCCGGTCAGGCTTTCGGCAAATGTTTCATAGGCCGAAGGATACATTACGTCTCCCCGAAGCCGGGTTTGAAAAAGTACGGTATTGAAGTGAGCCGCCTGTAAGGCATCCAACTGCCGGATGAGTTCATTCTTTTGTGCTTCAATGCCTTGTGGCGAATTGGCCTTGCGGGCAGGCCAGTCCATTCCTCCTAGCGTGGTCAGCCAGGTGGCCCGGATTTCTTCTTTAGGCTGTGCTTGTATAAAGAGGGAACAGCTTATAAATAACAAACTGATGAGTATTCGCATGTCGGATTCAAAATTTGCGCAAATATACACAAAGCTGGTTGCAGAGACAAATTGAAAATAGAGTTTTCGATGGTAGGGTATATACTAGCTGTATGGCATCAATCTTGTTTGACCGTAGGAGATTGGACACGTTCAAGTTGTTTCCCAGAATGAAATGTGATTTGATGATTAAAATTATCTTTTTATGGCGTCTGTTTTCTTCTTTTTATTACTTTTGCGGCAAAATAAGAGATAAATCGAAAATCTATGGTCACATTTACTATCGCATTGGTTTTACTGGTGGTAGGATATTGGGTTTATGGAAAATACATCGACACGTTGTTTGCACCTGATTCCGCCCGAAAAACTCCGGCATTGACCTTGACGGACGGAGTTGATTTCATTCCACTTCCTACGTGGAAAATCTTTATGATTCAGTTCTTGAACATTGCCGGCTTAGGTCCTATTTTCGGGGCTATCATGGGCGCACAGTTTGGCACGGCTTCTTACTTATGGATTGTGTTCGGTACGATTTTTGCCGGTGCGGTCCACGATTTTCTGTCCGGCACCTTGTCATTGCGGCACAAAGGGGAAAGCTTGCCGGAAATTATCGGCCGTTATCTGGGGGTAAGGACGAAAAATGTAGTTTGTGTATTCACTGTGTTGCTGATGATTCTGGTGGGGGCCGTATTTGTATCGGGTCCTGCAGAACTGTTGGCTGGAATGACGCCTGCTTCCTTGAATGTGTATTTCTGGGTGGTAGTCATCTTCTTGTATTACATTCTGGCCACCATGCTTCCTATCGACAAGATTATCGGTCGGATATATCCATTGTTTGCATTTGCCCTGTTGTTCATGGCAGTAGGAATTCTGGTCATGCTATATGTGAAAAGTCCGTCTCTTCCGGAGATATGGGACGGATTTGGAACCAAGTATGAGGAAAATCCCATATTCCCGATGATGTTCATTTCCATTGCCTGTGGAGCCATCAGCGGTTTCCATGCCACTCAATCACCCTTGATGGCACGTTGCATTACCAATGAGAAACATTGTCGTCCGGTGTTTTACGGGGCGATGGTGACCGAAGGTATTGTGGCTTTGATTTGGGCAGCCGCTGCGACGTATTTCTTTCAGGAAAACGGCATCGTAGACAAGGTGACAGGAGTGGCTTATTCAGGAGCCAAGGTAGCCACTGACATTTCCAAGGACTGGTTGGGCACCTTCGGAGGTATCCTGGCCATTCTGGGAATCGTGGCAGCTCCGATTACGAGTGGCGATACGGCTCTCCGCTCGGCCCGTCTGATTGTGGCCGATTTCTTCCATGTGGAGCAGCGTTCCATCGGAAAGCGTCTGGCCATCAGTATTCCGATTTTTCTGGTCACCGTAGGATTGTTGGTCTACAGTTTTGGCGATGCGGAAGGTTTCAAGATAATCTGGCGGTATTTTGCCTGGTGTAACCAGACTTTATCTGTCTTTACGCTATGGGCTATTACCGCCTATCTGGTGGGGGCCCGGAAAAACTACTGGGTGACCTTGGTGCCTGCCCTGTTCATGACATGTGTCTGCTCCACTTATTTGTTTATTGCCCCCGAAGGTTTCTCGTTGGGAAGCGAAGTCTCCTATGCCATTGGAGGAGGCTGTACGTTGGTAGCAGCGGTGTGGTTCGTGTGCTGGTTCCGCCGGGTACGTTCCTTGTAGGAATTTGTTTGGCTGTTCAACAGATTATGGCTACTTTTGCAGCCGGTAAAGGATAAAAGTGAAATCAAATGAAAAAACAATTCTTTTTGATGTGGGCCATGGCCGTTGTTTCGACGGGAGTAATGGCTCAGAAGAAAGATTTTGGCTATAAGTTTTATGGCCAGGTACGTACAGACTTGTTTTATAACAGCCGTTCCAATTCGGAGACAGTGGATGGACTTTTTTATATGTATCCCAAGGATGTGGCTCCCGATGCGGATGGAAAGGATTTGAATGCAAAGCCCGATGGCAATTTCTATACCTTATATACCAGATTGGGGGTGGATGTGACTGGGCCGATGTGGGGAAAGGCTAAGACTTCGGCAAAGGTAGAGATAGACTTCCGCGGTTCAGGAACCACTTATTCTCTGATTCGTATTCGTCACGCTTATTTTAATCTGGATTGGGGAAAATCTGCGTTACTGGTAGGACAGACCTGGCATCCTTTGTATGGAGATGTGTCGCCCGATATCTTAAACCTGAATATGGGAGCTCCTTATCAGCCTTTCAGCCGTGCGCCTCAAGTGCGCTACCGTTTGACGGAAAAACATTTCGTGCTGACGGCTGCTGCCGTATGGCAGTCGCAGTATCTGTCGGTCGGTCCGTCTTCCAACCAGGCAGGTGCGACGACTACTCAGAAGAACCAGAGTTTCATCAAGAACGGATGTACGCCGGAATTTTATCTGGGGATGGATTATAAACGCCCGGGTTTATTGGCTGGAGCAGGCGTACATGTGTCTTCCATCACTCCTCGTACGCAGTCGGAATATGATGGAAAAACCTACAAGGTGAGCGAACGTATTACGGGAGTTTCTGCCGAGGCACATGTGAAGTATACACACCAGCGTTTCCTGCTGGCTGCCAAGAGTGTGCTGGGCTCCAACCTTACACAGGCCAGTACCATCGGAGGTTATGGCATTACTTCCACTGATTCCCGTACCGGGGAACAGGAATATACGCCGGTGCGCGTTTCTCATACTTGGTTGAATATGATGTATGGAAGTACCTTCCGTGGCGGAATCTTTGCCGGATATCTGAAAAACTTGGGTGCATCGAAAGAAGTGACCGGAGTGCTGGGTACTGGAACTGATATTGACCAGTTGAATACTTTAGGTGCCGAATTCACTTATAACCGTCCAAACTGGAAAATCGGAGCCGAATATACCTGGACAGGTGCCTGGTATGGAGATTATACTGCAAAGGCCCGCGTGACCGATACGCATTTGGTAAAAAATAACCGTATTGTATTCACTGCCTTGTTTCAGTTCTGAGACAGGATACGTCTGCTGTCCGCTGAATGTGGCGGTTGGGACATGAAAAGTGTAAGTTGAAGATAAGTCCTTGTATTTCTACAAATTTCATGTTAAAAATCAAGTAAAGGTTATAAATATTGAGATAGTATGAAGAAAAAGTATTACCTTTGCATAAATACAAAAACATAGAAGATGGGACATCATCAATTAGACACCTTAGACGAACAAATCCTGCGCATGATTGCAGGCAACGCACGTATTCCTTTTTTGGAAGTAGCACGTGCTTGTAATGTATCGGGAGCCGCTATTCATCAGCGAATTCAAAAGTTGACGAACCTGGGAATTCTGAAAGGTTCAGAATTTATCATTGATCCGGAAAAGATAGGCTATGAAACTTGTGCCTACATCGGTTTGTATTTAAAAGATCCGGAACAGTTTGATTCCGTCACGGAGGCATTGAAGCACATTCCGGAAGTCGTGGAATGTCATTTCACCACCGGGCAGTACGACTTGTTTATCAAAATTTATGCGAAGAACAATCATCACCTGCTGGAAATCATTCATGACAAACTTCAGCCGCTGGGCCTGTCACGTTCGGAAACAATCATTTCTTTCCGTGAAGCCATCAAACGCCAGATGCCAATCATGGACCTGGCGAATGACGATGATTGATGCGTGACACTTATTTTTGTGTACGTTCGTAGTTAACGAAACTATAGGAGTAGAGATGCTTTTCGTCTGTCGGATGGCATTCTCTACTTTTTTCTTGCCATACATGGCGGTCTATTTCCGGGAAGAAAGTGTCGGCGGGCACTTGGTCGTCTTTCACTTCTGTCAGATAGAGGCGGTCGGCCAGCGGGAGGGCCTCCATGTAGAGCATGGCTCCTCCGAGGATGAAGACTTCTTCTTCCTCTTTGCAGGATTTCAAGGCTTCTTCCAGCGAGTGGAAACATTCCGCTCCTTCAAAATGCAAATCCTTTTTGCTCAACACGACGTTTCTCCGGTTAGGCAGGGCGCCTTTGGGGAGGGATTCAAAGGTATGCCGTCCCATCAGAATGGTATGGCCTGTGGTGAGTGCCTTGAAGCGTTTCAAGTCATTGGGCAGCCAGTAAAGCAACTTGTTCTGGTAGCCGATACCTCGTTTCTGATTGATGGCGGCGATGATGGATAAGGTCATATTTTGTTCTTTATGATTGGTTATACAGATACTTTTCCAGCGATATGTGGCCACGGGTCGTAGTTCTCCAGCTGGAAATCTTCGTACTGGAAGCTGAAGATATCTTTTACGTCCGGATTGATTTTCATGGTAGGCAGCGGACGGGGAGTACGTGTCAGCTGGAGGTCCACTTGCTCCAGGTGGTTCAAGTAGATGTGGGCATCTCCGAGCGTATGGATGAAGTCACCCGCTTTCAGTTCGGTCACCTGTGCCATCATCTGCAGCAGCAGGGCATAGGAGGCGATGTTGAACGGTACGCCCAGAAAGGTGTCCGCACTGCGCTGGTACATTTGCAGGCTCAGTCGGCCGTTGGCCACATAGAACTGAAAAAACGCGTGGCACGGGGGAAGGTTCATGTGGTTCAAGTCGCCCACGTTCCAGGCACTGACGATGATGCGCCGGGAATCGGGATTGTGCTTGATGGTTTCCACCGCTTCCGAAATCTGGTCGATGAACGTACCGTCGTAGCCGGGCCAGGAGCGCCACTGGTAGCCGTAGATATGGCCTAGGTCTCCGTTTTCATCGGCCCATTCGTTCCAGATTCTGACGCCATGTTCTTGCAGGTATTTCACGTTGGTATCCCCTTTGAGGAACCACAACAGTTCGTAGATGATGGATTTCAGGTGAAGTTTTTTGGTTGTGACGAGCGGGAAGCCGTCTTCCAGGTTGAAGCGCATCTGGTGGCCGAACACGCTGAGGGTGCCTGTGCCGGTACGGTCGTCTTTGCGTACGCCTTCCGTACGGATGCGGTGCAACAAGTCAAGATATTGTTTCATGATTGGATTTTTTTGTTTTTGCAAAGGTAGCTAATTTTTTTTATTTTTGCTGGCGTAACATAATTGCTTAGCTTCATCATGAATTTACCCTCTGATTTTGTCACTCGCACATGTCGGCTGATGGGGGATGCCGACTTTTCTGCGTTGGAGGAAGCCTTGGAAAAGGAGACTCCGGTCAGCATCCGTATCAATCAGGATAAATGTATGTTTGTTCCTGTGGACAGCACACCAGTGCCCTGGTGTCCGGAAGGATACTACTTGTCCGGCAGGCCGGCGTTCACGTTCGACCCGTTGTTTCACGCCGGATGTTATTACGTGCAGGAGGCATCGTCCATGTTTTTGGCCCAGGCACTCCGGCAATACGTGCAGGAACCGGCCGTAATGCTCGATTTGTGTGCGGCTCCCGGAGGAAAATCCACACTGGCCCGGTCGGTGTTGCCCGAAGGCAGTCTGCTGGTGGCCAATGAAGTGATGCGCAACCGTTCGCAGGTACTGGCTGAGAATCTGGTCAAATGGGGAAATCCGGAGGTGATGGTAACGAACAACGACCCGGCGGATTTTACGGAACTGGGTCCTCTTTTCGATGTGGTGCTGACCGATGTACCTTGTTCGGGAGAAGGAATGTTCCGCAAGGATGAAGTGGCAGTACAGGAATGGAGTATCGCTAACGTGGATACGTGCTGGCAGCGGCAGCGTCGGATTCTGCGTGATATATGGCCTTGTCTGAAGACCGGAGGATTGCTGGTGTACAGCACTTGCACGTACAATCGGGAAGAGAATGAAGACAATGTGGCCTGGATTGCACGGGAGCTTGGCGCAGAGGTGCTGCCTCTTGAAGTGAAGCCGGAATGGCATATTACCGGAAATCTGACCGAACATACATTTCCGGTTTATCGTTTCTTGCCGCACAAGACGACGGGGGAAGGATTGTTTCTGGCTGTCTTGCGGAAAACGTCGGAAGAAGACCGGGAATGTGCACGGGTGAAGCCGGCGGGCAAGTCTCCCAAAAAAGGAAAAGGAGGAAAGACACCGGTGTTGCAGGTGTCGCGAGAGGTGCAGGCGTGGATACACGGAGCGGAAGGTTACGGGTTCAGCGTGGAAGAGATGGAAGCGGTGGCTTTTCCCATGGCTCATAAACCCCTTTATGAGTTGCTGAAAAGTCGGCTTAAGGTGCTGCATGCCGGTGTCACGTTAGGAGAATGGAAGGGGAAGGACTGGCAGCCTTCGCATACACTGGCCATGAGTACGGCATTCCGGAAAGAGGCTTTTCCGACAGCGGAACTGACTTATGAACAGGCTGTGGCTTATTTGCGGAAAGAGGCGGTGACACTTTCACCGGAGGTACCGAAAGGATATGTGGTGCTGGCTTATCGCGGACAGGCATTGGGTTTTGCTAAAAATATCGGCAACCGAGCCAATAATCTGTATCCCCAGGAATGGAGAATCCGGAGCGGATATTTGCCGGAAATTCGCCCCGATTTATTCGTTTGAAAAACGCAAGTGCGTTTAGACTAAAACGCAAGTACGTTTTGAGCCAAACGCCTAAGCGTTTTAAGTAAAACGCACTTGCGTTTTTTCTGCAACGTTCAGGCATTTGGCTCTTGTTTTATAATTCGCTGTAAACTAGCGTGATTCGGCGTCTTTCAATGTAAGTGGAATGCCTTGGTAGAAATCCAGAATCTTGGTTCGGAACAGGTAGTCGTATTTTGCCTGCACACAGTCGGACACGGCTTTCATCCAGTTGGTGCGGGCTTCATTGTATTCCGTGGCGTTGGCTTTTCCGTTGGCATATTTTTCTTTCATGAGTTTGAAAGAGGCTTCTGCCGCTTCGTCGGCTACCTGACTGCTCTGGTATTTGCTTTCCGCATTGACGGCATTGTAATAGGCTTGCTGTATCTCCTTGTAGAGTGCCTTTTTACTTTCCTCCAGTTGCCAGTTCAGGGTGGTTTGTTCCAGGCGTGCCGTGCGGACCCGGTTACGGGTACTCAGTCGGTTGAAGATGGGGATGCTCAACGAAAGTCCCACGTATTGGCTGAAATTGTCCTTCAGCTGGGAATGGAAACTGGCATTGTCTCTGCCCGACATCTTGTAGTAGCTGGTACCCAGTCCGGCACCGAAACTGAGTTGGGGATAATAGGCACTTTGGGCGATGCGGATGTTGCGGGCCGCGCCTTGCAAGCGATACTGTGCCGCCTTGATGGAAGGCTTGATGAGTAGCGCCTGATTGTAGATGTCGGTCGGAGAGGTCAGCGTGCCGAACAGTTGTTCGGGCTGGATGTCGGGACTGACAATCTGGAAATTATCCGGCGAAGGCAGTTCCAGCAGTTGGCTGAGGTCGAGCAGGGACAAGCGATAGTCGTTCTCGGTCTGTACCAGTGAAAGCTGGTCTTGTGCCACGCGCGACTTGGCCTCGTACAATTCCGATTCAGAGGCTTTCCCGTTTTGGAAATAGGCTTCTTTCTGGGTCAGCATTTCCTGGCTCAGTTCCACTTGCTGTCGGGCTATTTTCACCAGTTCCTCGTTGAAGAGCACTTGCAGGTAGGCCGAGGTCACCTGGATGCTGATATCCTCTTTGGCCTTGTTCAAGTCTTCCGTGGCTGCTTGGAGGTTCAGTTTGGAAAGGGCAATGTTATTCGGAATCTGCATGCCGGTGAACAAGGGTACACTGGTGCTCAGGTTGAAGCCCGTGTTCTGGGTGTTGATACTCTGGTAGGTGTTGTTGGCCTGGAGGCTTCGTCCGAAGTTGAACGAGTGGGACGCACTACCGTTCAGGTCGGGCAGACGGCTCCATTTGGCGGTGTTCAGTTCCACTTCGCTTTTGTCGCGGGCAGCCTCCTGCTGTTTGACGGTCAGGTTGTGGGCGATGGCATACTCGATGCAGCGGGTCAAATCCCATGCTTCCTCTGCTTGGCTGGCACCTGTGGCCAGGAGGCCGAAACTCAGTACGGCCAGTTGTTTCAAGTTGATTCTCATGGCTTACATTTCTTTTTTGAGTCCTCGGATAGCTTCATCGGGTTTCAGCCCGCTCTTAATCTCGATATTTACTCCGTCACTGATGCCGGTCTGTACCTGGCGGCGGATAAATTTCTGTGTGGGTACACTGTCGGTCAGTACATAGACAAAGGTAGAATCCCCACTGAACTCAATGGCACTTTCCGGTACGGTCAGTGCGTGGTTGGCCCGTTGGAGTTCGATTTCCGCATTGGCGCTGTAGCCGGAGCGGATGGTCACGCTGTCGGGCACGGTGATGGCCGCCTTGATTTCAAACTGGTTGGCTCCGTTGTTTTCCACGCTTTTCGGAGAAATGTATTCCAGTACGGCATCGAATTTCATGTTCTGCAAGGCTCCCAGCGTGATTTTGACAGGGATGCCTTCGCGGATACGTCCCACTTCCGTTTCGTCCACATTGCCGCGGAAGATGAGGTCGCTCATATCGGCTACAGTAGCGATGGTGGTACCGTCGTTGAACGTGTTACTCATGATGACGGAGTTACCCACTTTGATGGGCACATCCAGAATCAGTCCGTCGATGGTGGAACGGATCAGGGTGCTGCTGAAGGAGGCACTGCTCTTGGTGATTCCTTCTTTTACGATTTGCAGGTTGTCTTTGGCTGCCTGCAATTCTTCGCGGGCTTGTTTGGCGGCCAGCAGCGTCTTTTCGTATTCTTCGCTGCTCACCAGCTTGCTCTTATAGAGTTTTTCCATGCGTTCCAAATCCGTTTCTGCCTGTCGTCCGTTGATTTCGGCCAGACGGACACGGCTTTCAGCCGAATTGAGCGAACCCAGTTCGGGGATGACTTTGACCTTGGCGATGATTTCGCCTTTCTTCACCGTTTCGCCGGCTTCCTTGTACACTTCCGAAATGATGCCGGAAATTTGCGGCTTGATTTGTACTTCGTCGCGCGGTTCAATCTTTCCAGTGGCTACGGTGGTTTGCACCAAATCCGTGGTCTGTGAATGGAGGATTTCGTAAGCCGTGTCTTTCGGCTGCGATTTCTGATACAGGAACACGAAGGTCCCGATAAAAATCAGTGCGATCAGCACCAGTGAGATGATTTTGATGTACTTTTTCATAATGAACTTTGGTTTTTTTGTTTGTTTTGTGGCTTTATTTATTCGTCGCGTATGGCTTCAATGGGTTTGATGCTCATGGCCCGGTAGGCAGGAGCCAGTCCGGCCAGCAGCCCTAATACGAGCAAGAGGGCGCAGGCACCGATGGCTTCCCAGAAACTGATTTGGAACTCGGTGGGTGCAGTAGGGGTGGAAGTGCCCATTTCTGTCAGGTTCAGGAGGAAGACGGCAAAGGTAATGCCGGCCATGCCTGCCAGAATGGTCAATACCATGCTTTCCGACAGAATCTGTGACAGGATATCGTTGGGACGGGCACCGATGGCGCGTCGGATACCGATTTCGGTGGTCCGTTCCTTGACGGTGACCATCATGATGTTGCTCACTCCGATGGCACCGGCCAGCAATGTGCCGAGGCCGACCATCCAGCCTAGGATTTTGATACCTGAAAACAAGTTGTCTACCATGCTGAACATGGCTTCTGCATTGACCAGAATCACGGCCTGTCCGTCGTCGGGGTGAATCAGATGGGCATTTTTAATCACCTGTTCCACTTTCTTCTCTACCTCTCCAATGGAATAGCCTTTACGGGCCGTATAACAGAGCAGCTGTACTTTCTGGCCGAAGTTGTAGTTCTGCTGCATGGTGGTGAACGGGATGATGACCGAGGTTTCCGACTGTCCTTGTATGGAAATGTTTCCTACGGCCATGCTGACCCCGATAATCCGGTAGTAGATGCCGTTTACCTCGATAAACTTTCCGCAGGGGTCTTCTCCTCCCGGGAACAGGCTCTCGTAGATACGTTTCCCGATGACACACACTTTCCGTTGGTCGCGGATGTCGATGTCGTTGATGAAACGTCCGAACACGATGTTTGGTTCTTCAATCTTCTGGTATTCGGGATACAGGCCTTTCAGGGTTCCTGAGATTTTATTCTCATTGTAAATGGCATTGATGCCCCATTTGGCCAGGGTGGCAGTCACGGTTTCCAGCTCGTTGACTTGTTTCCGGACCCGTTCCACATCTTTGTTTTCCAAATCCCAGTATCTTCCCTGCTGGAATCCTTTATAGGCCTTGCTGGTTTTGTTGGCACCCAGAAAACCGGAGTTGGTGGCAAAACCTTCAAATTGGCGTGACAGCAGCTGTTGAAGGCCTTTGGCCCCTCCCATCAGGGCAATCAGCATGAATACCCCCCAGAAGATACCGAAGGCCGTCAGGAAACTTCTGGTTTTGTTGCGGGTGATGGTGAGAAGAATTTCTTCCCATGTATCTAAATCAAATCGTCTCATGATTAATCTGCTCTAAGTGCTTCAATGGGTCGGATTCTGGCTGCTTTCCTTGCCGGGAAAAGTCCGGCCAGCGTACCGGCGATAACTAATGTCAGGGTGGCCTCGATGGCGATGGAAAGGTCAACCGTGGGGTTCTCGAAGAAGGTCATGGAAAAGACACCCATATCCATGGTCTGTTTTCCAGCCACCTGATTCATGTATTCCGTGACGGCAATGCCCGCCACCATACCGATGTAGCCGAAGAAAGTCGTGATGGTCACACTTTCCGAGATAATCAGCCAGAGGATGGACATCGGCTTGGCTCCCAGTGCCTTGCGGATGCCGAACTCGTGGGTCCGTTCGCGGACGGTGATGAGCATGATGTTGCTCACTCCCACGATGCCGCTCAGCAAAGTAAAGATGCCAATCACCCAGATGGCAGTATGCAGAATCTTCGTGGCGCTTTGTTGCTGGAGGTACTGGGTGAAACGGTTCCAAATCCAGATGGCTCCGTCGTCGGTAGGAGAGAATTGTTTTTTCAGCCCTAAGGTGCGGCGGTAGTCGGCTTCGAATTGTTCGTTCAAGGCTTCATTGGCCAGTCCCTTAGTGGTAAAAGTGATGTTATCAATACTGTCTCCTTTCTGATAGATGGTTTGCAGGGTGGTAAAAGGTACCAGGGCGGAAGGTGAGAAACTGTTTTGGTCGGTATAGATTCCCACCACCTGATAGGAGACCCCTTGTGCGTTGAGATATTTTCCGATGGGAGAAGTATGAGGGAAAAGATTTTTGACCGTCTTTTCGTGAAGGACAATAATCTTTCGCTGTTCTTTCATATCACGTTCGTTGACAAAGCGTCCTTCTTTTATCTTGATGGCCTCCAGTGAAGGATAGTTGGGAAACACGCCATCCAGCTCAATGCTAAGGGCCTCTTTCCCGTAAGTCAAGGTCACATCGCTTTTGCTCACCGTGGCACCCGTCTGGATGATATAGTCGGGAAAGGAAGAGGAGGTGAGTTGCCGGTCGCTTTCTTTCAGGTAAATGCTGCGACCTTCTTTCATTCCTTTATAAGGTTGTGAAGTCATTCCCGGATAAATTTTCATGGAGTTCATGATCATCCCTTCCGACTGGTTCTCAAATGCATGGATGAGGCCGTTGCCCGCTCCCAGGAGTACAATCAGCATAAAAATGCCCCATGCCACGGAAAAGCCGGTCAACAGAGTGCGCAGTTTGTTGCGCATGATGGTTCCGTAGATTTCTTGTATCAGTTCTGTCATAGCGGTAGGTTATTTCATGAATCCGTTTTGTCCGAACGGAGAAGCATGGTGGTCGATATTGTCTTCTATGCGTTCTATCAGTCCGTCTTTGATATGGATGATTTTATTGGTCTGATTGGCCACTCCACTTTCGTGGGTAACCACAACAATGGTCAGTCCTTCCTGGTCGTGCAGTTCTTTCAGGATGTTCATCACTTCCACCGAAGTCTTGCTGTCGAGTGCTCCGGTCGGTTCGTCAGCCAGGATGATTTCCGGTTTCGATATCAGTGCCCTTGCGATGGCTACACGCTGCTTTTGTCCGCCCGACAGTTCATTGGGAAGGTGATGCGCCCATTCTTTCAGTCCCAGTTTGTCCAAGTATTCCATGGCCAGCAGATTTCGTTTCTTCCGGCTGACGCCTTGGTAGAAAAGAGGAAGCGCCACATTCTCCATGGCGTTTTTGAACGAAATGAGGTTGAATGACTGGAAGATGAAGCCGATCATCCGGTTGCGGTATTCGGCTGCTTTGGTTTCACTCAAATTTCGGATAAGGACATTGTTCAGATAATATTCTCCGGAATCGTAGTTGTCCAATATCCCGAGAATGTTCAGCAAGGTAGATTTTCCGGAACCGGAGGCACCCATGATGGAGACAAATTCTCCTTTTTCAATGTGCAGGTCGATACCTTTGAGTACATGAAGGGGAGTGCCGTTGTAGTAGGTTTTGTGAATGTTTTTTAAAAGTATCATTTGGTTTGTGTTAATTGATTTTTAATCGTACTTCACAAAAGTAGAAAAAGTGATACGTTTCTAAAAATAGTGGGTGAAAAATTTGTTCTGTTTTTACTGATTATTTACTTTTGTCCGTAAATAATTAACCCTAAATAGAGATATGTCATGGCAATAAACATGGAAAAACCTTATGTAGTAGGTATGGATATTGGCGGAACAAACACCGTCTTTGGTGTAGTTGACTCGCGTGGTAACGTGCTGGCTTCTGATTCTGTCAAAACTCAGCAATATGAAAATATCGAAGATTACGTCGATGCAGTATGTAAAAAGCTCCTTCCGTTGCTTTCTCAGTTTGGTGGAGCTGAAAAGATAAAAGGTATGGGAGTCGGTGCGCCGAATGGTAACTATTACAGCGGGACCATTGAGTTTGCTCCGAACCTGCCGTGGAAAGGCATTATTCCGTTGGCTTCCATGTTTGAGGAACAGCTGGGTATCCCCACTGCGTTGACAAACGATGCCAATGCGGCTGCTATCGGGGAAATGACGTATGGTGCAGCTCGTGGTATGAAAGATTTTATCATGATTACCTTGGGTACCGGCGTAGGAAGCGGTATCGTAGTCAACGGACAGCTGGTTTATGGCCATGATGGCTTTGCCGGTGAATTGGGTCATGTAATTGTGGACCGTAACGGTCGTCCTTGCGGTTGCGGACGTAAAGGTTGTCTGGAAACCTATTGTTCGGCTACCGGAGTGGCTCGCACAGCCCGTGAATTCCTGGTACAGCGTACGGAGCCGAGTTTGTTGCGTAATGTGCCTGCGGATGAAATCCAGTCGAAGGATGTATATGATGCCGCAGTGAAAGGCGACAAATTGGCACAGGATATCTTTGAATATACAGGACGTATCCTGGGAGAGGCATTGGCCAACTTTATTGCTTTCTCCAGTCCGGAAGCCATTATCCTGTTCGGGGGCTTGGCTAAGTCGGGCGATTACATCATGAAACCGATTCAGAAGGCGATTGATGAAAATGTATTGAAGATTTATGCAGGAAAGACTAAATTGCTGCTTTCTCAATTGAAAGATGCAGATGCTGCTGTATTAGGAGCCAGTGCATTGGGATGGGAAGTGAAGGATAATTAATCCGTGATTATAAACTGAAAAAAACAGCCTTGGCGGGATTTGTACTTGCCAAGGCTGTTTTTTTCTATTATCCTCCTGGGCATGCTGTCTTCACAGAGAGTATGCAGGAGGATAATAATCCTAATTCTAACCTAAATAATATTATGAAAAACCTTTTTTATTCAAGATGCAAAAATAATCATTCTGTGGAATATAGGACTGTAATTTTTGATTTTATCAGCGAAAAAAACGAAGCATATTTGTATCTGATTTGATAATTTGGGAAGGTAAATGTAAATAATGTAAATAAAGTTTGTATCTTTGCCCCAAATTTATAATTGAAAACAATATGAGTTATAATTTGCTGAAAGGAAAAAGAGGTATTATTTTTGGTGCACTGAACGAACAGTCTATCGCATGGAAAGTGGCAGAAAAGGCTGTAGAAGAAGGTGCTGTCATTACATTATCTAATACCCCTGTAGCAGTACGTATGGGGCAGGTATCTGCTTTGGCGGAAAAGTTGAACTGTGAAGTGATTCCCGCTGATGCTACCTGCGTAGAAGATTTGGAGAATGTGTTCAAGCGTTCAATGGAAGTATTGGGCGGTAAGATTGACTTTGTACTTCATTCAATAGGTATGTCTCCAAATGTTCGCAAGAAACGTACATACGATGACTTGGACTATGACATGCTGGCAAAAACATTGGATATATCTGCCGTATCATTCCATAAAATGATTCAGTCTGCCAAGAAGTTGGATGCCATCAATGAATATGGTTCTATCTTGGCTTTGAGTTATGTAGCCGCACAGCGTACGTTCTATGGTTACAATGACATGGCCGATGCCAAGGCACTGTTGGAATCAATAGCCCGTAGCTTCGGTTATATCTACGGTCGTGAACACCATGTGCGTATCAATACAATTTCTCAGTCACCGACTATGACTACTGCCGGATCGGGAGTGAAAGGTATGGATAAGTTGTTTGACTTTGCCAACCGTATGTCTCCGCTGGGTAATGCTTCGGCTGATGAATGTGCGGATTACTGTATTGTGATGTTCTCTGATCTGACTCGTAAGGTAACGATGCAGAATCTGTTCCACGACGGAGGTTTCTCTAGTGTCGGAATGAGCTTGAGAGCCATGGCTACTTACGAAAAAGGATTGGATGAATATAAAGATGCCAATGGTCATATCATTTACGGATAATCGTTAATGTATCGGTTTATTTTTATATTACTGAGTATAATCGTCTTTTCTGCTTGTCATTCCGATGAGCGGAGAGACGATTTTTCGTTTACAGGAATAAAAATAGCCCGATATGACCGTCTTCAGTATGAGGCTGCCGTGCAGAACAGCTTCTTTTCCTTGCAACGGATGAATACGGAATTTGCCCAGGAAACTCGTTTGCTGGTAGAGGATGTGCTGGATTTGGGAGCCGTGAACACGCCCGATATTAACGAACGCCTCTGTGCTTACTTTTCAGACTCTATTTTGGTGCGCCTGATGGAAGATGTGGAGGTGAAATTCAAGAATATGGACTCGTTTGAAAAGAAATTGGCGCGCGGGTTCAGATATTTGAAGCGGGAGATTCCGGAGTTGCCTGTGCCGAAGATTTACGCACAGATTTCTGCGTTGAACCAGTCGGTTGTGGTGGGTGACAGTGTGCTGGGAATCAGCCTTGATAAATATATGGGAGCGGAGTATCCGCTTTATAAAAGATATTATTATGCCAATCAGCGCCGTTCGATGTCGCCGGAATATATCGTGCCCGATTGTTTTACCTTTTATTTACTGGGACAGTATCCTTTTCCTTGGATGGAAGGACACCGTTCTTTGATGGACATATTGCTGTATCGAGGAAAGATCGCTTGGGTTGTGGAAACCATTTTAGAAGGAGATGGAGACGGCAAAATAGCTTTAGGATATTCTTCTGAAGAGGTCGATTGGTGCGAAGAGCATGAGACAGAACTGTGGAAAGAGATTGAGCAGAATCATTATGCTGCGGCCACTGATCCTATGGTTATTCGGTCGTATATTTCGTCGGATGCCCGTCTGCTGTTCAAGGGAGAGAAGACTCCTCCTTTTTTAGGAGTATGGCTGGGTATGAAGAAGGTGGAAAAATATATGAAGCGTCATCCTGAAATAAGTATAAAGAATTTGCTGGAATATTCGGATTGTTCCAGTATCATGAAAGAATTAAACTAATTGATTTGAAGTTTCCTTATGGAAGTTGCATTGTATTTGTTGCCTGTCACTTTGGGGGATACGGATATAGAAAAAGTGCTGCCCTCTTATAACCGGGAGATTATTGTAGGAATCAAGCATTTTATTGTAGAGGATGTCCGTTCGGCTCGTCGCTTCTTGAAGAAAGTGGACGCTGCCATTAATATTGATGAACTTACTTTTTATCCATTGAACAAACATACTTCTCCGGAAGATATTGCCGGTTATCTGTCTCCGTTGATGGATGGGAATTCGATGGGGGTAATATCTGAAGCCGGATGTCCGGCAGTGGCCGATCCGGGAGCGGATGTGGTGGCCATTGCTCAGCGCCGGAACCTGAAGGTGGTACCTTTGGTAGGACCTTCTTCCATCATTCTCTCTGTCATGGGGTCTGGATTTAACGGGCAGAGTTTTGCTTTCCATGGTTATTTGCCCATTGAGCCGGCCGACCGTACCCGTAGGTTAAAGGAACTGGAGTCCCGAGTGTATTCCGAGAACCAGACCCAGCTGTTTATTGAGACGCCTTACCGCAACCATAAAATGTTGGAAGAGATTCTGAAGACCTGTCGTCCGCAGACGAAATTGTGCATTGCAGCTAATATCACATGCGAAGGAGAATTTATCAAGACTAAAACGGTAAAGGAATGGAAAGGGCATTTGCCGGATTTAAGCAAAATACCTTGTATCTTTTTGATTTATAAGTAGGTTTATTTGAATTCTTTCCATACCTGAGTTACTAATTGCAGACGTTCACATTCAATCATCAGTTCGTGACTGAATTTTTCCGGATTCTTCTTGATGTCTTCGCATGCAAAGAACTGTCCTCCGGAAAGTGACAGCTCATTTTCTTGTCCTACAGGCAGTATGTATAGTTGTACAAATGCAGGAAGAAGTCCTTGTAAACGGTAACTGAGAATCAGTCGGGGATGAATTCTTTTCAGGGGAACTGCAGGCTTGCATACGGACGACTGATGCTTTAGTACGATATACTTTGCATGTTGCTGGCTTTTTCGTAAAGGCCCTTCAAACAAAGATTTGATGGGAGCATCCCAAGTAGCCGTATCTTTCGCATGTGGGGTGAGGTAGATTTTCCCGTTGCAGATGGGAATAATACGAATAATATGCTGTTCCTGTGGAGATTGCTTGGCTGCTATCTGTATGCCTACGATGTTGATGATTAAGCAAAGCAGATAAATGAGTGTCGGAATCAGGTAAATAGCCCCAAAATTATTTTCCGGTGAAAAAGGAGTCAGTTTGTTGTGCAGTACAAACAGAATAATCAGATGGATGCTGGAGAGTATCACGATTAATTTGGCTTCCAGTAAGTAGGAGGAAGTAAAATTAAGATGAAACTTTCTTAGGAAGTTCCGGTATAATTCTGGAGCAGTGATATGGACAAAGGCACATACCAGCAGCATGAATTCAAGTGTCGGGGTCAGACTATTGCGAGGAATATATTCGTATCCTGTAAACAGTCTTAGAAGGAAACAGATGCCGATACCGATTGTACCTTGCAAAAGGAAAAAATTGAGTCCTTTCAGGCGTAATACGTCATATAATACTCCTGCAATGCTGATGCCCAATCCGATTCCCAACATGGTTGTAGTAGGGAAAATATGAATACCTATCAACGTAACGATGATAGGAAGCAGTCCGAACGATACGATTTTGTCCTTGTATTTAAGCAATGGATTCATAATTGAAGAGCACCTGTTGTAAAATTTGAACAATCGAAAAAAGTAAATTGTTCATTCTTTCCGCAGATGTTTTTCAGCATGATAGGAAGACCGTACTAATGGTCCGCTTTCCACTATCTCAAATCCTTTTGCTTCACCTATTTCCTTATACTTCTGAAATTGATCAGGATGAATGTATTCAGCTACGGGATAATGTTTGGTCGAAGGTTGCAGGTATTGTCCGATGGTCAGGATACGGCAGCCGTTTTGCAGTAAATCGTCCATGGTTTCTTCTACCTCTTCCGGGGTTTCTCCGAGTCCGACCATGATACCAGATTTTGCCTTGAGTCTGTTTTCGGCAATCTGGTGAATCACCTTCAGGCTAGTGTTGTAGTTGGCTACGCTGCGTACCAACGGACTGATGCGTCTCACTGTTTCCAGGTTGTGCGACAATATATCCGGGCGGGTTTCTATAACTTGTTGCAACAGGTCGCTGTGGCCTTGGAAATCGGGAATCAGGGCTTCGATAGTAGTTGTGGGGCATAGCTCTCGAATCGCTTTGAGGGTGGCAGCCCAGTGTGCGGCACCTAAATCTTTCAGGTCATCACGGTCTACGGAAGTGATGACTGCATGATTGAGCTTCATGAGTTGGATGGACTGCGCCACCCGTTTCGGTTCGTCTGGGTCTAATGGGAGAGGTTTTCCGGTAAGAGTATTGCAGAATTTGCAGGCGCGGGTGCAGATAGCTCCTCCAATCATGAAGGTGGCAGTGCCTTTTCCCCAACATTCTCCTAAGTTCGGACAGCGCCCGCTGCTGCAAATCGTATGGAGTTTATGGGTATCGACGATACGTTTGGTCTCTGTGTAACGGGCATTGGTGCCTATTTGTATTTTCAGCCATTCGGGTTTTTTGATGTGTGTCATAGTGGTTAAGATAGATTACAAAGAGAAAACGGATGACGCTGGAGGCTTTTCTCCAGTGTCATCCGTGTGATGAGTTCATTATAAGTTTTGCAGGAAGAAATTCGCCACTCTGTTCATCAGGTGATTGCGGGTATTTCCTCCGAAAATGCTGTGGTTACGGTTGGTGTATATCTGTGTCTCAAACTGAATGTTTGCTTGTACAAGTGCTTCATTGTATTCCATGAAATTCTGGAAATGTACATTGTCGTCCGCACTGCCATGAACGAGCAGCAGCTTGCCTTTCAGCTGGTGCACACGGTTGATGGCGGAAGAGCTGCGGTAGCCATCTCCGTTTTCTTTTGGAGTACGCATGAAGCGTTCCGTGTAAACCGTATCATAGAATCGCCAATCGGTCGGGGCAGCGATGGCTACTCCAGCTTTGAAGGCTCCGGAACCTTCACTCATGGACATCAGGGTGTTGTATCCTCCATAACTCCATCCCCAGATACCGATGCGGCTTCCGTCAATATATGGTAGCGTAGAAAGATATTTGGCTGCCTGAGCCTGGTCGATGGCTTCTTTTACACCGATAGAAAGGTAAGTACACTTTTCGAAGGCTGCTCCTCTTCCTCCGGTACCTCGTCCGTCCACGCATACCATAATATAGCCCTTGTCGCACATCACCGCTTCAAACATGCCTCCGTCGCTGAAGCTTCCGATGCCCCACTTGTCGAGTACTTGCTGTGAGCCCGGGCCGCTGTATTGATGCATGATTACCGGATATTTCTTGGAAGGATTAAAATTAGCTGGTTTCATCATCCATCCGTTCAATTCTACTCCTTCACTGGTCTTGAAAGTGAAGAATTCTTTTACGGGCATGTTCAGCTGGGCAATTTTTGCCTTCAGTTCCTTGTTGTCGAGTAGGGTGGCCATTTCCTGTCCCTTGTTATTGTTCAGGGTGATAAGTGTAGGAGTCTGTGCGCTGGAGTATGTATTGATATAATAGTTCAGGTTCTTGCTGAACAGGGCACTGTTGGTTCCGGTACGTGTAGACAGTTTGGTTTTCTTTCCTTTTCCGTCAATCTTGTAAACGGCTGTACGCAATGGGCTGCCTTCGTTGCTGGTATAATAGAATACATTGGCCTTCTGGTCCCAGCCTAAGAATTCCTTCACTTCAAAATTCCCTTTGGTGATTTGTTTCACCAGGTTTCCGCCAATGGTGTAAAGGTAAAGATGATTGTATCCGTCTCGTTCACTCATCAGGATAATGTGTTCCGGATAGAAAGTGATGTCAGAGTATGCCTGTTCCTTGATGTATTGTTCGGCTTCATCGCGGATGGCTACTTTGCAGATGGCACTGCGTGGGTTGGCCATGTAGAGATCAAAGCGGTTTTGGTGGCGGTTCAGCGTCATGATGGCCAGTTTCTCAGGGTCGTCCGTAAATTTGATACGGGGTACATAGCCGTCGGAGTCTACCGGCAGTTCCATTTTGCGGATGACATGACTCTTGATGTCAAACGTATGGACGCTGACTTTGGAGTTGGATACTCCTGCTTTAGGATATTTGTAGTTATAGCTTCCGGGATAAGTGGCATATTCTGTCTTTTCGGGTGCCATACCTTTGTACCAAGGAAAAGAAAACATGGGTACTTGGCTTTCGTCGAAGCGAATATAGGCAATCATACGGCTGTCGGCACTGAAGTCGAACGCACGGTTGAATCCGAATTCTTCTTCATACACCCAGTCGGGGATACCATTCAGCACCTTGTTGTATTCTCCGTCTTTCGTGACCTGAGATTCACTGTTGCCAAAAAGCAGTTTGACCAGATAGATGTTGTTGTTACGCACAAACGCAATCTGATGGCTGTCGGGTGAGAAGAGAGGTACCTGTTGCGGACCGTTGTTTGAAAGCGGTTCGAGGGTACGGTTTCTCACGTTATAAATGTAATATACGGCAGTAAAAGAATGTCTGTAAATCGGTTTTGTTTCTGTTTGTATCAATATCAGACTTTCGTCGGGCGACATGATGTAATCATCGAAACTTTTGAGCGTATGGTTTCTGGCAGTAGTTACATCGAAGATGGTAGCCACTTCCTTGCCTGTTTTGAAAGAATATTTGACGATTCGCTTGTGGTCCTTGCTGATTTGTGTATAATGTTCACCATCCAGCGTCGGTTTTAATCCTTGTATATTTTGTGCGCGATAGGTACCGTTGGCTACATCTTGCAAGGTTACCTTTTGTGCCTGTACACTTACCAGGCACAGCAGCGCATAAAAAAGTACGAAAAGTTTTTTCATGACTGTCTTATTTTTGTTTTACATTTATTTTTCTTCTGTAATCGGAGGAGCGGGTTCCGGCTCCAAGGTCTCCTGCGCTTCCTTTGGTTCCTTTTCCTCCTTTTCCGTAGTTTCTTTATCCTTTATTCCGAAGAGCCAGCGGAAAAACCGTACCAGGAAGTTGCGCTTCTTCGGCTTCATTTCTACAGCTTCCGAAGGAGTTTCCGAGGAAATAGCCTGCTTGAGCAGGAGGCTGTCTGTCGGAACTACCAGAGTAGTATCCTTTTTCAATGAGTCTGTCAATAAGGAATCCACTGGAGTCTTCGGCATTACTTGAAGCGTTGTATCCTGCTTGAGTGAATCTGTCGGAACCGGCTGAACCAGCATGCTGTCTTTTACGGATGTGGATTGCTGAGGTGCTTTGGGGGCAACCGGAGCAGGCTTCACAGGTTGAGGACGCTTGAAGGGTATCGGTACGGAATACTTACAGCGTACCGAAATGCCATGGTCTTGTGCCGGAATCCAATCAGGCATTACCATGATTGCATCCAATGCTGCCGTATCCAGCCGGGCGTCCAGGCCTCTCACGATGCTGGGAGAAGTAATGCTTCCATCCTTTTCCACGACAAACTGTATCATGACTGCTCCTTCCTTTTGGGTCTTTTCCGCCAGTTCAGAAGTACGGGCCTTTCGTTTGATATAGTTGAAAAAGGCTTTCATTCCTCCGGGATACTCCGGCATCTTTTCCACCACATGATAGACACGGTCGGCTCCTTTTTTTACCATACGTATTTCCAGCGGGTGGTCAGGCTGCTGCAGGAAAGCTTCGCTGTCCAGGTATTTGTTTTCCATACTTTCCGCTCTGACCATGATCAGATGACTGTAGTCTGCTTCAATGGTAAACTCCCCATTTTTATCGGAAAAAGAATGTCTGCCTGTGCCTTGTACGCTGATTTCAGCATGTGGAACAGGTCTTCCTCCTTCTTTCAGTATCCCTTTTACCTGAAACGTCTTTCCACTTTGTTTGAATTTCACCAAATCCTCCGGGCGGTCTATGCGGATAATCGTGTCTTGTGCCGCTTCATCCAGCCGTAAGGATTTAAGCGACTTGTTTTTGTCTGTTGGAAGATAAAAATTGGCCGTACGGGCGTAATTCTTGTCGACAGATTGCTCAAACTCAATCAATCCTTGCTCATCGCTGACGTATTCGTTGCTATATCCTACGACTCTTAGAATGATGCCCTGCTGCGGCTCCCCTCCTGTATTGAGTACGGTGATACGGAAAATTTGTTTCTTTTCTTCGAGGGAAGAAGCTTTCAGGGAAAGAGCACTGGCTTGCAAAAAAGTAAACCAGATAAATATATAAATGAGGTGTTTCATAACTTCGTTCGTAAATATCCGCAAAGCTACAAGTATTCTAGGGTATTCACCTGTGTTCAGACGTTAATAAAGATAAATTATCCGGCTTTGTATGAAATACAGAACCGGATAATCGTCTTTGGATTATTTATTTAAAGTTCGTGTGAGGTCTTTTTTGCCAGCTTGCGGAGTTTAAACATTCGTAGGCGTTCCATGGCATGCCGGCGGCTTAGGATGATTTGCCGGCGGTAGACCATGCAGGTAGTAAAGAAGTAGACGAGGGTCTGTATCCAGAGTGCCTTGTATTCAAAGAGGACTTCAGGGAGAGTTGCTCCCATGTTGTTGATGCGTACAAACCCGTTGATACCGAATGTGGAAGGGAACAAATAAGAGAAAATCTTCCAGAATGTCGGCACAGCGGCTCCCGGCCAGGAAATACCTGATATGAACAGTAAAGGCACGGAGGTAAACACATAAATCATCATGCACGATTCTCTGTGATGGATGAAAATGGAACAGGTCATCGCGAAGAAGATACAGGCCAGAATGTAGGGGACGGCAAATGCCAATAGGGTGGCTGGCTGGGCAATTTGAACCAAAGAGAACATCTTGGGAACCAAGCAAAGCACGTAGGCGGAAATCAGGGCATATAGAAGAAAATATGCCAGTGACTTTCCCCCGACAATACGCAGTGTTCCCTGATATTGACGGCTGATTGGAACCAAATCCCGAAAACGATTGTTTTCACGGGCGGTTCCGGCAGAAAGTCCGATGCCTAGCAAAAGGGTCTGTTGTATGATAAGTATCAGTACGGCTGGAATCAGGAAGCTGGCAAATCCATCTTGCGGGTTGAATAAGGAGATGTCTTCGTATTCGATAGGAGCCGTGCTGATTTCATCCTGCCGTTCGGTGGTGTTTCCCAGACGTTTTATCTGAATCTGTTTGTTGAGTGCCAGTGAGGCATTGGTACTGGCCAATACCAAGGCTTTGTAATATAACATTCCACTCATATCACAATACACGCTCACGGTGGTCTGCTTTCCGGAGGAGATGTCTTTGCTGAAGCTTTCCGGAATGTAGATGATACCATATACTTTTGTTTCTTTCAAGAGTGCCTTTCCTTCTTCCATATCCGTACAATGGGACTGGATGTGTACATCGGCACTGGCGTCAATCGAACGGATGAACTCCCGGCTGAGGGCTGTATTGCTGTTGTCAATCACAGCAGCCGGTACTTCACGTACCACCTCATTGGTATAAATAAAGGCATATACCAGCGGATAGGCCAAGGGAACGAGCAGGAAGAAAATCAGTACTCCCTCGTCCTTGAATACCGCTTTCAGCTCTTGGGCACAAATATGGAAAAGGCCTGAGAATCCTTGCCGTATCGTTTGTTTGAATGATTCTTTTTTCATGAATGCAATGTGTTAAGGTATATAGACGTAATGGAGCATGGCTGTACGTAATTTCTTTAGGATAAAGAAAGGCAACAGCATGAACAGCAGCAAGGCTGTCACTGCATGCCATGCATAAATGACCGGATACCCATTCAGGGCCAGATTTACGTAGATTAAAAAATAGTGGCGTAAGGGGAACAGCACGGATAACGCTTGCAGGATGGGGTGCATGGCCATGACCGGAAACGTAAATCCGGAAATGGAGAATGAGATGACCCCCCAAAGAGAGGCTGCACTCAGTGCCAGGCGCAATGACCCGAACAATCCGAACAGGAAGACCCCGAAGGCTTGCGAAGCAAGCACCAGTAGCAGTCCGGCCAGCAGCATCGGAACAATTCCGCTGTGGCAGGGATAATGCAGGAATCCGTACAGGTATACATTGTAGAACGTGGCCATGATGAAGAAGGTGAGGGTCTGCGGAAACAGTTTCCCCGTCAGTGCCGTCACAATGGAGTTATCAGCCAGCTGCATCAGTTCCTTGGAGGTGTTCTCTTTGATTTCCGTGCCGATGGTATAGACCGTTGTCAGGAAAATCAGCAGCATCAGGATGCCCGGAAACAGTGTGTTGCAGAGATACACCGAGTAGTTCAACCAAGGGTTGTTCAGGGCATGCGTGGAAATTACTACCGGTTGCAGGAAAGCCAATGCCTGGTCTTCTGTGGCACCTTTGGCCAGTAACGTGGCTTGTCCGATGGCGGCCGAAGCCAGTTCCGACATGGTGCGTTGGTCTTTGTAAAGCAAGGAACCCGCTATCAGATAGGAATAGTTGATATAGAAAGATACTTTGGGTTGTCTTTGGGCGAGTGCCTCTTCGGTCGTTCCTTTCGGAATATAGTAAAATGAATAAATTTCTCCTCGTTGTATTGCTTGCCGTGCTTCCGTCACACTTGGATAGTGCGCCACAATTTGAGTCTGCTGAAAAGCATCCAAGTTGCGGATGATGTTGCGTGTCGTGGCGGTGTTGTCGAGGTCCACCACACCTGCAGGCAGATTGGTCGGCAGTCCGTTTCCCATCAGTGTCGTGAAAAACAGGAAACAGAACAACGGGGCAATGACCATGCAGAACAGGTACATGGGCTTGGTTGCTATGCGGAGAATTTCCCGCCGTACAACCTTGAGAAAACATTGACAGGTGGTTTTCGACATGGTTATTTTTACTTTTCAATGATGGCAGACATTCCCGGGCGCAGATTTTCTACGGCTTGCACGGGTTTTGCCTTTACTTCAAACGTTTTCAGGTCGAACTGACCGGTAGTTTTGGTGGCCTTCCAAGCGGCATAGGTTCCCAGGTCTTTCATGACGGTCACCTGGAACTCCACGTCCTTTTCCAGGGCAGGAATGTAGGCTTTTATCTTGTTGCCTACGCTGAAGTCTTTCAGAAAATCTTCGCGCACGTTGAAGGTTACCCACATGTCGTCCAGTTGGGCCACATTCATGATGGGAGCACCCGTACCTACCAGTTCTCCTACTTTCGGGAAAATCTCTGATATTTCTCCGTCGGCAGAAGCCGTCAGGAAGGTTTCGGATACGTAAGAAGAAACCTCGGCCACGGCGCCTTTCGCACGTTCCACTTGTGCGGCTGCCATGGCTTTGTCTTCCCGCTGAGCTCCGTTTTTGGCCATGGTATATTGAGCGTTGGCCGCACGTTCGGTAGCTTTCATTGCTTCATATTGCGCTTTGGCTTCATCTCTTTTCTGTGCCGTCATCACCCCCTCTTCATACAGGCGGTTGACACGGTTGTAGGATTTTTCGGCAATTTCGAGTCCGGCTTTGGCTTTCTGCCACATTTCGTATGCAGCCTGCAGCTGTTCGCTGCGGGTACCGCGTAATGCTTTCTCGTTCAGTGCCTGAGCCGCTTGTTCGGCTGCCTGAGCCTGCGACAGTTTGGCCATGACATCGGGAGCTTCCAGAATGGCAAGCGTATCTCCCGCCTTCACTTTGTCGCCTTCGCTGACAAAGAATTTCAAAACACGTCCCGGCACCTTGCTGGATACTCTGTATTCCGTCGCTTCCGCCTGTCCCTGAATGATTTCAGGGCCTTTCCCTAGCGTAAAGAATCCGATGATACTCACGATGACAATCACGGCTAACAGTGTGAAGAAAGCCAGCATGATATTGTTGCGTTGCGTCTTTTCCATATTGTTGTGTTATTTTAAAATTCCCATTGATTTGTTCAAATAAAGTTCACTCATTTTGACGTCTATCTGTGCGTCGATTTTTCCGGCTTGTGCAGAGAACCAGGCCGTCTGTGCCTCCAGTACGTTGCTGGTAGGGATTACCCCTTCCTTAAATCCCAGGTTGGCATAACGCAGGTTCTCTTCCGCTTTCTCCATATTCTTTTCGGCCATGGCCAGTTTCTTGGTCGATTCGTTGACTTTATAGGAGTTTTGTGTGACTTGCAGCTCTACTTTTTCTTTGGTGTCTTCCAGTTTGTAGCGGGCAATGTTGGCTTCTGCTTTGGCGGCTTTTACCTTATACATTCCCTCTCCCCAGTGGAATACGGGGATTTTCACGATGACTCCCGCTGCCCACATTCCACGGAATTTGTTTTCGAATCCGTTGACCAGCGACGGGTTGGTCACCAGGTAATTGGCGGTCAGGGCCACCGATGGAAGGAATTCGGAACGGGCGATGTTTACTTTCTGGCGGTAGATTTCCGAGGCCAGTTCCAGACTTTTCAGCTCTTCCCGGTTGCTCAAAGCCGTGCTGACGTTTGCTTCGGTGTAGGTGTTGGGAAGCGGCAGGTCTTTCATGCTTTCATCGGCCAGTTGGAATTCCGTATTCAGTGGAAGACCGCAAAGCTGGCATAACAGCATCTTCGACAGGCTCAATCCGTTGTCCACTTGTGTCAGCATCATCTCGGCTTCGTTGACCTTCACTTTCACGCTGAGTCCGTCGGCTTTGGTTGCCACTCCCTCCGCAATCATCTTGTCTACGTCCGAATCCAGTTTCTGTACCAGTTCAAGGAAGTTCTCCGCCAGTTTTTTCTTGTTGACAAGCGAAATGATTTGCCAGTAGGCCTGGTCTGTTTGCAGTATCAAATCCTGCATACCCGTGGCATGCTGTGACTCAGCCAGGCGTTCGGCATATTTGGTGATTTTGTTGTAGGCGATGATTTTGCCTCCCATGAAAATCGGCTGGGTAAGCGTAGCGGCTCCTACGGTCAGGTTACGGGTATCCGTGTGGAAAGCGTCTACCAGGCTTTGACCGATGCTGTTCAGTCCTTCCGTCAATCCGGATACAGCTCCCGGAAGAAGTCCCTGCAGTCCGGCCGCTAGACCGGGATTGGCTGCGGCCAACTGTTGCATGGCTGCCTGGAATTCGGCCGATTGCATGCCTTGTTGGAGCTGTCCTCCCACGTTGGTACCCAAATTCCCGATGGTTTGTTTCTGTGCGTCACTTAACAGGGAGATTTCTTTTTGGGTACGCATGTATCCTCCCGTAAGGTCAATCTTGGGCAGGTAGTTCGTAAATGCAGCTTTCTTCTCATAGTGGGCGGCATTTACCTTTTCTTGCGAAATCCGTAACTCTTTGTTATTGGCCAGGGCAAGTGCCCGGCAGCTGTCCAGAGTGAGTATCTGCTGGGCGTGACTGCTGAGGATTGTGCTGAGCAGTAAGAGTAAACTTGTAATTCTTTTCATTACTGATGCTGACTTTTTATTTGGTTGCTTATGCAACAGTGCAAATGTATGACATTACAACAAATCGTCAAAGCATTTTGTTGAAAAGAAATGGTAAATAAGCTTTATTTTTTACGAATGTGTCACAGAGGTTACTTGGAGGGTTTTATCCGGTTGTAGTGTGGCTTTTGAGCAATGGGATCAACCAATACCTGTATCTTCCTGTCTGTGCGGCTCTGACTTAAAGTCGTGGCGGTTTCATCATTTCCTTCCGTAGTGGTCGGGAAGCTTCCATTTGCCATTTTATAGAGTATGGGTTGTAAAAGCTGGTCTTGTGTGGACCCCAGTTCTCCGAGTTCCTCTTCGTAGTTCTCCTCAATTTCGAAGTCCGGCGAGAGTCCGTTCTGAAAGTAGTCATAATATCCTTGGGAATTGCTTAGATAGCTGGTGGTAAGCCATAGTTCAATTCCCGGAGAGTCTGCACTGGTAAACAGCTGTTGGGCTACATTTTTCCCATAGGTCGATGTTCCCACTTGGAACAGGCGTCCTTCCATGTAAGGTTTCAGACAGTTGATGACGATTTCAGAAGCTGAGGCCGTATTTCCGGAAGTGACGACATAGAGGTTCTGATAAGACAGGCTGCTTCCTCCCGGCAACAAGCTGGCATCAAAGTTCAAAGTTTCGGTCTTGTTGAGTTTGTCGTTGTAAATCATGTGCAGGAAAGGTTGCCCCATGGCCGTGGAAGGAGCCAGTGCCGTACTGACTATTTGTGAGGTACTTACATAGCCTCCCGGATTGTATCGTAAATCCAGGATTATGTCGTCGAACTGTTGCCCGCTCATTTGTGTGAGCACTTCTTGGAGCATGTCCGTGTTCTCATCGAATTCATTATATAATATGTAGAAGGCTTTACGGCTTCCGGCAGATATAATACCTGTTTTAAGCACGTCTTTTTCCTCTACATAGCGCGGTGATGGCATTTGCACGACACCAAGGGTATCGAACTCGATGTAGTTAAACTCCGGATCATCCACATCTTCGGGATAAGGATTGTATTTTCCTAATGTGAAGCTGTAGGCTTTGGTCGGATGGGTGATATAAGTGGTGTAGTTGCTGGTAGATACCTTTTGATTATCTATGGCAATAATCCAGTCACCCCGTTTCAATCCCACTTCTTCCGCTGGAGAGTCCGGCTGGGTGTATAGCACTCTCAGAGCATTTGTCCCGTTTTCCGTACGTACCAAGGCTGCTTCGAACCCGAAACAGGGATAGGTGCTGGTGGCACGTGAAAATACGGAGTCGACATGAGAAAACACATAGCCGTTTTTCTGGTCTTTGGAGGAAACGGCAGATGTCAGAAATTCGCCTGGCTTTTTGAAAAAGTCCAGTTTGTCTTCTGCCGGAATGTCTTCATAAAAAAGATAGTTTTCCTGCATCACTTCGTAAATCCAGGTTTTGGTGGAAATCAAGGCATAATATTCCCCCGAACGGTCTTCGCCGCAGGAGGACAGCAAGCCCATCAATGCAAGGCAACCATAAATCAGATAACTGATATGCTTTCTCATGTTTTTCAGAATTATTTCATTCGGAATGAACCTTGTCCAATCATGTTGCCGTCTGCGAAGATATATACCTGATAGGTACCGGCTGCCAGGAATTCTTCCACATCCCAATATACTGTGACAGTTTGTTCTTCGCCCGTGTATTCAATGTATTTTTTGATGGAATAGGCGATGTTTCTGTCTTCAAATTTGAATTGGTTGCTGGCACTCTTGGTCAAAATCTCGTTGTCCGGTTTGGCGATACGCACGTAGAGGGTCTTGTTTCCTGTCTGGGCAGTGATATTCTTGACGATAGTGAAAGAAATGGCAATTTTCTTGATGTTCTTCACCCGGTCGGTTTCGCGTCCCCGTTTGTTCAGGGTCTGCACCCGAATGTTGGTGGCATCCAGCTGGGCAGCCAATGTCACTTTCTCGTTCAGACTCTTTTTCTCTTGTGACAAGTTCGTGATTTGTGCAGTCGCTGCAGAATATTTGGTTTTCACCTCCTGATTCTCCTGCATCAGTGCCGCATTGATTTTGTTCAAGGAGTCGATTTGCATGACGTAACTCCGCAGTACGGCACGTACGGTTTTCAGCTCTTTCTTCAGTCGCATGATTTCGGCCGCGTCACTGGTCTTCACCTGACGGAGCTCTTCGAGCAGACGTTGGGTTTTCAATTTCTCACTTTCCAGCTTTTCGCGGAGAGAATCATTGTTTATCTGGACTTGCAGCTCATCGTATTGCGTGGCAAACGTACTGTATTCGTTTTCCATTTCCTGTTTTTCTACCGCGAAAAGTTGACTCATTTCTTTGTTCTTGCGTGCTTCGTTGACGGCAAAAAACGATACAATGGCTGCTATCACAGCCAATATGATAATCGCGATAATTAGTTTTTTATTGTTCATGATTCCGAATTTTGCGTTCGCCGCAAAAATACAATATTTATGGATACCATTTTTTATTTTTTAGAAAAATTATGGGGATACCAGTATGGCCGGCAGAGTTTCTCCTTGCTCCCACGTGTTGAATGACAGGTTGGGGAAAAGTCGTTTCCCGCTGTCGGATATCCACTGGTTGAGCACTTTGGGCAAGTTTTCTTCTGTAATAGCCTGTTGGCTGCCGTATTTCAGCAGTGAATCGGAGGGGGCGCTTTTATAATCGTTTCCGATGGGGGCTTTTGTATAACTTTGGGGATAGAAACAGCACCTGATTATATTGTTTTCCTGCACTTGCTGGCAGATGGCATAGCATTGGCTGATATTGCCCGATACGTAGCAGTTTTGTATTTCTCCGTTTTTGATGATGTTACAGATGAGACCGCCTCCAATGGAAGTCTTCTTAAATTGGCAATTGTTTACAGCGCAGTTGATGATTTTTCCGTAATGGTAGCGGGTGATTCCGCTACCGACTTTGACTTCGTTCTTGAATTTGATGTTATGGAGCTGGCAGTTGGCAATGATTCCCTCGTTTCGGGAAGATATATTGCCAAATTCCCCGTCATCTCTTAAATTTTCAACGGTACAGTCGCGCAGGATGCAGTGATTGATTTCTCCCAGATTGATTCCTGCCAGAAAAGCCGCTTTCTTGGTGTCTTCTTCCTTGTCGTACACGGCTTGGCTGAGAATCAGGTTTCTCACTACGCCGGTAGCGGATATGCCGCTGAATAGACCGGCATAATAAGAACCGTCTACCGGTTGCTCGAAGCGCAGGTTGTTCAGGCTATGTCCTTGTCCGTCGAAAATATCGTTGAAAGCCTTTTTTTGCGTGGTGCTGCCGAAGCCATATTTTCCAATCATTTGGACCCGTGCGGCTTCTTCCGGAGTGAAGGTCAGGTCTTCATTCAGGTAGTAAGTCATTTTTTCTCCGGTCTTTTTCCCGAATTCTTCCAGGCTACGCTTCCCGTAGCTTTCTCCGTTTATCAGGTAAGTGAAGGCAATGAAGTCTTCTACGGTTGAAATTCCCTGGGCTTCCCCAGACAGTTTCAGTGGACAGGTATAGGTGTAGCCGGCCTGGAACGGGTAGGTTTCCAAGGTGCTTTCATGGATGCTTCCGGTCGTAGTGTGGATGCGTATGTGAATGGACTGGCTGGCGGGAGGAATCAGAAAGCTATATATCCCTTCCTGTTCTTTGTCCATACAGAGGGAAGAAACAGTATGCTGGTATGTGATTTCTCCCGTTTCCGGGGAAATGCCCGACACCGATACGGAAGGAGTGAACTCGATTTGGCTGATTTGCTGGTTCAGGCTGTGGGATACCTTGAAGAGGATTTGTGCGAACAGATGTCTGAAAGACAGGATGATGCTTTCCTTGTAGGCATATTCACCTTGTGCCATGAGCTGGTCCCTTAACTGTCCGTCTTGGTAGAAATTGTGTTGGTCGCGGTAAAGGGGAGGGCAGAAAGCGGTCACTGTCGTTTTTTGAGGTGTGTCTTCCCATTCTGTTTGAACGTCGCTTTCCCAGCTTGTTCCGTTATAGGAAAATTCCTTCTCTTCGGCCTGAATGCCTCCTTGGCTGTAAAAGGTGAGGTTACTTCCGATGGGGAGGGACTCCTCCGTCGTACCGTTGCGTGAAGAGGAAGCAAAACTGGCGACTTTGGCTCCTTGGATGAAAGAAGGAATTGGCTGTTTTTCGGTGGATTCCTTTGTGCAGCCGCACATGAAGGTAATCAGGAGGAGGGGTAGGGCTATTGTTCTTTTCATATCATACTGTGTTTGATGTTTTTTCATATAAACGCAGACGACTGCTTTCGTTTCCCGATTCTTTCGGGTAATTGAGGGTAAAGTTGTGTGTTCCATCGAAAAACTTTACCTTTGCGGGCATTAAGGAAACGTTTCACGAAAAATATGGGAAAAGGAAAATTAGCGAAATTCGCAGATATGGCGGAATATCCGCATGTGTTTGAATATCCGTATTCGGTGGTGGATGAGGTCCCTTTCGAGATGAAGGGACGCTGGAAGCAGGATTTCTTCAAGAACGAGAATCCGATTGTCCTGGAACTGGGATGCGGACGTGGGGAATACACCGTAGGACTGGCACGCCGTTATCCGGGCAAGAACTTTATCGGAGTAGATATCAAGGGAGCCCGTATGTGGACGGGAGCCACCGAAGCACTGAATGAAGGTTTGAAGAATGTAGCCTTTCTACGTACCAACATCGAAATCATTGAGCGCTTCTTTGCGCCGGGTGAGGTGAGCGAAATCTGGCTGACTTTCTCGGACCCTCAGATGAAGAAGGCTACCAAGCGCCTGACTTCTACCTATTTTATGAACCGTTACCGCCGTTTTCTGATTCCGGACGGACTGGTACACTTGAAGACGGACAGTAATTTCATGTTTACCTATACTAAATATATGGTGGAGGCCAATCATTTCCCGGTGGAGTTTATTACCGACGATTTGTATCACTCCGGCATGGACGATGACATTTTGAGCATCCGCACCTATTACGAACAGCAGTGGCTCGACCGCGGACTGAACATCAAGTACATCCAGTTCCGTCTGCCACAGGAAGGAGAACTTCAGGAACCCGACGTGGAAATCGAGCTGGACGATTACCGGAGCTACAACCGGAGCAAGCGGAGCGGACTGAAAACAAGCAAATGATTTAAAACTGAAAAGATATGACACTTTATCCGAAATTGATTATGGACGCACTGGCTACGGTGCGTTATCCGGGCAACGGAAAAAATATTGTGGAAGCGGAGATGGTGGCCGACAATCTTCGCATTGACGGGATGAAGGTAAGTTTCTCGCTGATATTCGAGAAGCCGACCGACCCTTTCATGAAATCGGTAGTCAAGTCGGCTGAAACCGCCATTCATACTTATGTGTCGAAGGATGTAGAGGTGACGATTGCCACCGAAAGCAAGCAGGCAGCCCGTCCCGAACCGGGCAAGATGCTGCCGCAGGTGAAGAACGTGATTGCCGTATCATCCGGTAAAGGAGGAGTGGGTAAGTCTACGGTGGCCGCCAACCTGGCAGTGGCTTTGGCCAAGCTGGGCTACAAGGTAGGTTTGCTGGATGCAGATATCTTCGGTCCTTCGGTACCTAAGATGTTCCAGGTGGAAGACGCCCGTCCGTATGCAGAAGAAGTGAACGGCCGCGACCTGATTGTACCGGTTGAAAAATACGGTATCAAACTGCTTTCCATCGGTTTCTTTGTAGACCCTGACCAGGCTACGCTGTGGCGTGGCGGTATGGCCAGCAATGCCCTGAAGCAGCTGGTAGCCGATGCCAACTGGGGCGAACTGGATTATTTCGTGCTGGATACTCCTCCGGGCACCAGCGACATCCATCTGACCTTGCTCCAGACCCTGGCCATTACGGGAGCCGTGATTGTCAGCACTCCGCAGCAAGTGGCACTGGCCGATGCACGTAAGGGTATCAACATGTACACCAACGAAAAGGTGAACGTGCCTATCCTCGGGCTGGTGGAAAACATGGCATGGTTCACTCCGGCGGAACTTCCGGGCAACAAGTACTACCTGTTTGGCAAGGAAGGTACCAAACGCTTGGCAGAAGAGCTGCATGTGCCGCTGCTCGGACAGATTCCTATCGTACAGAGCATTTGCGAAAGCGGTGATGCAGGTACGCCGGCTGCCCTCGATGAAAATTCAGTCACCGGTATGGCCTTTATGGATTTGGCACGCAACGTGGTGATACAGACCGAAAAGCGCAATGCTGAGCAAGCGCCTACGGAGATTGTGCATACGCATTGATATGCAGAAAGTTATAATGAAAGAGACTGTCGTAAAATAATCTTCATCCCCCCAAAGTCCTTGTCTAACTTTGGGGGTGAAGATTATTTTAAGTTTAATTTAGACTATGTGATATGATAGGGTAGATGTAAGGAAGTAGACTTCTCTTGGCTGGAAGATGCATTTAATAAGACTGGAGTGTTTGGAATTTTACGGATTAGATTTCTGGAAAAATTTAATCGTGAGGGGCCGCAGTTTGTATAAATTATCTGCGTTCCGGTGATACATTGGTCATTTATTGTGTGGATTTTCTTGTACATTCTGTCAAGGTAATTCTCGACCTTTGTTCGGAATTGGAGTGTTAAACTTGTTTTATTCAGGATAATCTGGTTCCTTTATTAGTTTCGTCTGCTTTACCATATAGATACTTATATCACTAGTCGAGTAATGATTAAACCTTATTCTTGAAGAATGTAAAGCTAGGAATTGAAACTGTAAAGAAGCGGGGTATCAAGTTCGAGAGATTAAGAAGAAGTAAAGATGAAGAAACTGAAAGAGGTGACTGTCATGTGAATCTACAATACAGGTATTGCTATTCCTCAGATTGGGATAATAGGAATCAAAATATATAATTATAAGCAAAGAAAATATTTAACGCAATAGAAAATAATGATTCTATTTATTTCTTATATTCCATTAAGAAGCCTCTATTGATATATCGTGGAATTTATAATATTTGTTTATTTTTAAGCCATTAAATCAAATCGGACAATATCTGACACGAATAATTTATAGTAGTGGTTAGGAATTTCTTAGTTGCTTTAGTTACTACTATTGATTAGATAATAAGATTAATTTTTTAATAGAAATACATATGGAGCTTTACAAGATGCGTACCGAACAGAAATAATAGGTAAAATAAAATTAAATACGAACCTTTAATTAACATGTATAAACTCATGAACAGATTACATTATATTTTAATCACCCTACTTCTGACATTAAGTAGTTGTGTTAAACATACAGAAACCTTTTATGAAACTATTGATTTTAGAAACAGTTATTGGTTAGCTTATGAAGTAGATGGTAAAAAAATAGGGGAAGAAAAGGATCCATTCATATTTAACTTCACTGAATATAAAAATCTAAATATATTATTGCTTAACCCAAACAATAATAAGTTTGAAACTAAATACACTTTCTCTTACACAGATATAAAAGATAATACCGCAATAATAGGTGGGTATTTTTTATCTTCATATGAATATAAAGAAGCTACATTGTATTATAAGAAATTAGATTCTGAAGCTAATAATATAGAATTTAAATTTAGACTATCTCCTTATTCAGAGGAACATATCATAAAAATGAGTAAATTGAAAGAGGAAGCATAATTCATAATCATGGGAAAAAAGTATTTTAATAAGAAGAATAGAGTTTTTAATAGAAGTCTTTTTTTGACAATCATTTTAGTTTCGTGCTCTATAATGACATTTGCTCAAAATTCGCATTTAAAGTTTAAAGGTATACCAATAGATGGTCATGCTGAGAAATTTGTTTTCGCATTAGAAAAACAAGGATTTACCAGAGAAAAAATGTCCAAAGGGCTAGATATAATGATGGGTAAATTTACAGATTATCAGTCTATTGTATTGATAATGTCCTCTAAGAAAACGGAAACTGTACATACCGTTTGTGTTAAATTTGGAGAAGAATCGTCTTGGAATTCACTACTTTTCATGTATAAAAAATACCAGGAAATGTATAAAAATAAATACGGGGAATCTGATTTTTATGAAGAGTCTTTTGATTATCCATTTGATAGCAATTCAGAAGGGTTAGAGATGGTTGTTGTCAAAAATGATAAATGTAATTACATGAGTAGATTTGATGTTGATGGAGGAACCATAGCTGTTATGATAACCGATGATTGTTCATTGACAATTTATTATATCGATAAAATCAATAATGAAAAATCGCAAAAAGAAAGTCAAAGTTTAAATAATGAGGATATATAAATAAAGTAAAAATCGATGTTCGAGAAAAGTAATGTCACTGTATTTGAACTTGTAGGGATTGGAAAGTTGAGGATGGATGAGTCGTTGCGACGGATGTAAGATACATATCATTCCGGTTTCTAATAGAGTCTGTCTCAAAATTGAATTGTAAAAGTAAGTAGATTTTATGTTGTATCTTATAGTAAGTAGGCCTGTTTCAATTTTAAATTCACTTTTTGTATCTTCCTGATTCATACATCTTTTACTGCTGGAGTTTTCTTTGAAACTACTAGGTGAATTCTCTGTCCCACAGTGTGGGATACAAAAACCACAGTGTGAGATACATATTTCACAGTGTAAAATACAAATCCCGCAGTGTGAAACAGACATGGTTTAAGTACGTTTGTCACTATGGATAGGTGAGGTTTAGAGTATGGTAACTTGGTCATTCCTCTTTAAACTCCAGCTCCAGCTGGATGGGGCCGGAAGCGGCGACTGTGTCTCCTTCCTTTTCTTCCGGAGGATTGGATACGGACAGCCCTAGCAGGTGGATGGCATGCTGACTGTGGTCTACTCCCTTCAGCAGACGTTTGGCCAAAGGAAGAATCTCTTCCAGACGTTGCAGAGGTTGTCTGACGCTGACACTGCGGGTGATTTGGGAAAAGTCGTCGAATTTCACCTTCAGGGTGAGGGTATTTCCCTTGAAGTCCTTGGCTTTCAGCCGTTCAATGAGTTCACGCGCCACATGATACAGTTCGATGATGAGGGCCATTTCAGCTGAAATATCTTTCTCCAGTGTGTGTTCGCAGCCGATGGACTTGCGGATGCGGACGGCTTCCACGGGGCGGTCGTCGATGCCGCGGGCGAAATTGAAATAAATGAGGCCGTTCTTTCCGAACTGCCGTTGCAGCATTTCCAAGGAGCATTGTCGGAGGGTATCCCCGTTGTAGATGCCCAGCGTGTGCATCTTTTTGGCTGTGATGGGGCCTACTCCCCAAAAAGCCTCGATGGGTAACCGACGGATAAATTCTTCGGCCTGGTCGGGATGAATGGTGCAGAGTCCGTCGGGCTTCCGGTAGTCGGAGGCTATCTTTGCCAGAAATTTGTTGTAGGACACCCCGGCTGAGGCTATCAGATGAAGGTCCTGGCGGATGCGCTGTTTGATTTCCCGGGCAATGTCTACGGCCAAGGGAATCCCTTTCTTGTTGTGGGTGACGTCCAGAAAGGCTTCATCCAGCGAAATAGGTTCGATGAGGTCAGTATATTCGTGGAAAATCTCGTGTATCTGTGCCGACACGCTTTTGTACACCTCCATCCGGCCCTCCACGAAAATCAGTTGCGGGCACAGTTTCATGGCCTTCTGAGACGACATGGCCGAACGTACCCCGAATTTGCGGGCCTCGTAGCTGGCGGCAGCCACCACACCCCGTTTTTCCGCATGTCCCACCGCGATGGGCTTTCCTTTCAATTCAGGATGGTCACGCTGTTCGACCGACGCATAGAAAGCGTCCATGTCTATGTGGATGATTTTCCGTTTGGTATTCATGGAAGGGCTGATAGCTTTTCTGCAAAAAAACAAAACATTCTTGGGATATCCTAAAAATCATTTGTATTTTTGCTGTTTGTAAAATCGCTTTTAATGACTTTTTGACCACAAAAAAACTAGAGATATTATGATGAAAGATGAAATTAAGAAAGCCTGCGAGGTGATGCAGAAGGGAGGAGTGATTCTCTATCCTACGGATACCGTGTGGGGGATAGGATGCGATGCCACGAATGAAGAGGCGGTGAAACGTGTGTTTGAAATCAAGCAGCGTGCCGACAGCAAAGCTATGCTGGTGTTGGTGGACAGTCCGGTGAAAGTGGATTTTTACGTACAGGACGTACCTTCGGTGGCATGGGACTTGATTGAAATGACGACCAAGCCGCTGACCATCATTTACGACGGGGCACGCAACCTGGCTTCGAATCTGATTGCTGCCGATGGCAGTGTAGGCATCCGTGTCACTTCGGAAGAGTTCTCCAAACAGCTGTGTTTCCGTTTCCGCAAGGCCATCGTGTCTACTTCGGCCAATATCAGCGGACAGACGGCTCCGGCTGTATTCAGTGAAATCAGCGAGGAAATCAAGCAGGCTGTGGATTATGTGGTCGATTATCGCCGGGAAGAAACCGGACATCCGAAACCTTCCAGCATCATCAAGCTGGGCAAAGGGGGCGTAGTAAAGATTATTAGAGAATAAAATATTCCTTTCATGAAAGTCGTAGACGAGAAAAACGGACTGCTGCAGGGATTTCTTCATTGGAGGGAGAAACATATAAAGGACAAGCAGTTCGTCTTGATTTTAAGTTTCCTGGTGGGAATCTTCACGGCCTTGGCCGCTTTTTTGTTGAAATTTCTTGTGGAATACATCAAGGAGTTCCTGACAGAGAACTTCGATTCCACGGGTGTAAACTGGCTGTATTTGGTTTATCCGGTAGTGGGTATCTTCCTGACCGGACTGTTCATCCGCAAAGTGGTACGCGATGACATCAGCCACGGTGTGACCAAAATCCTGTATGCCATATCGCGTAAGCAGAGCCGTATCAAGCGGCATAATGTGTGGTCTTCTATTTTTGCCTCTGCCATCACCATCGGTTGCGGTGGGTCTGTAGGAGCCGAAGCCCCGATTGTGTTGACAGGTTCTGCCATCGGGTCGAATCTGGGCAGTATTTTCCGCATGGACCACAAGACGCTGATGTTGCTGGTGGGCTGTGGAGCCGCCGGAGCCGTTTCGGGTATCTTTAAGGCTCCGATTGCGGGAGTGGTGTTTACGCTGGAAGTACTGATGATTGACCTGACCATGGCCTCGTTGCTGCCTTTGCTGATTACCAGTGTGACGGCGGCTTCTGTGTCGTATCTGCTGACGGGTACGGAAGCCATGTTCCAGTTTCACTTGGATTATCCGTTCTCGCTGGAACGTATTCCTTATGCCATTGCATTGGGTATCTTCTGTGGCTTGGTGGCATGGTATTTTACCCGCTCCATGAACTGGATTGAGAATATTTTCCGCCGTTACAGCAACCCATACGTGAAGTTTGTCATCGGCGGTGCCATGTTGAGTATCCTGATTTTCTTGTTCCCGCCGCTCTACGGTGAAGGATACGACACCATCTCGTTGTTGCTCAACGGGACCTCTTCGGCCGACTGGGATACGGTGATGAACAATTCTTTGTTTTATGGCAACTCCCACCTGTTGGTGCTTTATCTGATTCTGATTATCCTGTTCAAGGTATTTGCTTCCAGTGCGACGAATGGAGGAGGCGGTTGCGGTGGTATCTTCGCACCGAGTCTGTTCTTGGGATGCATTGCCGGTTTTGTGTTTTCCTACGTCTGCAATGAGTTTCATTTGGGAGGAACTTATATTCCGGAGAAGAACTTCGCCTTGATGGGAATGGCCGGACTGATGTCGGGGGTCATGCATGCACCGCTCACCGGTATCTTCCTGATTGCGGAACTGACCGGAGGATACGGTCTGTTTCTGCCGCTGATGATTGTGTCAGTATGTGCTTACCTGACCATTATCGTATTTGAGCCTCACAGCATTTACTCCATGCGTCTGGCCAAGAGCGGTGAACTGATTACCCATCACAAGGACAAGGCTGCCCTGACCATGATGAGCATGGAAAGCGTGATTGAAACCGACTTTCAGGTGGTACGTCCCGACATGGACCTGGCCGAGATGGTGAAGGCGATATCCAAATCGGGCCGTAACCTGTTTCCTGTGGTCGATGTGCATAATGAGTTGCTTGGAGTCGTGATTCTGAACGACATCCGCAATATTATATTCCGTCAGGAGCTGTATCACAAGTACCATGTGGAGAATTTTATGGTGGCTCCCAAGGCGCGCATCATTACCACAGACTCCATGGAAGAGGTGATGGACAAGTTTGACAAGACAGGTTCCTGGAATCTTCCGGTGGTGGATGAAGAGGACAAATACATCGGCTTCGTGTCCAAATCGCGTATTTTGTCAACCTACCGTCAGGTGATGGTGGATTTTTCAGCAGAATAAACAACAAACAAGAAATATGGAAAAGAAAGACTTACGAATCGTATATATGGGTACCCCTGAATTTGCCGTGGAAAGTTTGAAGCGCCTGGTGGAAGGGGGATATCAGGTGGTAGGGGTCATTACGATGCCCGACAAGCCCATGGGGCGGCATGGAAGTGTGCTTCAGCCGAGTCCGGTGAAACAGTATGCCGTATCGCAAGGGCTGAAAGTGCTCCAGCCGGAAAAACTGAAAAACGAAGAATTTCTGGAAGAACTGAAGGCTTTGAAGGCGGATTTGCAGATTGTGGTAGCTTTCCGTATGTTGCCGGAAGTGGTGTGGAACATGCCCCGTCTGGGTACGTTCAATCTGCATGCCTCTTTGTTGCCGCAATATCGTGGGGCAGCTCCTATCAACTGGGCTGTCATTAACGGGGAGACTGAAACCGGAATTACGACTTTTTTCCTGAAACATGAAATCGATACGGGGGAAATTATCGATCAGGTACGGGTGCCCATTGCCGATACGGACAATGTGGAAGTGGTGTACGACAAGCTGATGAAACTGGGGGGAGACCTTGTGGTGAAGACGGTGGACGCCATTCTGGAGGGAAATGTCAAGACCACTCCGCAAGAGCAGCTGGCTACCGCCACGGATTTGCGTCCGGCTCCTAAGATTTTCAAGGAGACCTGCCGCATCGACTGGAATGTCGGAGTGAAGAAGGTGTATGATTTTGTGCGCGGACTTTCTCCTTATCCAGCCGCATGGACAGAGTTGCATCAGGGAGAAGCAGCCCCCATGTCGTTGAAGATTTTTGAAACGGAAAAGATTTTCACTCCTCATTCCTTGAAACCGGGTACAGTCGTTACAGACAGAAAAACTTATTTCCACATCGCTTCGACCGATGGTTTCCTGCGCGTGTTGTCATTGCAGCTGGCCGGAAAGAAACGGATGGACGTGGCCGATTTCCTTCGTGGGTATCGTCATGTGGATGAGTCTTTTGTAGAGTAATCATACCATTCATTCATTTGAAGGTGGCAATTGAGGAAATCTTTGCCACCTTTTTTGTTTTATAATTCCTTTTAGTTAAAAACATTTTAACGGGGATTTTATTCGGGAAAGGTGCAGTATTTTTGTACATTCATCATTTATTAACCAAAGCACGATAAGCTGGATATGACGGAAGAAGAATTGGCATCGAAATGCAAGCTGGCAGACAATCAGGCTCGCAAGGAGTTGTACGAGCTGTATGGTGGCTCGCTGATGGCTATTTGTCTCCGTTACATTGGTGACCGGGAAGCAGCAGAAGATGTGTTGCATGATGGGTTTATACGGATTTTTCAATCCATCAGTCAGTTTACTTATCAGGGAAACGGGTCTTTGAAAGCATGGCTTTCGCGGGTGATGGTGAATGAGGCATTAGGTTATTTGCGGAAACAGAACCAACTGGCCCAGCAGGAGGTAGTGATGGAGCAGCTGCCTGACACGGAAGATACAGACGACGGCATGGAAGATATTCCACAATCGGTGTTAATGAAAATGATTGCAGAACTTCCAGACGGATATCGTACGGTATTCAACTTGTATGTGTTTGAAGATAAGAGCCACAAGGAGATTGCACAGATGCTGGGAATTACCGAGCATACTTCTTCTTCGCAGTTTTATCGTGCAAAGACCTTGCTGGCAAAAAAAATAAACGAATATAGAAAGAAATTATAGGCAATGAAGAACGAGAAAGAGTGGATAGATCATTTACGGAACCGGATGGAGGGATATTCGGAGCCTCTTCCTAAAGGACTATGGGATACCCTGTCCAAGGAACTGGAGGTACAGAAGGCTCCTAAGGTGATTCCTATATGGAGACGCTGGCAGGTGGCGGCTTCGGTGCTGGTTTTGTTGGCCTCTGCATTGACATATTGGTTCTGGTCTTCGCCTAAAGCCGATTTCCAGAATCAGAAACTGGCTGTAGTGGTAGAAGATACTCCTTTGCCGGAAAATGCTCCGAAAGAGTTGCGGGAGCAGATGGCGGATGCAAAGGAAACGGAGGTCTATCAGTCACGGCCTTCTGTTCTGCCTTCTTCTGCACGCTTGATGGAGGTGGTGGTATCGGATACGCTGCATGAAGAGGAGGCCGATTTGCCGTTGGAGGCAGTTCCCTCCGAGGTAAATCAGCCGAAAGATGAGCCGGAGGAAAAACCGGGACAGGCGGAAGAGAAGGTTCAGGCAGAGCAGGTACATACTCGGCAATTGCAGGCACAACGGGCGGCAGACCGGAAACAGATGGAGCGGAATGCCATGTCGGTAAAGAATAAGACGGGCAAATCGTCGGGCCTTTCCATCGGTGTGGGAGCAGGAAACACCCCATACAGTTCTTTGAACACATTTGACGGAATGGGGAGTTTTGTTTCACGCTCCACTTATTATACCGTCTCAGATGCCCCCATGTCTCCTGTAGATAACGGAGGATTAGCTTATAGTCAGGTCTTATTGGAAAATGCCGTCCAGACTCCTCAGACTCGCGTGAAACATCGCATGCCGGTGACTGTCGGATTTTCGGTGGCTTGGCATTTTCATAAGGACTGGGCTTTGGAAACGGGACTGAACTATACGTTGCTTTCTTCCGATATTCATTCAGGTTCCAAGTCGTATGTAGAAGAAAACCAGAAATTACACTATGTTGGCATTCCGGTCAAATTGCACCGTTCTATATGGAAGAACAGCTGGCTTTCCATTTACGCGTCGGCAGGAGGTGAGGTGGAAAAATGCGTGTCGGGCAGACTGGAAACAGTGACGGTAACCAATGGGGGAGTCCGTTCTTCTGAACAGACTTCACTGGATATAAATCCGTTGCAATGGTCGATAGCTGCGGCAGCCGGGGCACAAGTCAACTTTACTCCCCGGTTGGGAGTGTATGTAGAACCGGGTATCGCTTATTATTTTGACGACCATAGCAAGGTAGAGACAATACGTAAGGAACATCCGTTGAATTTTAACTTGCAGCTGGGCTTGCGTGTGAATGTGAGCAAATAATATGGATTTATTAAAAAAATATACTTACCTTTGTTCAAAGATAAATGAGGTTCGTAAAATAAATCGATAAAAATATGAAAATAGCTCCTTCTTTGCTCTCTGCAAATTTTTCGGATTTGAAGAGTGACTTGGAGAAAATCAATCAAAGTGAGGCCGACTGGTTGCATCTGGATATTATGGATGGTGTGTTTGTGCCTAATATTTCGTTTGGTTTTCCAGTACTGAAACATGTCGCTGAGCTTAGTCAGAAACCTTTGGATGTGCATTTGATGATTGTGCAACCCGAAAAATTCATTCCTGAAGTGAAAGCGCTGGGGGCCATGATGATGAATGTGCACTACGAGGCTTGTCCTCATTTGCATCGTGTGGTGCAGCAGATAAAGGAGGCAGGGATGAAGGCTGGAGTGACGTTGAATCCGTCTACCCCCGTCGCCATGCTGGAGGACATCATCACGGAGGTGGATATGGTGTTGCTGATGAGTGTCAATCCAGGCTTTGGAGGGCAGAAATTTATTCCGAATACATTCAAGAAAATCAAGCAGCTGCGTGAGATGATTACCCGTTATGGCGCTTCGGTTTTGATTGAAGTGGATGGAGGGGTCAATGTGTCGAATGCTTCTTTGTTGAAGCAGGCCGGTGCCGATGTGCTGGTGGCTGGCAATTCTGTTTTTAGGGCGCCGGATATGCTGGAAGCCATCCATCAGTTGAAAAATGCGAAGTAAGGATTGGAAACTTCACTTTCTTGGATAACTTACCCTTTGTTCCGGTTGACGATATGTCTGGCAACCGGAATTTTTTTATTCGACAGATTCTTGCCGGAAGGTGTTTCGTGGCCATTGTGGGGAGGAATATGCTGCGTCTTACTTTGTGTGGGATTGCTTCGTTTGGCTGTTTGGCGATGGCGTTGGTTTTTTGGCGGGGTGACCGGACTGGCGTTTTTCTTATGGGGAGGATTCTCAGTCGTACATCAAAGAGAAAAGGTGGGGTATGCCTGGGATGAGGCTCCACAAGTTTACAAGGGAATTGTGGAGACTGTACCGGAAATCAGGGGAAAGACATGGCGTGCGGAGGTGCATGTGGAAGGCAGGCATATCACCAAAGGGACATGGCAGAAGGTGGACCGGAGTGTGCTTTTATCGTGGATTCCGGATACTGTGGCTGAGCCGCTGTCGTGCGGGGATACTCTTTGTTTTTATGCGAAAATTTCGCGCCCTTTTTCGGAAAAGGAACTGACCGGGTTCGATTATGGCGATTATTTATTACGGAAGGGTATCAGTGGCACAGGGCTGGTATATGCGGGCAATTGGTATCGCGCGGGAAAGCCCCGATGGTTGACTTTCTCACAACGGGCACGGGTTTGTCAGCAAAAAGTGGTGGAGGTATATCGGAGTTGGGGACTGGATGAGGAAGTGCAGGCCGTGATTGCAGCACTGACCATCGGGGATAAAAGTGATTTAAGTACAGACTTAAAAAATGTCTATAGTGCGGCAGGAGCCAGCCATGTGCTGGCATTATCCGGCTTGCATGTGGGAATCCTTTCAGGGTTTCTTTTCCTCGTTTTTTATCCGCTGACTTATTGGAAACGATATGGACGCATGGTGAGGATGTTATTGGTGGTGACTTTATTGTGGGGATTTGCGTTCATTTCGGGACTGAGTTCATCGGTGATGCGAGCTGTGGTGATGTTCAGCCTGTATGCCTTTGCTTCCTGTTGTTCCGAGGAACGTTTTTCGGGAATCCATTCGCTGGTGCTTGCCGCGTTTCTGATGTTGTTGTACAATCCTTTCTTTTTGTTCGACCTTAGTTTCCAGTTATCGTTTGCTGCTGTAGCTTCCATTTTGGCTTTTTATCCGTTGTGTACGCGAGGGGTTGTGATACAAAACCGGTTACTTCGCTATTTATTTAATTTGCTTTGTTTGTCCGTGTCGGCTCAGGTGGGTACTTTGCCTTTCGTTCTGTTGTATTTTGGTACCTTTCCGACGTATTTTCTACTGGCTAACTTGATAGTCTCTCCGTTGGCTGCTTGCATTCTGGTCTTGACGCTGATGGCTTTGGCACTTTCTTCCGTGCCATGGCTAGGCAGTGGAGTCGTAGTTTTATTAGACTGGTCGACTTCTTTTCTCAACGGAGCCATGAGAATGGTACAGCATTTTTCGGGTTCTCAGATTACTTCGGTGTATCTGTCGGCTGGGCAGGCTTGTCTGTTGGCTGGGATTTTCATTTGTTTGTATCTTTGTTGGTCGGCCGGCATGCAGCGTAAAGCCCGACAGTGGATTTGCTTGTTGGTGGTCTGTAATTTATTTGTGGCCTTGAGTGTGGGAATGTATCTTCAGGAAAAGCCGGAGCGATTGTATTTTTCGCGGGCAGAAATATATACCCGTAAAGGGCATTGCATTTCCACTCATACGTCCGATTCGGGCTTGATACGTATTGGTACATTGTGCGTTGGGGTATTGGATGACGGACGCTGGAAGAATTGCCAGGCATCCTGGCGTTTGCCATTGGATTACGTATATATTTGCAGAGGTTTTAAAGGAAACCTGTCACGCCTGAACGATTTGTTTGAGATGAAGCAAGTCATTCTGGATTCTTCTTTGAGCGAAGGGTATCGGGAAATGTTGATAAAAGAATGTCAATTACTTAAAATATCTTATACCGACCTTTCTGTGCAAGGTTCTTATTCCATAGAGCTGTAGTTTCTGAAAATAAATTTGTACTTTTGCTCCTTCAAAAAAGAATAAGTTTAAGAAAAAGAATATGTTGTCAAAAGTGATTCTTCAGGCCAATATCGATAAGGTGGAAACCTATTTCGACCGGGCTGATAAAATAGTGATTGTCACGCATGTATCTCCCGACGGTGATGCATTGGGTTCTTCGTTGGGTTTGTATCATTTTCTGTCGGTACATGAAAAGACAGTCAATGTGATTGTGCCGAACGCATTTCCTGATTTTTTGCGTTGGATGCCGGGAGCAAAAGACATTATCCGTTATGACAAATATGCAGAGTTTGCCAATAAGCTGATTGCAGAGGCAGATGTAATCTGCTGCTTGGATTTTAATGCTTTGTCCCGAATTGACCAGATGGCAGATGCGGTACGGGAAGCGCCGGGCCGGAAAGTGATGATTGACCATCATTTGAATCCGGAGCCTTTCTGCCGGGTGACCATTTCCCATCCGGAAATTTCATCGACTTCCGAATTGATTTTCCGCTTGATTTGCCGGTTGGGATGCTTTGACGACATTACTTTGGAAGGAGCGGAATGTATTTATACCGGAATGATGACCGATACGGGAGGTTTTACTTATAATTCCAATAACCGGGAGATTTATTTCATTATTGGTGAGTTGCTTTCCAAAGGAATAGACAAGGACGAGATTTATCGGAAAGTGTTCAATACCTATTCCGAAGGCCGTCTCCGCCTGATGGGATATGTGCTGTATGAGAAAATGCAGGTTTATCCGCAATTCCGTTCGGCACTGATTTGCCTTTCGAAAAACGAGCAGAGCAAGTTTCAGTATGTGAAGGGAGACACGGAAGGCTTTGTGAATATGCCGCTTCAGATGAAAGGTATTTGTTTTTCCGTATTCTTGCGGGAAGATACGGATAAAAATATGATTAAGGTTTCGCTTCGCTCGGTAGGGGCATTTCCCTGTAACAAGGTCGCCGCAGAATTCTTTAATGGAGGTGGGCATCTGAACGCTTCGGGTGGTGAGTTCTATGGCAGCATGGATGAAGCCATTGATTTGTTTAAGCAGGCGCTGGTGAAATATGAAAGCCTGTTGTTGAAAAATTAGTGTGAAAATTTTATTCTTGAACAATATTATACATAATTGGGTAAATTAGAGAGAATGTTTTGGGGACATTTTACTACATTTGCTCTTGGAAAAAGATATACAGGTAATATGAAAAAGAACAATTTGCTCTTGGCTGTAGTGGGCCTGATGATGTTTGCTTTGCAAAGCTGTAACAATGGAAAGACATACGCAGAAATGAAGGAAGAAGAAGCCGATGCCATCAATAAGTATATTTTGGAGAATGACATCAAGGTAATTTCGGAAGCGGATTTTGCAGCGCAGGACTCTACTACCAAAGAGAATGAATATGTGTTGCTGGATGAAAGCGGGGTTTACATGCACGTGGATAACCGAGGTCCGGGTAAGGAAGTGCTGGGCAATGGAACCTATGACATGGTGGCCCGTTTTGTGGAAGTGGCTCTACAGACAAGAAGTGATTTGGGTATGACAGCCGGAGATACCCTGCTGGCCAACATGCACGTGGCCAATCCTTCTTATACGATTAATGGAGAGGATTTTAAATTGACCATTAGTGGCGAATCTTATTCTGCTTCATTTACCCGCAGTGATGACTATAGTATGTATGGGACGTATGGCACGGTAGCTGTACCTTCAGGATGGTTGATTCCTCTGCGTTATTTAAAGCCGGGACGGACAAATGACTCGGAGAAGATTGCACGTGTGAAACTGATTGTGCCGCACAGTGAGGGAACGTCTTCTGCTACCCAGTCGGTATATCCTTGCTTTTATGAACTAACCTATAACATGACAAGATAACCTAAATAACTAAAACCTTTATTTATGACACTTATTAAATCTATTTCCGGTATTCGTGGTACGATAGGCGGCCATGCCGGTGAAGGATTGAATCCTTTGGATATCGTGAAATTCACTTCTGCCTATGCCACATTGATCCGGAAGACGACTACCATCAAAACCAATAAGATTGTAGTAGGACGTGATGCACGTATTTCCGGTGAGATGGTGAAGAATGTGGTTTGTGGAACGTTGATGGGAATGGGATTCGATGTGGTGAACATCGGACTGGCTTCTACTCCTACCACAGAACTGGCGGTGACAATGGAAGAAGCTTGCGGTGGAATTATTCTGACTGCAAGTCATAATCCGAGACAATGGAATGCTCTGAAGTTGTTGAATGAGCATGGTGAATTCCTGAATGCGGCTGAAGGGAACGAAGTGTTGCGTATTGCAGCTGCTGAAGAGTTTGAATTTGCGGATGTGGATCATATCGGTAAATACCGTGAAGACAATACATACAATCAGAAACATATCGACAGTGTCCTGGCTCTGAAGCTGGTGGACGTAGAGGCTATTCGTAAGGCTAATTTCCGTGTCGCCATCGATTGTGTGAACTCAGTAGGGGGAATCGTACTTCCTCAGTTGCTGGAACAGTTGGGCGTGCAGCATGTGGAAAAACTGTATTGCGAACCGACGGGTGATTTCCAGCACAATCCCGAACCGTTGGAAAAAAACTTGGGCGATATCATGGGATTGATGAAGAAAGGTACTTGTGACGTGGCTTTCGTAGTAGACCCGGATGTAGACCGCTTGGCTATTATTTGTGAGAATGGAGCGATGTACGGAGAAGAATATACGCTGGTCACTGTAGCGGACTATGTGTTGAAACACACCCCGGGTAATACGGTTTCCAACTTGAGCTCTACTCGCGCGTTGCGTGATGTGACTCGCAAATATGGTATGGAATACAATGCTTCTGCCGTAGGCGAAGTGAATGTGGTTGCCAAGATGAAAGCAACTCATGCCGTGATTGGTGGAGAAGGAAACGGCGGGGTAATTTATCCGGAATCTCATTATGGACGGGATGCCTTGGTGGGTATCGCTCTCTTCCTGAGCCATCTGGCGCATGAAGGAAAGAAGGTGAGTGAGCTGCGTGCCACTTATCCGAACTATTTCATTGCCAAGAACCGTATTGACCTGACTCCTGAAACGGATGTAGACGCAATTCTGGCGAAGGTGAAGGAATTGTACAAGAACGAAGAAATCAATGATATCGACGGAGTGAAGATTGATTTCCCGGACAAGTGGGTACATCTCCGCAAGAGTAATACGGAACCGATTATCCGTGTGTATTCGGAAGCTTCTACCATGGAAGCGGCAGAGGAGTTGGGCAAGCAGATTATGGATATCGTGTACAGCCTGGCCAAATAAGAGGGCTTTATATTATTAAGCGATAAGAGGAATCCCGGAATGAGATGGAAGTGGTACTTCTGTCTTATTCCGGGATTTTTTGGATAGGTTTGAATGAATAAAAAAATGTCTTGAGTGATTCATTTCTTTTCCAGCGTATTCTGGGCAGTAGAACAGGTTGGTTGGGAGTGTGATTTTTCATTGTTTTCCGTCGGACAGGAATCGGGCTTGTTCTCTGGAGTGAAGTCCGGAAGGAACAACGCGTAAAAGAAAGGAAGAATTACTTTTTGAGTTTCCATGACATTTGTTTTTAGGGGTTTTGCTAAGAAAACGCAGATAAACTGTAAATCCCCTATCGGGAAACTGTTAAATAATCTAACCTTCCACCCAAAGCAGGTCGCTCATGATTCCGTCGGAAATAAATATACCTTTCTCGGTCAGCTTCAGAATATGATTGTCGCATGTCAATAGTGCTTGTTGCAGGTGGGGAGAAGCCATGCGCATGCAGTAATTATATAGCATATCTCCAAATGTTTCTTTTAGAACAGCAGTAGGGATACCGCTGGAGGTACGCAGTCGTGTGATGACGAAGTCGTTGTAGCGGGTATAAAGATCAAGTTCTTCCTTCTCCAGATAGGGTGTTCCCTGTTGGATACCTTGTATATATCGGGAAAGAGAGGCGATATTCCATTGGCGGGAGATACCGTCGTATGAATGGGCGGAAGGCCCGCAACCTAAGTATTTTTTGCCCGTCCAGTAACTTGAATTGTGGCGTGAATAATACCCAGGCTGGCAGAAATTGGAAATCTCATAATGTTCGTATCCATAAGCTTTCAAGGTATGAATCAGTTCCTTGAATAAGGAAACACTCAGGTCTTCATCGGTTTCTTCTACTTTGTGGGCTTCTTTCAGTTTCCACAAGGGGGTACCTTCTTCATAAATCAGATGATAGGCAGAAATATGCTCCGGGTGCATGCTGATGGCCGTTTGCAAGTCCTTCTGCCAGTCTTCCAGTGTTTCGCCGGGTAGTCCGTACATCAAGTCGATGCTGATGTTATGAAATCCGGCTTCCCGACAGCGCTGGTACGCTTGTCGGGCTTGAGTAGCTGTATGTCGGCGATGCAACAGGCGGAGAGTGTCTTCCTTGAAAGTCTGTATGCCCATGCTCAGCCGGTTGAACGGAAGGCCGCGAAGCATGTTTACGTAGGCCGGTGTCAAATCGTCCGGATTGGCTTCGAGTGTGATTTCGGCTGCAGGGTTTACGGGATATACCTTATATATATGGTCGAACAGTTGGGCAAAGTCTTTTTCTTCCAGCTGGGAAGGGGTGCCTCCTCCCAGATAAATGGTATCTATGGTTTCTTCACTCAGGTAGTCTTTCCGGAGTTCCAGCTCTTTGACGAGGGCTTGAATGTAAGCTTCTTTCTTTTCATTTTCGGTGGTAGAAAAGAAGTCACAATAGATGCATCGCCGTTTGCAGAAGGGGATGTGCAGATAAATTCCAGCCATAATCAATCAACTATAAAATGGGTTTTACGGGCGTAAATATACGGATAATTTGGGGAGGATTAAAGGAATTCCAGATTACTATGTCTGAAAACATAGTTTAGTAACACGAAACTTTTTATTGTTTTTCTGAATTATAATCTCTAATTTGCGCTTCGTTAAAAAATAAGAGATATGAAAAGCATATCCTTTCGTTACTAAACTAAATCTTGAAATACCATGAAAGTATATCAGACAAACGAAATCAAGAACATTGCCCTTCTCGGTAATGACGGCTCAGGTAAAACCACTCTCACAGAAGCCTTGCTCTATGAGAGTGGTATTATAAAACGTCGCGGAAGAATTACTGCCAAGAATACAGTGAGTGATTATTTCCCGGTGGAGCAGGAATACGGATATTCAGTGTTTTCTACTGTATATCATGTGGAATGGAACGGGAAGAAACTCAATATCATAGACTGCCCGGGAAGTGATGACTTCGTAGGGGCTGCCATTACCGCGTTGAATGTGACTGATACTGCCATCTTGTTGCTGAACGGGCAATATGGTCCGGAAGTGGGTACGCAGAATCACTTCCGTTATACAGAAAAGCTGGGTAAACCGGTGATTTTCCTGGTAAACCAGCTGGATAGTGAAAAATGTGATTTCGACCATGTGCTTGAACAGTTGAAAGAGAACTATGGCTCTAAGGTTGTCCCGGTTCAGTATCCGTTGGCTACAGGACCCGACTTCAATTCGTTGATTGATGTACTTTTAATGAAGAAATATTCTTGGGGTCCGGACGGTGGAGCACCTACCATCGAAGATATTCCGGCGGAAGAGATGGAAAAGGCACAGGAATGGCATAAGACTTTGGTGGAAGCCGCTGCGGAACATGATGAAAGCCTGATGGAGAAGTTCTTTGAGGCTGAATCGCTGACGGAAGACGAGATGCGTGAAGGTATCCGCAAGGGCTTGGCAGCCAGAGGGATGTTCCCTGTATTCTGCGTTTGTGCGGGAAAAGATATGGGGGTCCGCCGTTTGATGGAATTCCTTGGAAATGTGGTTCCATTTGTAGATGAAATGCCTGTGGTGCATAACACACGCGGTGTGCCTGTTCCTCCAGATCCGAATGGTCCGACTTCGCTTTATTTCTTTAAGACGGCTGTAGAACCTCATATCGGTGATGTACAGTATTTCAAGGTTATGAGTGGAGTCGTGCATGAAGGGGATGACTTGAGCAATGCGGATAGAGGCTCCAAAGAACGTATGGCCCAATTGTACGTGTGTGCAGGAGCAAACCGTGAAAAGGTGGATGAGCTTCGTGCGGGAGATATCGGTTGTACGGTGAAACTGAAAGACGTAAAGACTGGAAATACCTTGAATGGCAAGGATTGTGAAAACCGTTTCAATTTTATCAAGTATCCGAATCCGAAATATACAAGAGCCATCAAACCGGTTAATGAAGCGGATACGGAAAAGATGATGGCGGTATTGAACCGTATGCGTGAGGAAGATCCGACATGGGTCGTAGAGCAATCTAAAGAGCTGCGTCAGATTCTGGTGCACGGACAAGGTGAGTTCCATTTGCGCACGTTGAAATGGCGTCTGGAAAACAATGAGAAATTGCCTATCCAGTTCTATGAGCCGAAGATTCCTTATCGTGAAACCATCACGAAGGCTGCGCGTGCCGACTATCGTCATAAAAAGCAGTCGGGTGGTGCCGGTCAGTTTGGTGAGGTACACTTGATTGTAGAGCCATATTATGAAGGTATGCCAGCTCCGGAAACCTACAAGTTCAACGGACAGGAATATAAGATGAATGTGAAAGGTACGGAAGTAATCGACCTGGAATGGGGTGGGAAATTGGTATTTGTGAACAGTGTGGTAGGTGGAGCCATCGATGCACGTTTCATGCCGGCCATTCTGAAAGGTATCATGAGCCGTATGGAGCAAGGTCCGTTGACCGGTTCTTATGCACGTGACGTACGTGTCATTGTGTATGATGGAAAGATGCATCCGGTAGACTCCAATGAAATTTCCTTTATGTTGGCGGGACGTCATGCTTTCAGTGAGGCTTTCAAGAATGCCGGTCCGAAGATTCTGGAACCGATTTATGATGTGGAAGTGTTTGTGCCAAGTGATAAATTGGGTGATGTGATGAGCGATATGCAGGGACGTCGCGGTATGATTATGGGTATGACCAGTGAAAAAGGTTATGAAAAGCTGAGTGCCAAAGTTCCTTTGAAAGAAATGTCGAACTATTCTACAGCCTTGAGCTCGTTGACCGGAGGCCGTGCCTCATTTATCATGAAGTTTGCCAGTTACGAGCTGGTTCCGACGGATGTACAGACCAAGTTGATGAAAGAATTTGAAGAGCAAGAAAAAGACGAAGCATAACTGCTAGTTGTGATTTTTATAGATAAAAAGGCGGTGTTTCTTAAAAAACGCCGCCTTTTTTGTTTAACTTTGCTTAAACAAAGTGACTTGTTTATTTGTTATTAATCTAATATTTTATTATTTTTGCGATGTGTGTGGGTGAAAAAGTGACGATGATGAATATTTTATGAGGTAAAATCTGGATTTTGGTTAATATACAACAAACACCGGTTTAAAGCTTGTTAAGCAACTAGTGATGTATTTGTGAGGTTGTTAAATTTGCCCGTATGAAAAAATCTACTATTTGGATATTAGGAGTTGTAATGGGACTGTCTTTTTTAAGCTTGCTTTATTTGCAGGTGAGTTATATTGAAGAGATGGTCAAAATGCGGCGCAGCCAGTTTGAAGAGAATGTGAACCGCAGTCTGGGTAAGGCTGTGCATAATCTGGAACTGGTAGAAACAAAAAGATATCTTGAAAAAGATGTGGCGGCGCAAGAACGGGCTGCACTTTTATCGAAGAGATATCAGGAGAGAAATGACGCAGGAGAGAATGTAGTGGAGCATCATCAATATACGATTACGGCTCCCGACGGTTCTACTTATTCTACGTTTGAATTGAAGACAATCATGAACCGGCCTTCCAATGTGCCGAAAGTCGTGATTTCTACGGGAAGGACCATTCCACAAACCTCACGTGCTTTGCAGGAGGTATTGAAGGAACGTTACGTGTATCAGCGTGCGTTGCTTGATGAAGTGGTCTATAATATTCTTTATACTGCAAGTGACAAACCGTTAAAGGAAAGGATAAACTTTAAGCAGCTTGACCATTTTCTGAAAACGGAACTGTTCAATAACGGGATTGACATACCTTATCATTTTTCGGTAACAGACCGGGATGGGAAAGAAGTGTATCGCTGCTCGGATTATGTGCATGATGATGAGAAGGTTTATTCAAGGCTGATTTTTGAAAAAGACCCTCCAGCTAAAATGGGCTTTGTGAATATCTTCTTCCCGACGCTGGACAACTATATTTTTAGTTCGGTGAAATTCATGATACCTTCCATTATTTTTACGGTGGTATTGTTGATTACCTTTATTTTCACCATTTATATTATTTTCCGGCAGAAACGTCTGACAGAGATTAAGAATGACTTCATTAATAATATGACGCATGAGTTTAAGACTCCGATTTCTACCATATCTTTGGCTGCACAGATGTTGAATGATCCGGCAGTGGGCAAATCGCCTGTCATGTTCAAGCATATCTCAGGGGTTATTAATGATGAGACGAAGCGTCTGAGATTCCAGGTGGAAAAGGTGCTGCAGATGTCTATGTTTGAAAGACAGAGCGTGACACTGAAAAAGAAGGAAATTGATGCCCATGAGTTGATTAACGGAGTGGTGAATACCTTCCGTTTGAAGGTCGAAAAGAATAACGGTACATTGGATGCGGAATTGAATGCACAGGATCCGGTGATTTTTGTGGACGAGATGCACTTTACGAATGTGATATTCAATTTGCTGGATAATGCGGTCAAATATAAGAGCCCGGATCGGGATATAGCATTGAAAATTCAGACTTGGAATGAGACGGGTAAGCTATGCATATCTATCGAAGATAACGGGATTGGTATCAAGAAGGAAAATCTGAAGAAGATATTCGATAAGTTCTACCGTGTTCATACGGGGAACCTGCACGATGTGAAAGGCTTTGGGCTTGGACTGGCTTACGTGAAAAAGATAATTACCGATCATAAAGGTTCTATTCGGGCTGAAAGTGAATTGAATGTAGGAACAAAGTTTATAATTACGATACCACTATTTAAAGAAGAATAAGATATGGACGACAAATTGCGTATTTTGTTATGCGAAGATGATGAGAATCTTGGCATGCTTTTGAGAGAATATTTACAGGCGAAAGGTTATAATGCTGATCTTTTTCCGGATGGAGAAGTGGGCTTTAAGGCTTTTCTGAAAAGTAAATATGATTTGGTTGTGACCGATGTGATGATGCCAAGAAAAGATGGCTTTACCTTGGCGCAGGAAATCCGTCAGGCAAATGCGGAAGTGCCTATTATTTTCTTGACGGCAAAGACTTTGAAGGAAGATATCCTGGAAGGCTTTAAGATTGGTGCGGATGATTATATCACAAAACCCTTCAGTATGGAGGAATTGACTTTCCGTATTGAAGCAATCTTGCGCCGTGTGCGTGGCAAACGCAACCGTGAAAGTACGGTGTATAAAATTGGCCGCTTTACGTTCGATACTCAGAAGCAGATTCTGTCTATCGGAGACAAGCAGACGAAGTTGACTACCAAAGAGTCTGAATTGCTGGGCTTGCTTTGTGCACATGCTAATGAAATTCTGCAGCGTGATTTTGCATTGAAGACAATTTGGATTGATGACAATTATTTCAATGCAAGAAGTATGGATGTGTACATCACTAAGTTGCGTAAACATTTGAAGGAAGATGATTCGATTGAAATCATCAATATTCACGGTAAGGGATATAAATTGATAACTCCGGAAGGTGAATGAGAATAAGTTTGCGAATGAGCAATAAAAAAGCCTGAATTTTTCGATTCAGGCTTTTTTATTGCTGTTTGTCGGCTGAGGAAATTCAGTCTGTAATTCTTTTGTTCAGGATGATGTAAGCAATTAGTCCTATCACCACAAGTGCCAAGGAACCTCCTAATACGGCGTTGTTGTTCACATTACCTACTGCATAGCTTGCAATGAGAATCACAGCACCAATGATGACTAATATCACTCCTAAATTCTGTAATAAGCTTTTCATGTGTGTCTTCTTTTTATGGTTTATTTATTCATGGTTACAAATTAAAGCATAATTCTTCTATTCAAAAAATTATTTCGTGAAAAAAAACGGAAATTCAAGCATATATATACTGCCTTTTATAAAAGCTTGACAAATGTAATGATTTTTAGCTTTCTTGCAGGCAGCAGCTATAGTGAAATCCGCATCTAGTCCTTGGTGTTGGTGAATATTTTACGAAGTACTTCCTGACTTACTCTCAGTTCTTCCAGAGTAAGTCCGTGCAAGGCTTCCTTTAATGTCTTGTTGGCAATGAACCGTGCTTTCTCTTCCAGCTTCTTTCCGTTTTCGGTCAGATGGATTTTATTGGTGCGGCGGTCTTTCTTGTCTGGTACACGTATTACTAAGTGCTGTTTTTCCATGTTGTCAATCAAGCGGGTCATACTGGGTTTATCTTTGAAAGTGGCATTGCACAATTCTTGTTGGGTTACTCCGTCTTTTTCCCATAAGTAGAGTAGCACGGTCCATTGTTCAGGAGTAATTTCCATGTCGTTCAAGCGGAAGTTGCGGATTAACTTACGGTTGATGGCGGCAGATACTTTCCCATTTAGGATAGCAAATATTAGTTGAATGTCAAAATTGAACTGTTCTATCATGTAATTATTGTTTAAACAACTTTGCAAATATACGATATTTCATGTATATTGAAATAGGAAAAGCGTTGTTTGCGGGGTATTATTCTTCTTTTTAAGAATCTTTATTGTATAAATTGCTGGGAAACTTTGGTTCCTTGATTGAAAAGTTGTACCTTTGCCGCGCAAATAAAAATCATTATTAATAATTTAATTAACGAATAGTATGAATCAATACGAAACCGTTTTCATTTTAACTCCCGTTTTGTCTGATGTTCAGATGAAGGAAGCGGTAGAGAAGTTCAAAGCTATCCTGACTCAGGAAGGTGCGGAGATCATCAATGAAGAAAACTGGGGATTGAAGAAATTGGCTTACCCAATTCAGAAAAAATCTACAGGGTTCTATCAGCTGATTGAATTCAAAGCAGAACCGTCTGTAATCGAGAAGCTGGAAGTAAACTACCGTCGTGACGAACGTGTAATCCGTTTCTTGACTTTCAAGATGGATAAGTATGCTGCAGAATACGCTGCTAAGAGAAGAAATGTAAAATCAACTAAAAAGGAGGAAAACTAATCATGGCACAGCAACAATCAGAAATCAGATATTTAACTCCGCCTTCAGTAGACGTGAAGAAGAAAAAATACTGTCGTTTCAAAAAGAGCGGTATTAAGTATATCGACTACAAAGATCCTGAATTCTTGAAGAAATTCTTGAACGAACAGGGAAAGATCCTTCCGCGCCGTATTACAGGTACTTCATTGAAGTTCCAGCGTCGTATTGCGCAGGCTGTTAAGAGAGCTCGTCACTTGGCTTTGCTGCCTTTCGTAACTGATATGATGAAATAATAAAGGAGGAATAAGAATATGGAACTGATTTTGAAAGAAGACGTAGTTAACTTGGGCTACAAGAATGATATTGTAACCGTTAAGTCTGGTTATGGTCGTAACTATCTTATTCCGACTGGTAAAGCAGTGATTGCTTCTCCGGCTGCAAAGAAAATGTTGGCTGAAGAATTGAAGCAGCGTGCTCATAAATTGGAGAAGATTAAGAAAGATGCTGAAGCTGTAGCAGAAACACTGAAGGGCGTTTCATTGACTATTGCTACTAAGGTTAGTGCAACTGGTTCAATCTACGGTTCAGTAGGCAGCATTCAGATTGCTGATGAATTGGCTAAGTTGGGTCACAACATTGATCGTAAGATTATTGTGGTAAAAGACAATGTAAAAGAAGTTGGACACTACAAGGCTATTGTTAAACTTCACAAGGAAGTTTCTGTAGAAATTCCTTTCGAAGTTGTTGCAGAAGAAGCTTAATTTGTATCTGTAAATACTTGATAAATCCCCCGAATGGATGTATGTCTGTTCGGGGTTTTTTATTTTTTCGAACGTTATGTAAAAGTGACTGGAAGTTTATTTTTGGGGTAAATTAGATGGAATGATTTCAGTCGGATATAGAGGGAGGGATTTGTTGAAACGTAATCCTTTTAAGGAGAACCTTTCAGAAGAGTGATGAAGCGATGTGTAATATTCGGGTTTAAAGATATAATAAAGGGGTGGGATGAGTTGTCTGAAGTTGCAAAAAGGCATAAAAAAAGTCTGTAGGCTGAGCTTACAGACTTTCAATTCTCTCTGATGTTCGAGATTATTCAGCTACTACTGCTGAGTCACCAGCTACTGCTGCTGAATCACAAACTACTGCTGCTGAATCAACAACCGGAGCTGCTTCTTCAACTACTGCTACTGAATCTGAATCAGCTGCTGCTTCACTGTTAGCTGCTTTGTTTCCGCAAGAAGCGAAAGAAACTGCAGCAAATGCTACGAACAAAAATACTAATTTTTTCATTTTCTTTGCTTTTTAATCTGTAATACTTATGTTGTTTTCTTAAAACGTTGCAAAGATATAGACTTTTCTGATACGTTGTTCACTTTTAGGCGATTTTTTTTCAAAAAAATATGTTTTAAAACTTATCTCCCTGAATGATAATGTGTTGCAAAACATGTTATTTTATTTCTTAATTTGATAATTTTTCCAGTAAAGCCCGAAAAGTCTCCAAAAACTTCTAATTAGGGAGTCAATCCATACAAACTCGTTTCAAGAGTCGTGAATTATATGTAACTTTGCAGACTTCTAAAATGATAAAAGAGATATGATTGATACAACTATTTTTCAGGATAAAGTAGCTGTTTATTATACGCTGGGTTGTAAATTGAATTTTGCCGAAACGTCTTCCATCGGTAAGACTTTGAAAGAAGCAGGAGTTCGCACAGCCCGGAAAGGTGAGAAAGCAGATATTTGTGTGATCAATACCTGTTCGGTAACGGAGATGGCTGACAAAAAATGCCGTCAAGCCATTCATCGTCTTTCCCGTCAGCATCCCGAAGCATTTATTGTGGTGACCGGATGTTATGCACAATTAAAGCCGGGACAGGTGGCTGAGATAGAAGGGGTTGATTTGGTGTTAGGTGCTGAACAGAAAGGTGAACTTATGAAATATTTGGGTAATCTGGAAAAGCATGCCCACGGTGAGTCGGTTGTTACTGCCACGAAAGATATCCGTACTTTTTCACCTTCTTGTTCACGCGGTGACCGTACCCGCTATTTTTTAAAGGTACAGGATGGTTGTGATTATTTCTGTTCTTACTGTACAATTCCTTTTGCCCGTGGGCGGAGCCGGAACGGGAAGATTGAAGACTTGGTGGCACAGGCTCGTCAGGCGGCAGCAGAAGGTGGAAAAGAAATTGTGTTGACAGGAGTGAACATTGGCGACTTTGGAAAAACTACTGGAGAAACCTTTTTCGATTTGGTGAAGGCGCTGGATGAGGTGGAAGGAATTGAGCGTTATCGTATCTCTTCTATCGAACCTAATCTGTTGACGGATGACATCATTGAGTATGTAGCTTGTTCCCATCGTTTCATGCCTCATTTCCATATTCCTTTGCAGTCTGGTTGCGATGAAGTGCTGAAGTTGATGCGTCGCCGTTATGATACCGCTTTGTTTGCAGAGAAGGTAGCTAAAATCAAGTCCTTGATGCCTGATGCTTTTATTGGTGTGGATGTGATTGTGGGAACGCGGGGAGAAACTCCTGAATATTTTGAACGTGCGTATGAGTTTATCAAAAGCTTGGATGTGACACAGTTGCACGTGTTCAGCTATTCCGAGCGCCTCGGTACACAGGCTTTAAAAATAGACTATGTAGTTCCTGCGTCTGAGAAGCATGCCAGAAGTCAGCGTCTGCTTGAGTTATCGGATGAGAAAACCAAGGCTTTTTATGCCCGTCATATAGGACAGGAGGCTGAAGTGTTGATGGAAAAATCCAAGGCAGGTACACCTATGCACGGTTTCACGAAAAACTATATCCGGGTTGAATTGGCCCACGATGAGAAGCTGGACAATCATCTGGTGAAAGTACGTTTAGGGGATTTCAATGAAGACGAAACCTCGCTTAAAGGAACAATTTTATGATAAAGACAGCAGTGGTCATCTTGAACTGGAACGGCGAAGCGATGCTTCGTCAGTTCCTTCCGTCGGTAGTTGCCGGTTCCTGTGAGGAAGAAACAGTGGTGTATGTAGCAGACAATGCGTCTACCGATGATTCGTGTGCGGTGGTGGAAAAAGAATTTCCTTCTGTACATTTGATACGTTTGGACAAAAACTACGGTTTTGCTGAGGGATATAACCGGGCTTTACAGCGAGTTGAGGCCGAATATGTGGTTTTGTTGAATAGTGATGTAGAGGTGACTGAAGGTTGGCTTCAGGATATGGTGGCTTATATGGATACTCATCCGGATACTGCTGCTTGTCAGCCTAAAATTCTGTCTTATCGTCATCGAAACATGTTTGAATACGCCGGTGCCGGGGGCGGGTTTATAGACCGTTACGGATATCCTTTCTGTCGTGGACGGGTATTCGATGCAGTAGAAGAGGATAGAGGGCAGTATGATGAAATTGTCCCAGTGTTTTGGGCTACCGGAGCAGCGTTGATGATTCGCTTGGAGGTCTATCGTAAGGTGGGAGGCCTGGATGCTCGCTTCTTTGCCCACATGGAAGAAATTGACTTGTGCTGGCGCTTGCGTAGCCGGGGATATCAGTTGGTCTGTGTCCCTTCGAGTACGGTATATCATGTGGGAGGAGCCACTCTGAAGAAAGACAATCCTCGGAAAACCTTTCTGAATTTCCGGAATAATCTGCTGATGCTGTATAAAAATTTGCCGGAAGAAGAGCTGGCTCCAGTGATGCGCATACGGACTTTCTTGGATTATTGTGCGGCTCTTGTCTGGCTGCTGAAAGGTGACTGGGCCAATGTAAAAGCCGTGCGTGAGGCCAGACGAGAATTTCACAGTCTCCGTCCTCAGTTTGTAGCAGACCGTCAGCAGAACTTGGCACAGACTGTATTGAAAATGATTCCTGAACGATATGCTTTTAGTCTTGTCTGGCAGGCAAAAGTAAAGGGCCGAAAAACCTTTTCAGCCCTTTTATGCCAGTTTCATTAAAGCTTTTTGAGTTCCTGATACAGGCGCTGTACCGGAAGTCCCATGACATTGAAATACGATCCATCCAGTTTCGATACACCTACAAAGCCAATCCATTCTTGTACTCCGTAGGCGCCTGCTTTGTCTAGTGGATGGTATTTCTCTACATAAAAGTCAATTTCATCTTCAGTCAGCACATCGAAGGTGACTTGTGTCACAGCCGAGAACGTGCGCTGTGTTTCTCGAGTGGTCAGACACACGCCAGTGATTACCTGATGGGTGTCGCCGGAAAGTTCCCGTAGCATTTCTTTGGCTTCTTCCAGTGATTTAGGCTTGCCTAATACTTTCCCGTGGATATATACTACTGTATCTGCTGTGATAATCAGTTCATCCTCTCCTATGGAATTGCGATAGGCATCCGCTTTTTTGCGTGAGATGTACATGGGGATTTCCTCTCCTTCCAAATTGTCTGGATAACTTTCGTCGATTCCCGGCAGCACCTTTACTGTGTAGTTTACGTTCAGTCCGCTCAACAGTTCCCGTCGGCGTGGAGAATTGGAAGCCAATACAATTTTATAGTGCTGAATATTTTCCAATGGTCTCATATTTCTGTCAGTTTTTTAATAATTACCATCCGAAAGCGGCCTGTCCTGCCATCCATTTTCCCTGTGCTTTCAGTACCTGTTCGATGACATCCCGTCCGCAACCATATCCGCCTTTGCAGTGAGAAATATATTTACTGATGGCTTTGATTTCCGGAGCAGCGTCGGCCGGGCAGCAAGGCAGTCCTACCAGTTGCATCACTTCGTAGTCGGGAATATCGTCACCCATGTAAAGTACTTCTTCCGGTTTCAGGTTATATTTAGTCAGCAGTTCCTTGTATTCGCGGGTCTTTATGGCAGCTCCTAGGTAGACATCCTTGATGCCCAGTCCCTCGTAACGTTTGCGGACAGCTTCCGTTTTTCCACCTGTGATGATGGCTACATGCAGGCCACATTTCACGGCCAGCTGAAGGGCGTATCCGTCTTTGATGTCGACAGAGCGCATCGGCTCTCCATCCGGGTGCAGGAAGATGGTTTCTGCACTCAATACTCCGTCCACGTCGAAGAACAGAGCTTTTATTTTCGTTAAATCGTAGTTAATCATATAGAGAATCTTATTTCTGTTTTTCATTTTCATATTGGTGGATATGCTGGCTCAGCAGTTGGTAGATTTTTGCCAGTTGTGGTTCTTCTTCCTTCAGCATGTCCAGATGGCGGTGGATGACATTCTCGTCATACCGTCGGGCTGGGCCTGTCTGCGCTTCGACGGGTGGCAGCTTGTGTACTTTCCGGGCTGTCTCGTCAATCAGGGGGAGCATAGTTTCAAAAGGCAATTGATGAGTCGTGAGCAGGTGTTCGCAAATGGCATACATGTGGTTGCTGAAGTTGCAGGCAAATACGGCTGCGATGTGCAGGTATTTCCGTTGTGCAGAAGTGGCTTCATACACCTTGGGACTCAAACTTTCGGCAATCTCCCGGAGCTGCGAAAGGTTTTCAGTCGAGTTGGCTTCGATGAAGAAGGGTACTTCTTCGATGCGCACTTCTCGTTGTTTGCTGAAAGTTTGCATGGGATACGCCACACCATAGTTTTTCTGTTTCCCTTCCCACACCTCCATAGGCATGCTTCCGGCCGTGTGCAGGTAGAGTGCGTCGGGATTGCAATGGGCCAGTTGGTCAATGACTGTTTCCAATACAGCATCCTTGACTGAGACAATGTAGACATCCGCTTGTTCATAAACTTGTGCCAGTTGGTTTGTCCATTTGCATCCTAGTATGTCGGCCAACGTACGGGCTGAGTTTTCGGTTCGGCTGTATACCTGCTGTAATCGGAAGCCTTTTTGTTGCAAGGCTTTTGAAATATGGGTCGCTACGTTACCGGCCCCGATACATACAATCGATTTCTTTTTTGTGTTCATCATCCGCGTGAAGATAAGAAATATAACAGGATTCCGATGATTAGCAGTACGGCAGGCAGCAGGAAGGTTGACATTTGTCCCAGCAGAGAAATTACCAGGCCGATGTTTTGTATCAGCCAGATACCTAACAGAATAAGACCTACCGACTTGTCACTTTTGAACCATAGGAAAATCACGGCAGCATAGAGCAGCATGGTATCCTTCTGCATCATCCACGGCAATCCGATGTGACCAAACCCTACCCATTTGTCAATCAGATAGAGTAGTCCCGTCAGTACGAGGAAAACGGCGGTAGCCCGGTACGTATCCTTGTGTTTACCTGTTGCTGTAGCCATTATTTCCCTCCGTATTTATTGATGTGTACCTTTTCCCATTGCAGGTGTGACTCGTCGAAAGGCTTGCGCTCCATGCCTTTGTGGCCTATGGCGATGAGGGAAAGTACTTGTAACTGCAGGGGGAGGTCCAGTAGTTCATGGATATATTCATTGGCAGGCACACCGTTGGCTGTGAAGCGTTCTCTGACTTGTATCCAGCAGCTTCCCAGTCCTAAATCTTCGGCTTGCAGCTGTATCATGACAGAAGCAATGGAGGCATCTTCGATCCAGACGTCACTTGCAAGCGGGTCGGCTGTAACTACAATGGCTATAGCGGCATCTTTTACAAAGGCAGCTCCCGATTCCTTGCAGAGAGACAGCTTTTCCAACATGTCTTTGTCGTCGATGACAATAAACTGCCAGCAGTTGGAGCGCTTGGAAGAGGGAGACATCAGCGCAGCTTTCAATAGCGTGAGCACCTGGTCCTGGGTAAGTTCCTCACCCGTGAATTTACGCATGCTTCGTCTGTTTCTGATTAAATCACTGAAGTTTTTCATAAAAAATAAATTTGTGTGGACAAATATAAGGCTTCCCAGTTAAATCCTCAATAAAAAAATGTAAATTTGCATGGCATGAGCATCCGTTTAGCTACATATTATCACGCTAAGGATGTGCCCGACTTGCCGGGTTCCAACATCTTTCATTCTACCGAGCTGTTTCATGTACTGGAACAGACGAATGGATACTGCCCACGTTTGCTGGTGGCCTACGAAGGGGAAACTCCTATTGGGAAATTATTGTGTATCTTACGTAGAAGTACACGTCTATGTCGTTTTGTAAAGAAAGGCTATGCGTATGGAGTGGGTGAATATTTCCCGTCTTCTTACCGGAAAGAAGAGATTTTTCGGGAGTTGCTGTCGTATTTCACCATTCAATTTTCTGAACGGGCTTTTATACTGGAGTTTCGCAATTTGGAAGAGCCTTTGTTTGGATATCGTTATTTCCGTCGGAACGGTTATTTTCCAGTCCGCTGGCTTCGGGTACGCAATTCTCTCCACCATGATTCCTTGGATAAATGGATGAGTGCTTCCCGTAAAAAGCAAATCAGCCATGGATTGAAGAATGGGGCAGTCATCGACGTCGCACGTACGGAAGAAGAGCTCAATGCTTTTTTCAGTATGCTCAAGCGTTATTATTCCCCCAAGATTCACCGTTATTTACCGGATATAGGATTTTTCAGTACCTTATTGGAGTATTCTTCCCATTGTGGAAAGATTTTTATCGTGCGTTATAAAGACAAGATTATCGGGGGCTCCGTATGTCTGTTTTCGGGGAGTGATGCTTATCTTTTGTTTTCCGGAGGGATGCGGAAAAGTTATCCTTTGCAGTATCCAGGTGTGCTGGCTGTATGGGGAGCTATTTTGTATGCCCGTACACAAGGGTGCGATCATTTTGAGTTCATTGATGCCGGTCTGCCTTTTAAAAAATATGGGTATCGCGACTTCATTCTGCGTTTCGGAGGAAAGCAGATGAGCAGCCGTCGTTGGTTTCATGTGCGTTGGGGATGGCTCAACCGGTTACTCACCAAAATCTATGTATAGCTGTTGGGAGGGAAGACATAAATGGATTAAGCTCTCTTTAAACAACGGGTATTCTTTGAAAAAATCGTCAAAAAGTTTCTTTTTTCACCGCAATTTTCTTTTCTTTGTCTGTGTGTATCTGAGACACAACTTTAAATTAATACCCATAAAAACAATTCTATTATGAAAATCTCTCACATTGAACATTTGGGCATAGCGGTCAAAAGTATTGAAGAAGCCCTTCCTTATTATGAAAACGTCCTCGGATTGAAATGCTATAACATAGAAACCGTAGAAGACCAGAAGGTAAAGACTGCTTTTTTGAAATGTGGTGACACAAAAATCGAATTATTGGAACCGACGGGCCCGGACAGTACCATAGCCAAGTTTATTGAAAACCGCGGGATGGGCGTGCATCATGTGGCTTTTGCCATAGAAGACGGTGTGGCAAATGCTTTGACGCAGGCTGAAGAAGCAGGAGTCCGTTTGATTGACAAGGTTCCCCGTAAAGGAGCAGAAGGATTGCATATTGCTTTCCTGCACCCGAAATCAACCATGGGGGTATTGACAGAACTTTGTGAAAAATAACCCGGAAGAAACCTCTTTTTTATTTTATCCATATAAAGACTAATACCATGAGTAACCAACTTGAAAAAGTAAAAGAACTGATAGAGCTTCGTGCGCAGGCTCGTCTGGGTGGAGGCACGAAAGCCATCGACAAACAACATGATAAAGGAAAGTACACTGCACGTGAACGTATAGCCATGCTCCTTGATGAAGGAAGTTTTGAAGAAATGGATATGTTTGTGCAGCATCGCTGTACTAATTTTGGAATGGACAAGAAGCATTATTTGGGAGACGGCGTCGTAACCGGTTACGGGACTATCGAAGGCCGTCTGGTTTATGTTTTTGCCCAGGATTTCACGGTTTCTGCCGGTTCCTTGTCTGAAACCATGTCGTTGAAAATCTGTAAGGTGATGGATATGGCCATGAAGATGGGGGCGCCATGTATCGGATTGAACGATTCTGGTGGTGCCCGTATCCAGGAAGGTATTAATGCTTTGGCAGGTTATGCGGAAATTTTCCAGCGCAATATCCTGGCTTCGGGAGTGATTCCGCAGATTTCCGGTATCTTCGGTCCTTGTGCAGGAGGTGCGGTGTATTCTCCGGCCTTGACAGACTTCACCTTGATGATGGAAGGTACTTCTTACATGTTTCTTACCGGACCGAAGGTAGTCAAGACGGTGACAGGTGAGGATGTGTCACAGGAAGATTTGGGAGGTGCCAGCGTGCATTCCACTCGCTCGGGCGTGACGCATTTCACGGCTGCTACCGAAGAAGAGGGCTTGGCTTTGATTCGCAAATTGTTGAGTTATATCCCGCAGAACAACTTGGAAGAGCCTCCTTATGTAGACTGTATGGATCCGATTGATCGCCTGGAAGATTCGCTCAACGAAATTATCCCGGACAGTCCGAACAAGGCATACGATATGTACGAAGTAATCGGTGCTATTGTCGATAATGGAGAGTTTCTCGAAGTGCAACGTGATTTTGCCAAGAACATCATTATTGGTTTTGCCCGCTTCAACGGACAGTCGGTCGGTATCGTAGCCAACCAGCCGAAGTTCCTGGCCGGAGTACTCGATTGCAATGCATCCCGTAAAGCCGCTCGTTTCGTCCGTTTCTGTGATGCTTTCAACATTCCTATCGTATCGTTGGTGGATGTGCCGGGCTTCCTGCCGGGCACGGGACAAGAATACAATGCCGTTATTCTGCACGGAGCCAAACTGTTGTATGCCTATGGAGAGGCTACCGTACCGAAAGTAACGGTTACTCTTCGCAAGTCGTATGGAGGTTCTCACATTGTGATGAGCTGTAAGCAGCTGCGTGGCGATATGAATTATGCATGGCCTACTGCCGAAATTGCTGTAATGGGTGGAGCCGGTGCTGTAGAGGTGCTGTATGCCAAGGAAGCCAAGGAAGCTCCCGACCCGAAAGCCTTTATGGCAGAAAAGGAAGCCGAATACACGAAGTTGTTTGCCAACCCGTATAATGCAGCTAAGTATGGCTATATTGATGATGTCATTGAGCCGCGTAACACGCGTTTCCGCATTATCCGCGCCTTGCAGCAGTTGCAGACCAAGAAACTGACCAATCCGGCCAAGAAACACGGTAATATTCCTTTGTAATAGTAACTAAAAAACGACGATAATGATGAAAATACATAAAAGCGGAATATTTCTGGCCTTGTTGCTGCTGGTCGGTTTGTCGTCCTGTAAGGAACAGAACACCACTTCCAAATTGCTTATCAATGAGGTGCTGGTGAATAATGAAACCAACTTTCAGGACGATTATGGCGTACATAGCAGTTGGGTGGAAATATTCAACCGAGCATACAGTAGTGCTGATTTGGCCGGATGCTATCTGAAAGTAAGCAGTCAGCCGGGTGATACCGTTTCTTATTTTATTCCGAAAGGGGATGTGTTGACTTTACTGAAACCTCGTCAGCATGCCTTGTTTTGGGCTGATGGTGCGCCGAGAAGAGGAACGTTTCATACAAATTTTGTTTTGAGCAAGACACAAGACAACTGGATTGGCTTGTATGATTCAGGTAAGAAGCTGTTGGATGAAGTGGTCGTTCCAGCAGGGATACTCCAGGCTGACCAGTCGTATGCGCGGGTGGGCGATGGTTCTGCTGAATGGGAAGTAAAAGGTGGAAGCGAGGATAAATACGTAACTCCGAGTACCAACAATCAGACCATTGAAAGCAACCCGAAGATGGAAAAATTCGAACGACATGATCCGGTAGGTATCGGTATGGCTATTTCAGCCATGAGTGTAGTGTTCTGCGGACTGATTTTGCTGTACTTGTGCTTCAAGTTTGTGGGTAAGTTGGCTGTCAAGTTGCGTAAACGCAATGCGATGAAGGCCCAGAATGTGACCGACAAGCAGGAGGCAAAGGAACGTAAACTGGGTGAAGCTCCGGGTGAAGTGATTGCCGCCATTTCCATGGCTTTGCATGAAGCGCAGGGAGCCGATCACGATGTGGAAGAAACCATTCTGACCATCAGTCGGGTGAAACGAAGCTATTCACCGTGGAGTTCCAAAATTTATACCTTGCGTGAGACTCCTCATAAGAAATAACCTCTAAAGAAAAAGATAACCATGAAAGAATACAGATATAAAATCAACGGAAATCTTTATAAGGTGACCGTGGGAGACATAGAAGACAACAATGTACATGTAGAAGTGAATGGAACGGCCTATACCGTAGAACTGGAGAAAAAGGCCGGTCCGAAAATCAAGCCGGTAGTCCGTACGGCGGCTACTACTCCGGCTGCTCCTCCTCCTGCCGTAAGCCGTCCGGTAGTAGCAGGAAGCAAATCGGGTATCAAGTCTCCGCTTCCGGGTGTCATTCTGGAAATCAAAGTGAAAGAAGGAGATGCCGTGAAACGTGGGCAGACGCTGCTCGTACTTGAAGCCATGAAGATGGAAAACGACATCAAAGCCGACCGTGACGGTAAGGTGACTGCCATCAAGGTGAGCAAAGGAGAATCAATACTCGAAGGTACAGACCTGATAATCATTGAATAATTATGGGAGAATTTGCTAGTTTTTTACAGAATAACCTGGCCGATTTCTGGACCTATACCGGCTTTCATAACGCCACCATCCAACATGTGGTGATGATTCTGGTCGGTATCTTTTTCATTTATCTGGCTGTGGCAAAAGAGTTTGAGCCGATGTTGCTGATTCCCATCGGCTTCGGTATCCTGATTGGTAACATTCCCTTCAATATGGAAGCCGGACTGAAAGTCGGGCTTTACGAGGAAGGGTCCGTCTTGAATATTTTGTACCAGGGAGTGACTTCCGGCTGGTATCCGCCCCTCATCTTCCTGGGTATCGGGGCCATGACCGATTTTTCGGCCCTGATATCCAATCCGAAGCTGATGCTGATTGGGGCGGCAGCACAGTTTGGTATCTTTGGAGCTTACATGATTGCTCTTGCGTGGGGATTCGACCCGATGCAGGCAGGAGCCATCGGTATCATTGGTGGTGCCGACGGTCCGACAGCTATCTTCCTTTCGTCCAAGCTGGCGCCTAACCTGATGGGAGCCATCGCTGTGTCGGCCTATTCCTACATGGCCCTTGTACCGGTGATACAGCCGCCTATCATGCGTTTGCTTACTACTAAGAAGGAAAGGCTGATTCGTATGAAAGCGCCGCGTGCTGTATCCCATACAGAGAAAGTGATGTTCCCGATTGTAGGCTTGTTACTGACCTGCTTCCTGGTACCGTCCGGTTTGCCTTTGCTGGGTATGCTGTTCTTCGGTAACTTGTTGAAGGAAAGTGGCGTGACCCGCCGTCTGGCTGAAACCGCCCGTGGTCCGCTGATTGATACCATCACTATTCTGTTGGGACTTACTGTGGGAGCTTCCACTCAGGCTTCTGAATTCCTGACTGTAGATTCCTTGAAGATTTTCGGTTTGGGTGCTTTGTCATTCGTGATTGCTACCGCTTCCGGTGTGATTTTCGTGAAGATATTCAACTTGATTCTTCCCAAGAACGATAAAATCAATCCGCTTATCGGTAATGCCGGTGTGTCTGCAGTGCCCGACTCTGCCCGCATCTCGCAGGTAGTAGGGTTGGAATACGATCCGAGCAACTATCTGCTGATGCATGCTATGGGTCCGAACGTGGCCGGTGTCATCGGTTCGGCGGTAGCTGCCGGTATTTTGCTGGGATTTTTGATTTAAAAAATCGTCATAGCACAAGAAAGAGGGATGCATTCAACCATGCGTCCCTTTTCTGTTTTTGTATGGGGCAAGTAGGGATGATTCTCTTTTCTCCCATTCATTTTGGCAAAGCGTCTTTATGAATATACCTCGATACATTCGTGCGGAGACCTCGTCGCGTTGCTGATGAGACCTCGTTACGTTCGTGTCAAGATGTCGTCACGTTCGTGACGAGGTAAGCTTGAATGTTCCCTTGAGAAAATTGAGAACAGTTGTTGTAAAACAAGCATATTATTGGGATAACTTTGTACCAGCTTTCGCATTTCCATATTTTCTTTTAAAAAGTTTCTACTTTTGTGTAGTTTTTCTGATGGTCTAAGCGTCTGATGGTCAAAAACAAATTCATACGATATGAAAACATTGGATACTGCATTTGCACAAATGGTCAAAGAGCATAAGAACACCATTTATACGGTGTGTTTTATGTTCTCGAAGGATACTGATGAAGTAAGCGATCTTTTTCAGGAAGTGCTTATTAATCTTTGGAAAGGATATGGTTCTTTCAAGAATCTCAGTAACGTCAATACATGGATATGGAAAGTGAGTTTCAATACCTGCATTTCATGCGAAAGGAGAAAGAAAAGGCGTGCTGTTGTTCCTTTGACCATGGATATCAATCTATTTGAAGATAAAGATGAAAGTTCAAAGCAGATTCGTCTGCTATATGACCGTATTCATCGGCTGAATCCTTTTGATCGTGCCATTGTTTTGTTGTGGCTGGAAAATATGAGTTATGAAGAAATCGGTGCTATTGTCGGAATTTCGACCAAAAATGTATCTGTACGTTTGTATCGTATCAAGGAGGAGTTGAAAAAAATGTCGAACCATTAAAAATGTGCTATTATGGAAAATTATGCAGATAAATTTGAATTAGACGAGATGAAGCAACAGATTCAGTTGCTGAAGGACAAGCTGGCTAAAGAAATCATCGTTAGTGAAAAGTTGCTTAAAAACTCTACGCAGGACAAAGTTGCCTATATTAATCGTAAGAAAAGGTTTATCTATTTTTTGATAGGTTTTGCATTGGTGTATTGCAATACATTTTTCTTACTGATGGGATATTCGTGGATTTTCTGTGTCTTTACTTCTGTGTTTTTGATTATAGCCGGAATTTATCAGCGATATAGTCATAAGGGTATCAGTATTGATTGCATTTCAACGGACAACTTGTTGGATATCAGCAGGGCATTGGTACGAATGAACCAACTGAACTTGAGATGGCTTTATTTCGGCATTCCGTTTGCTTTGTGTTGGATTGTATGGTTTATGTTGGAAAGCTATCCGAAAGTAGGAGGTGAAATGATATGTTACGGCGGTAGTGTCGGCTTTGTATTGGGTGCTGTCGGAGGAATTTTACACTGTGTTCATGTGCGTCGTAAAGCCCAAGAGGCTGTTCGTGACATTGAAGAATATACCATAGATAATTGAGTAATTACTGGTTGGTTCTTGTTGTATCTGTTTTTGAAAAATAGAGGCCATTCCAATTTTGTTTTGTGCTGCCTCCAAAAAGTTTTGTGTTTAACTTTTGGGGGCAGTTTAAATTGAGATAATGTTCATTTTGTACGGGTAGGTCGAAGGTGATTTCATTTTGTTTCATTCATTTCTTCAAAGCGTTTTCATGAAAATATCTTGTCATATTTATGCCGGGGTAAGTTGGTCTCTATGTTCTAGTGAATGTCTCAATTTAATAAATGAATTGGGGCTGGACTGGTATATTGGGATTAGTCTCTTTTAGGTATATAATGGAGGATTATAGGGAGAAGTTTAAAAGGATAATTATCCACCGATTTATTCTATGTTTCTATAAACCAGCAATATAAAGATGTCCTGATTTATGTAAAAATTAAGTTGGATATATACTGAGAAATGAGTAGGTTTTGCTTGTTGTTTTCGTAATTTTTAGGTATTGATAAGCTTTTTTGGGTAGTTTACCTTTGCGATGTTCAAAATCGCAGAGAAATGAAAAAAAAAGTTAGTTTATTTTTTACTGCTCTTTGTTGTATTGCGGGAGCTGCTTCAGCTAGTGAAGTTGATTCGGTGCAGGTAGCTGGAGAATATGTGAAAACAGCGATACAGAAGCAACGTGTGGACAAAGACGGATATACCCGCTTTCGTGTAGGAGGGTATGGAGAGGCTGTGGCCAGTTTCAAGGATTATGGTATTAATCGCTATTATGGAAATCCGGACGGGAATACCCGTGACCATCGGAATACGATTTCCATTCCACGTTTTGTTTTGGCTTTTGATTATAAGTTTACTCCTAAATGGATTTTGGGAGCGGAGATAGAATTTGAATCCGGAGGAGTAGGTACGGCTATGGAACTTGAAAACTCAGAGAACGGCGAGTATGAGACCGAAATGGAAAAAGGAGGAGAAGTGGCCTTGGAACAGTTTCATATTACCCGTCTGATTCATCCGGCTTTCAACGTGCGGGCCGGGCATATCATAGTGCCTGTGGGGCTGACCAATGCGCATCATGAGCCGATTAATTTTTTTGGAACAGTGCGTCCGGAAGGAGAAACGACGATTCTCCCTTCCACTTGGCATGAGACCGGGATTGAGTTTTTCGGTACGTTGGGGAAAGGATATACTACGTTTGATTATCAGGTATTGGTCGTAGCTGGTTTGAATGCGAATGGTTTCGACCGGAATACATGGATAGGCAGTGGCAAGCAAGGTCTTTTTGAGGAAGACAACTTCAACTCTCCCGGTTATGTGGTTCGATTGGACTACCGAGGAGTGCAGGGACTGCGTGTGGGAGGTTCTTTCTATTATTGTGCCAATACTGCCGGCAATTCTGATAAACCGGACTTTTATGAAGGCCGGAAAGCTCCGCTGCGAATTTATTCGGGCGACTTGCAGTATAAGAATGATTACGTGACGTTGCGTGCCAATGTGGTGTATGGAAATTTGACGAATTCCAAGTTTATCAGTAGTAAAAATGTCCGTCTGTCGAACAATGCTTCTTATAGTCGGGTGGTACCAGTGGCAAAAAATGCAGCCAGTTATGCCGGAGAAGTAGGTGTCAATCTGCGTTCCATATTTAATCATAATTTCAAGGTTCCTGTAATCTATCCGTTTGTCCGCTATGAGTACTATAATCCACAGGAGAAGGGAGAAGTGGGACAAACTATGGACTTGCGTAATAAAGTCAGCATGTGGGTGGCTGGACTGAACTGGTTTGCGTTGCCGAATCTGGTGGTAAAGGCGGACTATACCACTCGCCAGATTGGTACAGGAAAGATGTTTGGTACAGGCCCTTATACCAGCGAAAATGAATTTTCCATCGGACTGGCATACGTAGGCTGGTTCTTCAAAAAATGAATCTGTTAAATCCTAAAAATGGTTATGAATATGAAAAAGAATTTCTTTTATGCCGCAGCCTTTGCGTTAGGCTTGGTTTTTGTTTCAACCGCGTGCAGTAACAATGATGCTCCTCAGCCAGAACCGATTGATGTAGCCGATATAGATTATACATTGGAAAATGCTGCCAGTTGGAATAATTACATGAAAGCCGTAGTAACTCTGCTCCGTAAGGATGCTTCCGATTTGTATGATTATTGGGCGGTGTCTTACAAAGGAGGGGAAAGCTATGCCACGACTTTTAAAAACCACGGTGCTCCGTATAATAGTGCAGGTTCGTGCGTGCAACAGGTGATAGATGGTTGTGTGGATATCGCCAATGAAGTAGGGGAGACAAAAATCGGTGATCCTTATTCCAAATATCAGGCAGGAAACGTGACCGAAGCACTATATGCTGTAGAGTCGTGGTACAGCTGGCATTCACGTGAGGACTATTCCAATAACATTGTATCCATTTGTAATGCGTTTTGTGGAGTACGTAGCGAGTCGTTGATTAGTGGGGCTACAATCGATAAGAGTCAGGTGGCTGAAAAGTCGTTGTACACAGCGTTGGTAAACGACGGGCAACAGGAACTGGCCGACAATACCTTGACAGCTATCAAGAATGCTTATGATAAAATTCTGGCCATACCTCAGCCTTTCCGTAATCATATCAATAGTGAACAGAGTCTGGTTGCACAGGAAGCTTGCAGTGAGTTGAGTGTATTGCTGAAAAATCGGTTGAAGCCAGCTTGTGATGCATTATCTGAAAGTGTATTGAGTCCGGTGGTAGAGAATTATGTAGATGTAGTGGTGTTGCCTACTTATGCTGATTTGAGGACAAAGGCTGGTACGTTGTATGAGAAAGTGAATGCGTTGGCTGCCAATCCGACTAATCAGGCTTTTAAGGATGCATGTGATGCCTGGATTACGGCTCGTGAGCCTTGGGAAATGAGTGAGGCGTTTTTGTTTGGTCCTGTAGCCGACCAGGGACTGGATCCGAATATGGACAGCTGGCCGCTTGACCAGGCAGCCATTGTAAATATTTTGAATTCGGGAGATTACAGTCAGATGGAATGGAGCGGTGACTATTCGGAAGATAGTGAAAGCATTTCTGCTGCACAGAATGTACGTGGCTTCCATACACTGGAATTTCTGTTGTTCAAAGACGGACAAGCTCGTACGGTGGATTGAAACTGGTTATAATTAGATGAAAGAAGAATGAGGAGGATTTTGAAGTTTTTATTCTATGGTTTTTTGCCTGTCGCTTTGTGGGGGTGTCACAAGGAAGGCATTGACCAGCAATATGTGGAAGTACCGGATGGATATGCGTTGTCCGCCGGTACGGCTACCAATTTTCTAGCCTCGTCGAAAGCATACGATTTTGAAGCTCCATGGGTTTCAGGAATCTATAGTACCCGTTTTAATGACGGTGATGGATTGTATGACGATGTACGTACCAGTAGCAATCAGGACGGTGGACTGGGACCGGTTTATGCCGGATATTCTTGTGGTAGTTGTCACCGGAACGCGGGGCGTACCAAACCGACATTATGGAGTGACGGTGGTTCGGGAAATTACGGTTTTTCTTCCATGCTGGTGTATATTACTCGAAAGAATGGAGCTTTTTTTCAGAACTATGGGCGTGTGTTGCACGATCAGGCTATCTACGGAGTCAAACCGGAAGGAAAACTTTCGGTGAAATATAATTATCAGACCTTTGAATTTCCTGATGGAGAAACGTATGAGCTTTGCAAGCCGACTTATACCATTACGGAATGGTATGCCGACAGCATTCGTCCGGAAGATTTGTTCTGTTCTGTCCGTATTCCGTTGCGTCATGTAGGGATGGGGCAGATGATGGCACTCGACCAGACGGAGATTGAAGCTTTGGCAGCCAAAAGCAATTATCCGGAATATGGTATTAGTGGGAGGTGTAATTACATCAGTGAGCGTGGCGTGACTCGTTTGGGACTTTCAGGCAACAAGGCACAGCATGCCGACCTGACGGTAGAACTGGGATTTTCAAGTGACATGGGAGTGACCAACAGCCGTTATCCAGAAGAAATCTGCGAAGGACAGATACAGATGGATCAGGGAAGTATGATGGGACTCTCGTACGACCAGTTGGATGTGTCGACGGAGGATATGGAAGATGTGGACCTGTACATGCATTGTCTGGGGGTACCGGCCCGTCGGAATGTGAACGATGTGCAGGTACAGAAAGGTGAGCAGAAATTCTATGAGGCAAAGTGCCACCTTTGCCATGTCACTACTTTGCACACAAAGACAAGAGGAGCTACTTTACTGAATGGTACTGAATTGCCGTGGTTAGGTAACCAAACCATTCATCCTTATTCTGATTTTTTGTTGCACGACATGGGGTCAGAAATTATGGGTGTAGGGTTGAACGACAATTATGTGAGTGGACTAGCTCGCGGAAATGAATGGCGTACGACTCCTTTGTGGGGCATTGGCTTGCAGGAAGTGGTGAACGGTCATACGTATTTCCTGCACGATGGTCGTGCCCGTAATCTGGTGGAAGCCATCATGTGGCATGGAGGAGAGGCAGAAGCCTCGAAAAATCTGTTCAAAAGTATGAGTAAGGAAGACCGTGATGCGCTGATTGCGTTTTTGAATTCACTTTAATTTTTAGAACTGAAACGAACGATTTATGAAAAGAATAATGATTGCGATGTGTCTGGCTGCCATGATGCCACTGGCAGTTTTGGCACAGCATGAAGAGGATACGGAAAACGGTGTTGTGTCGCTGGCCGGGAGAGAGGGATTTACCATCGCTTCGAAAAAGGGCGACTTTGTGTTCAAACCTTATCTGCTGGTACAGACCAGTGCAAACTTCAACTGGTATGACGATGAAGGGCTTGATAAGGCATATAATCAGGATAATGTGGCCAATTCTGGATTTGCTATTCCTTATGCGGTATTGGGATTTACAGGGAAGGCTTTTGGAAGGGTATCTTTCAATCTTTCACTTAATGCGGCAGCTACAGGGGCAGCATTGTTGCAGCAGGCATGGTTTGATGTGGAATTGAAGAAACAGTTTTCCATTCGTGTCGGAAAGTTCAAGACACCTTTTTCACACGGCTATCTGACTACTTTAGGAGAAACATTGATGCCTTCTCTGCCGCTTTCGTTGACCTCCTCTGTAATCTTGCCTTATTCGTTGAATGCCGTAACTCCCAATATTGGTACGGGATTCGATTTGGGGGTAGAAGTCCACGGCTTGTTAGCTGACAGATTTGGATATGAAGTGGGACTTTTCAATGGAACGGGTATATCGGTCAATACGGCAGGGAAGACATTCAGCGATGATTGGCACATTCCTTCCTTACTGTATGCCGGACGGTTTACTTATATGCCGAAAGGCGTGATGCCTTCCACGCAAGGTAATCCCAATCGCTTGAAAGAAGATAAGCTGATGCTGGGTGTATCTACTTCGTTGAATGTAGAAAGTGAGAATGAAAGTACGAACGATTATCGTGCCGGATTAGAGTTTGCCATGTTGAAAAGAAGACTGTATCTGGGTGCGGAGTTGTATTATATGCGTGTTGGTTTTACCGGGCGTCAGAAAATTGATGAGGTTTATCATTACCTGGGAGGATATGTGCAGGGAGGTTATTTTGTGACATCCCGTTTGCAGGCTACGGCTCGCTATGATTTTTTCAATCGTAACGGGATGGATACAAATGGATTTATGAATATGCCAGCAGTAGGAGTGAACTATTTCTTCAGGGGATGTAACCTGAAATTGCAGGCTATGTACCAGTTTGTGGGACGCTGGGGACACGATACACAGTTGGACCGCGATAATGATGATTTGGGAATTGCTACCCATAGCGCTACGGTACTGCTTCAGTACACATTCTAAGAAAAAATAAGTATGAGAAAAAATACGTTTCTATGGATACTTTGGGTGGCTGTTTCCGGATGGCTGACTGCTTGTGATGAGGGGCGAATTTATGATACTGTCTCTGTTACAGCAGAAGGGGGGCGTACGGTAAAGTTTATCGGAAAGGTATCCGGCATTGAGAGTTGGCCTTCAGGCTATACGGTGGCAGTGGCTGGTTTTGATGCAAATAGTGAATATGCCCTGACTTCTGCCAATGTGATGCCTTCTCAGGCTGGAGAAGATGGAACGATTCAGGTCGTGATGTCGGGAGTGACGGCTGAGGTGACACAGGTAGAATTGTGTGTCATTAACCGTATCCGCGAGCGGGTTGTTACTTTTGTTAAGGTAGACTGTTCGGAAGTGACGGAAGATACCATCCGTCTGGAGGTAGGTGAGCAGTCGGTAGGCATGTTTCAAGCTATTCAGGAGCATGTGTTCGATTCTCGGTGTGTAAACTGTCACGGAGGAAGTACATCTGCGGCTGCCGGTCTGTTTCTGACTGAAGGAAAAAGTTACGGACAATTGGTCGACGTGTCCTCTTCTGTACAACCAGACTGGAAGAGGGTAGTACCGGAAGATGCTGAGCATAGTTTTCTGCACCTGGTGTTGAACGAGAATGGGCATGTGCACCACGACCACCAGGATATTCTTTCAGCAGAACCTGTATTATTAAATTTGATAGACGACTGGATAACTGGAGGCGCAAAGCCTTGATAGATAAATTAGATTGATTATGAGCCACAAACAACAACGAATTCACAAGTTACAAGAAAAGACTTTAGTCGAAATTTCATGTTTTAAACAAGAGGAAGGGGTGAATGAATATCAAGTCATGATTCATGTCATCCGGCCTTCCTTGACATATAAAGAACAATTGGATGCGGTACTCGATACATATTATGCTTTGTTGGAAAACGAATTGAAGGGAGCGGTTGCCGTGTTCAAACGCTATTTTTTGAGTGATGCGGCCAATCAGGCCGACTGGTTAGCAGCGCAAGTGCCTGAGAGTACGACCTGCGCCTGCTCCATAGTAGAACAGCCGCCTTTGGATGGTAGTAAGATTGCCATGTGGGTATATTTACAGTCGGAAATGCAGAGTGGTTCTCTAGAAAACGGTTTGTTTGAAGTTTCGCATGGTAGTTATCGGCATTTATGGGGCGGAACGGCTTGCAATCGTGCGGCCAATTCGGAGTACCAGACCCGTTTGTTGCTGAATGATTATATTCTGCAGCTGATTGCACGGGGAGGACATTTGGCTGAAAATTGTATTCGGACCTGGTTTTTCGTGCAAAATATCGATGTGAATTATGCTGGGGTAGTTAAGGCCCGTAATGAGGTATTTGTCACTCAGGGGCTTACTCCACAGACGCATTATATTGCAAGTACAGGGATTGGCGGACGTCATGCTGAAGCTGGAATTTTGGTGCAGATGGATACGTATGCCGTATTGGGGCTTTGCAAGGAACAAATACACTATTTATATGCACGCGATTACTTGAATCCGACTTATGAGTACGGAGTGAGTTTTGAACGCGGAACGTATGTGGATTATGGAGACCGTCGTCAAGTTTTCATTTCTGGTACGGCCAGTATTGACCGGAATGGGGATATTGTCTTTCCGGGTGATATTCGTCGGCAAACTGAACGGATGTGGCACAACGTGGAAGCCTTGCTTGAAGAGGCAGAGATGTCGTTTGAGGATGTCGCACAAATGTTGGTGTATTTACGTGATGGGGCAGATTATGTGACGGTACGTGAGATGTTCGACCAACGTTTTCCAGAAATTCCGAAAGTGATTTTGCTGGCCCCGGTTTGCCGTCCAGGTTGGCTCATCGAAATGGAATGTATGGGTACAAAAGCACTGAAAAACACGCTTTATCCTGATTTCTGAGGTTTATGAAGGTACGTGGATGGAAAATAGCTGGAGTTTTTCTTTATGTAACTCTGATTATATTACTGGTTGCAGCCACTTTACTGGAACAAGTATATGGAACTCCTTTTGTGGAAACTCATATTTATCGTTCTTTTTGGTTTTGTAGCTTGTGGGGAACGTTGGCTTGTGTCCTGTTGCGGGTGCTGAGAAAGTACCAGATGGGAAGACGTTTCTCCGTTGTGTGGTGGCATGGCTCCCTCCTGGTCATACTGGGAGGGGCCTTGCTTACCTTTTTGACGGGAGAGAAAGGGTATGTACATCTTGAACAAGGGAAGGAGACCAATTTGTTTGTGGCAACTTCTGATCAGGTTTCACGGGAAATGCCTTTTCATATCCGGTTGGACAGTTTCAGGGTGGCATATTATCCAGGTACGGAAGCTCCGATGGATTATTTAAGTTATGTGACTTGCCGAGTGAAGGGAGAAGAACGTAAGGAAGTCATTTCAATGAATCATATTCTTTCGGTAGACGGTTATCGTTTCTATCAGTCGTCTTTCGATACCGATTGGTCTGGTAGTTGGTTGAGTGTTAATCATGATCCTTGGGGTATTGCTGTGACCTATGCAGGATATGTGTGTCTGCTTTTTTCTGCGGTCTGTTTGCTGGTGAGTCGTAGGGAAACTTTTAGGAACTTGCTGCATCATCCGGCTTGGAGAAAGGTTGGTTTGATTTGTGTGCTATGGGGGATATCATTACCAATCTTGCAGGCTCAGCCAGTGCGTGTGTTAGTACGGCAGGATGCGGAAAAGCTGAAAACACGTCAGGTTATTTATCAGGATCGGGTGGTGCCGTTTAATACTTTGGCTCGTGATTTTACGTTGAAGTTATGTGGAAGTGGCACCTACCAAGGCTTAACTCCTGAACAGGTAGTGGCAAGCTGGCTATTATATCCCGAAGAGTGGCAGCATGAACCGATGTTTTATGTGAAGAGTGAAAATCTTCGTCAGATGTTACATCTGAAATCTGACCATGTGGCTTTGGTGGATTTATTCGACGGAAAGAGCTATCGTTTGGAGAAAGTGTGGAACGAATGGCAGAGAAAAAGGCAGAGTGGACTTTTCAAAGGATGGCTGGAACAGCATCAGGCCGAGAAATTGGAGAAAGAGATACGGGAACTGGATGAAAAAGTGGGTCTGGTTTTGATGTTGAAAAAGGGTACGCTTATCCGACCTTTGCCGACTGATGGAGGTGTAGAGCCGTTGTCATCTCTTCGGGTTCAAGCAGAATTGTGCTACAATGCGGTTCCTTTCTCCAAAATTTTGTTTATGTGCAACCTTCTTCTGGGAATTGTAGGCTTTTTCTGGTGGGTACGTTTTTATGTGGTAGTTCCTCAAGGCAACTATAGACGAAATTGGGTTTATGTTGTGTTGAAGGTTGGGCTTTGGACATCGTGTCTGGTACATTGGGGGGCTTATCTGCTTCGATGGTATATTGGGGGACGTATTCCGCTTGGAAATGGGCCGGAGACGATGCTTTTTCTAGCTGGTTGTCTGCTGTTAGGTGCTTGTATCTGGCAACGTCGTTTGGTGTTGCTTCTGCCGTCAGGGTTGTTGCTGTCCGGATGGGTGTTGTTGGTTGCCTGGTTGGGAGAAAAGAATCCGCAGATTACCCCATTGATGCCAGTGTTGCTTTCTCCTTGGTTGAGTATCCATGTATCCATTATCATGATTTCGTATGCATTGTTTGCCTTTATTTGTTTGTGCAGTATCTTGGCACTTGCGGTACGGAAACAGGTGGCTCAGATGCAACGTCTCACGTTATGTTGCCGATTGTTACTCTACCCTGCAGTATTGTTGCTAGGTATAGGTATTTTTATTGGAGCGGTCTGGGCTAATGTTTCCTGGGGGAGTTATTGGACATGGGACCCGAAAGAGGTGTGGGCTTTAATCACTTTTCTGATTTACGGAGCAGCTTTTCATTGGAGAAGTTTTTCTTTGTTTCAGCGTCCCGGTGTTTTTCATTTATATTTGATTTTGGCCTTTTCCACGGTATTGATGACGTATTTTGGAGTAAATTATCTATTAGGAGGCATGCATAGTTATGCGGGATAATCTGTTCATTATCCTTTTGAAAGATTTGTTTGTAGATTGATACTTTTTCATTACCTTTGAGTAATGAATTTTAAACAGATGAAAGTATGAAATCTTTGAATTATGCATTGGTTGGTTCACTTTGTGCATTGATTCTCGGAATCCTGCTCGTGACATGGCCCGATGTAGCGGTGAATTACCTGGTAATTACCATTGGAGTGTTGTTTCTGATTCCTGGTTTGGTAGGCCTGTTCACTTATCTGGCCCTGTGGAACCGGAGAAAGGAAGAGGCTCCACGTCCGGCATTCCCGATTGTGGCCTTGGGGAGCACCCTCTTTGGATTATGGCTTATAATCATGCCCTCTTTTTTTGTGGGTGTGCTTATGTATGTGCTGGGCGTATTGCTGGTGCTGGGAGGACTTAGTCAGCTGGCCAATCTGATTGCAGCCCGTTCATTCATGCCGGTACCGTTTGGCGTATATGTGGTGCCGGTATTGGTTTTGGCTGCAGGCATTACGGTATTGTTCAATCCGTTTGAAACAGCGGAAATTCCATTTATTGTGCTGGGTATATCGTCCATTGTATATGCTTTGATGGACCTTTTCCGGTTGCTGCGTTTCCGACGAAAAAAGAGTAAGATAGAAGATGTGGTGCCCATTGAAGAGATAAAGGATTAGTAAAAGGCCGGAGCATATCCGGCTTTTCTTTTTTCTTTTTAACTCATTGTGTGTTGGAATCTATTGGGAGAACCTCTATATTTGCCTTGAATAAAAGAGTGATAGAATGAAAAAATTGGAAAAGCTTGATTTGTTGCCTGAAGATCAGAATATGATTGCAGGTATAGACATGACGGGCGGCTTCAGACAGTTGTTTCAGGTTTCTGCTCCTTTTCCGGGATGCCTTTTCCTTTTGTGTCTGAGGGGGAATTGTCGTGTGAAAATTCACTTGACACATTATGAAATGAAGGAAGGATCGCTGGCCATATTGTTTCCGGGAGTGTTTTTCCAAATTGAAGAACAAAGCACGGATTGCCGGTTTATATTTGTGGCTTTTTCCAGAAAACTGATAGAGGGAGCTAAATTGTTTTCCTATACGGTGGAATATACTCCTTATATATTCGAACGTCCGGTAATAGAAATGCAGAAAGAGAAATATGAATTGTTCCGTGACAGTATTCGTCTGTTGATTCGCCGTCAGAGGATACAGGAGGAGATGACGGAAATGCAAGTCAGCCTGATTTATACCCAGTTATTGCTGGCATTGGGCGGGGTATATAAGAAGAGGGGAGAGGATGATTCTCCGAGATATAATCGCAACCAGGAAATAGTGAAGGAGCTGGTACGGATTATCGTACAATACTATAAAACGGAACGTAATGTGTCGTTTTATGCAGAGAAATTGCATTTGTCTCCTCAACATTTGAGTACGACAGTAAAGAAGGTGACAGGAAAGACATTGACCGATATTCTTTCTTCCTTTATCATACGGGATGCGCAGGCTAAGCTTCGTTCTACCGATATGACGGTGCAGGAGATTGCTTATTCGCTGAATTTCTCGGATATTTCTTTCTTCGGAAAGTATTTCAAGCGTTATACGGGTATGTCGCCCAAACAGTATCGCAATAAATAAGGTATAATTGCATAAAATGAATGGAGGCAACCCGAAAGGCTGCCTCCATTCATTTTTATATTTGTATGAGCAGGTTTTCTTATGCGAACATCGGAGTGATGTATTGTGTGAGCAGGTATCCGCCCACCAGCAACCAGATGTAGAGCAATCCTGCCAGCAGGAACGGTTTGGCTCCGGCTTGCTTGAATTTTTCCAGGCTGGTATCTGTGCCCAGTGCCGTCATGGCCATGGTCAGCATGAAGGTATCAATGTATTCAATGGCACCGTTCAACGGAATGTCCTTTACAGTTTCTGCACCTGTCAGGTATTGCAGCAGGGAGTTCACACAGATGATACCGATGAATCCGAAGGCAAACCAAGGAATGGTGATCTTGCTCTTTTCAGCTTTTCCTTCGGCATTGGTTTTCTTTCTGCCTGCCAGGGCGAAGCTCATGATGACCAATACCGGGGCCAGCATCATCACGCGAATCATTTTGGTAATAGTGGCTGTTCCGGCGATTCCCAAAGTGTCAGTCGGGTCCATGGCGTTTCCGGCCCCTGCCACGTGGGCTACTTCATGCAAGGTACTTCCGGTGTAGATGGCTACTCCGGTGTTGCCCAGTGCGTCCAGCAATCCGGCACGGTACATGATGGGATAGAGGAACATGGAAATGGTTCCGAAGATGACTACAGTCGATACGGCAATGGCCGTTTTATGTCCTTCACATTTTACGACCGGTTCAGCGCCCAGTACGGCAGCAGCTCCACAGATGGCGCTACCGGTAGCTGTCATGAGGGAAGTGTCTTTGTCCATTTTCATCATTTTTCCCAGCCATACACCCAGGAAGATGGTTCCCGCTACGATGACGGTATCTACAATGACCGCCGGAAGTCCTACGGCTGCAACCTGTGTCAGTGTCAGACGGAATCCGTAGAGTACGATACCGGCACGTAGAATCTGCTTCGTACAGAATTTAATGCCGGGTACCCATGTTTCAGGAAGCTTGTTGCGCAGGCTGTTGGCATACAGCATACCTAGAATGATACCGACAATCAGCGGACTGAACGAGAGGCTTTTGACGAAGGGGATTTCGGCGATATAAAAGGCCGCGAATGAGAATAGTGCAATCAAAAGAATACCGTGTAAGGTATTGGCTCTGTTTCCTTTTTCAAACATATAGACTTGTTTTTATGTGTATAGAATTATTGTTTTCTTGAATCCGGCGCAAAGATAGGTGTTTTTGGTGGAATGTCCTATTCACCTTTTTTTATGTGTGATAACTAAAAGTAATAATGTAGGTTTATAGGTTTTTTGTGTTATCTTTGCCGGGAATTAAAACGTTGAGAAAGAAATGAAGTTATTACTCAAGTCGTGTCTGGCAGTAGCCTTGCTGACGGGAATATGTCTGGCCGGATGCAAGGAAAAGGATATGTCGATGAAGATGAATAATCCGCGTAATATCAGAGGAGTGATTAGTTATAAGCGGTCGTTTGGTGATTTGAACGACGTGCAGCTGGCTACGGCGAAGAAAATCGGAATTCGTCCCATCAGTACCCGTGAGGAGGCAGAAGAAATGAAAGGCCGTCTGGTGGAGATTGTGGCGTGTGAGCGTTATGGGTTGGATTCATTGACGCATTCCATTCCTTATCTGGTGCCGCAGGCCAGTGCTTTGCTGGATACAATCGGGGTTAATTTTTTGGATTCGTTGGAAAACAAGGGGTTGAATCCCAATAAGATTATAGTGACTTCCGTAACACGTACGAAAGACGACGTGAAGCGCTTGCGTCGTACGAATGGCAATGCTTCATTAAATTCCTGCCATTTTTACGGAACTACGTTCGATGTGAGCTGGAAGCGTTTTGAAAAGGTGGAAGACCCTGACGGTCGTCCTATGCAAGACGTAAGTGCGGATACCTTGAAACTGGTGTTGTCGGAAGTGCTGCGCGACCTTCGCAAGGCAGACCGCTGCTACGTGAAATATGAGTTGAAACAAGGGTGTTTTCATATAACAGCCCGATAAATTATAGCGTGATGTTCAGGTATTTCATTTATTTGGCCTACGACGGAACCAATTATCATGGCTGGCAGATACAGCCGAATGGAAGCAGTGTGCAGGAAACCTTGATGAAAGCTTTGCATACGTTTTTACGGGATGACGCCATTGAAGTGGTCGGTGCCGGACGTACGGATGCGGGAGTACATGCCCGTCTGATGGTGGCCCATTTTGATGTGGAATGGATGTTGGAGGAAGACACGGTGACAGACAAGCTCAACCGCTTGTTGCCGCCGGATATTTCGGTGTATCGTGTCAGAAGGGTAAATCAAGATGCCCATGCCCGTTTCGATGCTACCTATCGCACGTACAAGTATTATGTGACCACGCAGAAGAATCCGTTCAACCGGGCCTATTGCTGGAGATTGTTCCAGCCGCTGGATTTTGAGAAAATGAACGAAGCGGCCCAGACGCTGTTCGACTATACGGATTTTACGAGTTTCAGTAAATTGCACACGGATGTCAAGACCAACAACTGCAAGATTATGCAGGCCCATTGGGATCAGCTAAGTGATACGGAATGGGTGTTCACCATTCAGGCCGACCGTTTTTTGCGGAACATGGTGCGGGCCATTGTCGGAACACTGGTTGAAGTGGGACGAGGGAAACTCTCGGTCGAGGGATTCCGGAAAGTGATAGAAGAGAAGAACCGCTGCAGCGCGGGGACCTCCGTACCGGGGCATGCCCTTTTTCTGGTGGATATCGGATATCCGGATGATTTATTTCCGTTTGCCTAATCTTTTTCTGTAAGGTATTTCCAAAAACGGACCGGCATATCCTTTTTGTGCTTTATGGGGTTGAGTCGGGACTGAATACAGACACTGTGAAAATAGCTTTTCCATCCCTCTTGGAAAAGCTTTTCGTTTTTATCCAGGAGTTCATCCTGCAGTTTTCCGTGGCGCAGGAAATCGGCTTGTGAGTTTTCAAATGTAATTTCATTTACTTCTTTCAGGTCGTAATAGTATCCGTATCGGCGGCGGGCGTCGTAAATAATCCATGCTTGGTCGGCAAAACGGTCTTGAAAATGCTGGATGGTCAGTGGATACACATTGTATATTGGTTCCATGATACCGAAATAAGTTTGGTCGGCTGTCTTTTGAAAACGCATGAATTGGAGTACCCGCATCCGTTCGCCTGCCACTTTCTTGCTTAGCTGATATACTCCGAGTACATCCGGGTCAGCAAAATTTTGTTCGATGGAACGGGAAGCATCCGTCACTTTTCTCATATAGCGGAAAAGGAGTATCGGGGCCTCCGGTGTTTCGGAAAGCCAGCAGTAAGTGAGGCAGGACAGGGCACTCCGGGAAAGTTTCCGGGAAAGCAGTTTCCATACCCGTTCCGCTTTGACCATGTCGGTCACTACCCGATGGCTTTCGTTATAGAAAAGAGGTAGCGGCTCCTTTTCTGTAAGCAGGAGGTCGGGAAAAGTCCGGCGGAAGTAGGCGTCGAACAAGGCGGTGAGCAGACCTTCGAAAGTGGCATCATATTGAAAAATAATCATGGTTTTTAATGGAAAATTTTCTATCTTTGAAAAAAGCTTTCGGAGAACAAAAGTAGTAAAAAACGATAAACCGAAACAAAATCAGACGTTTTTTGTTGTATACTAAAAATCGAGTGAATGATGAATTACAAATCTATGCTTTTGGGACTGATGGCCACAGTGGCCGTCTTCCAGTCGCAGCCTTCGCAGGCTTGTACCGGTATTACCTTGACGGCAAAAGACAGTACGCGCATTCTGGCCCGTACCATTGAATGGGGCGGAAGTGATTTGAACAGCTGCTATGTAGTGGTTCCGCGTGGCTATACGGCACAGTCGTATGTACCCGGCGGGCAGGATGGCATGAAATTTACGGCAAAATATGGTTACGTAGGCCTTTCGGTGGAACAGAAAGAATTTGTGGCCGAAGGACTGAACGAGAAAGGACTTTCTGCCGGTTTGTTCTATTTTCCGAACTATGGAAAATATGAGACTTATAAGGCTGAATGGAAATCCTCTTCCATTGCCGATTTGCAGCTGGTAGCTTGGGTCTTGGGGAATTGCCAGACTGTGGACGAGGTGATGGAAAGCCTGAAAGAGGTGCATGTGGTAGCCATTGACCCACGAGCGTCCACTGTACACTGGCGGTTTGCCGATGTATCGGGACGACAGGTAGTGCTGGAGATTGTGGACGGACAGTTACATTTTTATGAAAACGAATTGGGTGTATTGACCAATTCTCCGGGCTTTGAATGGCAGTTGACCAACTTGAATAATTATGTGAATCTCTATGCGGGTAGTGCACAACCTCAGGAGTTTGGGAAGATTACCTTACGTTCTTTTGGTGCAGGAAGCGGTTTCCTGGGAATACCGGGCGATGTGACTCCTCCTTCCCGTTTTGTGCGGGCTGCCTTTTATCAGACTACGGCTCCTCAGCAGGAAAATGCCCATCAGACGGTGCTTCAGGGATTTCAGATTCTGAACAATTTCGATATTCCGGTAGGTATTGAGTTTCAGGGAGGAAAGATTCCGGCCAATATCCCAAGTGCGACCCAGTGGACTTCGGCTACAGACATGCGGCATCGGATGATTTATTTCCGCACAATGTATAATGCATCTATCCGCAGCATTGACTTGAACAAGATTGATTTCCAGCGCGTCAAATACAGAGCGGTTCCCTTGGATATGGTGAAGGAACAACCTGTGATGGAAGTGTCCGTCCGTTGAAGATGCAGGATAGGAATAATAAGAAAGAAGCTGCTTTCACTTGTGTGTGGGGGCAGCTTCCTCTGTTTCTGTGAAGTCGAAACTTAATTGACGCTCGTCTGTCTTTTTGCGGGGAATAGGAAGCAAGAGCCTTCGTACACCGGCTGCACCCAGTTCGTGGATAGTCTTGTCGGGCAGTTCATTGCAGGTGATGAAGTATTTAGCTTTTTTCATCACGGCTCCCATCTTTTTCAGTTCATAGAAGCCGATGCGCGAGAAACGGCGGGAAGTCACAATCAGGCGGGCAGATTTTACCCCAATGCCCGGCACGCGCAGGATAGCTTCGTAATCGGCGGTCTGGATGTTCACGGGGAAAAACTCCGGATGGCGGAGGGCCCAGGCCAGTTTTGGGTCGATGTCCAGATCCAGGTTGGGAGTCTGGTCGTCCACGATTTCGTCCACCTTGAACTGGTAGAAACGCAGCAGCCAGTCGGCTTGGTAGAGTCGGTTTTCCCGGACCAAAGGCGGTTGCTTCAAGGTCGGCAGTCGCTTGTCGTAGGTGTTGACTGAAATGTAGCCTGAGTAATACACGCGTTTCATGGTGGGTTGTTCATAGAGCGAGGAAGAAACTCGTAAGATATCCTTGTCGGTTTCAGGAGTGGCGCCGACAATCATCTGTGTGCTTTGTCCACCGGGGGCGAAACGAGGTGCGTGACGGTAGTGTTTCCGGTCTTCCTGATGCATCAGAATCCCTTGCTGAATGTATTTCATCGGGAGATATACACTCTGGTGGTCTTTTTCGGGAGCCAGTAGTTTTAAATTTTTTTCGGTTGGAATTTCCAGATTGACACTGAGACGGTCGGCATACAATCCGGCTTCCTGTACCAGTTCCTCACTGGCGCCAGGGATACTTTTCAGGTGGATATAGCCGTTGAAACGGTGTACCATTCGCAAGTCTTTGGCCACTCGGACCAGGCGCTCCATGGTGTAGTCGGGGTTGCGCACCACTCCTGAGCTGAGGAACAGTCCTTCAATATAGTTTCTTCGGTAGAATTCCATGGTCAGTTCCACCAGTTCCGTCACAGAAAGCGTGGCTCTCGGAATGTCGTTGCTTACCCGGTTGATGCAGTAGGCGCAATCGTAAATGCAGTAGTTGGTCAGCATGATTTTGAGCAGGGAGATACAGCGTCCGTCTTCCGAAAAACTGTGGCAGATGCCCCATCCGCCCACAGTATTTCCTACCCCTCCTTTGGTATTTTTTCGGGAAGTACCGCTGGAAGCGCATGATACATCGTATTTGGCGGATTCCGTCAGTATCTTTAGTTTTTGTATTACCTGCTCGTTCATATTCCTATTCCTTTCCAAATTTAAAGGTAGAGAGAGTTCCTGAAATGTGCAACGGTTCGGTAATATTTCTCGCGAAAAACGGATGGTATGTGTTTAAAACCGGACATAGTGTTCGATAGTGGACACCTTTTGAAAATGGCTTGTTGTTGGATATCAGCTGTTTATGTTCTTGGCATGGATGTTGTTCTGGGAAAGTGTGATGATAGATAAAAATATGGATAGAGAAATATCAAAAGAAGAACAAAGAAGGGTACGCAATAAGAGGCTTATACATTATGGAGGCATTGGTGCCGGATGCGTGATATTGTTGGTTGGGCTTTTTTCATGGATGCGCAGTAGTGTGAAAGAAAGTGCCCTTGTTTTTTCGGAAGTGACTCGGGGAACGCTTGAGGTGAGTGTGAGTGCGTCGGGTAAGGTTGTACCTGCCTTTGAAGAAATCATCAATACACCGATTCATTCGCGTATCGTGGAGGTATATGGAAAAGGAGGAGACAGTGTGGAAATAGGTACCCCGTTATTGAAGTTGGATTTGCAAAGCACTGAGACTGGCTATCAGAAATTGCAGGATGAAGACCAGATGAAGCGGTATCAGCTGGAGCAGTTGAAAATCAATAACCAGACGTATCTCAGCGATTTGGAAATGAAGGTAAAGGTGTCTGCCATGAAATTGAACCAGATGAAGGCGGAGTTGCGGAACGAACAATATCTTGACAGTTTGGGTTCGGGTACGACCGACCGGGTGCGTCAGGCGGAATTGAATTTTCAGACGGGAAAACTGGAACTGGAACAGCTTCGTCAGCAGCTGGCCAACGAACGGAAGGTGAAAGCCGCCGACTTGAAAGTCAAGGAGTTGGAATATGAAATTTTCCGTAAGGAGATGGCAGAGATGAAACGTACGCTGGAGGACGCGCAGATACGGTCGCCCAGAAAAGCCATTCTTACCTATATCAATGATCAGGTGGGGGCGCAGGTGACAGAAGGAACCCGGCTGGCGGTCATTTCAGATTTGAGTCACTTTAAGGTGGAAGCGGAAATTGCCGATACTTATGCAGATAAGGTCGTGGCAGGTGGACGGGCTATTGTGAAGATAGGCAATGAAAAGCTGGAGGGACAAATCAGCAGTGTGACGCCTTTATCTAAAAATGGCATGATTTCTTTTATTGTGCAGCTGGCCAATGACCATCACCGCCGGTTGCGTTCGGGACTGAAAGTGGATGTGTATGTAATGAATGCTGTGAAAGAAGGCGTATTGCGAATAGACAATGCCAGTTATTATGTAGGGAAAGGAAAATATGAGTTGTTTGTGCGGGATGGAAAAGATGAACTGGTCAAGCGGAAGGTACGGTTGGGAGATTGCAATTTTGAATATGTGGAAGTACTTTCCGGTCTTCAGCCGGGCGACCGGGTGGTGGTCAGCGATATGAAGGACTTTCGGAACAAACGGAAGGTTAGGTTGGTACACTGAGTGTGAGGTAGAAAATACTTTTCAGAAGCAATAGATTATACATATAAAGAAGATTTAATAAGAGTGAAATTCTTATGAGAATGCGAAGAACTTATTTAACACAGGCTTTTACGCTACTGAAGCAGAACCGTCTGTTCAGTATGCTCTACATTGTCGGTACAGGATTGGCCATTGCCATGACCGTGATAGTGGCGGTGGTTTATTATGTGAAACTGGCCCCTATCTATCCGGAAGAGAATCGGAAAAACACGTTGTATCTGACTCATGTCAGTTTCAAATCGGAACAGGAATCAAGAACCTATCAGTCCGCTTTGTCGTATCGGGCCTTACAGGAATGGATTTATCCGCTAAAGAATGTGGTAGTAGTTTCCGCATGTTTCAGCTATGCAACGGATTATTATGTACAGCCTGCCGATCGGAGCGGGGATTTCCGTCCGGCATTGAAACTGGTGGATCCGGCTTTCTTCCGTATCTATAAGTTGCAATTTTTGGAGGGACATCCGTTCGCGGAGGCCGATTTGGTAAGTGGCATTCATACGGCTGTGATTTCCGATGACCTTGCCCGTCGTTTGTTCGGTACGACAGAAGGCGTGGTGGGACGTTCGTTTTCCATGGATTATGTGAATTATCACGTATGTGGGGTGGTACGTGGAGCGAGTTTCTTGACACGCCAGTCGTATGCACAGGTTTATGTGCCTTATTCCATTGAATCAAATTACAAGGACCCCGTTGACTCCAGCTTCCCCTATTGTGGTCAGTTTGACGTGACTTTTTTAGTGAAAGACAATGCGCAAGCAAAGGCTTTACGGGCTGAAATCAAGGACTTGACCAGAAGAGTGAACACACAATATAAAGGACAGTGGCAGATGGAATTGTGGGAACAACCTACTTCGCATGTACTCAGTGTGTTTAAAGATTATCCGGCAGACACGAGTTTCAGCTCTTGGAAGGTGGCGGGTCGGCTGATATTGTGGGTACTGGTACTTCTGGTTGTGCCTTCACTTAATCTGAACGGACTGATAGCCAGTCGTATGGAGAGTCGTTTACCGGAGATGGGCGTTCGTAAATCTTTTGGAGCCAGTCGGAGTGCCTTGTTGTCGCAGGTGATGTGGGAGAATTTTTTTCTTACGTTAGTGGGAGGTGTGCTAGGCTTGCTGGTGGCATGGATTATGCTTTATGTAGGGCGTGAATGGATTTTTATGTTGTTTGATTATTGGCCGATGGATATTCCGGAAGGAGCCAATCTGTATGTGTCAAGTGAAATGCTGTTTGCACCGGTCGTGTTTCTCATTGCCTTTTTATTGTGTCTGGTGCTGAATTTGCTCTCCGCTTTGTGGCCGGCATGGATGTCGTTGCGCAAGCCGATTGTGTATTCATTGTATGAAAAAAGATAATCCGAAAAATACTGAGTGGATATGTGGAAATTGATTTTGAAAAATCTTTGGAGCCGTCGCCGTCGCAACGGATGGTTGCTGGCTGAACTGATATTGGTGGCCATTCTTTCCTGGGCCATTTTCGACCCCGTGCTGGTAGTGACTTATGAGCGACATCTTCCGTTGGGATACGATGCAGACCGTCTGTGTATGGTGTCTGTGGCCATGCTTCCTCCGGAAGCTCCTGGGTATGAGCCGCAAGCGGCCGATTCGGCTTCGTTGATGCAGGCGTATTTGAATCTGGTAGACCGTGTCCGGCAGTATCCTGGGGTGGAACAGGCTGCTCCGGTACTTTCTTTTGTATATCCGGGTGCGATGGGAAGTGGAACTTACGATTTTGTAGCAGAAGGTGATTCGGTCGTTCATTCGGCTCTCTATATCGAATTTTTACCTCATACCCATTTCTTTGAAACCTACGGTTTCCAGTCTGGTGAGGGGAGTATGAGTGCGGTCCGGCTGTCGGATTTGGACAATGGGGACTATTATATCATGACGGAAGATTTGCTGGAAGGAATGTTCCATACATATATGTACCGGAACCAGCGTTGCTGGGAGGTGAATGGTACAGATACGTCTTATACGGCGGTGAAAGGAACGGTGAAAGCATGCAAGTATCTGAGTGACTGGCGTCCCGTACCGGTTGTGTTCATGCCGCAGCAGAATCCGGACATTCGTTCCAGCCTGTACAATCTGAGGATGGTCATTCGTTTGAAAGAGGGAGTCAGCATGGAACGCTTCTTGCACGATTTCCACCCTTGGATGCTTCGCCAGCTACGTGCCGGGAATCTTTATGCCCGTGAATTGCAGTCGTACGATGAAATCAATGCGGCCCGTGAATTCAGTGATTCTACGGCGCTTTATCGTCGTAATTTGAGTATTGCACTGTTTTTCCTGATCAATCTCTGTCTGGGAGTGATTGGTACTTTCTGGATGCAGACTCGCACCCGTCGGGAAGAGGTGGGCGTGATGCTTTCTTATGGAGCGACACCTCGTCGCATTCGTCTGATGCTCTTGGGAGAAGGTACGGTACTGACCACGCTGGCTACTTTCATCGGCTGCTTCATTTACCTGCAATATGCGTTTAGTGAGGGACTGAATAAGGGAAATTCCTGGATGCCGGCGGTGATTCCCAGTTGGGTGGACAATTTTGGACTGCACTTTTTCCTTGTCTCACTGGCGGTGTATGTGGTGCTGCTGTTGGTAGTATGGGCAGGTATTTATATCCCGGCTCGCCGGATAAGCGCCATCTCGCCCACGGAAGCCTTGCGGGATGAATAAAAAGCACGTGAAACAATTCGTCTGAATACAGATGCAATGATAAACTTTTAAACAAGATGCGTATGAATATGATAGAATTAACCGGAATCAATAAGATTTACCGGACCAATGAGATAGAGACACAGGCATTGGAAAATGTGAACCTGACGGTAGAAAAAGGAGAATTCCTCAGCATTATGGGACCTTCAGGATGTGGAAAATCTACTTTGCTGAACATCATGGGATTGCTGGATGCGCCTACCAGCGGCACTATCCAGATTGCAGGAGTGAAAGTGGAGGGGATGAAAGACAAGGAACTAGCCGCTTTCCGTAACCGGAACTTGGGATTCGTGTTCCAGTCGTTCCATCTGATTAATTCCTTGAATGTGCTGGATAATGTGGAGGTACCTTTACTTTATCGCAATGTTTCTGCGAAGGAACGCAGGCAGCTGGCTGAAGAAGTATTGCAGAAGGTAGGATTGAGTCATCGTATGCATCACATGCCGTCGCAGCTTTCCGGAGGGCAATGCCAGCGTGTGGCCATTGCCCGGGCAATTGTGGGAAATCCGGAAATCGTGCTGGCCGACGAACCGACCGGTAACTTGGATTCCAAGATGGGAGCGGAGATTATGGAGCTGCTGCACAAGCTGAACCAGGAAGACAGGCGTACGGTGGTGATGGTGACCCACAATGAGGAGCAGGCCAAACAGACCTCACGTATTGTACGTTTCTTTGATGGCCGCCAGGTAGGATAAGGTGGAATGGCTGGTTGGAAGAATTGAGGTGAGGAACGGATGTGGTACGATAAATGAGTGGAAGAGTATGAAACGGAGTATATGGATTTTATTTTCTTTTTTCCTTTTCTGTAAAGGAGAGGCTGTGGAGCCGATGGAAAGAACGCATGTGTTGACGTTGGACGAGGCCATTATGCTGGCACGGGTACAGAGTGTGGATGCGGCCGTAGCTTTGAACGAACTGAAAACGGCGTATTGGGAGTATCGTACCTATCGTGCGGAACTGTTGCCGGAGGTGAACTTTACGGCCACCCTTCCTTCTTACCACAAGGGGTATAATTCGTATCAGCAGAATGACGGTTCCTATACCTATGTGCGGAACAACTACATGCAGATGAACGGACAGCTTTCCATCGACCAGAATATCTGGTTCACGGGAGGTACGTTGTCGTTGAATACCTCTCTTGATTTTCTGCGGCAGATGGATGGCAGTTCCGGCAATCGTTTTATGTCGGTCCCGTTGGCTTTGACCTTGAACCAGCCTGTCTTTGGGGTGAATCAGACCAAATGGGACCGTCGGATTGAACCGGTGCGTTATGCGGAGGCCAAAGCGGCTTTTCTGAGTGCGACGGAAGAGGTGACGATGACCACTATAAATTATTTTTTCAATCTGCTACTGGCTCGTGAAAATGTGGCTATTGCCAGGCAGAACCTGGAAAATGCAGAAAAATTGTATGAGGTAGCCAAAGCCAAGCGTCGGATGGGGCAGATTAGTGAAAACGATGTGTTGCAGTTGCAATTGAATGTGCTGGATGCCCGCTCTTCGCTGACTTCCAACGAGAGTGCCTTGAAGAGTCACATGTTTACCTTGCGTTCGTTTCTGGCTTTGGGGGAGAACGAAGAATTAGTACCGGAGGTGCCGGATTCCGTGCCCGAGGTCCGGTTGGAGTATGCAGATGTGTTGTCCAAGGCTTTGGCTAATAACTCCTTTGCCCAGAATATCCGTCGTAGGCAGCTCGAAGCCGATTATGAAGTAGCCAAGGCCAAAGGAAATATGCGCGAAATCACGCTCTTTGCCCAGGTCGGATTTACAGGAACCGACCGACGTTTTGATACGGCTTATCGTCGGTTGAAAGACAATCAGGTGGTGGAGATTGGTTTCAAGATTCCGATTTTGGATTGGGGGAAGCGCCGCGGGCAGGTGAAAGTGGCACAGAGCAACCGGGAAGTGACGGAAAGCAAGTTGCGGCAGGAATCCATGAATTTCAATCAGAATCTGTTTGTGCTGGTGGAGCAGTTCAACAACCAGCAGACACAGCTTCATTTGGCGGATGAGGCCGATAAGATTGCCCGTAAACGCTATCATACGAACGTGGAGACTTTTCTGGTCGGAAAGATTTCTACACTCGACTTGAACGATTCGCAGAGCCAGAAGGATGAGGCACGCCGCAAGCACATCAATGAGTTGTTTTATTACTGGTACTATTATTACCAGTTGCGCAGTCTCACACTGTGGGATTTTGCGGCAGGCACAGGGATTGAGGCCGATTTTGAGAAGATAGTCAGGCATTGACCCGTTTCTTTTGTGAAATTATATTTACTTTTGTCGTGTTATGATACTAATAATAGATGATGATAGTGCCATTCGTTCGTCGCTCACTTTTATGCTCAAACGGGCGAAATATGAGGTACAGGCGGTGCCAGGACCCAAAGAAGCGATGGAAGCAGTGCGTTCCATTACTCCGCAGTTGATATTGATGGACATGAATTTCAGTCTCTCTACTGACGGAGCGGAGGGTTTGCTTTTATTGAAGCAGGTCAAACTGTTTTGTCCGGATGTACCTGTCATTCTGATGACGGCCTGGGGAAGTATCCCTCTGGCAGTACAAGGAATGCGGGCTGGAGCCTTTGATTTCATTACCAAACCGTGGAACAATGCGGCGTTGATGCAGCGTATTGAAACGGCGTTGGAACTGACGGAAAAGGAGGAAGCTGCCGGTGTCTCGGTCACATCAGAAGAGGATTTCGACCGCAGTCATATCATTGGGAAGAGCAAGGCCTTGGAAGCGGTGTTGGCGACGGTGAAGAGGGTATCCCGGACAAGTGCTTCGGTACTGGTGACGGGAGAAAGTGGTACTGGGAAAGAACTGATTGCCGAGGCGATACACTTGAACAGTCCGCGCAGGAACCAGCCTTTTGTCAAAGTCAATTTGGGAGGAATTTCGCAGACTTTGTTTGAGAGTGAGATGTTCGGACACAAGAAAGGGGCGTTTACCGATGCGGTGACCGACCGGAAAGGACGCTTCGAACTGGCGGATAAAGGGACGATTTTCTTGGACGAAATTGGTGAACTGGACTTGTCGTGTCAGGTTAAGCTGCTTCGGGTGTTGCAGGAGCAGACGTTTGAACCGTTGGGGGAGAGCCGTCCGCGGAAGGTGGATGTACGGGTGGTCTGTGCCACCAATGCCAATCTGGAGCAGATGGTGCGTGAGCATACGTTCCGGGAGGATTTGTTTTATCGCATCAACCTGATTACGGTGCATCTTCCGGCTTTGCGCGAGCGGCGGGAGGACATTCCTCTGCTGGCCCGTCATTTTGTGGAAAGCCGCTGCCGGGCCGACGGATTGCCGCAAGTGGAACTTTCGGGGGATGCGTTGGCATTTTTGAGTCGTTTGCCTTACCCCGGAAATATTCGTGAACTGAAGAATCTGGTGGAGCGTACGTTGCTGGTGTGTGGAAAAGACTGTCTGACGGCAGCCGACTTTCAGTCACAGTACCGTCCGGCTGCTGTTTCCACAGATTCTATGGCAGAGGTAAAAGGACTTACACTTGAGGAATTGGAAAAGCGTACCATTCTTCAGGCATTGGAGGCTCATGACAATAATCTGACGCAGGTCGCTCTTTCGTTGGGTATCAGTCGGGCGGCTTTGTATCGTCGGTTGGAAAAATACGGTATTTCGTTTAACGATTAATCGGAAAGGTGATGAGGTTGAGCACGTTGTTTTTTCTCTTGGGTTTGCTGTTGGCTTTGGCTTGGGGAATCTTATTGTCTTTCACCTTAAGTACGAAGAGTCCGCTTTTGTATGTAGGAGAAGGAGTGATTTCTTTCAGTCTGGTTATCTTGTTTTATTTTTACTGGAAGGTGATTAAACCACTCAACAGCATTGCGAGTGGGATGGACTTGCTGCGTGAACAGGATTTCAGTAGCCGGCTTGCACCGGTGGGACAGGCCGAGGCCGACCGTATCGTGGAGATGTTCAACCGGATGATGGACCAGTTGAAGAATGAACGCCTGCGCTTGCGGGAACAGAACCACTTTTTGGACTTGCTCATTAATGTATCGCCCATGGGGGTGATTATTCTGACTTTCGACGAACAGATATCCATGCTGAATACTGCGGCTTTGCGGTTTTTAGGGTATACTTCAGTCGAGGAACTGATGGGAAAGCGGTTGGAGGAACTGGATACGCCTCTGGCGGAGGAAGTGTCACGTTTGCCTAAGGATACGACCGATACGATTCGTTTGAGTGATGCCAAAATCTACCGTTGTTCCAGGCTTTCGTTTGTAGACCGTGGATTCTCCCATCCTTTTGTGCTGATAGAGAGTTTGACGGCCGAGGTGGTCAAGGCGGAGAAAAAGGCTTACGAAAAAGTGATTCGAATGATTGCTCATGAGGTGAACAATACTACGGCAGGCATTACCTCAACTTTGGAGACGGCAAGAGATGCACTGGAAACACTGGAAGAAGAAACGGGCGATTTACGGGAGGTCATGCAGGTTTGTGTGGAACGTTGTCTGGGGATGAGCCGTTTCATCACCAATTTTGCCAATGTGGTGAAAATTCCAGAACCGAGTTTGGAACAAGTGCGATTGAACGACCGGGTGACCGCGTGCCGGATGTTTATGGAAACCATCTGTCGGGAGCGGCAGATTACGTTGCACAATGAGCTGTGTGCAGAAAACCCGAAGGTATGGATGGATACGGCTTTATTTGAGCAAGTGTTGGTGAACATCATCAAGAATGCGGCAGAAAGTATCGGACAGGGGGGTGACATTTTCATTCGTACGTCGGTGTCTCCGGTCATGCTTGAAATAGCCGATACGGGGAAAGGCATCTCCAAAGAGGTGGAAACGAAACTGTTCAGCCCGTTCTTTTCTACCAAGCCTCACGGACAAGGAATCGGACTGATTTTTATCCGCGAAGTGCTGACCCGTCATGGGTGTGCGTTCTCTTTGCGGACGTATCCGGACGGACTGACGCGGTTCCGTATTTCATTTCCTGCACGGCGTGCAGATTTGTCTGGGAAGAACGGTTGAGCCGGTTACAGGAAAGGCTTTTTGAAAAAGAAGGGAAGGTTCTGCTGCTGAAACTTGCGGGTCACGGCTTTATTGTCTAATTTTGCAGGCTGTAATTCGAATTAATGTAAAGAACATGTGGTTATTACTGGCTTTTTGCTCAGCGGCGTTGCTGGGCTTTTATGATGTCTTCAAGAAAAAATCGTTGGCAAACAATGCAGTGCTCCCGGTGCTGGGACTGAATACGCTTTTTTCAAGTCTGATTTTTCTGCCGTTTATTTTGATTTCACACTTTCATCCGGAAACTTTGAAGGATACGCTTTTTTATGTGCCTTCAGCAGGCTGGGAAGTGCATAAGTTCATTCTGCTGAAATCGTTTATCGTGCTTTCTTCGTGGACGTTCGGTTATTTTGGCATGAAGCATTTGCCGTTGACCATCGTGGGGCCGATTAATGCGACCCGTCCAGTCATGACGCTGGTGGGTGCCTTGCTGATATTCGGCGAGCGCCTGAATGTGTACCAGTGGATTGGGGTGCTGATGGCCATTATCTCGTTCTTCATGTTGAGCCGTTCGGGAAAGAAGGAAGGCATTGACTTCAAGCACGACAAGTGGATTTGGTTTGTAGTACTGGCCGCTGTGCTGGGAGCGGTGAGCGGATTGTACGACAAATACCTGATGGGACGCTTCAATAACATGGTGGTGCAGGCATGGTACAATGTCTATCAGCTTTTCCTGATGGGAGGAGTATTGATGTTCCTGTGGTGGCCCAAGCGGAAGCACAGTACACCGTTTCACTGGGACTGGTGCATCATTCTGATTTCGGTCTTCTTGTCGGCCGCTGATTTCGTGTATTTCTACGCCTTGGGGATGGATGGAGCTATGATTTCCATCGTATCCATGGTACGACGGGGGAGCGTGATTGTTTCCTTCCTGTTCGGGGCTATGATTTTCCGGGAGAAAAACCTGAAGAGTAAGGTGGTCGACCTGATTCTGGTACTGATTGGGATGTTCTTCCTTTATCTGGGTAATGTACTGGGATAAGAAAGTAGGGCTTGAGATTCATCTTTTTATCCACAAAAATGCCGGAACGTGCGATAGGTTGCGTTCCGGCATTTTTGTCGATTACTTTCAAGTTTTTAATTCCGCATGTATTTCTTCATGCCTTCTGTAGAATAAGTCTGTAATTTGCCGTTCTTGTCCGTATAAATGAAATAGGCATCCAGCTCGGGATGGGAGTCGCAGACAGCTTTGGCAGAATCCAGTCCCAGTACCATGAAGGCGGTGGCGTAGGCATCAGCCGTAGCGCAGTTCTTGGCAATGACGGTGGAAGAAAGGATGTTGTGCTGCACGGGATAGCCTGTCCGCGGGTCGATGGTATGTGCATATTTCTTTCCGTCCTTGTAGTAGAAATTGCGGTAGTTGCCCGATGTGGCCATACCGGCATCGGTGATTTCGAGTATGGTCTGTAACTCCTGATTGACAGATAAAGAATCGTCAATCGGTTTGTTGACTCCAATCCGCCAGGTCTCCATCTTGGCATTCTGTCCTTTCATGACCAGTTCTCCACCGATGTCAATCATGTAGTTCTTGATACCTTTCCGGTCGAACAGACGGGCTACGCAGTCCACTCCGAATCCTTTGGCAATGGAGCTGAAGTCGAGCATCATGCGTGGGTCGGACTTGACGACTTCTCCGTCTGCATTCAGCTGGATTTTGTCGATACCCACAAACTGGCGCAGACTGTCGATGGTCAGCGAGTCGGGAAACTGGGAATGCTTGAATCCGAAGCCCCAGGCATTGACCAACGGAGCGACTGTTACGTCGTATGCTTTTCCTGTATCATGAGATACCTCTTTGGCCAGATTGAACACGTAGACAAACAGGCTGTCGGTATGCAGGTCGGTGTTTTGGTTGATACGCGTAATGACCGACTGCTTGTTGAACGGAGACAAGGAATTGTCCACCTTCTGCAGTTCTTTTTCAATCTCGTCTTTCAGGTTTTCCGACGACTGGTAAGTGATTTTATAAACGGTGCCGAACACCAGGCCTTGGTCGGTCTGATAAGGCGATTGCTTTCTCAGAATCAGTACGGTTCCCACAATGAGCAGGATGAGGAACGGTACTTGCCATTTCAGTTTGCTTTTGTTCATGGGTTATTGTAAGAATAAATGTTCCACTAATATTTTAACGCCGATGCCAATCAGCACCAGGCCACCGAAAATTTCCACGCGTAAGTGGAAACGTTTGCCGAAGAAGACTCCGATGAGGCTTCCGGCCAGCGAGAGGATGAAAGAAGCCAGGCCGATGCTGGTCAGGGGCATTCCCAAGTCTTCTATTTTTGTGAGTCCGGCGAAGGCAAACGAGATACCGATGGCCAGTGCGTCGATGCTGGTAGCTACTGCCAATGCCAGTGTCACTTTCAGGCTGGTAGGGTTGAATGAGGCAGTTTCTTCCTCCTTGAACTGAGCCCGTATCATCCGGATACCTAAAAAGGCCAGCAGGGCAAAAGCAATCCAATGGTCGTATGCCTCAATCAGATGCTGGAAACGGCTGGCGCCCAGCCACCCCAGAAAAGGCATCATTGCCTGGAAAAGTCCGAAGAAAAAAGCCATTCTTAAAAATGTGCCCCAGCGGATACGGTGCAGAATGATTCCACTGGTAACCGATACGGTAAAACAGTCGATGGCCAGACTGACAGACAATAGAATAGTTTCAATTAAATTCATGCAAATCAGAAGGGTAAATTATAAATGAGATTATACATCAGGTTGAAACTGCTGCTGGCATTTTTCCCGAATCCGGGCACATACCATGGAACGGAGTTTTCATGGTTTTTTATGCTCATTCTCATTTTGTATCTCACACTCCAGCCCATGCAGAAGCCTTTGTAGATTTTTACTTTGAGCCCGAGCACTCCTTCCAGCCAGCTGGCATTGCTTTTCAATCCTGAATATGAAAACGGATAGGAAATTTCACTTCCGTAATTCGGGTCGGTCATGTCAGGACCATTCACATCGTAGCTGAACGAGGTCATGCCGTAACGGAGTCCCACGTACAAATAGCCCGGCAGATGCGTTTTCTTGTAAAACACGTTGTAATCCATTCCCACCCGGAAATAAGGAGCAGAAGTCTTGTAGTGCAGGTTGTTGGCATCGTTGAGTGCATCCGCTTTTCCGTATCCCACTTCCACTACGGGAAGGAAACGGTTTTTCAAGTTGGCTTGTACTGAAACTTCACTGTTCAGAATATCGCTTCCCAGCAGGTAACTTCCGATTCCAGCTATTTCCACACCGATGCTCATTCCCTGATAAAGAGGAATATCTTCTTTCTGCTCTACTTTTTTCGCTTCTTCTTTTATCTGTATCGGTTGTGCCTTGTGGGCTCCTGGCCGTTGTGCCCATAAAGACCCGCAGAAAAGGAAGCTACTCATTAGTAGTAGTAACCGTGAAATATATCTTGAAATTCTCTTTTTCATAATTGTCTATGTTCGGATTGGTGATGACGAGTGAATCTAGCATACGGGTGGTAGCTTCCGCACTGGTAATCTCGTAGAACATCATGGTACCACAGTCCAGGTTGATGAAATAGGGGATGTTGCGGTGGTTGACCGTAATGATGTCCCGTTGCCGGTTGTTGTACTGAAAAATGAAACGGGTCTGCTCCCCATAACTGAGAGGCAGGCTCAACGTGCTGGTATTGGTTGATTTATTGATCAGCGTATCATATATGAGGGTGTCAGCTGTTTGTAATTGTCCAATAACAGTCAGCGTGTCTGTATATTCCACCGATCTTCCGTATTGGTCCACGAAATTAAACTGTGCATACGCCAAGGCGTTGGGCGGACAGTTTTCCACTTCGCAGGCCGGGAAGAAGGAAATAACCGCCAACAGGAACAGGCTGAATACAATCGGTAGTTTCTTCATGGTTAAAGCTCTTTCTCAATTTGATATTTGTTTCTTTCCGGTGAATTGCGTGCTATCAGTTCACCGATGAATCCGGCCAGAAAAAGCTGGGTGCCCAGAATCATGGTAGTCAGTGCCAGATAGAAATAAGGACTTTCTGTTACCAGCCGATAAGGATTTCCGCAATACATGTCATACAGTTTGTTGGCTCCTACTACGATGACCGCGATGAATCCCAGCATGAACATGATGGAGCCCAAAAAGCCGAATATGTGCATGGGTTTTACCCCAAAAGTGGAAAGGAACCAGAGCGACAGCAGGTCCAGATAGCCGTTCACAAAGCGATTCAAGCCAAATTTGGTTTTTCCGTATTTGCGGGCCTGATGGTGTACCACTTTTTCTCCGATACGGGTAAAACCTGCATTTTTGGCCAGATAAGGGATATACCGGTGCATTTCGCCGTACACCTCGATGTTTTTCACCACATCCCGGCGGTAGGCCTTCAGTCCGCAGTTGAAGTCGTGCAGGTTGTGTATGCCCGAAACGGCACGTGCCGTTGCATTGAACAGCTTGGTCGGAATAGTCTTCGACAACGGGTCGTAGCGTTTCTGTTTCCAGCCTGAAACCAAGTCGTATCCTTCTTCTGTAATCATGCGGTAAAGCTCCGGAATCTCGTCCGGACTGTCCTGTAAGTCTGCATCCATGGTAATCACTACATCCCCTTCAGCTTTCTCGAATCCGCAGAACAGGGCCGGTGATTTTCCGTAATTGCGGCGGAACTTGATGCCTTTTACTTCCTTTGACTTCCGGCTGAGTTCTTCGATGACTTGCCAGGAGTGGTCCGTGCTGCCGTCGTTCACGAAAATGACTTCGTAGGTAAAGTGGTGGGCGTACATGACACGTTCAATCCAGGCATACAATTCGGGTAAGGATTCCTCTTCGTTATAGAGAGGTACGACTACAGATATATCCATATTTTTATTTCTAAGCGATTAGTTCTTTTTTTTCATGGCCAGCAGGGCTGTCGGAATAGACAACAGGATTCCATAGAAGAAATTCTGTGAGAGCAGCTGGAAAGTCAGTTGCAAAGGAGTGAGCGATGAAATGACTTCAAAGCTGCTGATGAGTTGTTCTACAGAAACCTTCATGTCGCCACTGACGGAATCCTTTATATTGTCCAGTTGGCTGAGATATGTATTTAATAAATAACCTTGGTCGATAAAACGGAAGTACACATAATGGGCCAGTGCAGCCAGAATGGAGGCAAAGAGATACATCAGAAAGCAGAAACTGAAAGCTTGGGTAAAGGAAAGGCTGCCTTCACGGTACTGGTTGCGGTAGCGGCGGGCATAAATGTAGCCCAGCACAGGCACAAAAAGCGTCATCAGGATAAACAGTAGCTGAAGCAGCGGTATGGAAAATCCGATGGGAAGAAAAATGAATTTGAAAATCCAGAACAGTCCCATGTAAGTTCCGAACCGCATGGCATATTCCTGTAGGGTGATTGGTCTTTCTGCTGTCATATATAAAAGTTTGTTAGTGGTTACAAAAGTAGTCTTTTTCGGTGAGCTGTGGTATATAAAAGATTGAAAAATCATGTATCTTTCCATTTTTGAGCATTTTTTTTCGTGTAGGTATTGTGTATTCGGAAAAAATACCTACCTTTGCACCCGCAATCGAGAAACACATTGACGGTGTCGCTCGAAGACAGATTGAAAACGGGTAAGTCCCATACGGCCAGCTCCCTTCGAATCCTCCAGGGCTTGATCGCAGCAAAGGTAGTTGGTTGTAGCGGCGCGATATAGTAAGCTTACCCACCCGCCTCTTTAGCTCAGTTGGCCAGAGCACGTGATTTGTAATCTCGGGGTCGTTGGTTCGAATCCGACAAGAGGCTCGAAAAAAAAGACATATTGATTGCCTCTTTAGCTCAGTTGGCCAGAGCACGTGATTTGTAATCTCGGGGTCGTTGGTTCGAATCCGACAAGAGGCTCGGAAAAGTTGGACAAGTTTGTCCGACTTTTTTTATGTCCGTATGCGAGGAAAAAAAGAAAAGCCACCGGTGTTGCGCGGTGGCTTTTTTGTACATAATGTTAGTTTAGTAAGCCTTTTATTGGTGATATATGGCTTCTTTCCCTTTGGAAGCAGGGAGATTCAGTAAAGGAGTTATGTTCTATGAAAACAAACAGAAGGGGGAAAATGTTCACAGCTAGTGTAAAAAAATATGTTTAAGGATTTTGCTGTATCCTGACTTCCGTTTTTTTTCCGTACTTTTGCATCCGAAAATCATAACAACTAAATAACAAATAAAGAATGGGTGGCTTTTTCGGAACAGTCTCTAAGGCTGAATGCGTGACCGATTTATTTTACGGTACGGATTACAATTCACATTTGGGAACGAAACGCGCCGGTATGGCAACGTACGCGGAGGGCGAAGGTTTCATACGTTCAATCCATAATCTGGAAAGTTCTTATTTTCGTACGAAGTTCGAGGACGAACTTCCTAAGTTCAAGGGGAAATCGGGGATTGGTGTCATCAGTGATACAGACCCTCAGCCTATCATGATCAATTCACATCTGGGACGTTTTGCGATTGTGACGGTGGCTAAAATCAACAACATGGACGAACTGGTGCAGGAACTGCTGGACAGCAATATGCATTTCTCCGAAATGAGTATGGGAAAGACCAATCCAACGGAACTGGTGGCATTGCTCATCGTGCAGGGAAAAGATTTTGTGGAAGGCATTGAGAATGTGTTCCAAAAAATCAAGGGATCTTGTTCCATGTTGATTCTGACGGAAGACGGCATCATTGTGGCCCGTGACAAATGGGGACGTACGCCGATTGTCATCGGGAAGAAGGAAGGAGCATACGCGGCAACCAGTGAGTCGAGCAGTCTGCCGAACCTGGATTTTGAAATCGACCGTTATGTAGGTCCGGGCGAAATTTTACGTATGCGGGCCGAAGGACTTGAACAGCTGCGCAAACCGAACGAAAAAATGCAGATTTGTTCGTTCCTGTGGGTGTATTACGGTTTTCCCGTATCTTGCTATGAAGGGAAAAATGTAGAAGAGGTGCGTTTCATGAGTGGTTACAAGATGGGACAGCACGATGATTCCGAAGTGGATTGCGTGTGTGGTATCCCTGATTCGGGCGTCGGAATGGCGCTGGGTTATGCCGAAGGAAAAGGGGTTCCCTATCACCGGGCTATTGCCAAATATACTCCTACCTGGCCCAGAAGCTTTACGCCGAGCAACCAAAGCATGCGTTCGCTGGTGGCCAAGATGAAATTGATTCCGAACCGTGCCATGTTGCAGGGAAAACGTCTGTTGTTCTGTGATGACTCCATTGTACGCGGTACGCAGCTCCGTGACAACGTGAACATTCTTTATGATTACGGGGCAAAGGAAGTACACATGCGTATTGCATGTCCGCCACTGATTTACGGATGTCCTTTCATCGGCTTCACTTCCTCCAAGAGTGACATGGAATTGATTACCCGCCGCATCATCAAGGAGATTGAAGGTGACGAAAACGCCAAATTGGACAAATATGCGACAACGGATTCTCCGGAATATAAGGAACTTGTGGAGCGTATTCGCTCCCGTTTTGGATTGACTTCACTGAAATTCAATACATTGGAGACGCTGATTGAGGCTATCGGACTGCCGAAGTGCAAGGTTTGTACACACTGTTTCGACGGTTCCAGCTGTTTCTGATAATATGTTTCGGATGTGGTGGGGAAGATAAACAACCATCTTCCCTGCACATTCCGGAAAAGGCATAAGCATATTTTCTGTACCACACTGTGAAATATGTGTCCCACACTGCGGGATATGTATTTCACAGTGTGGTTTTTGTATCCCACAGTGTGGGACAGAGAAAATGCTGTGACACAAGGGGGAATTTGCAGAGGCGTTTTTTAGAAAGCCTCGGTCATGTTGAAATAAAACAGATTCTGCTGGTTGGTGAAGTCACGTCCCAAATCCAGGCGCACGTTCATGCGGGGTTGCACCTCGATACGGAGTCCGAGTCCGGCATTGGGAAGCACTCCTTCAATCTTTCCGGGAGTAGGTCCCATGAAGCCGCATCCACCCCACGCCACGAAGCCCAGCCGGTTGATGATTTTCTTGATCCAGTTGCTTTGGTCGGTATTGAACATCTGTCGGTATTCGGCCAGCGCCACATGTGAGGATTTGTCACGGTATTGTCCCATGTAATAACCTCGCAGGTCGAAGGGTGTACCGCTCAGTACGTACTTGTTCAGGGGCAGGTTGTGCCCGAAGGAATGTTTGCTTTGCACCGTCCAGGCCAGCACTTTTCGTTTTCCCACAAGTTTGTATTGCCGGTAGTCCAGCTCCACACGGTAGAAGCTGGAATTGCTTCCCAGGAATTTTTCGTACATCAGTCCTCTCAGGTCGAAATACAGTCCTTTGTAAGGGTTGGCCGGTACGTCGCGTGTGTCGTAAGTCAGCAGGAAACCGATACCCGAACTGAAGTTCTTGTATCCGTCGGCAGTACCTCCTGCCCGTTTGTAGTCGGGTTGTTCCACCAGGTATTTGGCAGGGTCCATGATATGGTCGTAGGTGATGTCAATCTGCGGACCGGCGAAGAAATCACTTTCTCCCAGTCGGAAAAGAAACCACGGGTTTATCTGGATACCGCTGTAACGGTATTGGCTGGTGGTATCGCTCCGCACATAGTTCTTGTTTGTTTCATATCCCACTCCATAGAAATTTTCCTGGGTGTTTTTGAACATGAACTGTCCAAAGATGCGGAAACGGTCGTTCTTGAAGAAAAGCTGCGGCTTCACCACCAGGTTGAGTCCTCCGTTGAACATGAAAGCCAAAGAAGCCGGAATGACCGAGCGGCGCATGGTGGTGTCTTTCGAATCCATCCGGAAGGTCATCAGGGCGCTTCCTCCTATCAGCACTCCGAAGTCTGGTGTATAGCTGGGTCCTCCCAATATATTGTAGTGGAAGTTGCGTTCGGCTTTCTTCTTTTTCTTGAGTTCTTTAGCGGTTTGCCGTTGGAGTGACAAACTGTCCTGTGCAGAATCCTGTGCGTTGCCTGTCAGGGCAAACAGGAAATAGAGGCAGATGAGTAGGTATTTTTTCATGCGGCAAAATTACAAAAAACGCTTGAATCTGTCTGGTCTTGTTTTAAGAGTTTTTGGATTGCCTTTTCTTTTTAACTTAAAACTCTGTTGGAGTGACAAGTTTTCTGTACGGTCAAGGTAAATCATTCTTGTGTTCTAATAAAAAATGGTAAGTATTTTGGTCATTCTCCGGGTATTTCCTACTTTTACAGAAATAAGAGTAAGATATTTGTAAACCGTTAAAGTGATATGACAGTAATTGAACGCTTTTTAAAGTATGTGACTTTTGATACACAGTCGGATGAATCGACCGGAGTGACGCCTAGTACGCCGAAACAGATGGTGTTTGCCCGTTATCTGAGAGAGGAACTGGAGAAGCTGGGACTGAAAGACATTTCGCTCGATGAAAATGGCTATTTGTTTGCTACATTGCCTTCGAACGTAGATCATGAGGTGCCGGTTATCGGTTTTATTTCCCACATGGATACCAGTCCTGACATGAGCGGGGAGAATGTGAAACCACGCATTGTGGAGAAATACGATGGGAAAGATATTCCGTTATGTGCGGAAGAACACATCATCCTGTCGCCGAAAAATTTCCCGGAACTGCTGGATCATGTGGGCGAAGATTTGATTGTGACCGACGGACATACCTTGCTGGGAGCCGACGACAAGGCCGGGATAGCGGAAATCGTAGGAGCCGTGGCTTATTTGAAAGCACATCCGGAAATCAAGCACGGAGATATCCGCATCGGCTTCAATCCGGATGAGGAAATCGGTCTGGGAGCCCATAAGTTTGATGTGGAGAAGTTCGGTGCGAAGTGGGCCTATACGATGGACGGCGGCGAAGTGGGCGAACTGGAGTTCGAGAATTTCAATGCGGCGGCTGCCAAGGTGGTGGTGAAGGGACGCAACGTGCATCCGGGATACGCCAAGAACAAGATGATCAATTCATTGCTGGTGGCCACTGAATATGCTTCTCTGCTTCCCGCCAATGAGACTCCGGGCACGACGGAGGGATACGAAGGATTCTTCCATCTGGTGGGAATGGAAGGGGAAGTGGAAAAGACCGTGTTGTCTTACATTGTACGCGATCATGACCGTCAGAAGTTTGAGGCGCGCAAGCAGGCCTTGTTGGACTATGCCGCCCAGTTGAACCAGAAGTACGGAGAAGGTACGGTGTCTGTGGAGCTGAAAGACCAGTATTATAACATGCGCCAGCAGGTGGAACCGTTGATGCACATCATCGACATTGCTTTTGCAGCCATGCAGGAAGCAGGGGTCACTCCGAAGGTAAAAGCCATTCGTGGGGGAACAGACGGGGCACAGCTTTCGTTCAAAGGCCTTCCTTGCCCGAATATTTTTGCCGGAGGGCTGAATTTCCACGGACGTTATGAGTTCGTGCCTGTCCAGTCTATCGAGAAGGCCATGATGGTGGTTGTGAAGATTGCCGAGCTGACCGCCAAAAGATATCGATAAATCATTCTGAAAGTTGCGGACTTGTCTCAGCAGGTCTGCAACTTTATACAATCAACCTTAAAATATACCTTATGAAAACAACTCCATTTACCGAGAAACACATTGCACTCGGTGCCAAGATGCATGAATTTGCGGGTTATAACATGCCGATTGAATATTCCGGAATCATTGATGAACATTTGACGGTCTGCCATGCGGTGGGCGTCTTCGACGTGTCGCACATGGGAGAATTCTGGGTGAAAGGTCCTCATGCGCTGGATTTCATTCAGGAGGTGACTTCCAACAACGCGGCGGTACTTACGCCGGGTAAGGTGCAGTACACGTGCTTCCCGAACGAGACAGGAGGGATTGTGGACGATTTGCTGGTGTATGCATACGAGCCCGAAAAATACATGCTGGTGGTCAATGCGGCCAATATCGAGAAAGACTGGAACTGGTGTGTGGCTCATAACAGGGTAGGGGCAGAGCTGGAAAACGCATCCGACCGCATGGGGCAGCTGGCTGTGCAAGGTCCGAAGGCCTGCGATACGCTTCAGAAACTGACTCCGGTGGATTTGAAATCGATTCCTTATTACACATTCAAGGTGGGAGAATTTGCCGGTGTTCCGAATGTCATTATTTCCAATACGGGATATACGGGAGCCGGAGGCTTTGAGTTGTATTTCTATCCGGAGGTGGCACTGAAAATCTGGGATGCCATTTTTGAGGCCGGGAAGGAGTTCGGCATCAAGCCTGTCGGACTGGGTGCCCGCGATACGTTGCGTCTGGAGATGGGCTTCTGTCTGTATGGCAATGACATTACCGACGAGACTTCTCCGCTGGAAGCCGGGTTGGGATGGATTACCAAGTTCGTGGAAGGAAAGAACTTTACCAATCGTGCGGCGCTGGAAAAGCAGAAAGCCGAAGGGGTAAGCCGGAAGCTGGTGGGCTTTGAAATGATTGACCGTGGAATCCCGCGTCACGGATATGCCTTGCTGAACGAGGCGGGAGAAACCATCGGGCAGGTAACTTCGGGTACCATGTCGCCTACGCGGAAAATCGGCATCGGTATGGGGTATGTCAAAATAGACTATGCGAAGCCGGGTACGGAAATCTATTTGGACAACCGTGGTAGGAAGTTGAAAGCACAGGTGGTGAAACCGCCTTTCCGGAAGATTTCCTGATGTTTTTGAAATAATTTTGGTTATTTTCAGATGCAAAGTCGTCTCAGAAAATTCTCCGACGGCTTTGCATTTATTGTTTCTATACAAATATGAAAGAAAAATTCTTGTATGCGGGCTCTTTTCTGCCCTTGCTGGTTCCGGCCTATCTGCTGGCGGCAGACAGCGATGGGCTTTCTCGTCCCAATGTGATTATTATCTGTGCGGATGACCTCGGTTATGGAGACTTGGAGTGTTATCATGCCAAGAACATACATACGCCGGCAGTAAATAGCCTGGCTCAGCATGGTATTCGGTTTACGAATGCTTATGCGGTGGCATCCACAAGTACGCCGTCGCGGTATTCTCTGCTGACCGGAGAATATGCCTGGCGGAAGCCGGGAACCGATGTGGCGGCAGGTAATGCCGGAATGATTATTGACCCCGGACAGTATACCTTGGCAGACGTGTTTAAAAATGCGGGATATGCGACCTCTGTAATCGGTAAGTGGCATTTGGGGCTGGGACGTGAAACCGGAAAGCAGGATTGGAATGCCCCTCTCCCTTCTCATCCAGGAGACTTGGGATTTGATTATTCGTATATCATGGCGGCTACAGCCGACCGTGTGCCTTGTGTCTTTATTGAGAATGGCAAAGTGGCGAATTATGATCCAGAGCATCCGATTGAGGTGAGTTATAGAATGAATTTTCCGGGTGAACCTTTAGGTAAAGAACATCCGGAGCTGATGTATAATTTGCAGCCTACCCATGAACACAATCAGGCTATCGTCAATGGAATAGGTCGTATCGGGTATATGAAAGGTGGAGGAAAAGCCTTGTGGAAGGACGAGAACATAGCCGATTCCATTACGGCGCATGCTATCGGTTTTATCCGTGAACATAGTAAAGAGCCTTTTTTCATGTATTTTGCCACGAACGACGTACATGTACCTCGTTTCCCGCATGAACGGTTCAGAGGAAAGAATGTGATGGGCTTGAGAGGAGATGCGATTGCACAGTTCGACTGGAGCGTGGGCCAGCTGCTTGCCTGTCTGGAGGAATTGAAGTTACGGGAAAATACCCTGATTATCCTGACGAGCGACAACGGTCCGGTTTGTGACGACGGCTATGACGACAAGGCTGCCGAGCTTTTAAACGGACATTCACCTACAGGGGGCTTGAGAGGCAATAAGTACAGTGCGTTTGAGGGGGGAACCAGAATACCTTTCATCGTATCATGGCCTGCCGGAATGCAGAAAGCAGGAACTTCTGCCGCGCTGGTTTCACAGATTGACCTGATGAGGTCCATGGGAGAACTGCTGGGTGCAGTACTTCCGAAAGGGAGTGCGCCAGACAGCGAGAATCAGCTGAATGTGTTGTTGGGAAAAGATGCAGACGGTAGAGAGTGGGTCGTGGAGCAGTCGTATAACCATACTTTGTCTGTGCGGACGAAGGACTGGAAATACATCGAACCGAATGACGGACCTGTGGGAATACCTTGGGTGCCGGAAATAGAGTCGGGTAACAGTACATCTCCGCAGCTTTATAAGATATCGGATGATTCTTGTGAACAGCAGAATGTAGCCATTGAACATCCGGAGGTGGTGTTCAAGATGCAGGATGTCTTGCGAAAGCTCAGAAAGGGAGGTCGATAACCGTTTCCGTTTGCATCACAGGGAATAAAGGATGGCTGGAGAGTGGCGTGAGCTGCTTTTCGGCCATTTGTGTTATACAGGTGGAAGGGAAGAGGGAAGATATAAAAAAAGAGACTGCCTTTAAAAGGCAATCTCTCGGAGAGCGGAAGACGGGACTCAAACCCGCGACCCTCAGCTTGGAAGGCTAATGCTCT
>ERZ1673701.50-NODE-50-length-158614-cov-190.581468_pt1 | contig 158614 bp, 117 predicted proteins | sample MGYA00580231_ERZ1673701 | MGnify/ENA primary metagenome ERZ1673701 (study PRJEB41218, sample SAMN15661798) | gut metagenome | host: Homo sapiens | place: Canada: London | collected 2015-08-20/2019-03-30 | study: EMG produced TPA metagenomics assembly of...
TTTTGCAGACACAAAAAAGGCCATCTCAAATTATATTTCATTTTGAGACGGCCTCGTTTTTGTTTAAATGCACTTACGTTTTGATTCAAACGTACTTGCGTTTAAGCTCAAACGTACTTGTGTTTTTGGACGAAGGGTAAAGCTCACTGAATCAGCATGTTTCCCACATCTTCCAGACTGCCGTCCGTTTTTTCGGGAGTGACGTGCAGCAGGCGGGCCAGCAGGGAATAAAGTGATACGTTGCGGAACTTCGGGGCTTCATAGCCTTTCTTGAAATCGGGTCCGCAGGCCCGGAACATCACCTGCATGTCGTCGTAGGTCGGGTCGAAACCGTGAGCTCCGGGAAGCGTTCGGGAACCTTCTTCCACCAGCCAGCCCAGGTCGGGCAGCACGAGGATGTCGCCCACCCGTGGATTGCTGCCGTAGTGCAGGTAAGCCGGAATCTCTTCTTTCTTCCATACCCGCACGTGGTCCAGTCCCTGCAAGGCCTGATACACCGAGTCGCGGTATTCCGGTTTCGTATAAATCTGTGCCGGCAGGTTACCGTCAATCAGCGTGTACCATTTCTCGTTCAGCAGGTGCTTGATGGGCACAAAGCGGTCGGCACTTACCGTGGCCATGCCGTGGTCGGCTGTCACAATCAGGTTGATATCCTTTCCGAAAGGCAAGCTCTGCAATCCCTCCCACAAGTATCTCATGAGTCCGTCCAGCTCTTCGATGCAGCGGCGTGTTTCCTTGCTGTGCGGACTGTAGCTGTGACCGTACGTGTCGGAATCTTCAAAGTACATCATAATCAGTTGAGGCCGCTCTTCTTCCGGCAATTTCAGTAATCTCAACGCCTCGGCCACACGTTCCGTCTGTGTGAGCCGCGGTTTCTGGTCGTACACATGGTAGTAGGTGGGGTGCTGTCCTTTGACAGCGATGTCGGAGCCTACCCAGTAGATATTGCCTGTCTTGATGCCTTGTTTCTGGGCTGTAATCCAGATAGGTTCGCCGCCGTAGTAGGCAGGGTTGTTGCGGGTTTCCGGCTTGGTCATTTTGTAAAGTTCCTTGCGTTCCGGGTCCCAGAACGTATTGGCCACGAGGCCGTGGTGGTCGGGCACCAGTCCCGTGGCCATGGTGTAATGGTTGGGGAAGGTTTTCGACGGGAAAGAAGGAATCATGGTGGCTTTCACCCCTTCGCTGGCCATCTGGTCGAAGAAAGGGGTGTCGTACATTTTAGGATAATCCCAGCGGAATCCGTCGAGGGAAACAACCACGGTGTAGTGTTTGCCTGCCCAAAGGGTGAGGCAGAAACACCAGGCGATGCACAGGGAGATGAATTTTTTCATGAATCTGGTTTTTGTTTGAGAATGAAAAAAGAAAGGTGTATTGCCTTTTTCGCGGGCAATACACCTTTATGAGAAGGGTCAGTGTTTCATTAGAAAGTCAGTCTTACACCCACCTGGCAGTGCCAGCGTGAGCTGATGTCACTCTTCTGGATTTCGGCTTTGTTGTAAGAGAAAGAGGCAATCTTGTTGCCGTCTGCATCAGTAGAAAGGCCGTTCATTGTCAACGGTGACAAGTTGTAGGCAGAGCTGTAGCTTGCTCCCCATTTCTTGTTCAGCATATTGGCAAAGTTGATGATATCGAAAGTGAATTCCAGTTTGCCGACACCCTGCACATTGTAGATGGTCTGAGCCAGGTGCAAGTCGATTTCATGTTCCCAGTCGCTCAGGTTAGAGTTGCGTTCTGCATACTGGCCTCTGTGGTTCTTGGCATAGCTGTCGTTTTCAATCCACTGTTTAAAGGCCTGACGGCTCTGTTCTGCACTCATGGTAACATTTCCATTCTTGTCGGTAATGTCTACGAAGTTCATTTTGCTCAATTCGGCATCAGTCGGGATGTAGAGCAGTGAGTTACCAGACCATTTGTCACCGTTGTAATCAGACTTTTCGTTCATGGTCAGGCTGTAGCGGCTGCCGGAGAATCCGTTGTAGATGACAGAGATAGTAGTGCTGGTCCATCCGTTCCAGTATTTCGGGCTGTTGTAAGAGGCCTGAACCATTACACGGTGAGGAATATCAAATTTAGAGAAACCAAGTTCGTTTCCAGAGTTGGTGTCTACTGAATAATTGTATTTCCAGTTAGAGTAGGCTACAGAGCTTGTACCGTCGTTTACAGATTTTGCATGTCCGAAAGTATAAGATGCAGATAAGTCCAGACCGAAGTTGAAGTGTTTCTCCAGCAAGGCAGACAATGCGTAAGTATATCCTTTGTTGGTGTTCTTCAGGTTGATGATGCTATAGTAGTTTCCTGAGTTGAACTGGTAGTAAGGAGCGGCAGAAGCTTCATTGCCGGCTACGGCATATACCTTGTTTCCACTCTGGGTCAATGCCAGATTTTCAAAGAAGACGTTGTTCATGGTCTTTGAGTAGATACCTTCCAAAGTCATCTTCACGTCGCCTGGCAGTTTCTGTTCCCATGCCAGGTTCACACGGAACACTTGCGGGTATTTGAAGTCCTTGTCTACGGTTACGATATCAGGTTTTGCGGCAGCTCCGCTTTGTGAGTTGGCTGCACCCAGCGGGTCGTCTGCATATTGTCCCAGTTTCGGTGCGTCGTAAGTGTAGTTTCCATCTTTATCTTCCGGCGTGATGGTTGTTCCTTTGCTTTCCATACCGGTGTTGTTGAAGGCATTCGACAGCCATACGAACGGCACACGTCCGGTAAAGATTCCGACACCGCCACGAATCAGGGTGTTGTGTGAATCGTCGGTGTACCAGCGGAAACCTACACGCGGTGAGAACAATACCTTTGCACTTGGGTTCTCTCCCACGCGGGCGTTCAAGTGTTGTGCTTCGGCAAACTCGTTAAAGGTTTCGTTTGTAGTCGGGTTGTTGAAGATGACCGGAATATCGATACGCAGACCGTAAGTCAGGTTGAAGTTTGTGCTGATATCCCATTTGTCCTGTGCATAGAATCCGAACTGTCCGGATTTCATGGCCGGAGCCCATTTGGTATCACCGCCAGTCAGTGCCGGGTCGGTATATTTGTACGAATATTTGTACGGTCTGTCGGCAATGAAGTCTTCCAGTGAGTTGTAATACCATGAACCGTTGGAAGCCTGGATGAACAGGTTTTTCATCCGGTAGATTTCATTGTGTGTACCGAAGGTCAGCGTGTGGTTACCCAGATACCAGGAAAGGTTGTCTTCGAAGGTATAGATGTCCTGATCCAAGTAGTTGGCTCCGGAAGAATATTCCGTACCGATGTTGGCCGTGATGTTGGTGCCATCCGGTGCCGGAATGTTGCTGATTTGGACGGTAGGTCCCTGATAGGCCACGTCACGGTGGTCACGGATGAAGCTGGCAGAAGCACGGAGCTCGTTGTACAGGTTCTGTCCCAGATGAGAGTTCAATTCGGCCACGATAGAGTTGGTCTTGTTGTTCATGCGGTAACCACTGTTTTCGAACATGTAGCTGGTAGAGCCTACGCCATAGTTGTCATCGTATGAATTGTTGTGCTGGTAACGCAGAGCCAGCTTGTGGTTCTGGTTGATGTTCCAGTCGATACGTGCCAGCAGACCGAAAGATTTGTTGTCGATGTTGCGCTGTCCATATCCATCGCTGAAACCTGTCATGTCGTAATACGCGTCTGCAATCTGTTTGGCCTGCTCAGATGTCAGATAAGAAGTGGTGTATCCCGGATAAATGCTTGACGGATACGATTCCTTCTTGGCTTCTGCACTTACGAAGTAGAACAGTTTGTCCTTCACGATGGCACCGCCCAATGTTCCACCGAAGGTACGGGTGTACTGCTGGGTGAGCGGAGACTTTTCATAATCGCGTACGGCACTGTACTTGCCATACATGTTCTGGTTGTTGAAGTACGTGTAGGCAGAACCGTGTGTGGTGTTGGTACCCTGCTTGGTGATGGCGTTGATACCACCTCCGGTAAATCCGCTCTGGCGTACGTCGAAGGGAGCTACGACTACCTGGATTTCCTGGATGGCATCCATTGAAATCGGGTTGGCACCCGTCTGACCGCCGTTGGTTCCGGATGCAGACAGACCGAACACGTCGTTACTTACCGTACCGTCAATCTGAAAACTGTTGTAGCGGTTGTTTGAACCGGCAAATGTGATACCTCCATTTTTGGAAGTCATGGCCATCGGCATGTTCTTCACGATGTCGTACACGTTACGGTCGACTGTCGGAGTGTTTTCAATTTTTTGTGTGGAGAAGTTATGGGCTGCTCCGGCATTTGCCTTAGCATCGGCTACCACTACCACCTCGTCCAGCAGTTCTGAACTTGGTTTCATTTCTGCGTTCAGGCTGAGGGTGTTACCCAGTTCGAGGGAGATACCCGTGTAAGTCGTCTTGTTGTAGCCTACGTAGGAGATTTCAATTTTGTAGGGACCACCGGTACGCATACCTTGGATGGTGTAACGTCCGTCTACGTTCGTGACTGCACCGTAAAGCGTACCCGAAGGTTCGTGAATGGCTACCACTGTAGCGCCAATGACCGGTGCTTTGGTTTCATCGAGAACTTTTCCGCTGATAGCAGAAGTGGTTACCTGAGCATTTGCGCCTGCCGCTACGGCTGAAACGACCAATGCTGAAAACAGGAATTTGGAATGATGTACCATAAAAATTTAATTAAATAAAAAATGTAAATCTATCTTTAGTGTTTGTCAGTTTAATACTTGTTGTTTCTGCTTAAATAAAGTCTGATTGTCAGAACTTTTCGATTGCAAAGTTAAAAAATCTTTTCAACCCATAGAGTCTATGTTTGCGTTTTAACAAATCAGTCAATACATAATTAACTTTTTTGTTTTCGAAAAGAGGGTGCTTGCGATGAAGTCTTCTTTTTCTATTGTTGATTGTGTGAGAATTACGTTGGGAGATGGGCTTGTAATTGTTTTGTAATTTATTTAATTAATCGGAGTCCTATACATCGTGTTACTGTATAGATTCCGCATTTACTTTTCGTTTGAATTTATAAGCCAGTTTTTCTGACTTTTGTTTTTTTGCGTATTTTTGCGGGCGAAAGAAAAAGGTATGAATAGGAATATGAGGCGAAAATTAGAGGAAAATAAAGGGATACCGGCAGGGGTGTTGTGGATGTTGGCTATTATATCCGGGTTGTCGGTGGCTAATTTGTATTATAACCAGCCGTTGTTGAACCGTATCAGTGAGGATCTGTCGATTTCGGAATTTACGGCGAACCTGATACCGATGACTACCCAGATTGGTTATGCGCTGGGATTGCTGTTCATCATTCCACTGGGCGATTTGTATAAACGCAAACATATTATTGTGGTGAACTTTCTGTTGCTGGTGGCGGCTACGTGCAGCATCGCTTCTTCCACGAACGTGGCTTATATTCTGGCCGCTTCGCTGGTGACGGGCATCTGTTCGGTGATGCCGCAAATCTTTATTCCGATAGCGGCACAGTTTTCGCTTCCGGAAAATAAGGCTCGCAACGTGGGCATGATGGTCAGCGGCCTGCTGACGGGGATTCTCGGCTCACGGGTAGTCAGCGGATTTGTAGGCGAATACTGGGGATGGCGTACCATGTATTATATTGCGGCCCTTCTTATGTTGCTGTGCATTTTTCTTGTGCTCCGGGTATTGCCCGATATGCCGTCGAATTTCAAAGGTACTTATGGTGGCCTGATGAAGTCGTTGTTTACGCTCTACCGTGACCATCCGACCATCCGGATGGTGTCTGCGCGGGCCGGATTCTGCTTCGGAAGTTTTCTGGCTTTGTGGGCATGCCTTGCCTTCAAGTTGAGCGGGGAACCCTTTCATGCCGGAAACAATGTGATTGGGATGCTGGGACTGTGTGGCATTGCGGGAGCGCTGACGGCTTCTTTTGTGGGCAGTCTGGTGCATAGGCTGGGGGTACGTTTCTTCACTTATCTGGGCTGTGGGCTGATGATGCTGGCTTGGGGGGTGATGTATGTCTTCCAGAATTTCTATCTGGGCTTTATCGTGGGCATTGTGGTGATAGATATTGGTATGCAATGCATCCAGATAAGCAACCAGACGTGTGCCTTGTCGTTGGCACCGAAAGCGACTAATCGGGTGAATACGATTTTTATGACAACATATTTCGTGGGTGGCTCACTGGGGACTTTTCTGGCCGGGACATGCTGGCATGCATTTGGCTGGGCGGGAGTGACAGGGGCTGGAATCGGGTTGGCGGCAGTGTCTCTGCTGATTACTCTCTTTTCCCGGAATTGACTTTAATAGGAGAAATGTAAGATGAAAAAAAATGTGATTTATCTGAACGACTGGCTGGCTATCCATCCTTATACGACTGTATGTCCTTCGGATGGGTTCTATGTGGAACTGGCCAACCGACTTTATACGGTGTGTGATTTGGAGGAGGTGCCGGAGTCGTACCGGAAGAAAATATGTCTGTATGCGGCTGCGTATTTGGAAGATATGGTGTCGGGATTGGGCCTGTGGCAGGCTTTCCTGACGGCTCACACCCGTTTGTATGGACGATGTCTTCCTTTTTATCCCATCGGGAAGAATTATGTGAAGGGGGAGGTCAATGAAGAAGACCTCTGTTTCCTGATTTGGAACACGTGGCAGAAGGCATTGTTCAAACATCTGTATGTGAATCCGCTGGATGGACGTATTTTGCGGCAGGCAAAGGCTTTTCTGCCGCTGATGGAGGAGGCCTATGAGCAGGCTCCTGAGAACGAGTGGCTGCAAGCGTATTTTGCCGGGTATACGGATGATAAAGAAGCCGACCGGAAACTGACCTGGCTGTTCGGGCATACGTATCTCACGGGACCTTCCATGTGGCCGTATATCGACCGGCTGACACCGACCGACCGCTTTATTGTGCCGGTGGGGCCTTTGGCGTTGTTCTTGCATGAATGGATTGATTTGCTGGCCGGCAAGCAGTCGGGTGTGTGGAAGTCAGTGCCGGGATTGTATTCGGAAGAGCCTGTGGTGCCGGATACGGTCTTGGAAAAGAATGCGGAAATCTACCGGTTGTTTACGTTGTGGACGGGTGGAAGACGGATTATCTATCTGAATGGGTATGATTCGTTGAAGCGTTTTCTGGTAGAAATTCTCCAATGGCCGGATGATGAGAATCACACCTTGCCGCAGATGAAGGCCAACCGTAATTTTGTGTTGATGGTAGATGAACAGAAAGGGCTTTTGCTGGCAAAGGATGTGTGTGAGTATATTGCCGATGCGGAGAATCCGTTTTACAATCAGGAAGAGGCTTCGCGAAATGCCTTCCGTATGCTGACCGAAGAGATGTTGTGTCCGCCCGATTTGCTGACGTATTGCATTTGTGAGAATCTGTTGCCCGATGCGGAATTACCCGAGGGGGGAGAGAAGATGTTGGTGAAACTGAATGCTGACTTTATTGCCCGTCATTCGTTACTGTATTATTACCGCGGAGATTGATTGAAAAAACTATTGCAATAAAAAAAGCACGAAATAACTTCGTGCTTTTTTTATTACATATCAAGAATTATAGAATTAGCAAACTTTGTGTGATCCATCGCTGATTACTACGTCATATACTTTTGGACTACGACCGAATTTTTCTTTGAAGCGTTCTTTTGCGGTAGAGATGAAGGTGTCATACAATTCGTTCTTTACCAGGTTGATGGTACATCCGCCGAATCCGCCACCCATTACGCGTGAACCGGTTACTCCACAATCGAAAGCGATGTCGTTCAAGAAGTCAAGTTCTTCGCAGCTTACTTCGTAGAGTTTGCTCATGCCATGGTGAGTTTCGTACATCTTCTGTCCTACAGTTTCGTAATCACCTTTTTCCAGGGCGTCACACACATCCAATACACGCTGGATTTCTTCGATGACATATTCTGCACGCATGTAGTCTTCTTGAGTGACTTCTGCTTTCACTTCGTTCAGCATGTCCATTGTGCAGTCTCTTAGAAATTCTACGGTCGGGTGATTCTTTTTGATGGCGGCCACAACTGCTTCGCAGCTCTGGCGACGTTTGTTGTAAGCAGAAGAAGCCAGTTCATGTTTTACGACTGAATCCACCAATACCAAACGGTATCCGTCCGGTCTGAAAGGGAAGTACTGGTATTCCAGTGAACGGCAGTCCAGACGAATCAGGTGGCCTTCTTTACCGAATACAGAAGCAAACTGGTCCATGATACCGCAGTTCACACCGCAATAGTTGTGTTCAGTTGCCTGACCTACCTTAGCCAGTTCAAACTTGTCAATCTTGTTGTCGCCAAACAAATCGTTCAACGCAAAAGCGTATGTAGATTCCAATGCAGCAGAAGATGACATTCCAGCACCCAGAGGCACGTCACCTGCAAAAGCAGTATTGAAGCCTTTTACGTCTACTCCCCGTTTAATCATTTCGCGGCAAACACCGAAAATATAACGTGCCCAGCTTGCTTTCGGGGCATCTTCCTCGTTCAGACCAAATTCTACGTAGTCTTTCAGGTCGATGGAGTAAGCACAAACTTTATCTTTTCCGTTCGGTTTGATTTCGGCCACCATTCCTTTATCTACAGCTCCCGGGAATACAAAACCTCCGTTATAGTCTGTGTGTTCCCCAATCAGGTTGATACGTCCCGGAGAAGTATATACTGAGCCTGTTGTACCGTCGAAATGCTTGATAAAGCGGCTTCTTACAAATTCTATGTCCATAATGATAAAAATTTAAGGGTTAATATTAAAAAAGCATATCCGGCCCTGACATGCGGGACCGGACAGCCGGATTTACTATACAGGAATATCTTTGTTTACATTCTTGCAACCTGTCAGACCGTAGAACAGCAGATAAGCAAGCATGGCTACAATCAGCCAGTAGCTGGCCATATAACCTACTGCATCGGAGATGACTTGTTGCAGCAACGGGAAGATTCCACCACCTACTACCATCATCATAAAGATACCGGAAGCTTGTGCGGTGTATTTACCTAATCCTTCTACAGCCAAGTTAAAGATACCTCCCCACATGACGGAAGTACACAGACCGCAAAGGACAAGGAATAATGCACTTACTGGAACACGGGGTGTTTCCATCGATTTTACGACCTCAGCGGGAGTTGAATGTATTTCCTTCAGTGCCTCTGCATAGGGGGCCAAAGCTTCTTCCGACGGATTGTTGACGAATGTCGCAATCTGATCGGCTGGAACACCTGCGTTTGTCAAAATTTCAGAGGTCTTGGCTGCCGGATCGTATACCACTTTCGGCACATTGAAACCCACTGTCTTGGGTGTGAAGATGGCAATGACTGTAAAGATTATGGCCGTAGCGGAAACGGTAATCAACTGTGCACGGGTTGAAACTTTTCCACTGATGATACTACTGGTCAGACGGCCGACCAGCATCAACAGCCAGTAAATAGCTGCAATGGCGCCACCGATAGCTGCACCGTTGGTCAGGATTCCGGCTCCCTTTTCGCTGGCATCTGCCAGGTAGAAGTTTAATGTACCTGGAATACCGATTTCAATACCTACATAAATAAAGATACCGATTACTCCCAGTACTGTATGGCGGAAACTCCAAGGACTATGAGAGAATTTTTCTTTAGCAGTATTATCGCCTTTCTTTCTCATGTGAGGTTCCGGAATGGATACGAAGGAAATCACGATGAAAGTGAAAGCGAATACACCCATGGCGATGAACAAGAGAGGAGCCACATCAGACATGGCTGTTTTCGGAGTCACTGTACCGATGAGTACGCCCACAAAGAGCGGTGTCAGTGTACCAGCCAATGAGTTCAATGCACCACCTGTCTGAATCAGCTGGTTACCTTTGTTCCCGCCACCTCCTAACAGGTTCAGCATTGGGTTGACTACCGTATTCAGCATACATACACTGAAACCGCAGATAAAGGCACCCAACAGATATACGATGAAGTTCAGCTTGATGGCGTATTCACCTAAAGAGAACACATCCACATCTGCTCCGAAAAGACTTGACAAGTATTGTACCAGCAAACCGGCAAAGCCGACTGCCATGGCAATTAAAGATGTTTTTTTGTATCCGATTTTTACCAGCATGTTACCGGCAGGAATACCCATAAAAAGGTATGCCAAGAAGTTCATCATGTTACCCATCATACCTAATGTGTTTGCACCGGCATACTGGTTTTTCCAGATGGTACCAAACGGTGCAGCCAGATTGGTAACAAATGAAATCATCGCAAACAGAAAGAACATCGTAATGATTGCGATGACGTTAGTTTTTTGTTTTTGTTGTTCCATGGTTTAAATTGAAAGTGTATTAAGTTATAATTAGATTGTTTCTTCTATGTGTTATTTTTCTACCCCGAATTTATAGACGGTAACTTGGTGATAGGTGTCCTCCGGTTTCAGTACGACTGAAGGGAAATGTCCTTTGTTGGGAGAGTCAGGGAAATGCTGTGCTTCGAAGCAGATGGCGCTTCTTGCCGGGAATGTGGCTCCATGGTACCCGGTGAAGCCGTTGTGCCAGTTGGCCGTGTATACTTGTACGCCCGGCTCGGTGGTATAGACTTCCAGCGTACGTCCGCTTTCCGGTTCTACACATTTTGCGGCGAATACCAGAGCATCTGTTTCCCGTTTGTTCAATACGTAGCAGTGGTCGTATCCGGCTCCGTTAATAAGTTGTTGGAAGGGCTCATTGATACGGCTTCCTACTGTGTGGGGGGTACGGAAATCCATCGGCGTTCCTTCCACTTTCAAAATTTCCCCAGTCGGGATAGATACTTCGTCGATAGGAATATAATAGTCTGCGTTGATAGTGACTATATTGTTGTCTACAGTCGGTGTCGGGTTGTTCAGGCCAGCCAGGCTGAAGAATGCATGATTAGTCAGATTGATGATGGTTTTTTTATCCGTGTTGGCCACGTAGGTAATGACCAGTTCGTTGTTTCCGGTAAGGGTATAAGTCACAGTGACATCCAGATTGCCAGGAAAACCTTCTTCTCCATCTTTGGCAAGGTAATGCAGGCTGACAGTGTGGGCTTCTTCCTGCTTGGCATCCCATACACGGGCATGGAAACCAGTAGGACCTCCGTGCAAGGAGTTAGGTCCGTTATTGATGGTCAGCTTGTATTCTTTTCCATCCATCAGGAAGCTTCCTTTGGCGATGCGGTTGCCGTATCGTCCGATTAATGTACTGAGGAAAGGTTCGTGACTGTTTATGACGTGGTCAATACTGTCATGGCCTTGAACTACATTGGCCAATTTGCCGTTTTTGTCCGGAACCATTATTGCTAAGATCGCTCCCCCGTAGTTTGTGATGGCAACTTCAGCGCCACTTTGATTTGAAAGAATAAACAAATCGGTTTCTTTACCGTCGATTGTTTTTTGAAAATCTGCTCTTTTTAAGCCGCTTAAATTATTTTCTTTGTAAAATGTGTTATTCATATTATTAAAATCTTTTTAGTTCACACATTATTTTGTTGTGCAAATAAAAAGATTTTCTCCAACATACCCAAACATTTTTCAAAGAAAGAATACGGTTTATTTATTTAAAGAAAGTAAATCGGCTACAATAAAACTGCTTCCTCCCACAAAAATGAAATCATTGGGCTGGGCTTGCTGACGGGCTGCCTTGAAGGCTTTTCCCACACTGGGATAGGCGTTTCCATGTAAGCCGAAAGTCTCTGCCAAGGCTTTCATTTTATCACAAGGGAGGGCACGTTTCACACTGGCCTGTGTGAAATAATAACGTGCTTCTTTGGGAAGCATGGAAAGTACACCGCTCACGTCTTTGTCATTTACCATTCCAATCACGATGTGCAGGGTTTGATACGTCTGCCGGCGAAGCTGCTCTGTGATGTATTGCATGCCGCCCACGTTGTGTCCGGTGTCACAGATGATGGTGGGGTGTTCTCCCAGTTTTTGCCAGCGTCCCATCAGTCCGGTCAGTTCACAGACGTGCAGGAAGCCTTCCCGCACATTTTTTTCTGTAATACGGTAACCGGCATCAGGAAGCCGACGGATTGCGGAAAGCAAGGTGTTGGTGTTTTTCAGCTGGCATAGTCCGCCCAGTTCACCTTCCAGGTCGGCATAGTCTGCCGTCTGGTAGATGTAGTGCATGGTTTCGTTTCGCGTAGCATCGAGGAGCAAGTGCTCGTCTTCGGCAAATACGATGGGGGCACCTACGGCTTCTGCCTTGGCCTGAAAGACCGGTCGGGTTTCCGGAGTAGTTTCTCCGATGATTACCGGAACGCCTTTTTTGATGATGCCGGCTTTCTCGGAGGCAATTTTTGCCAGCGTATTGCCCAGAAACTGCACATGGTCGAAACTGATGTTGGTGATGACGCACAAGTCGGGCTGGATAATGTTGGTGCAATCCAGTCTTCCTCCAAGGCCCACCTCAATGACGGCCACATCCACTTGTTGTTGGGCGAAATAAGTAAAAGCCATGGCAGTGGTCAGCTCGAAGAAAGAAGGGTGCAACGGTTCGAAGAAAGCGCGATGCTTTTCCACGAAATCGACGACGAACTCCTGGCTCACCGGTGTGCCGTTCACACGGATTCGTTCGCGGAAATCAACAAGGTGAGGAGAGGTGTAGAGGCCTGTCTTATAGCCTGCAGCTTGCAGGATGGCTGCCAGCGTATGCGAGCAAGAACCCTTCCCGTTGGTTCCGGCTACGTGGATGGTGCGGAAGCGGCGGTGAGGGTGGTCGAAATAATTGTCTAGTGCATACGTGTTGTCCAGCCCCTCTTTGTAGGCATCCTTGCCAACTTGCTGAAACAGAGGGGCACTGTTGTATAGATAAGTGAGCGTTTCCTGATAATTCATGATTCTTGTTTTTTGCCGCTGCAAATATCATCATTTTTATCAGGATAACCTATCTTTTTAGCTTTCATTTACCACCAGTAGGGCCCTTGGGGAGCTTTGATGCCTTCCACACCGATGCTGATGGAGCTGCTTTCATTGAATTTGAAGTTAATCATTCCGCCAATCCGGTCAGGCGCAAAATTAGGCAGTGGGTAGTAGTAGGGCGAACGCTTCGGCATGAGTGATTTGTTGCCATACGCATACAGGCTGATTCGTTCGTTCACCTTAAAGGCTGCAATACCGGCAATGCCCACGTTCCGGTAATTGATACCTCCCCAGTTGAAATTGCTGGCATACAGTCCGCCTGCCACGCTGAGACGTTTGTTCAGGGGAACGGCATACAGGAAGGCTGCATCCTGTCCGAATCCTACGCCGGAAGGCGCATATTTGCTGGGGCTGAACGTGACGTTCATGCCGATGGAGGCATTGAATCCTTTATGCAGCTCCCATGTGGTATAGCTGAAGGGAGTGATGCCATACATGTCGAAGGGAGAATATAGATAATGTGATTGTACGGGTGCGGGCAGAGGTACACTGAGGGTATCCTGCGGCAACAGATTCTCCGTGTGCAGGGGAGCGGCAGAAACGGAGTCGGCCGGAAGAGACTTTTTGTTTTCGGTCTGTGCAAAGACGAGAACCGGACAAAACAGTATTCCTATCAAGATACAGTGTTTCATTGCTTTCTGTTTTTTTAGGTTGCCTCAAAAATACAAAAAAAGTGCCTTGCATTTCTCGGGATTATCTCTTTTTAGGTTTGGTTTAAAGATTATTTGGACAAATGGGAGGGAACCTATGAAAAAAGGCCATCCCTGTAAAGGAATGACCTTGTATTTCTGTCAAAAAGAGATTGTGTCAGTCGAATAGACTTCTGAACTTCTTGAAGATTTTTTCTTTCAGACTCATGTTCGGCTTGAAGTTCTCGGCTTCCTGCCATTTTTCGAGTGCCTGACGTTCTTCTTTGGTCAGTGTTTCCGGAATGTAGACACTGACATTGACCAGCAAGTCGCCTGTTCCCGTATTATATCCGTAGCTGTTGATGTTCGGCAAACCTTTGCCCCGCAGGCGGAGTACCTTGCCTGGCTGTGTGCCCGGCTCTATCTTGATTTTGGCTTTTCCGTCGATGGTCGGGATTTCTACCGTACCTCCCAGAGCTGCAGTCGGAACGCTCAGTAGCAGGTTGTAAATCAGGTCACTCTCGTCGCGAATCAGTTCCGGATGCTTTTCTTCTTCAATCAAGACCAGCAGGTCGCCCGGCACTCCGTTGTGTTTTCCGGCATTGCCTTTCCCATTGATAGTTACCTGCATGCCTTCAGCCACTCCGGCAGGAATCTTTACGGTGACTACTTCTTCACCGTACACGATACCTTCGCCGCCACATTCCTTACACTTGTTCTTGATGATTTTTCCTTCACCTCCACATTGCGGACATACGGTCTGGGTCTGCATCATACCGAAAATACTCTGTTGTGTGCGGGTCACGCTACCTGTTCCGTGGCAGGTAGGACAGGTTTCCGTGCCTCCGTCGCCTTCGGCACCCGTACCGTGGCAGTGACTGCATTGCACGTATTTTTTCAGTTTGAACTTCTTTTCTACGCCTGTAGAGATTTCTTTTAATGTCAGTTTGACTTTTACCCGCAGGTCGGAACCACGGAACTTACGCTGGCGTGGCTGGCTGCTTCCGCCAAATCCGCTGCTGAATCCGCCGAAACCTCCGTGTCCACCAAAAATATCGCCGAACATAGAGAAGATATCGTCCATGGACATGCCTTGGCCACTGAATCCGCCGAATCCGCTTCCGCCTCCGGCTGCACCGTCTACCCCTGCAAAACCAAACTGGTCATAACGTGCACGTTTGTCGGCATTGCTCAACACTTCGTAGGCTTCTGCTGCTTCCTTGAATTTCTCTTCCGCCTCCTTGTCGCCCGGGTTGCGGTCCGGGTGATATTGGATGGCTTTCTTTCGATACGCTTTCTTTATTTCGTCTGCCGTGGCCGTTTTGGCAACTCCAAGCACTTCATAATAATCTCTTTTCGCCATGACTCTACCTGTTTATTATTGGGCAACCACCACTTTGGCGTGACGGATGACTTTCTCGTTCAACTTGTATCCTGTTTGTACGCAGTCCAGCACCTTTCCTTTCTGGTCTTCGCTGGAAGCCGGCACCAATGCGATGGCTTCGTGGAAATCGGTGTCGAAGTCCTGACCGACAGGCTCCATCTTTTCCAAGCCTTCCTGATGCAGGTTTTTCAGGAACTTCTGGTAAATCAGTTCCACCCCGTCGTAAATGGCCTTCACGTCTTCCGCTTTCTGCATGTTCTGCAGTGCACGTTCCAAATCGTCCAGAATCGGCAGCACGGCATTGATGGCCTTTTCACCACCGTTCTTGATAAGTTCAGCCTTTTCCTTGATGGTACGTTTCCGGAAATTATCGAATTCTGCAGACAGGCGCAGGTATTTGTCTTTCTGCTCGTCGATTACTTTCTGAGCTTCTTCCAATTCCTTTTCCAGCTTTTCTTCTGCAGTGAGTTCCTTCTTTTCTTCCCCTTCTTTCTGGGTTTCTTGCGTTTCCGCTTCTTGAGATTCAGCGGCAGTCTGCGCGTTTTCGGCAGTGTTCTGCTGTTGGTTCTTCAATTCTTCTTCCACGTTTGGGTTTTGATTTTTGTTACTCATATCTTAATGGTTTTTATTTCAGTTGAATGTTTTTGCTTTTTCACTAGCAAAATCTGTGCCTCAATCCGGCTTTTGTACGGATTGGCCGCAAAAATAATAAAAAACTGCCACACTGACATGGAAAAAGATAAGTTTCGGCTTCCGCCTTTCCTTTTTCCATTTCATCTTCCCGAAAGGTCGTTTCAACCCTTGATTTGTCTGTTTCACACTTTTATGCATCTTTTAGAGAGAGCGAGGAATTAATTTTGCTACCATCATCAATCAACACTCAAGAAAATGTTTAAGAAAATAGTCCGTTTTTCAATTCGCAAAAAACTGTTTGTCGCCCTGACGACACTGTTTTTAATGATAGGGGGCATCTATTCCATGCTGACATTGCCCATTGATGCCGTGCCCGATATCACCAATAATCAGGTGCAGATTGTCACGGTGTCGCCCACGTTGGCGCCTCAGGAGGTGGAACAGCTCATTACGTTCCCGATAGAGGTGGCCATGAGCAACATCATGAATGTACAGGAAATCCGTTCGGTGTCCCGCTTCGGCTTGTCGCTGGTGACGGTCGTGTTCAAGGAAAGCGTGCCCACACTGGATGCCCGTCAGTTGGTAAATGAGCAGATACAGACCGTGGCTGGAGAGATTCCCTCCAATTTGGGGGTACCGGAAATGATGCCTATCACTACCGGATTGGGCGAAATCTATCAGTATGTGCTGAAGGTGGCTCCCGGGTATGAAAAGAAGTACGATGCCATGGAGCTGCGTACCATCCAGGATTGGATTGTGAAACGCCAGCTTTCAGGTATCCCGGGCATTGTGGAAATCAACAGTTTCGGAGGTTACCTGAAACAGTATGAGGTGGCCGTCGACCCGGATGCCTTGTATTCGTTGAACATTACCATCAGTGATGTGTTCGAGGCCCTGAGCCGCAACAACCAGAACACTGGAGGAAGTTATATAGAAAAGGTGGACCGGGCGTATTACATCCGCTCGGAAGGTATGATTTCCGACTTGAAAGACATTGAACAGATTGTCGTGACCAACCGGGGCGGGATTCCCGTGCATGTGAGCGACATCGGAAAAGTACGCTATGGCGCTCCCAAGCGTTTCGGAGCCATGACCAAGGATGGAGAAGGTGAGTGCGTGGGAGGTATCGCCATGATGCTGAAAGGAGCCAACGCCAATGTGGTGACCCAGGAACTGGAGAAGCGGGTGGCCAAGGTACAGAAGATGCTGCCCGAGGGTATCAGCGTAGAACCCTACCTGAACCGTTCGGAACTGGTGAACCGGAATATCTCGACCGTTATCCGTAACCTGGTGGAAGGAGCCATTATCGTGTTCCTCGTATTGATTGTGTTCCTGGGAAATGTGCGTGCCGGACTGATTGTGGCTTCCGTCATTCCCTTGGCCATGCTCTTTGCCTTTATCCTGATGCGGGTATTCGGCGTGTCGGCCAACCTGATGAGTTTGGGGGCCATCGACTTTGGTATTGTGGTAGACGGTTCCATCGTGATACTGGAAGGTATTCTGGCACACATCTATGGCAAGAAATGGATGGGCCGTACGCTGAGCAAGCAGGAAATGGATGAAGAAGTGGAAAAAGGTGCCGGCAATGTGGTGCGGAGTGCGACGTTTGCCGTACTCATTATTCTGATTGTCTTCTTCCCGATATTGACCTTGACGGGAATTGAAGGCAAGTACTTCACTCCGATGGCCAAGACCCTGGTGTTCTGTATCATCGGTGCTCTGTTGCTGTCGCTTACTTATGTGCCGATGATGGCATCGCTTTTCCTGAAACGTACCGTTTCGTCCAAGCCGACCTTGGCCGACCGTTTCTTTGAGAAGTTGAACCGCGTGTATCATCGGATTTTGAATTTCTGTCTGGCTCATGTGTGGGGTACCTTGGCTTCAGCCTTTACCTTATTAATATTATCCTTCTTGTTGTTCACCCGGTTGGGAGCCGAATTTATTCCGACACTCGATGAAGGCGACTTCGCCATGCAGATGACGCTTCCGGCAGGTAGTTCCTTGAGCCGCAGTATCGAGGTATCGCTTGCGGCTGAGAAGAAACTGAAAGAAGATTTTCCGGAAATCAAGCACGTGGTCGCCAAAATCGGTACGGCTGAAGTTCCTACCGACCCGATGGCCGTAGAGGATGCCGACGTGATGATTGTGATGAAGCCGTTCAGTGAATGGACTTCGGCCAGCAGCCGCGCGGAGATGGTGGAGAAGATGAAAAAGTCGCTGGAGTCGGTGAAAGGAGCCGAATTCAATTTCAGTCAGCCCATCCAGTTGCGTTTCAATGAGTTGATGACAGGAGCCAAAGCCGATATCGCCATCAAACTGTATGGAGAAGATATGGCCGAACTCTATGCCAAGGCCAAAGAGGCAGCCAAGTATGTGGAACAGGTGCCAGGAGCTTCCGATGTGCTGGTAGAGCAGGCCATGGGACTTCCGCAGTTGCTGGTGAAATACGACCGTGCCAAGATTGCCCGCTACGGCATTGACATAGAGGAACTGAATACGATTATCCGTACGGCCTATGCCGGAGAGGCTGCCGGAGTGGTCTTTGAAAACGAACGCCGTTTCGACCTCGTATTGCGTCTGGACAAGGATAAGGTGAAAGACCTGAACATCGACAAACTGTTTGTCCGCACGAGCGAAGGCATTCAGATACCGGTCAGCGAAGTGGCCAGCATCGACCTGGAGAACGGGCCGTTGCAGATTAACCGCGATGCTACCAAACGACGGATTGTTATCGGTGTCAATGTGCGCGATGCCGACATCCAGCAGGTAGTGGAACAGATACGTACTTCACTGGAGAAAAATGTCAAGCTGAAACCCGGTTATTACTGGGAATACGGCGGACAGTTTGAAAACCTGCAGAATGCCGTACGCACGTTGAGCATTGTGATTCCGATTGCCCTGATGCTGATACTTTTGCTGTTGTTTTTCGCATTTAGAAGCGTAATTTATTCGTTAGTTGTTTTTTCTACCGTACCTTTGTCTCTGATTGGAGGTATCGTAGCCTTGTGGTTGCGTGGACTTCCGTTCAGTATCTCGGCCGGTGTGGGATTTATCGCCCTGTTTGGTGTGGCCGTGCTGAATGGTATCTTGATGATCAATCATTTTAATGATTTGCGAAAAGAAAAAACTTATACTATGTGTACGAATCGAATCATTGCAAAAGGATGTCCTCATCTGTTGAGACCGGTGTTCCTGACCGGACTGGTGGCTTCACTGGGCTTTGTGCCCATGGCGGTAGCTACCTCGGCCGGAGCCGAAGTACAGCGCCCGCTGGCGACCGTAGTGATTGGCGGACTGATTGTGTCTACCGTGCTGACCTTGATTGTCATTCCGGTGTTCTACCGGCTGGTAAATGTCATTGCCCATTTGTGGGGACGGAAAAGACACCGTGCTCGGTTGGGCCGAAAAGCTGGAATGACCTGTCTGCTGTTATTGCTGGCCGTATCTGCTTCCGCCGTGAATCCGACTCCTCAGAAGGCGATTTCGCTGGATGAGGCCTTGGAAATAGCCTTGCAGAATCACCCACGGTTGAAGATGGCCAATGCGGAAATCGAACGGAGCCGGGCAGCCCGTGGAGAAGTGTGGGACGGGGGTAACACTTCGTTCAGCTACTCCTGGGGGCAGTTGAACGGGGAATACCGGAAAGATAACGAACTGTCGGTAGAGCAGTCGCTCGGTTCCTTGCTGACTCCTTTTTATAAGAATGCCTTGGTCAATGCACAGGTGACCACCGGCAGTAACTACCGCGACATGGTGAAGAAAGAAATTGTGGCCGAAGTGAAACGGGCGTGGGTGTACTATCAATATGCTCTCCATTTGTATCGTTTGTATGGAGAGCAGGAGGAGCTGGCCCTGAAGCTGCGTGAAAGCGGGGAACTGCGTTATCAGCAGGGAGATATTGACCAGACACAACGGAACATGATTGCCACGCTGGCAGCGGATCTTCACACCCGCAGCCTGCAGGCACGGGAGGAAGTGGAGCTGGCTTCCCGTCGTTTTGCGTGGGCCTGCTATGCCGATGCGCCGGTAGTGCCCAATGACAGTTCGCTGGCCGTACTTCCGCTCTCTTTGCAGGACCGTACGCTTTCGGCAGCCCATCTGAACTATTTTGCCAGTCAGGTACAGGAAAAGAAATCGGAACTCCGCATTGAACGCAGCAAGTTTTTCCCGGAGTTCTCACTGGGGTATGTGCGTCAGAAAATCGCCCCGCTGAACGGATTGAACTCGTGGATGGTGGGCGTGTCTTTCCCCATTCTGTTCTTCCCCCAGCGCAGCCGCAGCAAGCAGGCCAAGGTGAACCTGCAGATTGCAGAATGGCAGGCTGAGCAGAACCGGGTACAGTTGAACAACCAGGTGGAAGAGCTTTTCCGCCGTGCCCGCCAGCAGCAGGAGAGTCTGGATTATTATTCCAAGGCTGCCCTGAAAGAGGCAGAAGCCTTGCAGGAAAGTGCCCTGCTGAAGTTCAAGGAAAGTGAAATCAATATCACGGACTTCGTGCAGAGCCTGAACGCTTCACGCGACATTCGCCGGAGTTACATTGAAACGGTATATGCCTATAACGTATCCGTACTGGAAATCGAATTATACACTGAATAAAAAATAAAAAGCATAACAAGATGAAACAGATACTTTTTTTCTCAGCCTTATGGTGTGCACTGGCTTTCACGGCTTGCGGGGGAGGTGCATCCGAACAAACAACCGATGAAGCAGCCGGCACACAGTCGGCAGAGGCCGACAGTCTTTCAGCCTCTGCCGACAGCGTGGAAGTGGACGGGGTTTCTGGAGCGACCCAGGTGGCCAATGCACCGTCTTTCAACGGTATCCTGATGGTACCTCCGCAGCAGCATGCCACCATTACCTTGAGCATGGGAGGCGCTGTACACAGCGTGGCTTTCCTTCCGGGCAGCTACGTACAGAAGAACCAAGTAATTCTGACATTGGAAAATCCGGACTTCATCGCCTTGCAGCAGACCTGGCTGGATGCAGCCGCACAAGTGGAATTTCTGGAAAAAGAATATCTCCGCCAGAAGAACCTGGCTTCGCACGAGGCCGCTTCACAGAAACAGATGCAGCAGAGCAAGTCGGACTATCTCTCCATGAAGAGCCGGCTGGATGCGGCGGCTGCCCAGTTGCAGATTCTGGGTATGGATACCCGTCATTTGCAGACGCAGGGCATTCATCCTTATTTGGAGATAAAAGCTCCGCTGAGCGGATATGTGACGAACATGAACGTCAATCTGGGAAAATATTTCAATGTGGGTGAACCTGTATGTGATGTGATTGACAAGCAGGCACTGATGTTGCAGCTGACTGCTTACGAGAAAGATTTGGACGATTTGAAGGTGGGCGACCAGATTGAGTTTCGTGTGAACGGCATGGGAAACAAGACTTTTGAAGCCGTGTTGGTTTCCATCGACCAGATGGTGGACAGCACCAACCGCTCCATCAAGGTGTATGCCCGTGTGTTGCATCCGCTGAAAGATTTCCGTCCCGGAATGTATGTATCAGCCCGTAAGGCTCCCCAAAAATCTTGATTGTGACGCATGAAGCGAATCGTGAACAATAAATATCTGCTGGTAGTGAATGCCATCGCCATCATGGTGGCATTCCTTACGCATTTCCCGGAACTGATTACCTTGTCGAATCCGTATTCGGCCGACGGGCTTTCGTTTCCGGGTATGCACTGGGCAGATGTGGGCAATGAGGTGCTGTTTACGTATGTTTCCTTGTTGTTGCTTTTCTTCCTGAACGAGGCCGTGTTCCATTTCAACAGTGACATGGTTTCCATCGGGTGGAAGAAGATGCTCTGCGCGTTTGTGCTCACGTGGATTGCGAGCAATCTGCTTGGAAAGTTTTTCGTCTACTTGCACCTGCATTTCGACATTCCGGCCATCGATGCCATGCTTCACCATTACCTCCATCCGCTGCGCGATTTCCTGATTACCTGCATTGTGACGGGAAGCTGTTATTTCTTCTACCAGAACCGGAAAAGCCGCAAGATGCTGCTCGAAAACCAGCAGTTGCGCACGGAAAACATCATCAACCAGTACGAGGCCCTGAAGAGCCAGCTGAATCCGCACATGTTGTTCAATTCGCTGAACACCTTGTATCTGCTCATTCGCGAATCGCCCGACAAGGCCCGTCATTACCTGGAGGAGCTGTCGAAGGTGATGCGCTATACTTTGCAGGACAATGAGTCACATTCCGTAACTCTGCGGGAGGAAATGGAATTTGTGAAATCATATATGTATCTGCTGCAGGTGCGTTACGAAGAGAATCTGCAGTTTGACATCCGGATTTCGCCGGAGCTGCTTTCCCGCAAGCTGCCTCCCATGGCCCTCCAGCTGCTGATAGAGAATGCCGTGAAGCACAACGAAATCAGTAACCGCCGTCCGCTGACGGTGCTGGTAAAGGCGGAAGGCGACACGGTGGAGGTGAGCAACCCGTTGCAACCCAAGCGGGGTGGGACGGCCGGAATGGGAATCGGTCTGGCCAACCTGGCCAAACGTTACCAGTTGCTGTATAAAAAAGAGGTTTCCGTACAGGAAGAGAACAACCGTTTTACTGTGATTTTGCCTTTGATTTGAAATGAAAACACTGATTATAGAAGATGAGAAAGCAGCTTTGCGCAACCTGAAGGCCGTGATGCAGGAAGTAGACACCGATTTTGAAATCGTCGGGGAGGTGGACAGCATTTTCGACGGAGTGGAATGGTTTCGTACGCATCCCATGCCGGAGCTGGTGTTTATGGACATCCATTTGGCCGACGGCTCAGCCTTCGACATCTGTGCACAGGTGGACATCACCTGTCCGATTATCTTTACCACGGCCTACGATGAATATGCATTGCGGGCGTTCAAGGTGAACAGCGTGGCCTATCTGCTCAAGCCCATCAGCCGTACTGACTTGCAGGAGGCCATGCACAAGCTGGAACTGTTGGGCGGACAGCCGAAGGCGGAGAAACAGCCCGACCTGTCGGAGATTCTCCGGAGCCTGAAAAAGGAGGAGAGTTACAAGACCCATTTCCTGGTGCCGGTGAAGGGCGACAAGTTCCTGCCGGTATCGGTCGAGTCCATCCAGTATTTCTATATCTCCAACGGGCTGGTCAAGGCTGTCGACGGAGACGGGAAGGAGTTTGTGTTCTCGCAGTCGCTCGACGAGCTGGCCGAACTGCTCAACCCGCACGATTTCTTCCGGGCCAACCGCCAGTTCATCGTGTCGCGGAAGGCCGTGTCCGACATCAGCCTGTGGTTCAACGGACGGCTGGCCATCAACCTGAAAGTGCCGGTGCCAGAGAAAATCATCATCAGCAAGGCCAAGGCTTCGGAACTGAAGGACTGGTTCTAAAACAGAAAGGGAGAAACGCTTCGTGGTTTTTCCCTTTATTTTTTCGGTGGAAATCCGTATCTTTGCCGCGTAATTCAAAAAAGGTAGAAAAAACAGATGATAACAGTTTCAAATGTAGCCGTTCAATTTGGTAAAAGAGTGTTGTATAACGACGTGAACCTGAAGTTCACGAATGGTAATATCTATGGCATCATCGGAGCCAACGGTGCCGGTAAGTCCACGTTCCTGAAAGTGATTTCGGGTGAGCTGGACCCTACTAAGGGAAGTGTCACGCTGGGACCGGGCGAGCGCCTTTCGGTGTTGAGCCAGGACCACTTCAAGTTCGACGCGCATACGGTGCTCGATACCGTGCTGATGGGACACACCGTGTTGTGGGACATCATGAAGCAGCGCGAGGCCCTGTATGCCAAGGAAGACTTTACCGATGAAGACGGTATCAAGGCAGCCGAACTGGAAGAAAAGTTTGCCGAACTGGAAGGCTGGAATGCCGAGAGCGATGCGGCCATCCTGCTGAGCGGGCTGGGCATCAAGGAAGACAAGCATAACACGCTGATGGGTGATTTGAGTGGTAAGGAAAAGGTGCGCGTGATGCTGGCACAGGCGCTTTTCGGAAATCCGGACAACCTGTTGCTCGACGAGCCGACCAACGACCTGGATATGGATACGGTGACCTGGCTCGAAGAATACCTTTCCAACTTTGAGCATACCGTGCTGGTGGTGAGTCACGACCGTCACTTCCTCGACTCGGTATGTACGCATACGGTCGACATTGACTTCGGCAAGGTGAACCTTTTTGCTGGTAACTATAGCTTCTGGTACGAATCCAGCCAGCTGGCTCTCCGTCAGCAGCAGAACCAGAAGGCCAAGGCGGAAGAAAAGCGCAAGGAACTGGAAGAATTTATCCGTCGTTTCTCTGCCAACGTGGCGAAGTCCAAGCAGACTACCAGCCGCAAGAAGATGCTGGAGAAACTGACGGTCGACGAAATCAAGCCGTCGTCACGCAAGTATCCGGGCATCATCTTTACGATGGACCGCGAACCGGGCAACCAGATTCTGGAGGTGTCGGGTCTGCGTGCCGAAACGGAAGAGGGTACGGTGCTCTTCAACGACGTGAACTTCACGGTGGAGAAGGGCGACAAGATTGTGTTCCTGAGCCGCGACCCGCGTGCCATGACGGCCCTGTTCGAGATTATCAACGGCAACCGCAAGGCGCAGGCCGGACATTATAACTGGGGGGTAACCATCACCACGGCTTACCTGCCATTGGACAACACTGATTATTTCAACTGCGACCTGAACCTGGTGGACTGGCTGAGCCAGTACGGTCAGGGCAATGAGGTGGAAATGAAAGGCTATCTGGGACGTATGCTGTTCTCCGGCGAAGAAGTGATGAAGAAAGTCAGCGTGCTTTCGGGAGGAGAAAAGATGCGTTGTATGATTGCCCGCATGCAGCTGCGCAATGCCAACTGTCTGATTCTGGATACTCCGACCAACCACCTGGACTTGGAATCCATTCAGGCGTTCAACAACAATTTGAAGATATACAAGGGAAATGTGCTCTTCTCTTCACACGACCATGAGTTTATCGAAACCGTGGCCAACCGTATCATTGAGCTGACTCCGAACGGTATCATCGACAAGATGATGGATTACGACGAGTACATCTCATCCGACCATATCAAGGAGATGCGTGCCCGTATGTACGGCGATAAATAAGATGCAAAAAAACGCCTTTGCGTTTGGAGGAAAACGTAAGTACGTTTTATCCGAAACGCAAGGACGTTTTACTTGAAACGCAAGTACGTTTTTGTGGAAACGCACTTGCGTTTTTTTCTGTCCTCAAAAATCTTCTTATTTCGTCAGAAATTCCCCGCCGAACGACAACGGGAGCAGGTCTTTCGTACCGTCTACCTCGTAAATCGCTTTCTCGCCATACAGCAGGATGCGCATGGGCTGACGGTAGCGTTGCTCCGTTTCCAGCAATACCTGGCGGCAGGCTCCGCAGGGAGGAATCGGCGTGTCAAGGTAGCCGGCTTCGTTGCGGGCAGCAATGGCCAGTGTCAGTACCGCCTGGTCGGGATACTGGGAATTGGCATAGAACAGTGTGGTGCGTTCGGCGCACAGGCCGGAAGGATAGGCGGCGTTTTCCTGATTTGTTCCCGTGACGATAACCCCGTTCTTCAGCAGGACGGCGGCACCGACCGAGAATTTGGAGTAGGGAGCGTAACTGCGCGAAGTGGCCTCTTTGGCCTTGTCAATCAGCTCGCGGTCTTGCGGGGCAAGTTCTTCGTATTGCAAAGAGTGGATACAGATTTCCAGTTTAATTTCTTTCATGGCTTTTGTTTTTGTGGTTGGGTAATAAACAAATATACGCAAAAAATCGGTTTTCCTTCTGCTTTTCTGTATTTTTAAGCATTTACCCGTAAGGCTTCTGTACCGAATCGCTTATCTTTGTGCAAAACCATAAAAGAAGAACTGCATGAAATCATTAAGATATATCTTGGTGTGCTGCTTGGCAGGGATGGTACTATCTTTGGGAGCGGCCCAGCGGCGGAACAAGGCATACGAGGATTACATCCGGCAGTATCACAAGATTGCCGTGGAAGAGATGAAGCGTTACCACATCCCAGCCAGTATCACGTTGGCGCAGGGATTGCTGGAGTCGGGGGCCGGACGGAGTGAACTGGCCCGCAAGTCGAACAACCATTTCGGTATCAAGTGCGGACGGAGCTGGGACGGGCGTACGGTGCGTGCCGATGACGATGCGCCCAACGAATGTTTCCGGGCTTACCGTCATGCCAAGGATTCTTATCGCGACCATTCCAAGTTCCTGCGTACCGGAGCACGGTATGCTTCTTTGTTCCGTCTGAGGATTACGGACTACAAGGGATGGGCCCGCGGACTGAAAAAGGCGGGTTATGCTACCGACCCGCGTTATGCCGACCGGCTGATTAATATCATCGAACTGTATGACCTGGACCGTTACGACAGCAAGAAGGGACTGGAGTGGGCCGAGGAGTTCCCCAACCCGCATCAGCCGTATCTGGCCAACGACATGGTGTATATCATCGCCCGTCGGGGAGATACGTTCAAGTCGCTTTCGGATGAGCTGGGCATCAGCAAGAAAAAACTCCGCACTTACAATGAACTGCCCAAGGATTATGAATTTGCAGGGGGTGAAATCGTGTATCTGGAGAAGAAACGCCGCCGCGCTACGAAGGAATACATTGTCTACGTGGTGCGTCAGGGCGATTCCATGTACTCCATCTCGCAGAAATTCGGTATACGTTTGAAAAATTTGTATAAATTGAATAAGATGGAACCGGATGCTCCGGCTCCGAAGGTGGGCGACATTCTGCGGCTGCGCTGACCGGCCTATTCGTGGTGATAGGGGCCGTTGTTCAGAATGGTCATGGCCCGGTAAAGCTGTTCCACGAAGATGAGCCGTATCATCTGGTGTGAGAAGGTCATCTTGGACAGGGAAATCTTTTCCTGGGCCGCCTGATAAACCGCGGGGGAGAATCCGTAGGGCCCACCGATGATGAATACCAGCCGCTTGTTTACCGTATGCATTTTCCGTTCTATCCAGTTGGCGAACTCGATGGAGCGGAATTCTTTTCCATGCTCGTCAAGAAGTACCACCACATCGCCCGGCTGAAGGGCTTTCAGGATGGCTTCGCCTTCTTTTTCTTTCTGCTGGTCCATGCTGAGGCTCTTGGTGTTCTTGAGTTCGGGAATTACTTCCATGTCGAACGAAATGTAGTGCTTGGTACGTTCCACGTAGTCGCTGATGGCTGTGATGTAATGCTTTTCGACCGTCCGGCCGACCACAAGTAGGGTAAATTTCATATCTTTTTTACTTTGATTAAAACGGGTTGTCTTTGCAAAGATATGAATAATAATTACCTTTGCTACATGAAATATCACCTAATATTTTGAACAAAATGGACGAAAAAATTGTAAAGGATTTGATTGACCGTCTGATTGACCTCTCTTTTGCAGAGGATATAGGCGACGGAGACCATACTACATTGTCGTGTATCCCGGCAGATGCCATGGGAAAGTCGAAACTGCTGATCAAGGAAGAAGGAATCCTGGCCGGCATTGAAGTGGCCAAGGAAGTGTTTCATCGTTTCGATCCGGACATGAAGGTGACCGTATTCATGCAAGACGGTACGCACGTGAAACCGGGGGATGTGCCGATGGTGGTGGAAGGCAAGGTGCAGTCTTTGTTGCAGACCGAACGCCTGATGCTGAACATCATGCAGCGCATGAGCGGTATCGCAACCATGACCCACAAGTATGTGGAACGCCTGAAAGGGACAAAGACCCGTGTGCTCGATACGCGTAAGACGACTCCGGGCATGCGTATTCTGGAGAAGATGGCGGTGAAAATCGGTGGGGGTGTGAACCATCGTATCGGTCTGTTTGACATGATTCTGCTGAAAGACAATCATGTGGATTTCGCAGGAGGCATCGACAAGGCCATCACGCGGGCCAAGGAATACTGCAAGGAAAAAGGCAAGGACCTGAAGATTGAAATCGAGGTGCGCAACTTCGACGAGTTGCAGCAGGTGCTTGACCTGGGTGGAGTTGACCGTATCATGCTCGACAATTTCACACCGGAGAATACCCGCAAGGCCGTGGAAATGGTGGGCGGACGTGTGGAACTGGAATCTTCCGGCGGTATCACGTTTGACACGCTACGCGACTATGCGGAATGTGGAGTGGACTACATCTCCGTGGGTGCCCTGACTCATTCTGTGAAAGGTCTCGACATGAGCTTCAAGGCTTGTTGAGACGGACGAAAGGAGAGGCTTGCCGCTTGTAACAAAAGAACAATCAACTAAAATAGAGAAGAGTGATGAAAAAAAGTGTTTTATGGAAAAGTGTGCTGGTGCTGGCATTGTGTCTGGCCGGAACAGCCAATGGAATGGCACAAGACCTGAAGTCGATTCTTTCGGGTGTGGTAGGTGCGGTGACCAATAAGGTGACAGGTGAAAGCAGTTCGCTGACCGGAACCTGGGCTTATTCCGGCCCCGACTGCAAGTTTGAAAGCGATAACCTGCTGGCCAAGGCCGGTGGTGAAGTAGCAGCCAAGAAAGTGGAAGAAAAGATGAGCGGCGTATTGGAAAAACTGGGCTTCAAGGAAGGAGCTACTTATACTTTCAATGAAGACAGTACCTACACTTCCGTGGTCGGTGGAAAGACTGTGAACGGAACTTACAGCTACAATGCCGATACCAAGGAATTGACCATGAAGACGCGTCTGGGACTGAAGGTGAACGCTACGGTGTCCAAAGGATTGACAGGCAATACGATGAGTTTGCTCTTCAAGGCCGACAAGCTGATGTCGCTGGCGCAGACCATTACCGGTGCAGTGGCAAGCAAGTCGTCTAATTCGGCTGTCAGCACAGCTACCTCTTTGCTGAACCAGTATGACGGACTGCAATTGGGAGTGGAGTTGAAGAAACAGTAATTTTGTTTTGTATATCTTAGGAAAGAAGCATGGATGCGGAGAGAATTTCTCTCGGAATCCATGCTTCTTTTTTTGTTTTCAGATGCATCCCTTGCTGGAGGGAATCTCAAAATGATGGATGTCGCGCCGGACGGCCATCTTGATGCTGCGGGCAAGCGCCTTGAAAATCCCCTCAATCTTGTGGTGTTCGTTGGTGCCTTCTGCCTTGATGTGAAGGTTCATGCGGGCCGAGTCACTCAGCGACTTGAAGAAATGGAGGAACATCTCGGTGGGCATGTCGCCAATCTTTTCGCGGGTGAAGGTGGCATCCCACACCAGCCAGGGGCGTCCGCCGAAGTCGAGTGCCACCATGCACAGACAGTCGTCCATGGGCAGGCAGTAACCGTAGCGTTCGATGCCCCGCTTGCTTCCGAGGGCCTGATACAGACATTCTCCCAGGGCGATGGCCGTGTCTTCGATGGTGTGGTGTTCGTCCACGTGCAAGTCACCGTCCACGTGGATGTCGAGATTGATGCCGCCATGCTTGCCAATCTGCTCCAGCATGTGGTCGAAGAAACCCAGTCCCGTGTGGATGTGGCAGGTGCCGTTGCCGTCCAGGTTGAGGCGGATGCGGATATCGGTCTCCTTGGTCTTCCGGCACACTTCTGCCGTCCGTTCGCCGGCAAAGAGGAATTCCGCCACGCGGTCCCAGTCGGTGGTGGCCAGCACGCAGGTGTCCTCCAGTCCGCTGCCGGCCAATATACTTTTATCCGGTTGCAGCAGGATGGCCTTGCAGCCCAGGTTCTGTGCCAGCTGCACATCCGTCGCCCGGTCACCGATGACAAAACTGCCCGGCAGGTCATAGTCCGGATTGTGCAGGTAAGCCGTCAGCATGCCCGTGCGGGGCTTGCGCGTAGGTGCATTGTCTTCCGGAAAGCTCCGGTCAATCAAAATATTGTCGAACTCGATGCCCTCGTTCTTGAACGACTGGAGCATCAGGTTGTGTACGGGCCAGAAAGTCTCTTCTGGGAAAGAAGGCGTGCCCAGTCCGTCCTGGTTGGTTACCATGACCAGTTCAAAATCCAGTTTCTGCCGGATGAAATACAGGTTGCGGAACACCTTGGGGTAAAACTCCAGCTTTTCGAAGGCATCCAGCTGGTAATCTACGGGCGGTTCGATGACGAGGGTCCCGTCGCGGTCGATAAACAAGACTTTCTTTTTCATGCTTCCTCCTCCTTGTAGTTTTTCAGGGCTTCCAGCAGCGCGTCATTCTCCGGCCGCGTACCGATAGTGATGCGCAGGCAGTTGTGGCACAGGGTCACGTTGCTCCGGTTGCGGACGATGATGCCTCTGTCCACCAGGTAGTCGTAGATTTTCTTGGCATTGCTCACCCGGGTGAGGAAGAAATTCGCGTCGGTGGGGTAGATGTGCTCGCAGCACGGCATTTTCTCAAATTCGGTCATCAGCCGGGTACGTTCCTTCAGTAACGAACCTACCCATTGCTGCACCTGATAATGCTTTTCAATCATCCGGATGGCTTCTTGCTGTGTCAGCCGGTTCACATTGTAAGGATATTTGATTTTGTTCAGCAGGTCGATGATTTCCTTGGAAGCGAACGCCATGCCCAGACGGATGGCCGCACAGCCCCACGCCTTCGAGAAGGTCTGCAGGATAATCAGGTTCGGGAACTCGTCGAGCTGTTGCAGGAACGACGGCTGGTCGGAGAAATCCGCATACGCCTCGTCCACGATGACCAGTCCTTCGAACTGCCGGAGAAGGGTCAGAATCTCTTCCCGGCACAGGTTGTTGCCCGTCGGGTTGTTGGGAGAGCAGAGGAAAATCAGTTTGGTGTGCTCGTCGGCAGCCGCCAGCAGGTCGGCAGCCTTGAACTGGAAATTCGCGTCGAGCTGCACCTTGCGGTACTCCACGTCGTTGACATCGGCACAGACCTGATACATGCCGTAGGTCGGCTCGATGGCCACCACGTTGTCGATGCCCGGACGGCAGAACGCCCGGAAAGGAAGGTCGATGGCCTCGTCGCTGCCGTTGCCCAGGAAGATATGCTCGGGCGATACCTTCTTGATACGCCCGATCAGCCCCTTCAGTTCCCGTTGCAGCGGGTCCGGGTACCGGTTGTTGGGCGTGTTATAAGGATTTTCGTTGGCATCCAGAAATACCGATGCCTCTTTCCCGCTATATTCGTCGCGTGCCGAAGAATAAGGCTTCAAGGCCCAGATGTTCGGCCGCGTAAGTTCTTTCAATGGTTTCATGATTCTTTCTTTAAACGTACGGAGATTGCATTTTTGTGGCCGTCCAGCTGCTCGTTGGCCGCCATCACCTCAATGGCCGGGCCAATCATGGCGATGCCTTCGGGCGTGATTTCCTGGAACGTGATTTTGCGGATGAAGCTGTCCAGACTCACCCCGCTGTACGCCTTTGCATAGCCGTTGGTCGGCAGCGTGTGGTTGGTGCCCGAAGCATAGTCGCCCGCACTTTCCGGCGAATAATATCCCAGGAATACCGAGCCCGCATTGACAATCCGTTCGCTGACTTTCAGGTAGTCTTTGGTTTCGATAATCAGGTGTTCCGGCGCATACTCGTTGACCATGGCCACTGCCTCGTCCATGTCCTTCACCAGAATCAGTTTGCTGGCCGCCAGTGAGCGGCTGGCGATTTCCTTGCGTGGCAGTTGTGCCAGCTGGCGCTCCACTTCCTTCATGGTAGCTATCAGCAGCGGCTCGCTGGTCGTAATCAGGAGGGCCTGACTGTCTGTGCCGTGTTCCGCCTGTGAAAGTAAGTCGGCCGCCACGAAGACCGGATTAGCGGTCTCGTCGGCCAGTACCGCCACTTCCGATGGACCAGCCGGCATGTCGATGGCCACGTCGCGCAGGGAAACCTGCTGTTTGGCCGCCGTGACATACTGGTTGCCCGGACCGAATATCTTATATACTTTCGGGATGCTTTCCGTGCCGTAAGCCATGGCCCCGATAGCCTGTACGCCCCCCGCCTTGAAGATACGGCTGATGCCCGCCAGTTTGGCCGCATACAGGATGGCCGGATGAATCTTTCCTTCCTTGTCGGGCGGGGTACAGAGAATGATTTCCTTGCAGCCCGCAATCTGTGCCGGAGTGGCCAGCATCAGCACGGTCGAGAAGAGAGGAGCCGTTCCGCCGGGAATGTACAGTCCCACCTTCTCAATGGGCACCGCCTTCTGCCAGCAAGTGACGCCCGGCAGGGTGGTAATCTTTTTCCCTTGGAACACCTGTGCCGCGTGGAACGTGTGGATGTTCTTGTAGGCCAGCGTGATGGCCGCCTTCAGTTCGATGCTGACCTTCTTTTCCGCTTCGGCGATTTCCGCTTCGCTCACCTGCAGGGAGTCCAGCCGTACCTTGTCGAATTTTTCTTCATACTCCCGCACGGCCTTGTCGCCTTCAAACTTGATGCGGTTCAATATTTCGAGTACCGTCTCCCGCAGCGATTCCGTCTGGAGAGTAGGCCGTTTCAGCAAGTCGGCCCATGTACTTTTCTCAGGATAAGTAATGATGTTCATAGTAGCATTTGGTGTGAAATGATTCAACGGTTAAAGTATCATTTTCTCGATGGGGAGTACCAGGATACCCTGTGCCCCGATGGCCTTCAGCTTGCCGATGATTTCCCAGAAACGTTTCTGGTCGATGACGGTGTGGATGCTGCTCCATCCCTCCGTGGCCAGCGGCATGATGGTGGGACTCTTGATACCCGGCAGTACCTCTACGATGTCATTCACCTTGTCGGTAGGCACGTTCATCAGCACATACTTCTTGTCTTCGGCTGTCTTCACGGCATCGATGCGGAACAACAGCTCCTGAAGGATTTCCTTTTTTTCTGCCGACAGGTTCTTGTTGCCGATAAGCAAAGCCTCGCTCTTCATCACCACTTCCACCTCTTTCAGGTTGTTGCTGATGAGGGTAGAGCCCGAGCTGACAATATCGAAGATGGCATCCGCCAGTCCGATGGCCGGAGATATTTCCACCGAGCCCGTGATGACATGGATGTCCGCCTCAATCTGCTGCTCGTTCAGGAAGTTCTTCAGGATGTGCGGGTAGGAAGTAGCAATCTTCTTGTGGTTGAACCACTGCAGCCCGTCGTATTCGGCTTCCTTATGGATGGCCAGCGAGAGACGGCATTTGCTGAATCCCAGCCGGTGCACGATTTCAGCTTCTTCGGCACGTTCCACGAACTCGTTTTCCCCCACGATACCCAGGTCGGCCACGCCGTTGGCCACACACTGCGGAATATCGTCGTCGCGCAGGAAGAGCACCTCCACGGGGAAGTTGGTAGATTGTGTCAGCAAGGTACGTTTGGAAGTAGACAGCTTGATGTCGGCTTCTGTGAACAGGGCCATTGTGTCTTCAAACAAACGCCCTTTGGATTGTACGGCAATTCTTAACATGTTGTTTTTCGGTTAAAGTGTCCAAATAAAAAAAGGCTTACCGGGATGATTCCTAACGGCAAGCCTTCTTTGTTATCTTATCTCTTTTCTGTAACTACACGCCTTCTCAGCCTACCGTGTGAACCGTTAGGAAATGATGATGGCGATGATGTACAGTGTTTAAAATCATATTTTCTTTCTTTTGTTGCGACAAAATTATAAGATAAGATTTGAAAAAGCAAATATTTATCAGGAAAAAGTCGGTTTTGCTGTCAGTTTTATAAATTCTCCACCTCTTTTTCCGTATAGCAGCCCTTGAAGCACATTTCCTTTTCCGCTTTTTCTTTCGAGAAGAGGTAATAGGTGCATACGGCCTTGGTGCAAAGCTGGTCGTGCTCGTCGAAGATACCCGCTTCGATGAACGCGAAGTGCCGTTTCACTTCTTTCAGCCGCGCCCTGAGCGTGAGATGCGAGTCGGTGGTATGCACCGGCTTCAGGTAGTGCGTTTCCATGCGGGAAGTCACTCCCGAAGTCTGCATCTTGCGGGCGATGACCCAGGCACAGATTTCATCAAGCATCGTGGCCTGTATGCCCCCGTGCAGGGTGTTCACCCAGCCCTGGAAGCGGGCCTCCGGTTTCCACAGGCACACAATCTCTTCTCCGTCCTCGTAGAACTCCATCTTCAGTCCGTCCTCGTTGTGGGGAGCACATCCGAAACAGAAGTATCCTTCTATTCCTTTCCAGGGATTGATAATCTTTTCCATGTGCGTCGAGGTTGGAAGGTTAGAGCGTATAGTCCACGCAGGCCCGGTTTTCCTTGGCCTCTTTCAGGATACCCGCCGCAGCCACGTGGGCCGGATGGATGGAATAGGCTTTTACGTCGTCGAGGGTGTCGAAACTGCTGTCCAGGCAGATGTCCCATGTCTCTGCCGCGTTCTCGTTCAGTCCCACATGGATGTCGCGGATAAAAGGAATGGTAGCCGGAAGGGCCTCGATAGCCGTTTTGAAACGGTGCATGATGTCAGCTTTTTCAGCCGCAGAAAGATTTTCTTTCAGTTTGAATAGAACAATGTGTTTGACCATGTTTGTTTGTTTTTATGATTTTCGTATTTTTGTGTATTGCAAATATAGAAATTAATTATTGAAACAAGTTATGATTATCATTGGAATTGCAGGAGGAACAGGCTCCGGGAAAACAACTGTGGTGCGACGGATTGTAGAAAGTCTGTCGGAAAATGAAGTGGCAGTGCTTCCGCTCGACTCATATTACAAGGACAGCAGCCATGTGCCCGTGGAAGAGCGGCAGAACATCAACTTCGACCATCCTTCTGCCTTCGACTGGGATTTGCTTTCGAAGCACGTGGATATGCTGCGCCGGGGCGAGGCCATCGAACAGCCCGTGTATTCCTACCTGACCTGTACCCGCCAGAAGGAGACCATTCATGTGGAGCCGCGCAAGGTGGTCATCATCGAAGGGATTCTGGCCCTGAGCGACCGTCGTCTCTGCAAGCAGATGGACCTGCGCATCTTTGTGGATGCCGACCCCGACGAACGTCTGATACGTGTTATCCAGCGGGATGTGATTGAACGCGGACGTACGGCGGAGGCCGTGATGGACCGTTACGTGCGGGTGCTGAAACCCATGCACCTGGAGTTCATCGAGCCGGCCAAGCGGATTGCCGACCTGATTGTCCCGCAGGGAGGACACAACGAAAAAGCCATTGAGATTCTGAAAATGTACATCGAAAAAATCGTCGACCGATGAAAACCTGGATCGGATGTCTGGTAGGGGTGATGGTGCTGCTGCTCTTTTCCTGTCAGCCGGAAAAGAAGACGGAGGAGGTGGCGGTCGACTTGCCGCAGATACTGGAGAAGAAAGAGCTGGTGGTGCTCACGGTCAACAGTTCCGTGTCGTACTTCAACTATCGCGGCGAACCCATGGGATTCCAGTACGAACTGGCCCAGCAGTTTGCCAAGTCGCTCGGCGTGTCCCTGAAGGTAAAGGTGGTGAAAGACGAAGAAGGGCTGGTGGACAGTCTGCTCAGTGGGGCAGGCGACCTGGTGGCCTATAACCTCATCATGACCAACGCCCTGAAAGACAGTCTGATTTATTGCGGGGAGGAAGACATCACCCGTCAGGTCATCGTGCAGCGGCGCGGAAAGGAAGCCCTGAAAGACGTGACGGAGCTGGTGGGGAAGAAGGTCTATGTCAATTCCGGAAAATACCGTACCCGGCTGGAGAACCTGAACCGGGAGCTGGGAGGCGGCATCGACATCTGTGAGGTCTCCTCCGACAGTGTCTCGTCGGAAGACCTGATTACGTGGGTGGCGGAGGGCCGTATCGACTATACGGTGGCCACCGACGAAATCGCCAAAATCAACCGAACCTATTATCCGGTGCTGGACATCAAGCTGGCTATCAGCTTCGACCAGCGTTCATCGTGGGCCGTGCGCAAGACTTCGCCCCAGCTGGCCGCCGCAGCCGACAAGTGGCACCGTGAGAACATCAACTCACCGGAGTTCCGGGCCAGTGCCCGCCGTTATTTCGAACTGGCCAAGCGTCCGTCGCACGGGTCCATCCTTTCCGTGAAAGACGGTAAGATTTCCCACTACGACGACCTGTTCCGTCGTTATGCCAAGGAAATCGGGTGGGACTGGCGCCTGCTGGCCTCGCTGGCCTATACGGAATCGAACTTCAATCCGAATGTGGTGTCGTGGGCCGGAGCCAAGGGACTGATGCAGCTCATGCCTGCCACCTCCCGTGTGATGGGGGTACCGCCCGGCAAGGAACAGGACCCGGAAGAGAGCATCAAGGCCGCCGTGAAATACATCGCCAACATGCAGCGCACGTTCAGTAAGGTAACCGACAAGGAAGAGCAGGCGAAGTTCATCCTGGCCGCCTACAACTGCGGGATAGGCCATGTGACCGATGCCATGGCCCTGGCCGAGAAGTATGGCCGCAACCGTTACCTGTGGGAGCACCACGTGGCCCATTACATGCTGCTCAAGAGCAACAAGGAATATTATCAGGACCCCGTCTGCAAGAACGGTTATCTCCGCGGCAGCGATACGTATGAGTTTGTGCGGGAGATTCTGGCGCGGACGGAGCTTTACAAACGGAAAATCAAGAAATAGGAGACGAGTTTAGGAACTTGTTCGGAAAGTGCCTGGAGGTTTTTGTGGAAACTTCAGGCACTTTTTTATGTTTCCCTGCCCGGAACCGTACGTTTCCCGTGGCGGAGCCGTATGTTTTTCGCGTGAAAACCGTACGTTTCTCTGCCGGAAAACGTAGAAAATTCTTTGAGGATGGGGTATCTTCGGCGGGAGGGCTGGGGAAAGATAAAAGTATCTCTATGATTTTTGCACGAAAGAAGCTCTTCTGTCGTTTTTCCGCCGATTTCTTTTATATAACTTTTTTTTCTTATAAATTTGCAGCCTAAATTTGGGAGGGTTCTTCCTGATAAACTAGATAATAGATAAAAAATCACATAACAATTATGAGTAAGAAGTTTACTGAATATTCGCAGCTCAACTTGTCGGAAATCAACAAGGAGGTGCTGAAAACATGGGATGAGAACGATGTGTTTTCCAAAAGTATGACGGAACGTGAGGGATGTCCTTCTTTCGTGTTTTACGAAGGTCCCCCTTCAGCCAACGGTATGCCGGGCATTCACCACGTGATGGCGCGTACGATTAAGGATACATTCTGCCGTTTCAAGACCATGAAGGGCTTCCAGGTAAAGCGTAAAGCCGGATGGGACACACACGGACTGCCGGTGGAACTGGGAGTCGAAAAGGCACTGGGCATCACCAAGGAGGATATCGGTAAAACGATTTCGGTGGCAGACTACAACAAGCACTGCCGCACGGATGTCATGAAGTTCACGAAAGAATGGACCGACCTTACACATAAGATGGGTTACTGGGTAGACCTGGACAACCCGTACATCACTTACGACAACCGCTACATTGAAACCTTGTGGTGGCTGTTGCAGCAGCTTTACAAGAAAGGCCTGCTCTACAAGGGTTACACCATCCAGCCGTATTCTCCGGCTGCCGGTACGGGATTGAGCTCGCACGAGCTGAACCAGCCGGGATGCTACCGCGACGTGAAAGACCTGACCGTGGTGGCTCAGTTCAAGATGAAGAACCCGAAACCGGAAATGGCGGAGTGGGGTACACCGTACTTCATCGCATGGACGACTACTCCGTGGACTTTGCCTTCAAATACGGCTCTCTGCGTGGGCCCGAAGATTGACTACGTGGCCGTACAGACATACAATTCATACAATGGCGAGAAGATGACGGTGGTACTGGCCAAACCGTTGCTGTATGCGCACTTCAACAAGAAGGCGGAAGGCTTGGCACTGGAAGACTACAAGCCGGGCGACAAGCTGGTTCCGTTCAAGGTGGTTGGTGAGTACAAGGGTACCGACCTCGTGGGTATGGAATACGAACAGCTCATTCCGTGGGTGAAACCGGTGGAAGTTGCCGAAGACGGCACATGGAAAGAGGCTGCCGACAAAGCGTTCCGCGTGATTCCGGGTGACTATGTGACCACGGAAGACGGTACGGGTATCGTACACATCGCGCCGACATTCGGTGCCGACGATGCCAACGTGGCACGTGCGGCGGGCATTCCTTCTTTGTTCATGATCAACAAAAAGGGTGAGACTCGTCCGATGGTCGACCTGACCGGTAAGTTCTATCTGATGGAGGAACTGGATGAGGCGTTCGTGAAGGAATGTGTGGATGTAGAGAAATATAAGGAATACGAAGGCCGCTGGGTGAAGAATGCTTACGACCCGCAGTTTACCGTCGACGGCAAATACGATGAGAAAGCTGCTCAGGCAGCCGAATCACTCGACGTGTATATCTGCATGATGCTGAAACAGCAGGGACTGGCGTTCAAGACCGAAAAGCATGTGCACAACTATCCGCACTGCTGGCGTACCGACAAACCGGTGTTGTATTATCCTCTGGACAGCTGGTTCATCCGTTCTACGGCTTGCAAGGAACGTATGATGGAGCTGAACAAGACCATCAACTGGAAACCGGAATCTACGGGTTCGGGCCGTTTCGGAAAATGGTTGGAAAACCTGAACGACTGGAACCTGAGCCGTTCGCGCTACTGGGGTACACCGCTGCCTATCTGGAGAAGCGAGGAAGGCGAGGAAATCTGCATCGGTTCAGTGAAAGAACTGTATAACGAAATTGAAAGATCGGTGGCTGCCGGTTTCATGACGGAAAATCCGTACAAGAAACTGGGATTCCAGCCGGGCGTATATAATAAGGAGAACTACGACAAGATTGACTTGCACCGTCCGTATGTAGACGATATCATCCTGGTATCTGCTTCGGGCAAGCCGATGAAGCGTGAGTCGGATTTGATTGACGTATGGTTCGATTCAGGTTCCATGCCGTATGCACAGCTGCACTATCCGTTTGAAAACAAGGAACTGATAGACTCTCGCAGCTACTATCCGGCTGACTTCATTGCGGAAGGGGTGGACCAGACACGTGGATGGTTCTTTACGCTGCATGCCATCGCTACGATGGTGTTCGACAGTGTGGCTTACAAGAACGTCATCTCCAATGGTCTGGTGCTCGACAAGAACGGCAACAAGATGTCGAAGCGTCTGGGCAATGCCGTCGACCCGTTCGGTGCCATCGAGAAATTCGGTTCCGACCCGTTGCGCTGGTACATGATTACCAACTCTTCTCCGTGGGACAACCTGAAGTTTGATACGGAAGGAGTGGATGAAGTACGCCGCAAGTTCTTCGGTACTTTGTACAATACGTATTCATTCTTCGCCTTGTATGCCAACGTGGATGGCTTTACCTACGCTGAAAAGGACGTGCCGATGAACGAACGTCCGGAAATCGACCGCTGGATTCTGTCGTTGCTGAACACGTTGATTAAGAACGTGGATGCTTGCTTCACGGATTACGAACCGACCAAGGCCGGACGTCTGATTACCGACTTTGTAAACGATAACTTGAGTAACTGGTACGTGCGTCTGAACCGTAAACGTTTCTGGGGCAGTGCCATGTCGACCGATAAGCTGTCTGCTTACCAGACACTTTACACTTGCTTGGAGACCGTGGCCAAACTGATGGCGCCGATTGCTCCGTTCTATGCCGACCGTCTGTATATGGACTTGATTGGCGTGACCGGACGCGACCAGGTGGTTTCCGTACACCTTGCCAAGTTCCCGGTAGCCGACGAAAGCCTGATCAATGCGGAACTGGAGGCTCGCATGCAGATGGCACAGGATGTCACTTCCATGGTGCTGGCTTTGCGCCGTAAGGTGAACATCAAGGTGCGTCAGCCGCTGCAGTGCATCATGATTCCGGTGGTAGATGAGGCACAGAAACAGCATATCGAGGCAGTGAAAGACCTGATTATGAACGAGGTGAACGTGAAGGAAATCAAGTTCGTGGACGGTGCGGCAGGAGTGCTGGTGAAGAAAGTGAAATGCGACTTCAAGAAGCTGGGCCCGAAATTCGGAAAACAGATGAAGGCCGTGGCTGCTGCCGTGGCAGGCATGTCGCAGGAAGCCATCGCCGAACTGGAGAAGAACGGAAGCTACACCTTCCAGCTGGAAGGCGGAGAGGCTGTAGTGGAAGCATCGGATGTGGAAATCTTCAGCGAGGACATCCCGGGCTGGCTGGTAGCCAATGAGGGCAAGCTGACCGTGGCACTGGAAGTGACTGTGACCGATGAACTGAAGCGCGAAGGTATCGCCCGCGAACTGGTGAACCGTATCCAGAACATCCGAAAGAACAGCGGGTTCGAGATTACCGACAAGATTGCGATTGTGTTGTCAAAAAATCCGAATACCGATGACGCGATAAATGAATATAATACTTATATTTGCAACCAAGTGCTGGCTAACTCATTGGTTCTGGCCGATGAAGTGGAAAACGGCACGGAAATTAGTTTTGATGACTTTTCGTTGTATGTCAATGTAACGAAATTGTAATATGAACTCATCCACCCGGTTCTGCCGGGTGGATACTATTATTAACTTAAAACTTTAAGCACTATGGCTGAAAAAACGAGGTATTCTGACGCTGAACTTGAAGAATTCCGCGCCATTATCATGGAAAAACTTCAGCTCGCGGAACGCGACTATGAGAAACTGAAAAGTAGTATAATGAACACGGATGGGAACGATACGGACGATACATCTCCTACATACAAGGTATTGGAAGAAGGAGCCAACACATTGTCGAAGGAAGAAACTACCCGTCTGGCTGCCCGTCAGCTGAAGTTCATTCAAAACCTGCGCGCGGCACTGGTACGTATCGAGAACAAAACCTACGGAATCTGTCGTGAAACAGGAAAGTTGATTCCCGCTGAGCGTCTTCGTGCGGTGCCTCATGCCACATTGAGCATTGAAGCCAAGCAGCATGGAAAGAAGTAACGAACATTAGTTTTTAACTCGAAGTTGGGAATTGAAGGTTGAAAAAACGCTGCTTTTTCAGAGTGGGCCATTTTCAATTTTCAGTTCTCAATTTTTTTGAATCGATTTGTAATTTGAAGAAGATGAAGAAATTTCTCACTCAGGGTCGTCTGGCTGCTCTTGTAGTGGCAGGGGTGCTGATTATTGACCAGCTTATCAAAATCTCGGTAAAGACAAACATGTTTTTGCATGAGAACATTCACGTGACTGACTGGTTTTATATTTATTTCACCGAAAACAACGGTATGGCTTTCGGGCTTGAGATTTTCGCCAAACTGTTTCTGACGCTGTTCCGCATCGTGGCGGCCGTGTTGATTACGGTATACATTACCAAGCTGGTGAAACGGACCACGGACAAGGTGAAGAACGGTTACCTGGTGTGCCTTTCCCTGATTCTGGCCGGTGCGGTGGGCAACATCATCGACTGTGTGTTCTATGGCGAGATTTTCAGTGAGAGCACACATTCGCAGATTGCTTCGTGGGTGCCGCTGGGCGAAGGTTATTCCAGCTGGCTGCACGGCAAGGTGGTGGACATGTTCTATTTCCCGATTATCGATACCTACTGGCCCGACTGGATGCCTTTTGTGGGGGGTGACCATTTTATTTTCTTCAGTCCGATATTCAACTTTGCCGATGCGGCTATCAGCTGCGGTATCATTGCATTGCTCATTTTTTATTCGCGCTACCTGAATATGGGTGCCCGTGCGGAGTCCACTACTTCCAAAGAAGCCAAGAAATGAAACGGATTGCTGTTATAGGAGTCTCGGCCTTGATGCTGTGCGGCCTGTTCGGGTGCGGCAAGAAGGTGCCCAAGGATGTCATCCAGCCTCAGGCCATGGAGGATTTGCTTTATGATTATCACTTGGCTACGACGTTGAGTGCTGATTTGCCATACAATGAGAATTACAAGAAGGAGGCATATCTGGCCTATGTGTTCAAGAAGCACCATGTCACGGAAGCGGAGTTTGATTCTTCCATGGTGTGGTATTCCCGTCACAGCGACGAGATGACGACCATCTACCAGAACTTGCAGAAGCGGATGGAGACCACGGCGGAGCAGTTGAAGAAGCAGACCATCCGTCACAGCGGGGAGGTGTCTGTCTCCTTGTCGGGCGATACGGTGGATTTGTGGCAGGACCGCACACTGTACTGGCTCACGGCTTACGGCCTGACCAACAAGCTGACTTTTGATTTGAGGGCGGATACCTCTTTCCACGAGAAGGACCGACTGGTATGGGAAGCTGATTTCTCTTTCCTGCCGAAAGGGAAAACATCGGGTCGTGTGGTGATGGGAGTGAACTTGACTTTCAGCAACGACAGTACGCAAGGCATGACGCGCGTGGTGAGCATGTCGGGGATGCAACGCTTGGTCATCACGCCCGATTCTGCTTTCAAATATAAGAATGTGACCGGTTTCATGTACTACACCGGAGAGGAAGAAACCTTGGTGCTGGTCAGCCGCATTCAGCTGATGCGTTACCGTACGCCGGAACATCTTCTGCCGGTAGTGTCCGATTCACTGGCTGCAGAGCCTGCCGACACGCTTTTGAAGGATTCCCTTCGCAAAAACAGAATCAAACGACCGGAACTCATGAAGCGTTGAAGTCCATGATTTATTATGCATCTCATTATCTCTGGCATGCGGGGCAGAACCGACTGTTCCGCATGCAGCGTATAGGGCTGGAGGCTTCCAGTCATCACTTTGTTTCCATGGAACCGTTGGAAGAAGAGGTCCGTCAGACCCAGTGGCTGGGAGGACTGGTGGTGCTGGCTCCCTGTCAGCCGGAGGTGAGAGAGGGAGAGTCATTCCCGCATTTCTGCCTGCGGGTGTCCCAGTCGGTGACGGGTGGAGAGCCCTTGTATGCGTTTCACGTGATGGGGTTCGACTTGCAGGCCATGGATTTTACATCGAGGAGCCGGCTGGTGCGCTTATGACATGCGGCGTCGGAACTCGGCGCACACAATGGCAGTGGCCACCGCCACATTCAGTGATTCGCTGGTTTCCTGTCCCTGCGGGTAGTTGGGTATCAGCAGTTTCTGTGACACCATCGCTTCAATTTCCTTGCACACCCCGTTCCCTTCGTTTCCCATCACGATGACACCGTGTGCCGACAGTTCCTGCGAATAGAGGCTGTCACCGTCCAGGAAGGTACCGAACACCGGAATCTTCCTTTCAATCTGCAGGCGGATGAAGGCTTTCAGGTCACAATAATGCAGTTTGACGCGGGCCAAGGCACCCATGGTGGCCTGTACCGTTTTGGGATTGAAGGCATCGGCCGTGCCGGGGGAACAGAAGATATCCTCTATGCCGAACCAGTCGGCAATGCGGATGATGGTGCCCAGGTTGCCGGGGTCCTGCACGTCATCGAGTGCCAGACAGAGCGAGTGGGCGGGCAGGGTGTCGTCGTAAGGGTACGACGGTAGCTCGAATATGGCCAGCACTTCCTGCGGATTTTTCAGCAAGCTGGCGCGGGCCAGCTCCTCCGGAGTCACTTCAATGGTTTCCTGAGCCAGCAGAAGAGGGTGTTTTTCCAGCCATGAAGTGGTGGCTATCAGGAGGCGGCAGGAGAAATGTCCCAGCAGGTCGCCTACCAGTTTGTTGCCTTCGGCCAGAAATGCATTTTCGGCTTTCCGGTACTTTTTCATTTCCAGTGACCGGATGTATTTGATTCTGTTTTTGCTCAGCATAATTGTGACGGGGATTTTTAATTATATTTTAAGAACAAAGCTAAGAAGATATTTTTAATTAATGCCTATCTTTGCATGTAATTTTGCATATATCCGCTTGTTTGTATGAAGATATCCCCCCGTTTCTATATAGGTCTGTGTGCGATGCTGCTTTTTCTGAGCGGATGTTCGGTCAGTAAATTCATCCCGGAGGGGCATTATCTGCTGGACAATGTGAAGGTGGAATCGGATAACAAGGAAATCAAGTCTTCCCAGATGACGGCCTATCTCCGTCAGACACCGAATGCCAAGTGGTTCAGTCTGGTGAAACTTCCCATGTACATTTACGGGGCTGCCGGAAAAGATTCGACCAAGTGGATGAACCGTTTCCTGTATCGCATAGGAGATGCTCCCCGAATTTATAATCCGGAGTTGGCGGAAGAGACACGTCTGCAGATTGAGCAGGCTGTACGCAACATGGGCTATATGAGCGGGCAGGTGAGCATGCACACTCAGACAAAGGGAAAGAAAATCAAGGTTTATTATCAGATTCATTCCGGCGACCCCTACCTGATTTCACGGGTGGCCTACGATATTTCCGATTATCGGATTCACGATTACCTGATGGCTGATTCGGCTCGTTCTTACCTCAAGGAGGGAGACCGTCTGGATATCAACCAGCTGGATCAGGAGCGTGAACGCATCACGCAATTCCTGCAGAACCGCGGATATTATCGTTTCAACAAGGATTTCATCACATATCAGGTGGACACCATGCGCAATTCGCGTAATGTGGACCTGATTATGCAGCTGCATCCTTACCGCCGGAAAAAAGAGGATCCGCCTTCACCACATCGCCAGTATTATCTCCGGAATGTGGGATTTGTGTTCGATGTGGATTTTGCCGATCTTGCTTCCGAAAGTCTGGAAGGCATTGATTCCATCCGTTCGGGAGGGGTGGATTTCTATTTTAAGGACAAGATGTTTCTGCGCCCTCAGGTGATTGGAGATAACAATCACTTGAGAACGGGGCAGCTGTATCGGGTGCGCGACGTGCAGAACACGTATTCGGCACTCGGGCGGCTGAATATCCTGAAATATTCCAATATCCGTTTCCGGGAGGACTTGCGGGCTGATTCGGCTTACCTGGATGCGTATGTCATGCTGACCCGCAACAAGAACAAGTCGCTTTCGTTCGAGATTGAAGGTACCAATTCCGCAGGCGATTTGGGAGCGGCGGCTTCGGTCGCATACACCCACCGCAACCTGTTCAAGGGGTCTGAAACTTTCACCATCAAGGTGCGTGGGGCCTACGAGGCCGTGACGGGACTGGAGGGCTATGCCAACAGCAATTACATGGAGTATGGAGTGGAGACCAGCCTGAATTTCCCGGAATTCATGTTCCCCTTCCTTTCGGCCGATTTCCGCCGCCGGAGCCGCGCCACGTCGGAGGTGACGGTGAAGTACAACTGGCAGATTCGTCCGGAGTTTGAACGTACGGTGGCTTCTGCCGGGTGGAGTTATCACTGGAGCAAGCGGCGGGCTACCCATCGTTTTGATGTGCTCGACCTGAACTACATCTACATGCCCTATCGTTCGGAGACTTTCCGGGAATACCTGAATTTGATGGACGAAAGGAATCCCCTGTTGCGTTACAGCTACGAAGACTTGTTTATCGTGCGCATGGGATATACCTATACGTACAACAGTTCCGGGGCCACTTCCTTGAAGACTTCTCGCCGGAATTCCTATTCCATCCGCTTCAACATCGAAGAGTCGGGCAACTTGCTGTATCTCTTTTCGAAGGCAATTAACGGGAAGCCGAAGAATGGGGAGAATTATCAGATGGCCAATATCGGCTTTGCCCAGTATGTGAAAACCGACTTCGACTATGCCAAGAACTTCATGATTGACGACCGCAACGCGCTGGTGTTCCACATCGGGGTGGGAGTGGCCGTGCCTTACGGAAATTCCAAGAGTCTTCCGTTTGAAAAACTGTATTTCTCCGGAGGAGCCAACAGCGTGCGCGGTTGGAGTGTCCGCTCGCTGGGACCGGGAGGCTACCGTGGCGACAGCAACAGTCTGGATTATGTGAACCATACGGGCGACATCAAGCTCGACCTGAACCTGGAGTACCGCACCCATCTGTTCTGGAAACTGAACGGAGCCGCGTTCATCGATGCCGGAAATGTGTGGACCATCCGCAATCGGGAATTGCAGCCCGAAGGCTTGTTCAAGTTCAACCGCTTCTACAAGCAGCTGGCCGTGGCCTACGGACTGGGTATCCGTTTCGACTTGGATTTCTTGATTATCCGTTTCGACGGCGGTATGAAGGCCGTCAATCCGATGTACACTGGGCGCGACCGTTACCCGATTGTCTCTCCCGACTTCAAGCGCGACTTCGCCTTTCATTTTGCAGTAGGTTATCCGTTTTAATTCTTTATATATGAGTACGAACAAGAATGTATATACCCATGAAGAAGTGGACCAGCTGAAGGCCTGGTTCGACCAGGCTGAGCTTCCGGCTGAAATGCAGTTGGACAAGGCTGTCTATATCCCCGATGTGAAAGAAACCGTGCGCCGCCTGTTCCTGCAGGCCTATGTGTGCTGTGAAAATCCCCGTCTGCAGGGCTGTCTGCGTTTGCTGGAACGTATCAAGGCCCATCTGGAAGAGGAGAAAAAGAACTAGATGGGGCTAAAATTGCCGGCTTTCTTTCATATTTGCGAAAAAAATACGAAATTTGCACAGCAACGAAAAAAGATTTTTTCAATACACCTTTATAAATATAACAATTATGACAAAAAGTGCATTACAAATTGCAAGAGCTGCTTACCAGCCGAAATTGCCGAAAGCATTGAAGGGTGCGGTAGTAGCCAAGGAAGGCGAACCGACTCAGTCTGTAGCCGATCAGGAAGAAATCAAGAAATTGTTCCCGAACACTTACGGCATGCCGTTGATTCAGTTCGTGGAAGGTGAAGCCAAGGAATTTGCTCCGATGAACGTCGGCGTAATCTTGTCTGGTGGACAGGCTCCTGGTGGCCACAACGTCATCTCTGGTTTGTTCGACGGTATCAAGAAACTGAACCCGGCCAACAAACTCTACGGTTTCATCCTGGGTCCTGGCGGTTTGGTAGACCACAAATATATGGAACTGACAGCTGATATCATCGACGAATACCGTAACACAGGTGGTTTCGATATCATCGGTTCAGGACGTACTAAACTGGAAAAAGAAGACCAGTTTGAAAAAGGATACGAAATTCTGAAAGAACTGGGCATCAAGGCACTGGTAATCATCGGTGGTGACGACTCAAATACAAACGCTTGCGTATTGGCTGAATACTATGCTGCCAAGAATTATGGCATTCAGGTAATCGGTTGCCCGAAGACTATCGACGGTGACTTGAAGAACGAAATGATTGAAACTTCATTCGGTTTCGATACTGCCTGCAAGACTTACTCTGAAGTAATCGGTAACATCGAACGTGACTGTAACTCAGCCCGCAAGTACTGGCACTTCATCAAACTGATGGGACGTTCTGCTTCTCACATCGCACTGGAATGTGCTTTGCAGACTCAGCCGAACATCTGTATCATCTCTGAAGAGGTAGAAGCCAAGAACATGTCTTTGGATGATATCGTGACTCACATCGCTCAGGTAGTAGCCGACCGTGCCGCTGCCGGCAACAACTTCGGTACCGTATTGATTCCGGAAGGTCTGATTGAATTCATTCCGGCCATGAAGCGTCTGATTGCTGAATTGAACGACTTCCTGGCTGCCAATGGCGAAGAATTCAACAGCATCAAGCGTTCTAAACAGCGCGAATACATCATCAGCAAGCTGTCTCCTGAAAACGCAGCTATCTATGCTTCTCTGCCGGAAGGCGTAGCCCGTCAGTTGTCACTCGACCGTGACCCGCACGGAAACGTACAGGTTTCTTTGATTGAAACTGAAAAGCTGCTGTCTGAAATGGTGGGAACCAAGCTGGCTCAGTGGAAAGAAGAAGGCAAGTATGTAGGCAAGTTTGCTGCTCAGCACCACTTCTTCGGTTACGAAGGACGTTGCGCTGCTCCGTCTAACTTCGACGCCGACTACTGCTACTCTTTGGGTTACACTGCTTCTATGTTGATTGCCAACGGAAAGACAGGTTACATGTCTTCTGTACGCAACACAACCGCTCCTGCTGCTGAATGGATTGCAGGTGGTGTGCCTATCACCATGATGATGAACATGGAACGCCGTCACGGTGAAATGAAGCCGGTTATCCAGAAAGCATTGGTGAAACTGGATGGTGCTCCGTTCAAGGCTTTCGCTGCTATGCGTGATACTTGGGCTAAGGAAACAGCTTACGTATATCCGGGTCCGATTCAGTACTTCGGTCCGACAGAAGTTTGCGACCAGCCGACGAAGACTCTGCAGTACGAACAGGCAAAATAAATTGAAGGTTGAACTCCCGCAAGGGATTTTCAGCTGATATCTATCTTTTAGCGAAGAATCGGGCCGACCATCCGAGCGCCGGATTCTTCGCTATTTGTTGAAATACAATCTCTACCGCATGGGCGGTACATCTTTAGACATTCTTCATAAACACATTGACGATGACCAAAAAATCACCCATTCTCGCGGTGAACGAAGCCGAGAAAAAAACTTCCCGCAAGCGTCCTGCGGCCAGGAAAAACACGGGCAGACGAAAGACCGCTTCCGGCAAGCCGTCGGGAAGAACCCCGCGGGGAAAAAAGAAAATCCGCCACTGGCAGATGCCTTCCTGGTGTTATTATCTGTTGCTGGGGGGGATAGGTGCCTGTTTTGTCGTCGCATTCTATTATTTCTTTATCCGTCCCTACGCCTACCGCTGGAAACCTTGTTACGGGCTGAAAGCCTATGGGGTATGCCTGCCATACGGGTTTGAGGTGCATGGTTTCGACGTGTCGCACCATCAGGGGCAGATTGACTGGGCAGAACTGCAGAAAACGCAGAATTCGCCGTTTCCCGTACGGTTCGTGTTCATGAAAGCCTCCGAGGGAGGGGACTTCAGTGATACGGCATTCATTCATAACTTTGACGAGGCCCGCAAGCATGGGTTCATCCGCGGCGCCTATCATTTCTACAATCCCAAGACAGATGCTTCCCGCCAGGCCGATTTCTTTATCCGTTCCGTGAAACTGGAATCGGGCGACCTGCCTCCGGTGCTCGACATCGAGGTGAGGGGAGAAAGCGAGAAGAAGCTCCGCCACGACTTGAAAATCTGGCTGGATAAAATTGAACATTACTATCGGGTGAAACCGATTCTCTATACCTCGTATAAGTTCAAGACCCGTTATTTGAACGACTCCGTCTTCAATTCCTATCCCTACTGGATTGCCCACTACTACGCCGACTCGGTGGAATACAAAGGGCAGTGGCGCTTCTGGCAGCACACCGACGTAGGTCGTCTGCCGGGCATCCGCGAAGAAGTGGATTTGAACGTGTTCAACGGTACGCTTGACGAACTGAAACGCATGACGATTCCCTGATTGCCGGAACTCCTTCCGGGAATCATAAGAGAGATAAAAAACAAAACCCTCCGCAGGTATCCTTTTCAGGAATCCCTGTGGAGGGTTTGCTTTATATAATAGAAGATAAGGGAAAAATCCCGTAGACTTAGTTACGGAACTTCAATCCATCACCCTCGCGCTCTACGATGATCGGTTTCTCGCGGTTCACTTCCTGTGACAGAAGTTTCTTTGACAAATCGTTCAGCAAGTAGCGCTGGATGGCACGTTTAACCGGACGTGCACCGAATTCCGGATCGTAGCCGGCAGTAGCCAGGAAGTCGATGGCTTCGTCGCTCATCTGCAAGGTTACACCGTTGTCCTCCAGCATCTTCTGGATGCCTTTGATTTGCAAGCGGACAATCTGTTCGATTTGCGGCTTGTTCAGCGGCTGGAACATGATAATCTCATCGATACGGTTCAGGAACTCCGGACGGATGGTCTTCTTCAGCATGTTCATTACCTCTTTCTTGGTCTCGTCTACTACCTGGTCGTGGTTCTGGTCGTTAATCTTCTCGAACTGACTCTGGATGTACGAGCTGCCCAAGTTGGAAGTCATGATGATGATGGTGTTCTTGAAGTTCACCGTACGTCCCTTGTTGTCGGTCAGACGTCCGTCGTCCAGTACCTGCAACAAGATGTTGAACACATCCGGATGTGCCTTTTCGATTTCATCGAACAAGACTACTGAATACGGTTTCCGACGCACGGCTTCGGTCAACTGACCCCCTTCATCGTAACCTACGTATCCCGGAGGCGCACCGATCAAACGTGATACGGTATGCTTTTCCTGATACTCACTCATATCGATACGCGTCATCAGCGATTCATCGTTGAACAGGTATTCTGCCAAAGCCTTGGCCAGTTCGGTTTTACCGACACCGGTCGTACCCAGGAAGATGAACGAACCAATCGGACGTCTCGGGTCTTGCAGTCCGGCACGGCTACGACGTACGGCATCGGCCACAGCCTGGATGGCTTCATCCTGTCCGATGACCCGCTTGTGCAGTTCGTCTTCCAGATGGAGCAGCTTTTCACGTTCGCTCTGCAACATACGGCTTACCGGTATGCCCGTCCAGCGGGATACCACGTCGGCGATGTCTTCTGCCGTTACCTCTTCCTTGATCAAGGCGTTGTCGCCCTGTTTCTTCTTCAGGTCCTCTTGGATAGACTTGATTTCGTTCTCCAGTGCCTGCAGCTTTCCGTAACGGATTTCGGCCACCTTTCCGTAGTCGCCTTCACGTTCTGCCTTATCAGCTTCGAACTTGAGTTGTTCGATTTCCTTCTTGTTCTGCTGAATCTTGTTCACCAGTTCCTTCTCACTCTGCCATTTGGCCTTGTAAGAAGTCTCCTGTTCCTTCAGTTCCGCAATCTCCTTGTTCAACTGAGTCAGTTTTGCCTCGTCCTTTTCCCGCTTGATGGCCTCGCGTTCAATTTCGAGCTGTTTCAACCGGCGTTCAATCTCATCCAGTTCTTCCGGCAGAGAGTCACGTTCCATACGCAGCTTGGCAGCCGCCTCATCCATCAGGTCGATGGCCTTATCCGGCAAGAAACGGTCGGTGATGTACCGGCTGCTCAGTTCCACGGCTGCGATGATGGCCTCATCCTTGATACGCACCTGATGGTGGTTTTCGTAACGCTCCTTCAGTCCACGCAAGATGGAGATAGAGCTGGCCGTATCCGGTTCGTCTACCATGACGGTCTGGAAACGACGTTCCAACGCCTTATCCTTCTCGAAATACTTCTGGTATTCGTCGAGGGTAGTGGCACCGATGCTCCGCAGTTCCCCACGGGCCAAGGCCGGTTTCAGGATATTGGCCGCATCCATGGCACCTTCGCCTTTTCCGGCACCCACCAAGGTGTGGATTTCATCGATGAAGAGAATGATGTTTCCATCAGACTTCTTCACTTCGTTGATGACCGATTTCAGACGTTCCTCAAATTCACCTTTGTATTTGGCACCAGCTACCAGCGCACCCATATCCAGTGAGAACAGCTGTTTGTTCTTCAAGTTCTCCGGCACATCGCCCCGAAGGATTCGCTGTGCCAGTCCCTCTACGATGGCCGTCTTACCGGTACCCGGTTCACCAATCAGAATCGGGTTGTTCTTCGTACGCCGGCTCAGAATCTGCAATACCCGTCGGATTTCCTCGTCACGGCCGATGACCGGGTCGAGTTTTCCGCTTCGTGCAGCTTCTATCAGGTTGATGGCATATTTATTCAGTGATTGATACGTATCTTCACTCGATTGCGAGGTCACATTCTGACCCTGACGCAATTCCTGGATGGCAGCCCGAAGTTCCTTGTCGGTCAGCCCTGCATCCTTCAGCATGGTAGCCACCGTGCTTTTCACGTTCAGCAGTGCCAGCAACAAGGCTTCGAGTGACACATATTCGTCGCCCAGTTCCTTGGATACCTCCACGGCTTTCTGCAACACTTCGTTGGCGTCACGGCTCAGGTAGGGTTCTCCTCCCGATACCTTCGGCAAGGAAGCAATCTGCCGGTCGAGTACGGTTTCTATCTGCTGGCCGTTTATGCCGAGTTTCTGGAAAATGAAGTTGGTTACATTTTCGCCCACCTTCAGCAAACCTGCCATCAAATGTTCCGGCTCGATGGCCTGCTGTCCGCGGTTCTGTACCAGGTTCACCGCCTCCTGCACTGCCTCTTGCGATTTGATTGTAAAGTTGTTAAAGTTCATAAATGGTCTCCTTTCTCGTTCTTGTTGTTTTTCTTTTTCTTTGCCGGGAGCCTCCCGCCTTGTGACAGGCGGCGCACCGACGCTTACTTTTATGCAAACTCTTTGCCAGAAGCCATTTGTGGAAAAAGTCTGACGAATTGTCATTTTATGTGGTTTTTATACTGAAAATCTGTCAGTTATAGGGTGTTTTTTGGCAGTTGGAAAAACGCACTTGCGTTTTGGTTGAAACGCAAAGGCGTTTGCGAACGAATGTACTTGCGTTTTTTCGGCCTCCTCAAAGTCCTTGTTACTATGAGGTTTGATAGCCTGTAAAACAAAAAATAGCCTGAATCACAAAATGAAAATATTCTGAACCGCAAAGATGTGTGATTCTGCCAATAAGGTACCTCTTTCCCCGTTGAATATCATGGTAGATTGTGTCCTTTTTGTTTTCTTTATATATATGATTTTGTTTGAATCTCAAAAAGTATATAAAAATATGAGCAAAAAAGTTTCTTTTCTTACCCTGTTTCTGTGGCTGACGGCAGTCACTTTTCCTGTCATGGCGCAGCAGAAAACAGACACGACCTACACCTTCCGCTTCGTGCCGCAGAAGGACATGTTCTACGTGCCTTGGAATGGCAATGACACGGAACTTGCCCGTCTGCTGGAATGCATCGAGCGCAACAGAACGGACATTCTTGACGGCAAGCTGCCGCTTTATGTCGACGGCTACTGCAACTCGCTGGGCAGCGAAGCCGAGAACCTTGCCACGGCGAAGATCCGTGCCAACCGTGTGAAATCCGAACTGATTATCCGTGCGGAAATCAAGGAAGAAAACTTTATCACCCGCAACCATGCGACAGAGGGAGACTTTGTCACTGTGCGCCTAACGATACCGGTCAAGGAAACAGCCGCGACGGATGCGGAAGCGGAAGCACGACGCAAGGCGGAAGCCGAACGACTGGAAGCCGAGAAGCGTGCCGAACAGGAACGACTTGCCGAAGAGCAGCGCAAGGCGGAAGAAGCCCGACCCAATATTCTTGCCGACACGCCGTCGGAAACCAAAATCACAACTGATTATCATCTCTCCCTGCGTGCCAACCTGCTGCGCTGGGCTACCCTGACACCCGATTTAGGACTTGAATGGCGCATCTGCCCGTCGTGGGGCATTGCCGTAAACGGCTCGTGGACTTCTTGGACGTGGAGCGACAAGGACCGCCGCTATGCACTCTGGGAAGTGGCTCCGGAAGTGCGTTACTATATGGGCGAGAAGAAAGCCTGGTATCTGGGTGCGATGTTCAAGGCCGGACAGTTCAACTACAAGCTCTCCGAAACAGGCAAGCAGGGCGACCTGATGGGTGGCGGCATCACCGCCGGCTACCAGCTGCGGCTGAACAAGGCATTAGATCTTGATTTCAACCTCGGCTTGGGCTGCCTGCACGCGGACTATGAGCAATACGAGACCATCGGCGGTGTGCGGGTGCGTGCCGGCAAGGAGACGAAGAACTGGTGGGGCCCGATCAATGCGGGTGTCACCTTGGTGTGGAAGCTGTTTTAGCGAAAGGAGGAAAATATGAAGACAACGACAAGATATACGACAACGATGCTGACCCTTGCGCTGCTGCTCACGCTGGGCGGCTGCGTCAAGGACGAACTGCATGACACACCGCATCCCGACACAGGTAAGATCACCGTCACCGCCGACTGGACTGACCGGGGCGAAGGAGTGAACATCCCCGCTTCGTGGCATATTGTCATGGGTGACTATACAGGCACGGAGACTGGTGCGACCCACTCGCCGGACTATCTTTTCAATCCAGGCAGTTATACCCTTGCGGTGTATAACCCTGCCGACGGCATTACGGTAAGCGGCACAACGGCTACAGTGGCGACAGCGGACGGCAGTTTCATTACGGGTATACCCGGCTGGCTCTTCACATCCGTGCAGGAGGTGGCTATAGAAGCCGACACCGATTACGAGCTGACCGCCGTCATGCGGCAGCAGGTACGAGAACTGACCCTTGTCATCAAACCTGCGGGCGATGCGGCAGACCGTATCGAGAGTATCGAGGGCACGCTGAGCGGAGCGGCAGGGACGCTGGACTTCGCCACGGGCACCCACGGTACGCCCTCGGAGGTGGAACTGCATTTTACGAAGATAACTGAGGGCGACGATGCGGGCAAGTGGATGGCAACCGTCCGGCTGCTCGGCATTGCGGGCGACGCGCAGCGGCTCACCGCCACGCTGACCTACACGGACGGCAACCCGCAGCCTACATCTCTCAATAGCGACCTCACGTCTGCTCTCAACAGCTTCAATGACGGCAAAACCGCGCCTTTGACCCTCGGCGGCACCTTGGCCGAGACCCCTGGCGAGGCGGGCTTCACCAGTGAAATCACAGACTGGGAAACAGTGGACGGCGGCGGAGTGGATGCCGAAATGTAAAAGTAAAAAGAATCATAAGAAATACAGAAACGATGAAGACAAGATTATTCACCTTCGCAGCACTCGCCCTCGCACTGGCAGCCTGCAATAACGACAACGAGATTCTGAACAATGACGGTCCCGTGGCCGCAGTGATTAACGCCGAAATCTCAGATGCCGTATCCACCCGCGCCAGCGGAACCGCCTGGGCGGAACGTGACGAGATAGGCATCTCCGAAAGCCGCTTCGGCTACACCAACGTACCATACCGGTGGGAAAGCGGGAAGTTCACACCGACAGGAACCATTATCTTCTTCCAAGATGACGACCCGACCACCTTCTCCGCCTACTATCCTTACGATGCGGACGGTGGGACACTGACCGCCACCACCGATGCCACGGCGCAGCAGGACCAGCCCGCCATCGACTTCCTCTATGCCACCGGTGCCACTGCCAGTACGCACAATCCTGAAGTGAACTTTACCGACGACACTGATGCAGGCGGCAAGGACTGTTCCTTCCACCACTGCATGAGCCAGATTACGCTCACCTTCAAGGAGGGCAGCGGCGTGGACTTCAATACCATCAAACCCACCGGCTACACACTCTCCGGACTGGTGCTGGAGGGCAGCTTCGACACCACCACCGGCACGGCAGAAACGGATGCGAACGCACAGACAGCCGACCTTACAATGGAACTGAACGGCGCACTCACCTCGTCGGTCATCCTCTTCCCGCAGACCAAGGCAAGCATCGGACTGAGCGTGTACTACAACAGCCAGCCCTACACCGCCACGCTCACCATTCCCGACGGCGCACTGAAAGCCGGCAACAACTACACCTACACCGTCACCGTCCGCAACAAGGACCTGAGCATCAGCTCAGCCACTATCAGCGACTGGAACCCGGTGAACGGCGGCAATGTGAATGCAGACCTTTAAGTATATCATTCCTAAAGAACTAAGAATATGAACATTAGACTTCCATTGCATATACTGTCCGCAGCAACCGTCCTGCTTTTTGCAGCGACTGCCTGCACGCAGGATGACCTCGGCAGCGGCACGTTGCCCGAAGGCGAGTATCCATTGGTAATCAACGCCACCGGCCTGCAAGCCGTGGCAACCCCTGCCTCCACCCGTGCCACCGTGGACGGCGACTGGCAGGGCGTACAGACCGTGGCACTCAAGATGGGCGACGCGGTAAAGGAATACACCGTAACGCCTAACTCCGCTGACAATACGAAAGCCACGCTCTCATGCGAGAACGACCCGCACTACTGGACCAGCCGCGATCCGATTACCGTATCGGCATGGTGGCCCCTCGACGATACAGACATCACACGGATGCCTGCCGTGAAGGTGGCCGAAGACCAGAGCACGCTGGCCGCATACCAAGGCAGCGACTTTATCTCCACCATCGACCGGACGGTGGAATTTAACGACCCGAAACTCACCTTTACCCACCGCACGGCACGCGTGGCCATCGAACTGAAACCCGGTACGGGATTCACGAATGTGGACGGTGCCACGGTGAGCCTCGTGAGCCTGTCCGCCGATAACGAAAACCCGACCGACATCAAGACCTACCACGCAAGCGGCAACAGCTACGAGGCACTGACCGCCCCGCAGACCGTTACGGCAGGCAAGCCGTTCATCCGCGTGGAACTTGGCGGCGGCAACTTCTACTTCCGCCCGCAGAACGACGTCGTGCTGGAGGCAGGCAACCGCTATACCTACACCGTCAAGGTGAACGCCACCGGCCTGACGCTGGCAGGCTGTGAAATCGGCAAATGGGACGACGGCGGCGGCGAGAGCGGCGCAGCCGAGGATTTGGGCTACAACTACGACAACACCACCAAGACCTACATGGTCTATAACGCAGACGGCCTGCTGGCGTGGGCGGAAGCCGCAAAGAGTGATCTCAGCATCGACTGCACCCTGACTGCCGACATCGACCTGACGGGCAAGAAGTGGACACCGATAGGTAAAGGCACCACTTCTGAATCCGGTTACCAAGGCACCTTCGACGGACAGGGACACCGCATCACGGGGCTGGCCATCACTACGGACAATCCGCAGGGTGAGAGTGCTGCGTTGTTCGGCGGTATCGGCGGCAACGGCGATGTGAAGAACCTGCAACTGGTGGATGTGGACTACGATGTGCGGCAAAACGGTGTGGCCGGTGGCATAGCGATGTCCAACTACGGCACCATTACCGCCTGCTCCGTAACGGGAGATATTTCTGCAACAGGAGGATATGTCGGCGGCATTGCGTCTTCCAACTCCGGTAGCATTATTGGCTGTTGGTTCGATGGAAATTTAACGTCAGGCCTTGGTAATGGCGGAATCGCTGCTCTCAACTATAGCACCATCACCGTCTGCTTCTATGGCGGAAATGCCGGACAAGGAGCAACTAATCAAGGAGGAACGGTAGATGTTACGAAGGTGGACGGCGTGACCGTGAAATGGCAGACAGCCGTGGATGGCATGAACCCCGCCCTCACCGGCAACGACTACCAGTGGGCACTCGGCACCGACGGCCTTCCCGTACTGCAAAAGAAACAATAACAACCCCTAAACAACACGCATCATGAAACGAACAACCATCCATATATCCGCAGTCCTTGCCCTGCTGCTCGGCATTGCCGCCTGCACGCAGGACGAAGCGGGCTTCCTGCCGGAAGGAGCGGAAGGCACACCCATCGTCTTCACCGTCACGGGGCTGAACCCTGCTGCAACAGCCACTGCCGGCACCCGTGCCCCCGTGGACGGGAACTGGGAGGGCGTGCAGAGCGTGGCAGTCCTGATGGACGGCACGGTGAAGGCATACAATGTGACGCCCTCCACCTCCGACAACACCAGCGCCACGCTGACCTCCGATGACCCGCACTACTGGACCAACCACGATAACATCACCGTCACGGCGTGGTGGCCCTACACCGCTGGCGAAACAACCCCGCCTGCCGTGAAGGTAGCTGCCGACCAAAGTGCCCAGAAAGACTTCGAGGGCAGCGACCTCATCGTAGCCGAGGAACAGACGGTGAGCTACGGCAACCCCACACTCCGCTTCACCCACCGCACGGCACGGGTCACCGTCATCCTGACGGACTACACCGAGGGGATGGCGTCCGTCAAGTTGACAGGCCTCTCCACCGAGAACGGCAACCCCGCCCAAATCATCCCGTATGACAAGGGTAACGACACCTACACCGCCCTCGTAGCCCCACAAAGTGTGGCAACGGGCACGACCTTCATCACCTGCGCCTTCACCAACGGCAAGGTCTTCGTCTATAAGATGAAGAACGATACCGACTGGCAGGCAGGCGAGGAATATACCTACACCGTCTCCCTCGCTGCGGCAAAAGACCCGGGCTACACCGTGTCGGAGGACGGCAGGACCTACAACGTCACCTCCGCCGAGGGATTGAAGGCTGTGGCAGACATAGCCAACAACGGCAATCTCGGTATCAACATTACTTTGACTGAAAACATCAATCTCATAGACATGGAGTGGACGCCGATAGGCACTGAAAGCCAACCTTACACCGGCACCTTCGACGGAGGCAACCATACCATCACGGGGCTGACCGTTACGACGAGTGACCAATATGCGGGCCTATTCGGCTTCATCGGCTCCGGCGGCAAGGTGAAGGACGTGACGCTGAAGGACGTGAAGATAGAAAGCAATAACGAAATGAGCGCTGTCGGCGGCGTGGCGGGACGGAGCTATGGCGGCAAGATTGAAAACTGCTCGGTGTCGGGCAGCGTCAGCGGTAGCGGCAAGAACAGCGCTGTAGGTGGTATAGTAGGCTACCAATCGGGCGGTTTCCTTACCGGGTGCAGCTCCTCTGCCACAGTGAATGCCGGGAATATAGTCGGTGGCGTGGCAGGTGGCACGTATTCTGCCACCCTGACAGGCTGCTATGCCACGGGCGACGTGACCCTTGAAAGTATCAACTTAGGCGGCAACTTTGCCGGCGGTGTGGTGGGAAGCAACACCAACAGCAGCACTCTCATTGCCTGCTATGCCGCGGGCAGCGTGACCGGTAGCGGAAGCGGCACCATCCATGTAGGCGGCGCGGTGGGAGTAAACGATGCCACCGTGACCGCCTGCTACTGGAGCGGTCTCCCCGACAATGATAACGGCGGAGCCACGAAGGTGGACGGCACGAACGTCACCTGGCAGACGGCCGTCGCCGCCATGAACGCCGCCCTGAGCGGTAAAGGCTGGCAGTACGAACTCAAAGACGGCAACAGCCTGCCTGCCTTGAAGAAACAGTGAACCGTCGGGCGGGAAAAGTTCCGCTTGAAACGGAATATAACCGAAGTATAACCCCAATAAAGAAAGGAACTCCCATTCCGGGCGGGAGTATTGTGCCCGGTAACATCATACAGACACCGCAGCCCGCTACCGCAAGGTCAGTGGGCTGCACTTTAATAAGGAGAAAAGAATAATATAAAAAATGAGGTATACCGCATGAAACAGAAAACAATAGCAACCAGACACCTACGCACCAAGATAGCGGCAGGATATGTGCTGATACTATTCGTCATTTTCGGCATCGTCTATATTTGGCTCAATGAACAGAACAGACAACAGGAATTGGAAGCTACTACCTACAAAATAAGAAGTCTCCGCAAGGATGTACACGAGGTATATATGAAGGTAGTGGATTTATCCATGATTGGTGAGACCGTGCTGGACTGGAATGAGGAAGACATGACGGCGTACCATGAGAAGCGACTGGAAGTGGACAGCCTGCTCAGCCGCTTCAAGTCCAGAACCTGCCGCAGCGAGCGTATAGACAGCATATGCCAGCTGCTGGCTGAAAAGGAAAAATTGCTGAATAGAATCATGCTGGTACTCTACGAACAAGAAGAGATAAAGGAAAAGATAGCAAGACAAGTGCCAGCCATTGCATTGAAAAGTTCACAAGAAGAACCGAAAAAAAGGAAACGGACAGGCTTCTTAGGACTGTTCGGGAAAAAGGAAGAAGCGAAACCGACCGCAACGACCACCATGCTCAATACGCTGAACAGCGGTATGATAGCCCGCCAGAAAGAACAAAGCGAGAGGTTGAGCCAATACACCGACAGCCTTTCGGTAAGAAATAGAAAACTTAATTTCCAATTGCAGGGAATAATTAAGAAAATGGATGCAAGAATACGGGCAGACCTGCAACAGCAAGAAATGGAACTGGCTGACATACACGGTTACGGGGAACTTCGTGCTTTTCAACCGCTCTCAAGACAGAATCCGGGTCAAAACCCATATACCCGATATAAGTACGTATAAGGTTATAATGGCTTCTTGCATACGTAGTATCTATAGTACGGGCAGCATTAAAACATATAGGTTCATGATGGGCAATACGGTTCCTAAATTCACGTATGGCTGTCAGTTCTCTGTAAATATCTGACTGTTTTAGACCGTGTGCCTTTAGGAAATATTTTGAGCAATGTCTTGCCACCCACACGATAATTTCTCTTAGTGAACAGATAAGTCCAAAAGCCAAAAGTAAAGTTTTTGCAAAATATAAATAATTGCCTATATTTGCAAGCGTAAGACCCTGCTGTCCCTGCTCGTAAGAGTAAACTTCAGGGTTATTGTTTTTTATAGAAATAAACTTAATTGTTTATTACACACTGCCTTTTCCAGAAACACGCTGATAACCGATAGTTGCCTGAAGCTCTCCCCGGTCGTAAGTACATCATCCCTTCCTCTTTGATGACTACTGTCAGTTCCGACTTCGGTTTCTCCCGGCAGAACAGACTTTCGCTGCATTTCACTCCGTGCCATACCGACTCCGTGCATTCCTCATCGCAGAACTGCACTTCTATCTCTTCAAGCAGGTCAAATTCCTCTACCATACCGTTTCAATTGTCAGTTACATTTTTATGACGGCCATAAAAGACCATTCAGAATAGAAGAAAAAGCAATTAACTCAAAAATGCTAAACCAAAAAAATTGAGAGGAAAAGAAATAATTGTATCTTTACGTACAAGCATAAAAAAACCCGGATTCATCACCAGTAACTGAAAGCTGGGAGAGGAACGCCCGGGACTGCGACACAAAAGTACAAAAGATATGGAATATAACAAAGCATTCTTTGAAAAAGTTTTTTCCACGAAGCGGATGGAAAGATATTTCAAGCTTTATTCTGATAATGAGAAACGTGCTATCTTGCATTATAAGTGTAATCTGGAACTGGCAGAGGCGTTTTACACGAGTTTGTCAGTATTGGAGGTTACTCTTCGCAATGCCTTAAGCCGTGAATTGGAAACAATGACGGGGCGAGAAGACTGGTATGCCGTCTTCGCAAACACTCCAGGATTGTCAAGACTAAACCATTATGTTACACAAGCTAATAAACAGATAGCCGGTAGACATGAACCAATTACTCCCTCGAAAGTAATTGCTGAACTTACGCTTGGATTTTGGGTATCCTTGTTGAATAGCGAGTATGAACGTTTGCTGTGGAAAGATTTGCGCAGGGCATTTCCGTTCATGCCCAAGAAAGACCGGCAACGAAAGAATGTGTCTGCTCCGCTGAATACATTTCGGACATTCCGTAACAGGGTTTTCCATAATGAATCTATCTGCTGGAATCTGAATCGGGTGGAGGAGATTCACCGTGAAATGATAGTAGTAATGGGATGGATGAACAGGGATGTACCAGGATGGTTGCAGCTTATTGACAGATTTGATACGGTATGTGCCGAAATTAGAAAAAACATGGGGTGGTAGTTTTTAAAATGGACTTTTTAAGTTGTATCGACGGATTTTACTCTGCCGAGGGCTTCTTGCGTATAGGAACAAACTTTCCACTTTTATAGTGGATTTTTGTGGATAATTAATTATCTTTGTTTCTCGTATAGAGTTCACGGTGGAACAGGTCGCATCGGAAACGGTGGTGACTGTCTGCAATATACTGGAATTGTCGATTCATTATAAATAAAAGTAATTATGGAAAAATACATCTGTCAACGCCCCATACATCCGGGCGAACTGCTGAAGGAAGAGGTGGAAGAGCGCAAACTTTCGCAGCGTAAACTGGCAGAAGGGATGGGAATCTCATATAAGGTGTTGAACGACATTCTCAACTGCCGCCGTCCGTTGACCGCACAGACTGCAATGCTGTTTGAAGCGGCATTGGGTATAAGTGCTTCGTTGCTGATGCGGATGCAACGTGAGGAAATGTATTGAAAAATGATGACGCACCCTATATACAGTTATTCGCTTTGCATCGCCTTGCCGCTGATGCTGTTTTTTGGATTTTATTTTCTGTTTGCTTCTACGCCGGAGAAGGCCATATTTGTCAACTACCTCCGTTCGCGGCGGATCATGGGAGGGGCCCTGTTGCTGCTGGCTGCCAACTATGCCGTGCATTTCTTTTTTGAAATCCGCTTCCGGAATGTCCATGCGGCCATCTTGATGAACTTGTCCACCTATTTCCTGTGCTATTGGCTTTTCAGTTCCGCACTGACCACGCTGCTTGACCGCTTCTATATCACGCGCCGCCGTTTCAGGGTGCACGTGTGCCAGTGGCTGCTGTTCACGGCCTTGTCGGGCGTGGTGCTGCTGGCCTTGCCGGAGGGACGGGTGCAGAAGGTGGGATTGCTGCTCATGGGGGTGTGGCTGGTGGCGTATGGATTCGTGTTGGCACGGCGTCTCATTCTGGCCTACCGGCGGGCGGTACGTCTGTTCGATGATACCCATTCGGACGACATCGGCGCTTATATCCGGTGGTTGTCGGTGTTTACCTATTGGGCCGTAATCTTCGGAGTGGGGTGTGGGTTGTTGACCTTCCTCCCGGATGAGTATATTTATCTTTGGATTCTCTCGTCTGTTCCTTTTTATATCTATCTTTATTGTGCCTACATGAACTATCTGCTGTTCTACGAGCAGGTGGAGCAGGCTTTCGAGCAGGAAATGCCTTCGGAGGAGGAAACTCCGGAAGCCATCGTGGAAGGGGGAGTGGAACTTCCGGCCTGTTACGCGGGCATCGAGGGAAAGTTGTCTGTGTGGATCAAAGAGGAGGGTTATCTCACGCCGGGACTGACGCTCAAGGAGTTGTCGGACTTGCTGAAAACCAACCGTACTTATCTGTCGGCTTACATCAAGACAACTTACCGCGTGTCGTTCCGCGAGTGGATTGCCGGGTTGCGGATGGAATACGCCAAGCGCATGTTGATTCAGCATCCGGAGTTGACGGTGGCGGGTATTGCAGAAAAGTCGGGCTTCCAGTCGGCCAGTCATTTCATACGCCTGTTCAAGGAACGGGAGGATTGTTCGCCGGCCCGGTGGCGGAAAAAACATCTCTGAGGCAAACGGTGCCTGTGAATTTTAAATAATGGGAGAGGAATGTGGCCTCTCGGATATTTTTCGTACCTTTGTCTAAAGGCTTTTAATTGTGCATGTATGAAATACCCAATTGGAATACAGAGTTTTGACCGCATCATAGAAGACGGTTATGTGTACGTAGATAAGACGGATATGGTTTATTCGCTTGCCCGGGAAGGTTCGATTTACTTTCTGAGCCGTCCGCGGCGTTTCGGAAAGAGCCTGCTGGTTTCCACGTTGAAGAACTATTTTTTGGGGCGGAAGGAACTGTTCAAGGGCTTGAAGATAGACCGTCTGGAGAAGGACTGGAAGGTGTATCCGGTATTCCATTTGGATTTCAATGGCTCCAACTTCATGCAGAAGGGAGTGCTGGAAGAACGTTTGAATAGTTATGTGTCCGAGTGGGAGGCTTGCTACGGACTGCCCTCTGAAAGTGACAGGCTGGATGTGGGATTCCGTTTTATCAAGGTGCTCCGTGAGGCCCACGAACAGACGGGGCGTCGTGCGGTAGTGCTGGTGGATGAATACGACAAGCCGATATTGGACGTGCTGGATGTGGATAAGAATCTGGAAGAAGAGCACCGCAACATCCTGAAAGCGTTTTATTCCGTGTTCAAGGGAGCCGACGAGCATCTTCAGTTCGTGTTCCTGACGGGCGTGACGAAATTCTCACAGGTGAGCGTGTTCAGCGGTTTCAACCAGCCTTTCGACATCAGCATGCACGGCAAGTATGAGACGCTTTGCGGCATCACGCAGGAGGAACTGGAGAACACTTTCCGGGAGCCGATGGAGCAAATGGCACAGGTGTACGGATGTACGTATGAGGAAATGCGTAACCGGCTGAAAGCGCAGTACGACGGCTATCATTTCAGTGACCGGATGACCGATATTTATAATCCGTTCAGTTTGCTGAATGCCTTTTCTACCCAGCGTATTTCCGACTACTGGTTCAAGAGTGGTACGCCTACTTACCTGATTCGCCTGCTTTCGCACACGAACGAAAACATGGACGAAATTACGGGCCGATATTATGCGCCGAAGGAGTTTATCGACTACAAGGCAGACGTGGAACAGCCGCTTCCGATGATTTACCAGAGCGGTTATCTCACCATCAAGAACTTTGACCGGGATTTTGACCTGTTCCTGTTGGATTATCCCAACAAGGAGGTGAAGGAAGGTTTTCTGTCGATGGTGGCTTCCAAATACTTCGATAACGGGGATAAGATTTATCCTTGGGTGCGGGAGGCGACCATCTTCCTGCGGAAAGGGGAATTGGACAACTTCCGCACGGGGCTGACATCTTTCCTGGCAAGCATACCTTATACGATGCGCCGCAAGGAGAACGAACGGGAGCGGGAGCGTTATTTCCATTATACGTTCTACCTGATTATGCGGTTGATAAGCGTCTATACGGTCTACACGGAGAAGGTACAGAGTCAGGGCCGTGTGGATTGTGTGGTGGAGACGCCGCAGTATGTCTATATCTTCGAGTTCAAGCTGGACGGGACGGCCGATGAGGCCTTGCGTCAGATAGAGGAAAAAGGCTATGCCCGCGAATATGAGGCGGACAGCCGCAAACTGTACAGGATAGGGGCCGTGTTCTCTTCCGAAACGGGCACTATCGGCGACTGGAAACAACTATAAACGGAAACACATTAACTAATTTATGGAAAAGAAAATACCTTTTGCTTCTGATGTAATTTTGATAGATGCTGCTTTCTTGGACCGCGTGGGCGGGGATATGGCGGCTCATTTTGCGCCCTTGGTGGGGCGGGAACTGCCTAAAGCCGATTTGGCGGTGTTGCTGGAATGTCTGGCGCTGGATGCCGGACTGGAACCGGGGCAGCACGAGATACAGGTGATTTTTGTGTACGATGCGGCACATGACCGGATGCGTTTCTGTGCACCTTTCGACTTGGAGAAGGAGATTCACGGCATGGCTTTCCAGAGCCGGCTGGGCGAGTTCTCGCTGTATGCCTTCCAGACTTCCGGAATGGCCCGGCGGGAAGACTTGTTCGGTGAATCGTTGCAGTTGCTCACGGAGTCGAAAGACGTGCGCCGGGTGATGCTGGTGCCCGATGAGGGAGAATATGGTTCTGTGGTGGCGGAACTGGCGGAGAAGATGAAAGACAAGGAGAGTGTGATGGTGTTCGGCATGAACCCTCCGGCACACGAGTGCAGTTACCGTTTTGAGATGCTCGGGTTCGCTGTGCTTCAGTCGCTGGGCATCCGGGCAGAGGAACTTTAATCCGTGGAGTAGCCTATGTCTGATTTCCGTTTGAAAGCATTCTACAGTGTGGCCCGCAACCTCAGCTTTACCAAGGCTTCGCAGGAATTGTTCGTGAGCCAGCCGGCCGTGACCAAGCATGTGCGCGAGCTGGAAAGTCTCTACGGGGTGCGTCTGTTCGACCGCAAGGGGAACTCCATCTCGCTCACGGAGGCGGGGAAGCTGCTCATGGAGCATTGCGAACGTATCCTGGCCGACTACCGCAAGCTGGAGTACGACATGCATCAGCTGAACAACGAGTATGCGGGGGAACTGCGGCTGGGAGCGAGTACGACCATCTCGCAGTATGTGCTGCCGCCTGTACTGGCTGCTTATACGGAACGTTATCCTCAGATGAGTGTGTCGCTCATGGATACCAACTCGCGCAACGTGGAGAAGGCGTTGCAGGAGCATACTATCGATGTGGGGATGGTGGAAGGCGTGTTCCGCCTGCCCAACCTGCGCTATGAACCTTTCCTGTGCGACGAGCTGGTGCCGGTGGTGTGTCCGCGCGGACGCTGGGCCGGGAAGGAGGAACTGACATTGGACGAGTTTACCCGCGTGCCGCTGGTGCTCCGTGAACGGGGCTCGGGCACGCTGGATGCCATTGAGATGGTGTTGGCCGAGCAGGGGTTGAAACTTTCGTCACTGAACGTGCGGATGCATCTGGGCAGTACGGAGGGCATCAAGTCATTCCTGCGGTGCAGCGATTGCATGGGCATTGTGTCGGTTTGCGCCTTGGGGCGGGAGCTGAAGGAAGGCGACTTTCAGGTGATTGACATTGAAGGCTTGCAGTTCAAGCGGCATTTCTGTTTTGTATCGGCCCAGGGACAGGAGGCCGATACCGTATTGCATTTCATGCGCTTTGTCCGGCATTTCCTCGCGGGGAAGTAAAGGCCGGACGGGGCGCTTCTTTTTATTTCTTCCCGAATTCCGGATCGATTTTCAGCAGGGCGGTCACGCCGAAGGTGGCCAGGGTGCAGACCATAATCCAGATGAAGAACAGCTGGTAGCCCAGGGTTTCCTGCATCCATCCGGCAATCATGCCCGGCAGCATCATGCCCAGGGCCATGAAGGCCGTGCAGATGGCATAGTGTGAGGTCTTGTGCGTGCCGTTGGCAAAATAAATCAGGTAGAGCATGTAGGCCGTGAAACCGAATCCGTAGCCGAACTGTTCCACGAAGATGCAGCTGTTGATGAGAACGAGGCTGTCGGGCTGGACGTAGCTCAGGTACACATAGACCAGGTCGGGCAGGGAGATGGCCCACACCATGGGCCAGAGCCAGCGGCGTAGTCCGTGGCGTGCCACCGCAATACCTCCCAAGATGCCGCCCAGGGTCAGTCCGACGATGCCGAGGGTGCCTTGTGCGAATCCGATTTGGGCGGTGGTCATGCCGAGTCCTCCTTGTTCCACAGGGTCGAGCAGGAAGGGGATGCCCATCTTGGCCAGCTGGGCTTCCGGCAGGCGGTAGAGCAGCATGAACAGAATGGCAGTGAGGGCCTGCTCTTTCTGGAAGAAGGAACGGAAGGTCAGTAGGAAGTCGGTCAGGATACCTTTGGCGCTTTTCGGGTGCGTGGCCGAAGGACGGTCCTGGTCGGGCCGTGGCAAGATGAAAGAATGGTAGAGCCATAAGGCCAGCAGACAGCCTGCCAGCGTGAAGAAGGTGATGCTCCAGGCATAAGAGGTACGGCCGGTCACTTCTTCCAGCCGTCCGGCCAGCATGATGAGCAGCCCTTGTCCGGCAATGGTGGCAAAGCGGTAGAAGGTGCTGCGGATGCCCACGAAGAAGGCTTGCTGGTGGGGCGTAAGTCCCAGCATATAGAACCCGTCGGCGGCGATGTCGTGGGTGGCGGAGCTGAAGGCCACCAGCCAGAACACGGCCAGGGTGGTCTGGAAGAAATGGCTCGTAGGGATGGTGAAGGCAATGCCGGCCAGTCCCGCTCCCAGCAGCAGCTGGGTGGTGACAATCCACCACCGTTTGGTGCGGAGCAGGTCGACAAACGGGCTCCACAGGGGCTTGATGACCCAAGGCAGGTTCAGCCAGCTGGTGTAGAGGGCTACCTCCGTGTTCGAGATGCCCATCCGCTTGTACATCACCAGCGAGAGAATCATGACTGCTACGTAGGGAAGGCCTTCGGCAAAGTAGAGTGAAGGTACCCAATACCAAGGAGAACGTGTGTGCATGGCCGTCGGGATTTAGTATAACTTGCGGATTTCAGCTCCCTGGTAGTAGTGCAGCAGAATCTGGTCGTAGGCATAGCCTTTCTCGCCCATCACGGCGGCCCCGATCTGGCAGAGTCCCACGCCGTGTCCCCATCCGGCGCCGGTCAGTTCGAACCATTCCGGTACGCCGTTCACCTCCGGTCCCTTGTCGACCACGAAGGCCGAGCTGAACAGGTGGGTGGGGGAGAGGGTCCGTCGTATCTCCAGTTCCTTTCCGATAATCATCGTCTTCAAAGTACCCACAATCTTCAGGCGGCTGATGCGGCCCGACTTTCCACGTTCCACGGGAATGAGGTCGAGAATCTCGCCGTAGTCATTTTTGGTGTGGGTGGCAATCAGTCCGGCCAGTTCCTCCTGCGTATACCTCACCTTCCAGCGGTAGAAATCCTGCGTCTCCTGGTCGTAGTGGTTGAGAATCTGGGAGAGGATTTTCGGGTCGGTGGTGTGGCAGAACGATTCCGGCCGTTGGCGGATCCAGCGTTCGGCTTCCTCCTCCTTTGTCAGGTCGGGCAGCGGGGATTCGGTGTCCAGATCGCGCACGGCACTGAGGTAGGGATATTTCTTGTCCTCCCAGCAGTAGTTGAATTCTTCGGTCACGCCGCCGCAGCACTTGGAGAAGCGGGCGTCGCAGATGGCGTGCTTGTACATGAGCACCTGGCCGCGGGTTTCCTTGACCGCTTCCACCACGCTCTGGTTCGATGCGCGGGTGATGCCTTGGTAGCGCTGGCAATGGTCGTCGGCACAGACGTCGAAGATGGTATGGTCTTCGCGGTCGTACCAGCGGATGTATTCCGTATCAGTCTTGAAGAAGGGGAAGAAGCCGCTGCCTTGTTTGCTGAGGGCTTTCCGTTTCTCAATCTGGGCCAGCAGCCAGCTCCGGGAAATCACGGCATGGGCTTTCAGAAACTCCAAGGAAGAGGTGGCACTCATCTCCGACGAAATGACACTGGTCAGGTAGTCCTCGGCCGGAAGCTGGTTGATGGCGGTAATCTTTCCCTCGTCCACCACCAGTCGCAGGGTGCCCAGGAAGGTCTGTGTCTCCTGTCGCTCCCAATGGAAGTTGATGCCGATGGTCACATCTTCGAGCGAGAAGGAAGCATCGTCTTCCAGCGGGGTGAAAGTCAGTTCGCGGTACACGTTGCCGTTCCAGAAGATGCCTCCTTCGTCGAAGGATACATGCTGTTTGCCGGAGACGGTTTCCCCTTTGGCCAGGAACTTGGCATTGAGGGTGAAATGTATTTCAAGGGCATTGACGATGCCCACGTTTATTTCGGGTTCTTTCATGGGGCTTAATGAGTTACTTCGTGATAGATTTGCCGCAAGGTGTCGGCGTTCAGTTTCTGGAAATCTTCTTCGCGGGCCGTCACCAGAATGCCGGCCATGTCGAGGGCACCGGGACTGACGAGCAGCTGGGCATCCCCCTCGGTGGTGTAGCATTGCGGACGGTGGGCGGTACGCGGGATGTAGACCGTGACGAACCCGTAGCGGGGGTCGTCCCAGGCAAACAGGTTGTAGCGGGGCTCCATCTCTCCTTCGGGCAAGGGCAGGTTGCGCAGGTAGCTGTCAATCAGCCGGGTGCCGGTACCCATTCCTCCCTGGGTGATGAAGGCGCGCAGGGGGCAGATGTATCCTTCAATGTCGTAGGCGATACAGGATTTTCCGTCGGCAAGCGGTTCGAACCCTTTTTCTACGGCGGTGCTCATCAGTTTGTCCCATTGCCGGATGAGGGGGACATCTTTCTGGCGTACGGCCTGAAAATGGAAATGGTCGGGAGCGGAGGCGCCACATTTGGCTCCGTTATAGAATACGGTGTAGCCCTCGGCAAAATGTTTTTCCAGCCAGTCGACCAGCCGTTCGGGCAACCGGCGGGCGGTCTTGTCGGCCAAAGTCTGCCACTGGTGCCGTTCCGTGGAAATCGTGAGATGTCCCGGAAGGATAGGATAAGGGTTCAGCCGCAGGCTGAAGGCTTCGTCCAGCAGGATGCGGAGACTCTGTTGTTCTTCCGGCTTGTGGCTCAGGCAGAGGAAGCAGGGGCGGGCCGCAATGGAAGCCTTGTCTACTTTGGCACAGGTGGAAACGGCGCGGGCCGGGTTGAACTGTACGGTGATGTGGTTGCCGTCTAGCGGGAGTGTGCGGGTCTGCACGTCGGCCAAGGCCTCATGGTTCTTGCGGGCCAGCGGCCAGGTGTCCAGCTGGTGGTGGATGAACGCTTCTGCCGAAATCTCCGGAGAGGCTTCTTCCCAGGAAAGCGGACGGCGGAGCATAGCCTGGCGTTTGCGTATTTCCAGCGTACGCAGGCTGTCCTTATAGCTGTTGTTCTGATTCTGTTTTTCGATGCTCAGGGCCGCGTCGGAGTTGCCTTCCCATCGGCGGCACAGATAAAGTACATCATAGATACGGCCGATGCGGTATTCGCGGGAGAAGGCAAGTCCCAAGGCATAGTCCTCGCCGTAGCTGGTGTTCGGCACACGTATCTTCCGCAGCAGCGGGGTGAAGAAAGCGCGGGGTGCACCCAATCCGTTGATGCGGAGGGCATTGTTGTGACCGTTGGTGTCGGTCCATTCCTTGTGGTCGATGACGCCCGGCGGCAAAGTCTCCAGCTGGAAATTGGTCATGCGGTACGAACCGATGACCATGGCGCAGCGTTCCCGACGGAATTTGTCGACAATCGTCTGGAGGGTAGACGGACTGCTGTACAAGTCGTCACTGTCCAGTTGCACGGCGAAGCGTCCGCAGAGCGGATGATGCACGCCCAGGTTCCAGCATCCGCCGATACCCAGGTCGTCCCGTTCCGGAATGAGGTGGATTACCTTCTCGTTGCCGGCATAGCGGTCGATGCACTCCGTAGTGCCGTCGGTCGAATGGTTGTCGATGACAATCACGTTGAAAGGAAAATCGGTTTCTTGGGTCAAGACGGAATCAATGGCATCGGCAATGGTGCGGATGCGGTTGCGTACGGGGATGATGACTGAGGCCTCGTAGGCAAATTCTCCTTCCGTAAGGTCGATGTCCCGTTGTACCGGAGGCAGGAAAGCCCCGATATGTTTTAAATAATAGGTAAAGGCCGTTTCTCGTTCCAGTTGTACACTCCGGTTGCGTGGGTCCACGTAGTCAAACTGTTTCTCGCCCGACTTACGGGTATCTTCTTCAATCTCCGTGTAGAGGAACTCGCGGATGTGGGTCAGTTCGTGCTGTTGGGAGAGGGCTAACCGCACGGCATAGAGGGCCGAGTAGCGGTATTCCGGCTGGTGGGTGATACATTCAAAGGCTTCCTGCAAGGCCGCTGTCTTGAAAAGCAGCACCGAGCCGAAGTCGAAATCATCGCGCACGCTTCCCGGCTGGTAGTCGATGACCGGATGAGGCTGTCGCACCCCATCGGCCACCTGGTAGTGGTCGGCATAGACCATGCCGGTCTCCGAGGCGCTCAGGTAGTCGCACATGCGCTCCAGCGCTATGTATCCCATGTCAAGTGCCTGCGTTTTGGTGTAGATGAGCAGGTAGGGCGTATGCGTCAGAGCGAGCATCTGCCGGATGCCGTCGGTCTGCTGGAAAGAGAAAAACGGGAGCACGCGGCATTTGCCGGTAGGGGCACCTGCGTTTTCCGGGTGGTCGGTTAGTAGGAATATCTGGTCTGTCCGGGAACTGGCGCTCAGTCCCTCGATGGTCTTATTCTGTTGGTTATCACCTTCGTAGGGAAGGAAACAAGTCACTAGATTATTCATATTTAATACATTTATACGGACAAAGATAGGGAATATATCTTATTTTTTCCCTAACTTTGTACGCTAAATGTGTAGAATATAAGAGAATTATGATGACAAAAGCTCCTTTATTGGGGAAAACACTGAACGAATTGAAAGCGATTGTGCAGGATTTGGGGATGCCCAAGTTTACGGCCGGACAGATTGCTTCGTGGTTGTACGACAAGAAGGTGGGTTCGATTGAAGAGATGACCAACCTTTCGTTGAAGAACCGTGAGCGGTTGATGGAGAATTACGAAGTGGGGGCCAGTGCACCGGTACATGCGATGCGTTCGGTAGACGGAACAGTGAAGTACTTGTTTTGCACGCCCGAAGGTGATTACATCGAATCCGTATATATTCCCGACGAAGACCGGGCCACGCTCTGTGTGTCTTCACAAGTGGGATGTAAGATGAACTGTAAGTTCTGTATGACTGGAAAGCAGGGCTACACTACCAGCCTGACGGCTGCCCAGATTCTGAACCAGATTTATTCGGTGCCCGAGCGGGACACCCTGACCAATGTGGTGTTCATGGGTATGGGAGAGCCGTTCGATAACCTCGATGAGGTGTTGCGTGCCTTGGAAATCCTGACGGCCGATTATGGCTACAAATGGAGTCCGAAGCGTATCACGGTGTCGTCTGTAGGTCTGCGGAAAGGGTTGGAGCGCTTCCTGGAAGAGAGCGACTGCCACCTGGCTATCAGCTTGCATTCGCCGTTTCCCGCCCAGCGCCGGGAACTGATGCCGGCCGAGAAGGCGTTCTCCATCACGGAAATCGTGGATATCCTCCGTAAATATGATTTCAGCAAGCAGCGCCGCCTGTCTTTTGAATATATCGTGTTCAAGGGAGTGAACGACAGCCTGATTTACGCCAAGGAACTGGTCAAGCTGTTGCGGGGACTGGATTGCCGGATGAATCTGATTCGTTTCCATGCCATCCCGAATGTGGATTTGGAAGGGGCCGATATGGAGTCGATGATTGCGTTCCGTGATTATCTGACTCAGCATGGCTTGTTTGCCACCATCCGTGCCTCCCGCGGAGAAGATATTTTTGCCGCTTGCGGCATGCTTTCTACCGCCCAGCAACAGGCTGAGAAGAAAGAAAAAGAAAGTGAAACCATTTAATACCAGAATATTATGAAGCGAGTAACATTTTATCTTGGGATAGCCTTGGCAGTGCTGTCATTCTCTTCCTGCCGGAACGGCGGAAAGAGCATCATCACTCCAGTGTCCAGCGGACGCCCCTACGAAGTGATGGTAGTAGCCGACGACAAATGTTGGATGAGTCCGGACAGTGCGCTCTTCCACGTGTTGGACACCGATGTGCCGGGTTTGCCTCAGCCGGAACGCTCGTTCCGTATTTCACGTGTGCGGCCGGATGCGTTTAACCGGTCGGTCCGTCTGTTCCGCAACATCATTATCGTGGACATTCAGGACATTTACACGCAGCCCAAATTCAAATATACCCGTGATGCCTATTCTTCTCCGCAGATGATTATGACCATCCAGGCACCTAACCAGCAGGAATTTGCCGATTATGTGTCGAAGAACGGACAGGTGATTATCGATTTCTTCACCCGTGCTGAGATGAACCGTCAGGTCAAACTGTTGGAAAAGAAGCACAGCGAACTGATTTCTACGAAGGTGAAGAGTCTGTTCGACTGCGACATCTGGATGCCGGTGGAACTGGAATCGTATAAGGTAGGAAAGGATTTCCTTTGGGCTTCCAGTAACCTGAACGACCTGAATTTCGTGATGTATTCCTATCCGTTCCGCGATAAGGATACCTTTACCAAGGAATATTTCATCCACAAGCGCGACTCGGTGATGAAGGTCAACCTGCCGGGTGAGCGGGAAGGCATGTATATGGAAACATCCGATTCCATTTTCCTTACTACCCGCAATATTACTGTGAAAGGAGATTATGCGTTTGAGGCCCGTGGTTTGTGGGACATGAAGAACGATGCCATGGGTGGTCCGTTCGTATCGCATGTACGTGTAGACCGTGAGCATGCTCGCGTCATCGTGGTGGAAGGGTTTGTCTATAACCCGGGCAAGCTGAAACGTGACCAGATTCGTAAACTGAATGCGGCGCTTTACACCTTGCAGCTTCCGTCGGAGAAGGAAGTTTCGGAGATTCCGGTAGACAATGCCATTTCGGAAGAAAAAGTGAACAAAGAAGCTGAACAGAATAAGCAATAAATATGGAAAATCGTAAAATTAGAGTGGGAATCACTCATGGAGATATAAACGGGGTAGGTTATGAGGTCATCCTGAAAACCTTCTCCGACCCGACCATGCTGGAACTGTGTACACCGGTCGTCTATGGTTCGCCCAAGGTGGCGGCTTATCATCGCAAGGCCATGGAGATACCGACTAACTTCAGCATCGTGAATACGGCGGAAGATGCCCAGGACGGAAGGGTGAATGTGGTGAACTGCATTGAGGAAGAGCTGAAGGTGGAGCTTTCCAAACCGACTCCCGAAGCGGGAAAGGCGGCATTGACGGCACTGGAAAAAGCACTGGCCGATTATCGGGACGGTTTGTTTGATGTGCTGGTCACGGCTCCCATCAACAAGCATACCATCCAGTCGGATACGTTCCATTTTCCCGGACACACAGAATACATCGAGGAACGGGTGGGCGACGGGCAGAAGGCTCTCATGATTCTGCTGAAAGGTGACTTCCGCGTGGCGTTGGTCACGGGGCATGTGCCGGTGCGCGACATCCCCGGCATGCTGACCAAAGAACTGATTATGGAAAAGATGGAAATCTTCCACCAGTCGCTGAAGAAGGATTTCGGTATCGACAATCCGCGTATCGCCGTTTTCTCCTTGAATCCACATGCCGGTGACCACGGTCTGCTGGGAACGGAGGAGGAGGAGATTATCATTCCGGCCATGAAGGAAATGATTGCCAAGGGCGTGCAGTGCTTCGGACCTTATCCGGCCGACGGTTTCATGGGTTCCGGTAACTATACCCACTTCGACGGTATCCTGGCCATGTATCACGACCAGGGACTGGCTCCGTTCAAGGCACTGGCCATGGATGAAGGCGTGAACTTCACCGCCGGACTGCCTATCGTACGTACCTCGCCGGCTCATGGCACGGCCTACGACATTGCCGGAAAAGGCGTGGCTTCGGAAGATTCGTTCCGTCAGGCCGTGTATGTGGCCATGGACGTGTTCCGCAACCGTGCATGGGAGAAAGAAATCAGTGCACGCCCGTTGCGCAAGCAGTATTATGAGAAACGTGACGATAGTGATAAACTGAAATTAGATAGCATAGAAGAAGAATAACATGAAGTTTGCAATCATATCAGCCGGGGAGGGCTCCCGGTTGTCACAGGAAGGAGTTCAGTTGCCCAAGCCTTTGGTGCAACTGAACGGAGTGGCCATGATCGACCGCCTGATACATATCTTCGCACAGAACGGGGCGGAAGAAGTGGTTGTCATCATCAACAACGAGGTGCCCCTTACGAAGGCACATCTGCATGAACTGGAAAAGACATCCGAAGTGCCTTTGCGGGTAGTAGTCAAGACCACCCCCAGTTCCATGCACAGCTTTTATGAGCTGAGCCGTTACCTGAAAGACGACCGCTTCTGTCTGACCACCGTCGACACCATTTTCCGGGAAGAAGAGTTCGCACGTTTCATCGAGGCCTTCAAGGCTTTCGACGGTGATGGCATGATGGCCGTGACAGATTATATCGACGACGAGAAACCTTTGTACATCGGGACGGATGCGTCCAATCGCATCACCGGGTTCTATGACAGTCTGCAGTCCGACACCCGCTACATTTCCGGCGGAATCTATTGCTTGTCGCCCAAGTCGATTGTGACGTTGGAGAAATGCATGGCGCAGGGCATGTCGCGCATGCGTAACTTCCAGCGCCAGCTGGTGGCCGACGGTTTGCAGCTCAAGGCTTATCCCTTTTCAAAGATTCTGGATGTAGACCATGCGGGCGACATTGTGAAAGCAGAGGCTTTTTTGAACGGACAAGATTAAATATACCAAACGAGATAAAAGAATAAAACCTGATTTTTTGCGAAAAATCTAGAATAAAAAGACAGAATGTATAAACAAGGAGAGAAGATTCGGGTAGTCGGTGTGAGCCGCGGTAATGAGTATTCCCCGAATCATGTAGACAATGACGCTGCCATCCTCCGGCTGGCGGCAGAAGCATTGGAGAAAATGGGGTGTGAGGTCACTGTGTATCCGGAAAAGGAGTTTGTGGCCCAAAAGATAGAGGCCGCGTTTATCTTTGACATGGCGCGCGACAGAGCCACTATTGAACGCTTGAAAGAACTGGAAGCCGGGGGAGCGCTGGTGGTGAATTCAGCGTACGGCATCGATAATTGTGTCCGTCAGCAGATGACGGAATTGCTTATGGTAAACGGGGTACCCCATCCACAGAGTTTCATTATTCCCACCGACGGGAAGTTTACCCCTTCCATTTTCCCTTGCTGGATCAAGCGGGGCAACTCGCATGCCATGGTGAAAGAAGACGTGGTGTATGTGGAGTGCCGGGAAGAGGCGGAGGTGGTGATGGCCGATTTCCGGAAACGGAACATCCCGGTGGCCGTGGTCAACGAGCATTTGGTCGGTGATTTGGTGAAGTTCTACGGGGTGCAGGGAACCGATTTCTTCTATAGTTTCTATCCCACGGAACAGTCGCACAGTAAGTTCGGACTGGAAGCCATCAATGGCGAGACCCGTGGATTCCCCTTCGACGTGAAGCAGTTACAGGCTTACGCCAACAAGGCCGCCGAAGTGCTGAACGTTCCTATTTACGGAGGCGACTGCGTGGTATCGTCCACGGGCGAAATCCGTATCATCGATTTCAACGACTGGCCCAGCTTTGCCCGCTGCCGCGTGGAAGCCGGACCGGAAATAGCCAAATGTATTTATAACCGCATCATGCACAAATTAGAAAAAGAATGAGTACGGAGAAAAAAGGAGTAGAGGCTTCTTTCAAGTCCATGGATACAGAAGAGTTTCTGGACATCCATTTCAATCGCCCCATCGGTTATGTGTGGGCCTTGTTTTTCCAGCGTTTCGGGGTACATCCTAATGTGGTGACTATCCTGTCCATCATTCTTGGGATGGCAGCAGGGGTGATGTTCTATTATCCTGACATGACCCATACGCTGATTGGTATCTTCCTGCTGATGTGGGCCAACCATTATGACAGTTGCGACGGACAGCTGGCACGCATGACCGGCAAGAAAACCCGCTGGGGACGTATGCTCGACGGATTTGCCGGCGACCTCTGGTTCTTTACCATTTATGTGGCCATCAGTCTGCGTCTGACTAACCAACCGCTTCCTTTCCATATCGGGGAGGCTTCCGGACAGACCTGGAGCATTTATATCTGGCTGATTGCCTTGTTCTCCGGTACGGTGTGCCACAGTAAGCAGTGTACGCTGGCCGACTATTACCGCAACATCCACTTGTTTTTCCTAAAAGGAAAGGCTGGCAGTGAATTGGACAATTTCAAGCAACAGCGTGAGATTTTCCACAGTCTGCCTTGGAAAGGCAATTTCTGGTGGAAGGCTTTCCTGTATTTCTACGGTAATTATACCCGCAAGCAGGAGCAGATGACACCTAATTTCCAGCGTTTCTATGCCTTTGTGCAGGAACGTTATGGCGACAATATTCCTCAGTCGCTGCGTGACGAGTTCCGCGCCCTGAGCCTCCCGTTGATGAAGTACACCAACATCCTGACTTTCAACACCCGTGCGATAGCCCTTTACATCAGTCTGCTGATTGGCGAGCCTTGGTTGTATTTTATCTTCGAGATTGTGGTGATGACTTCCTTGTTCGTCTATATGCGTCGTCGTCACGAGGCCTTGTGTGCATATCTTTACCATAAATACGCCAAATAATGAAAGAGAAATTTCGCAACATATTCTGGTTCTTCGGCATCTTTGCCATCGTGGTCATGCTCTGCACGTTCGACATGGACTACCAGGAACTCTGGCAGAACCTGCGGAAAGCCGGTATCTGGTTTCCGGCAGTCATCCTGCTGTGGGTATTCATCTACTACCTGAACACCTGGTCGTGGTATGTCATTATCCGCGACGGGAAACATGCCAAGGTACCTTTCTGGAAGGTGTACAAGCTGACCGTTTCCGGCTTTGCCCTGAACTATGCCACTCCCGTGGGACTGATGGGAGGGGAGCCCTACCGTATCATGGAGCTGACCCCTTACGTGGGAGCCAGCAAAGCCACTTCGTCGGTCATCCTCTACGTGATGATGCACATTTTCTCCCATTTCTGCTTCTGGTTGTCGGCAGCGGTGCTGTATGTCATCTTTGAACCGATGAACTGGGGAATGGGCATTGTGCTGTCGGTGGTGGTCTTCTTCTGCTTGCTGGCCATCTATTTCTTCATGAAAGGCTACCGCAACGGAATGGCCGTGCGCACGTTCAAGCTGTTGGGTCATGTGCCTTACGTGAAACGCTGGGCTCACCGTTTCCTGACCGAGAGGAAAGAATCGCTGGAGCGGGTGGATGCACAGATTGCCGAACTCCACAAGCAGCGGAAGAGTACGTTCTACACGTCGTTGGGACTGGAGTTCACGGCCCGCATCGTGGGCTGTGCCGAGGTGTTCTTCATCCTGAACATCCTGACCGACCACGTGAGTTTCCTGGCCTGTATCCTGATTATGGCCTTCACCTCCCTGTTTGCCAACCTGTTCTTCTTCTCGCCCATGCAGCTGGGTGCCCGTGAGGGGGGATTCGCGCTGGCCGTGGGCGGACTGGCCATCCCGAGTGCGTTCGGCATCTATACCGGACTGATTACCCGTGTGCGCGAATTGATTTGGATTGTAATCGGAGTGTTGCTGATGAAAGTCGGCAACGGAACCCAAAATACTACAAAAGATGAATAAACTGACAGATGTGAAAGGCGTAATCTTTGATTACGGAGGTACGATTGATACGAACAGCCGCCACTGGGCGGAAGTGTTGTGGAGCAAGTATGAAGCGTTTCAGGTGCCGGTGGACAAAGCCAGCTTCCGTGAGGCGTACGTGCACGGCGAGCGCACGCTGGCCCGGGTGCCGCTGGTGAAGCCGGAGCATGACTTCCACGATGTGTTGCGTATCAAGACCGACATTCAGGTGAAATACCTGGTGGAGCAGGGCAAGCTGGACGAAGCGACTGCCAGCCGTGAGCGTTATGCCGAAAAGGTGGCCGACAGCTGCTACCGCTACGTGCTGGACGTGCTGGAGCGTACCCGTCCCGTGGTGAAGACCCTTTCCGAACGCTATAAGCTGGTGCTGGTGTCCAATTTCTACGGAAACATCCAGACCATCCTGAAAGACTTCGGCCTGTTCGATTTCTTTGCCGACATCATCGAATCGTCGGTGGTGGGCGTACGCAAACCCGACCCGGCCATCTACCGCCTGGGCGTGGAAGCCATGGGCCTGCCCGCCGGGAATGTGCTGGTGGTAGGTGATTCCTTCTCGAAGGACATGGTGCCCGCGAAGAAAGTGGGTTGCAAGGTGGCCTGGCTGAAAGGCGAAGGCTGGGGAAATGAAGAGATAGACGAAACCCTTCCGGACCTCATCATTACCGATTTGCCGGAATTGCTGTCGTATGTATAAAGGAGGGGCACGGATGAAGAAACACGGAGTTGCCTTGGTGGAACGCCAATACCTGTTCCCCTTTGTACTGATTACCTCACTCTTTTTCCTGTGGGGATTTGCCCATGCCATTCTGGATGTGCTGAACAAGCATTTTCAGGAACTGCTCACCATCACCCGTACCCACTCGGCCATGATTCAGGCCACGATGTACATGGGTTATTTCATCATGGCCATCCCCGCCGGACTGTTCATCAACCGTTACGGATACCGCCGGGGTGTGGTGCTGGGGCTGCTGCTGTATGGCATCGGCTCCCTGCTGTTCATTCCCGGACAGCACTGGATGTCGTTCAATTTCTTTCTGTTCTCCTTGTTCGTCATCGGATGCGGACTGACCTTCCTGGAAACGGCCGCCAATCCGTATGTCACGGAACTGGGGGCGAAGGAGACCGCTGCCAGCCGCTTGAATTTCGCCCAGTCGTTCAACGGACTGGGATGCATCTTTGCTCCCATTCTGACGGGCATCCTTCTGTTTGCCGACGAGGACAAAGGAGCCAGCGGCAATGTGGCCCTTCCGTACGCCGTGATGGGCGTGATTGTGCTGTTGGCCGCTCTGGCTTTTGTGCGGGTACGCCTGCCCGAGATTCCTCACGAAGAGGAGGTGGACAGCGAAGGAAACCGTGTCGGCCTCTGGGCACATAAGCTGTTTGTCTTCGGTCTGATTGCCTTGTTTGCCTACGAGGTGGCCGAGATTTCCATCAACAGTTTCTTCATCAACTACGTGACCGAGGTGGGATGGATGAACGCCCGCGATGCCTCCCTGATTCTGTCGTTCGGCGGACTGGGACTGTTCATGGTGGGCCGTTTCGTGGGAAGCTGGATTATGCGCCGTGTACGGGCCGAGAAGATGCTCTTCTGGTGTGCTACGGGAACGGTCGTCACCACGCTGCTGGTGATTCTCGACCTGGGCTCCGTGTCGTTCGTGGCCCTGCTCTGCGGTTATGCCTTCGAAGCCATCATGTTCCCCACCATTTTTGCCCTCTCCCTGAAAGGACTGGGCAGCCATACGAAGCGCGCCTCTTCCTTTCTGATGATGTCGCCGGTGGGTGGTGCCGTAGGTCCCGTGCTCATGGGGCTGGTAGGCGACTATGCCGACATGCACTGGGCCTTTGTGGTACCCTTTGTCGGTTATGTGGTGGTGTGGTGCTATGCTCGCCACATGGTACGTCTGAAAAACTGAGACTGCCCTTTCAGGTGGTATGAAATAAAAGAAGCGCGGAACTTGAGGTATCTCCCGATACCCTGGCTTCCGCGCTTCGGCGTATTAAATGATAAGTATAGAATTTGGGATTATTTACCTTGAGGAGCTGCCGGACATTGGTTCGGACATCCTGGAGCCGGCATCTGTCCCGGCTGACCCATCTTTCCGTGCATCATCTGGCAGGGCTTCTGTCCCATGCGCTTGTGCATCTTTCCCGGACGGTCCATGCGGAACACTTTCTCCAGCTGGCGGGCATTCAGGATTTTCTTGAAGGAATTGTAATACTTTTTCTGTGTGTCGAGCACCTTCTGACGCATTTCGAAGCCCTTTTCAATTTCCTGTTGAATCTGTGCGTCGGTACGTTCGCAGGGTTTCACCTTTTCACCTTCCGGAGTCGGACGGCAATCCTTCAGTGCGGTCAGATATTCCTTGTAGAGGGTGGTGAACTGAGCCAGTTTGCTGTCGTCCAGCATCAGTTGTTTTCCCATGCGGGTAGCCTGCATGTCCATCCGCTGTTCCGGTGTCATTTTAGCACAATTCCCTTTTCCAGCTTTTGCCGGGCAATCTTTCTGTGGAGCGTTTTGCGCCATCATGCTGCCACATCCCAGACATACGGCGAGAATCAATGTAGAGAATAAACGAGTTGTTTTCATTGTTGTCATTTTTTTAAGTTGAACATTTTATTTTTAGTGCACTTACGATTCTAAGACAATCAGACTTTCTCAGGGTTTATTGGGAAAATAGTTTTTTAACATTTGAAAGGAAACAGGCATCTGGAGGTCCGGGCCACCGAAGTGGAAAGTTTTTACATCTTGTTTTCGGGTAAAATCGAAAATGACTACATAAATATCATTTTTTTCTGTAGGTATTGGTTTGTTCTTTCTACTTTTGTTTCTGGAATTTTTACATGAATAGATAAAACGATGAAAAACACGAAACAGCTTGTTTTAGGACTTATTGCCTGCTGTCTGTCGGTGTATGTACAGGCTCAGGTGTGGACTATGAAAGGAAAAGAGGCGGCAGCCCCCGGCAGTTGGTGGTGCTTCCGCAATGCGGTGACACTCGACGAAACGCCCCGTTCGCTGGAACTGCGCCTGGGCGCCGATACAAAATACTGGCTTTGGGTGAACGGTGAACTGCAAGTGGCGGAAGGAGGATTGAAACGCGGTCCGAACCCTTCGGATACCTACTGTGATGTCATCACCTCGCTTCCTGCCCTGAAAGCCGGAAAGAATACTGTGGCCGTATTGGTGTGGTACTTTGGGAAAGACGGTTTCAGCCATCGCAATTCTCTTACGGCAGGCATCAGCTTCTCCCTTACCTGTGACGGCAAGCAGGTGGAACCCGATGCAAAATGGCGGGTGAGGATGCATCCGGCTTATTATGTGCCGCAAGGTGAACAGCCCAACTATCGTCTGCCGGAATCGAACATCGGGTTCGATGCAGCAAAAGACATTCCTTTCCAGTCGCCCGATTATGACGATAAGAAATGGAAGAAAGCCACCGAAATCTCGTTGGAAAAAGCGGGCTGGAACTGCTTGGTCGACCGTCCGATACCGTTCTGGAAGGACTATGGCCTGAAACCTTATGTACGCACTGAGATGCAGGGCGATAGCTTGTTGCGGGCCTATCTGCCTTACAATGCACAGGTTACTCCTTACCTCCGTTTGAAAGCTCCGGCCGGCAAGTGCATCCGTATCCGTACAGATAACTACCGGGGCGGTTCGGCTCCCAATGTGTTTGCCGAATATCGCACCCGGGAAGGCGAGCAGGAGTTTGAATGCAAGGGCTGGATGAACGGCCACTATGTGCAGTATGAATTTCCCGAAGGAGTGGAGGTGCTCGACGTGAAGTACCGTGAAACAGGATACGATACCTCTTTTGCCGGCGGTTTCGCTTGCGACGACCCGATGCTGACCCGTTTGTGGAACAAGGCGCAACGCACGCTGTACATCACCATGCGCGACACGTACATGGACTGTCCCGACCGCGAACGTGCCCAGTGGTGGGGCGACGTGGTGAACGAACTGGGCGAGGCCTTCTATGCCCTCGACGAGAAAGCTCACCTACTGACCCGCAAGGGGATTCATGAACTGATGGGATGGCAGCGGGCCGACAGCACCATCTTTGCCCCCGTACCGGCCGGAAACTACAAGGACGAACTGCCTATGCAGATGCTGGCCAGTGTGAGCCATTATGGTTTCTGGACCTACTACATGGGCACGGGCGATTGTCAGACGATTCTCGACGTACTTCCTCGGGTAAAGAAATACATTCATGTGTGGAAAACGGATTCCCTGGGATTGGTCGTACCTCGTTCCGGCGGATGGACCTGGGGCGACTGGGGAGAGAACAAGGACATGACGTTGCTGTTCAATCTCTGGTACGTGATTGCCCTGAAGGGATACGAAGAGATGAACCAGTTGGCTGGCGAGCCGGAAGAAGCCGCCTGGGCACACACTACTGCTGACCGCTTGCGGAAAGTATTCCACCGCACGTTCTGGAACGGCAAGTATTATGTTTCTCCGGGTTATCAGGGAAAGCCCGACGACCGTGCACAGGCGCTGGCCGTTGTGTCGGGTGTCTTGCCCGAAGAACTGTATCCGGTCATCCGTCCTTTCTTCTCCGAGTGGTATCACGCCAGTCCGTACATGGAGAAATACGTGCTGGAAGCTCTCTGCACGATGGGCTATTATCGGGACGCTCTGAACCGTATGAAGCTGCGTTACCACGCCATGATTGAAAGTCCGCTGACCACCTTGTGGGAAGGCTGGGGCATCGGCAGTGAAGGTTTCGGAGGCGGTACTTACAACCATGCTTGGAGCGGCGGTCCGCTGACCATCCTTTCGCAGTACATTGCCGGCATAGAAACCGTGGAACCAGCCTTTCGGACTTTTCGGGTGGCTCCTCATCCGGCACACCTGAATTTTATCCGTACGCAGGTCCCCTTGTCGGGTGGCCGCCGCATCGTGCTGGAAATGGACAAGTCGGCTCACGGCGGAACCATGTATCTTCGGGTGCCGGAAGGTACGTCTGCCGAAGTGGAGCTTCCTGCCGAATTTCGTAGCTGGCGTGTGAACGGCGAGCCAGAAAGCGGACGGAAGTTGAGGCTTTCTGCCGGAGAATGGCGGTTTGAGATGCAGGCGGATTAGGTTTGTATTGATGACGATATGTTGAAGGCTGGGAGTCGGGAGGCTTCCAGCCTTTTTTGTTCAAGCGCTGGTCTATTATGTGGAATATGTCTTTATGTTTTCTATGTTTCCCTATCGGGAACCGTACGTTTCCCGGTGCGGAGATGTATGTTTTCCGTAAGGGAAACGTAGGTTTCTGCCTGCGGAAACGTAAAAATCGACAGGAGGCTTTTGGGTGATGGCTTTGAGGGTTTGGGGATAAGGTGGGATAGAATCTTTTGAATACAACCGTAGCTTTTCTCATGCTTAATCATTACATTTGCAAATATATAGATGTGGATGAGCATACAAATTCAATCAAAAACTTAATTGCTAAACTGAAGCCGTTAATTGATAAGTTGTTTGAACTATCTGTATCACTAATAAAGGAAAAAGAATACGCTGTGTTAAAACAGCCAATAATGAAATAAAGTAGCATGAGTAAGCAGCAATATAATTTTGGAATAGTTTATGTTCTTACCAATCCGGCAATGCCTGGATTAGTAAAAATCGGTATGACTACGCGGGATAATCTGGATGCTCGTATGCGTGAGTTATATGGTACGGGAGTACCTGTTCCTTTTGAATGTAAATATGCTTGTAAAGTAAAACCATCAGACTGTGCCAAGATTGAGAAAGCTTTACATACAGCTTTTGCGCCTAATCGTATTAATGCGAACAGGGAGTTTTTTCAAATTAAGCCGGAACAGGCAATGGCTATTTTGGAATTGTTTAATAGAGAGGATGTTACACAAGAAATTACAGATGAAATAGATAATGATTTAACTTCTGAAGATAAATCAGCTACGGAGAAAATAAATTCCTCTCGTCGGCCTCCTCTAAATTATTTTGATATGGGAATGAAAAAGGGTGATATTTTAACTTTCACCAAAGACTCTGCAATAGAAGTTACTATCGTTGATGAGAAAAAGGTTATGTATCAAGGTGAGATTTATTCTCTGACCGGGATAACAAAGAAATTGTTGAATGTGTCTCATGCTATTCAGCCAACTGGATATTGGATGTATGAAGGAAAGAATTTGAGAGATATCTATGATGAAACTTATACATTAGAAGATTGATGATAATTGTGTTAAATATTGGATCATTTTGATGAGGGTAAGTCTATGAACCTGGATATAAATGATAAAAATTTGTATCTGTTGTTGCCCGGCAAAGTCAGTCGTGTGGCACAAATGTATGCTCATGAACACCATGTAACATTGGTTGAGGCTTTAGTCGTTTTTATTGTTCGGATACTTACAAACGGTTATCTGACGAAACTACCAAGTTGTGGCACTATGGTCCCGTAGCCCTTTATCAGGAATTTACGGACGAATTGAAACAGAAAGAAAACGAATAGAGAGATTTCATCCATCTTTTCCAAATTTGCAGTAACTTTGCCGCGCATTTTTGAAGAAGGTAAAAAAGATGGATAACAGTGTGGATAAGAAACGGAGCCGGAGCAACGAGATTGATATGCTCAACGGGCCGTTGTTCAAGAAAATTCTGGTGTTTGCCCTTCCGTTGGCAGCCAGCAGTTTGTTACAGGAACTTTTTAATTCGGTTGATGTGGCCGTGGTGGGGCACTTCGTGGGAAGTGAGGCCTTGGCGGCTGTGGGAAGTAATGCGCCTGTCATCGGGTTGCTCATCAACTTGTTCATAGGTATCTCTATGGGAGCCTGTGCCATTATCTCCAACCATATCGGTCAGCGGGACGACCGGAGCATACGCCACGCCATCAATACGGTGGAGCTGGTGGCTCTGTTGAGCGGAATATTTCTGCTGTTGTTGGGACAGGTGGCAGCCAAGCCGATTCTGACGTGGATGGGAACCCCTCCGAATGTGCTGGACCAGGCCGTGACCTATCTGCGTATCTATTTCTTGGGGATGCCTTTCATCATGGCATTCAATTTCGGGGCGGCGATTCTGCGAAGCATGGGCGATACGCGTCGTCCGCTGTATATTCTGGTCATTGCCGGGGTGGTCAATACGTTGCTCAACCTGTTGTTCGTGCTTTGCTTCCACATGGGAGTGGCAGGTGTGGCCGTCGCGACGGGAATCTCCAATGCAGTGAGTGCGGCGCTGATTATCCGGCTGCTGTGCAAGGAAAAAGAGCCTTTCCGTCTGCATTTCAGCAAGATGAAGATTTATTCCACGGAGCTGAACCGTATGCTGCGTATCGGTGTGCCGGCGGGCTTACAGGGGATGATTTTCTCCATTTCGAATGTGGTGGTGCAGTCGTCCATCAACAGTTACGGGGCCGATGCGATTGCCGGTTCGGCGGCAGCCGTCAATTTTGAATACTATTGTTATTTTATCATCCAGGGATTCAACGGAGCCGCCATCAGTTTCATTGCGCAGAACTATGGTGCCGGAAGAATGGACCGTGTACACCGGGTGTTTTGGATTTGCATGGGGTCGAGCGTGGCTTTTTGTGCGGCGTTCAATTGGCTTTTTGCCTGGCAGAGTGATTTCTTCCTGGGATTCTTTTCCAGTGTGCCGATGGTGCATCACTTCGGGACTCTTCGCATGCACCTGGTGCTGGCTTTGCAGTTCATTGCCAGCAGCTATGAGATTGCAGGTTCTTCGTTGCGGGGTATGGGCAAGTCGCTCACTCCGGCCTTGCTGACGGTTTTCGGTACCTGTCTGCTCCGAATGGTGTGGGTTTACGTGGTGTCGCCGATATGGAGGGGATACGATGTGCTGATGATAGTGTATCCGGTATCATGGGTGGTCACTGGTCTGCTGGTGCTGACGGCCTACTGGATGACGATACGGAAAAAGGTGGCGAAAGCATAAAAAACAGCCTCGGCTTGAAAAAGCCGAGGCTGTTTTTTTATAAAGAGTAAATTGGATTATTCCCATTCGATGGTGGCTGGCGGTTTGGAAGAGATATCGTAGCAAACGCGGTTCACGCCTTTTACTTTGTTGATGATATCGTTGGAAACCTTTGCCAGGAATTCGTAAGGCAGGTGAGCCCAGTCGGCTGTCATGGCATCGGTACTGGTTACCGCACGCAAGGCTACTGCACGTTCGTAAGTACGTTCATCACCCATCACTCCGACACTTTGTACCGGCAACAGGATGACTCCGGCCTGCCATACCTGATGGTACAGGGCAGTTTCGTTTCCGTTTTCATCTTTCACCTTCCAGTCGCGCAAGCCCTGGATGAAGATATCGTCGGCATCCTGCAGGATACGTACTTTCTCACGGGTGATGTCGCCCAGGATACGTACGGCCAGGCCCGGACCCGGGAACGGATGACGGGTAATCAGATGTTCCGGCATACCCAGCTCGCGACCTACGCGGCGCACTTCGTCCTTGAACAAGAGACGCAGAGGTTCGCAAAGTTTCAGGTTCATCTTTTCGGGCAGACCGCCTACGTTGTGATGACTCTTGATGACGGTTCCGGTGATAGACAATGACTCAATGCAGTCGGGGTAGATGGTACCCTGTGCCAGCCATCTCACGTCGTGAATCTTGTGGGCTTCTTCGTCGAATACGTCGATGAAACCTTTTCCGATGATTTTACGTTTGCGTTCCGGCTCGGTCACTCCGGCCAGTTCTGAAAAGAATTTCTCGCTGGCATCCACGCCGATGACGTTCAGTCCGAGACATTCATAGTCATGCAATACGTTCTTGAACTCGTTCTTGCGCAACATTCCGTGGTCTACGAAGATACAGGTCAGGTTCTTGCCGATGGCCTTGTTCAGCAATACGGCTGCCACTGAAGAGTCTACGCCGCCGCTCAGTCCCAGCACCACCTTGTCGTTGCCGAGCTGTTCTTTCAAGCTGGCCACTGTGGTCTCGATGAAAGAGGCTGCGCTCCAGTCCTGCTTTCCTCCGCAGATATCTACCACGAAGTTCTTCAGCAGTTGGGTACCGTCTTCTGTGTGGAACACTTCCGGGTGGAATTGTACGCCCCAGAGTTTTTCATTCTTTGCCTGATAAGCAGCGATAGCCACTTTGTCGGTTGAAGCGATAATTTCGAAATCGTCGGGAATGGCAGTGATGGTGTCGCCGTGGCTCATCCATACCTGAGAATGTTCGCGGATGCCTTTCAGCAGCGGGCTTTCGTGGTTGAAGGTAGCCAGGTGGGCACGTCCATATTCACGGGTGTTGGCCGGTTCCACTTTTCCTCCGTAGGTGTAGGCCATGAACTGTGCACCGTAGCAGATGCCCAGGATGGGATACTTTCCGCGGATGTGGGTTAAGTCTACTTTAAAAGCCTTTTCGTCGTACACGGAGAAAGGGCTTCCCGACAAGATTACGCCGATAACCGACGGGTCGTCGTGCGGAAACTTGTTGTAAGGAACAATTTCGCAATACATGTTCAGCTCGCGCACACGGCGGCCGATGAGCTGCGTGGTTTGTGAACCGAAGTCAAGAATAATGATTTTTTCCTGCATATTGTGTGATGTAAAATATGTATTCTATGCGTGCAAAGGTACGCATATTTTTCCTAAATCCGATGTGTGCCTCTGATTTTATTTGAAACAGAGAGTTTCAGTTTGCACGGTAGGGAAGGGCGGTATGTTTTTTTAAGTATTATATATGAAGAGGTAAGGAATAAATTTGTACTTTTGTCGGCGTATGAGCAGAATTTTGGCAATTGATTATGGCAGAAAGCGCACGGGAATCGCGGTGACCGACCCGATGCAGATTATTGCGAACGGGCTGACTACGGTGCCGACGCACGAACTGATGGATTACCTGCTGAAGTATGTGGCCCAGGAAAAGGTGGAACGCATCATTGTGGGGCATCCCAAGCAGCTGAACAACGAGGATTCGGAAAACATGAAGTACATCAAGCCTTTCCTTGCACAGCTGAAGAAAAAACTGCCGGAGGTACCGGTGGAACTGGTGGACGAACGGTTTACTTCCGTGCTGGCGCATCAGGCTATGCTGGACGGAGGCCTGAAGAAGAAGGCCCGCCAGAACAAGGCGCTGGTGGACGAAATCAGTGCGACCATCATTCTGCAGTCGTATTTGGAATCAAGAAGAATGTAACTCAAAAAACTTAATAAAACAGAATATGATTTTACCGATTTATGTGTATGGCCAGCCTGTGTTGCGTCAGGAGGCCGAAGATATTACGCCGGATTATCCAGGCTTGAAAGAGCTGATTACAAATATGTTTGAAACGATGGACCGAGCAGACGGCGTGGGACTGGCTGCTCCGCAGGTGGGGCTTCCCATCCGGGTGGTGGTGATTGACTTGGACGTGTTGTCGGACGACATGCCGGAGTTCAAGGATTTCAAACGTGCCTATATCAATCCTCACATTCTGGAAACGGGGGGAGAGATGGTATCTATGGAGGAAGGCTGTCTGAGTTTGCCGGGTATTCATGAGAGTGTGAAGCGTCCGGACAAGATTCATGTCACTTACCTCGACGAAAACATGCAGCCGCATGACGAGTGGGTGGAAGGCTATCTGGCACGCGTGATGCAGCATGAATTTGACCACTTGGAAGGTACCATGTTTATCGACCATCTGTCGGCTTTGCGCAAGCAGATGATTCGTGGCAAACTGAATGGCATGGTGAATGGCAAGGCTCGTTGCTCTTATAAAGTGAAAACAGTCAGATGATCAGAAGATTCCTATACATATTATATATAGGTATGTTTTTCCCGATGGCTGCCCTGTGTCAGATTAATACGGACAGGGTGATGACCATCGGGAAAAATGCACTTTATTTCGAGGATTATGTCCTCTCTATCCAGTACTTTAATCAGGTGATTGGGGTGAAGCCTTATCTGGCAGAGCCGTATTTCTATCGCGGGCTGGCCAAGATGAACCTGGACGATTATCAGGGAGCGGAAGCCGACTGTTCGGAAGCGTTGCAACGCAACCCGTTCGTGGTCAATGCGTATCAGGTGCGGGGTATCTCGCGTATCCGGCAGCAGAATTATCAAGGGGCTATCCAGGATTACCGGAAGGCCTTGGAAATGGATCCGGAGAATATCAGCCTGTGGCACAACTTGGCACTTTGCCGGATGCATGAGGAAGAGTATGCACAAGCACGGGCCGACTTGGATACGCTGATTCGTATCTCTCCTCGTTATACGGATGCGTATCTGATGCGTACGGAGGTGTCATTGAAGCAGAAGGATACGTTGCAGGCCATGACGGATGCTGACAAGGCGATTGAAATGGACCGTTACAATCCGGACACATGGTCGTCAAGAGGTATGCTGTTCCTGCAGCGTGGAAAGTACAAGGATGCGGAAGCGGACCTGACGGAGGCCATCCGTCTTTCGGTGCGCAATGCGGGCGTGTATATCAATCGTGCGCTGGCTCGTTATCACCAAAATAATCTGCGCGGAGCCATGTCGGACTATGATTTGGCATTGGATGTGGACCGGAATAATTTCATCGGTCACTACAACCGTGGTCTGTTGCGTGCGCAGGTGGGAGATGACAACCGTGCCATTGAGGACTTCGACTTTGTGCTCAAAATGGAACCCGACAACCTGATGGCCAGGTTCAACCGAGGACTGTTGCGTGACCGTACGGGGGATTATCCGGGGGCCATCGAGGATTATTCGGCGGTGCTGAAGGAGTATCCGAACTTCCTGGCCGGTTATCAGTATCGTGCGCAAGCCAGACGGAAAGTGGGCGACTTGAAAGGTGCGGATGCCGATGAGTTCAAGGTGCTGAAAGCACAGATTGAATCGCAGAACGGAACAAAGAAGCAGACGGCTTCGGCGGACAAGACGCGTAAGAAATCGGACAAGAATGTGGAGAATTACCGTAAGATTGTGGTGGCCGACAACGATGCGGAGGACGACCGTTACAAGACGGACTATCGGGGTCGGGTGCAGGATCGGAATGTGACCATCTTGCCGCAGCCTATGTTTGCGTTGAGCTATTACGAGCGTCCGGAAGAAGTGAAACGTCAGGTCAATTATTATAAAGGTATCGACGATATGAATGCCCGTGGGGCTCTTCCACATCGTCTGCTGATTACGAACAACGAGGCTTCGCTCTCGGAAGAGCAGGTGAAACAGCATTTCGCATCTATTGATGAACAGACGGCTGCCATCGTGAAGGAACCGAATGATGTGTTGCATTACTATGCGCGTGCGCTTGATTTCTATTTGGTGCAGGACTTTGATAACGCGTTGAAGGATTTGGATGATGCCATCCGTTGTGATTCTACTTTCTTCCCGGCCTACTTCAGTCGTGCGCTGATTTACTACAAACAGTTGGAATACCGCAAGCGCGACCGGACGTATGAAGTGGAAACAGTGGATAACAACAAGGACTTGCAGGTGCGTTCGTATGACTATAACAAGGTACGTGAGGACTTGGACCGTGTGATTGAGCTGGCTCCCGACTTTGTGTATGCATATTATAACAGAGGAAATATTCTGGCCGTGATGAAAGACTACCGGGCTGCACTGGTGGATTACAACAAGGCCATTGAGCTGGATCCACGTTTCGCGGATGCGTATTTCAACCGCGGGCTGACGAATATCTTTCTGGGTAACAACCGGCAGGGTATTCAGGATTTGAGTAAGGCCGGCGAGTTGGGAATTTTCTCTGCGTACAACATTATCAAGCGATTTACTGCGGTGGAGGAGAAATAAATGAATGCAATTTTCTTCTTTAATTAAAAAGTTTATATTTTTGCGTCTCAATAACAGATTAACACTATAAAGACTATGGTTAAGATAACTTTTCCTGATGGCTCTGTTCGTGAATACAATGAAGGAGTTACGGGTCTGCAGATTGCAGAAAGCATCAGTTCCCGTCTGGCACAGGATGTGCTGGCATGTGGAGTAAACGGCGAAACTGTAGATTTGAATCGCCCTATCAACGAAGATGCAAACTTCGTTCTTTATAAATGGGATGACGAAGAAGGTAAGCATGCCTTCTGGCACACAAGTGCACACTTGCTGGCTGAAGCGCTGCAGGAATTGTATCCGGGCATTCAGTTCGGTATCGGTCCGGCCATTGAAAACGGATTCTATTATGACGTAGATCCGGGTGAAGCTGTCATCAAGGAAGGCGACCTGCCTGCCATTGAAAAGAAAATGGCTGAACTGGCTGCCAAGAAAGAGGAACTGGTTCGTCAGAACATCTCGAAAGATGATGCGCTGAAGATGTTTGGTGAAAGAGGAGAAACTTACAAGTGTGAACTGATTTCCGAACTGGAAGACGGTCACATCACTACTTATACGCAGGGTGCGTTTACAGACTTGTGCCGTGGCCCGCACTTGCTTTCTACTGCTCCGATCAAGGCCATCAAGCTGTTGTCGGTGGCCGGTGCCTACTGGAGAGGACAGGAAGACCGCAAGCAGATGACCCGTATCTACGGTATTACTTTCCCGAAGAAAAAAATGTTGGATGAATACCTGGTGATGCTGGAAGAAGCCAAGAAACGTGACCACCGTAAGATTGGTAAGGAAATGGATTTGTTCATGTTCTCGGATACGGTAGGTAAGGGACTTCCGATGTGGTTGCCGAAAGGTACTGCACTGCGTATCCGCCTGCAGGATTTTTTGCGTCGCATCCAGTCACGTTACGACTATCAGGAAGTGATGTGTCCGCCGATTGGCAACAAGCTGTTGTATGTCACTTCCGGACACTATGCGAAATATGGCAAGGATTCTTTCCAGCCTATCCACACTCCGGAAGAAGGGGAAGAGTACTTCCTGAAACCGATGAACTGCCCGCATCACTGTATGATTTACAAGAACTCTCCGCGTTCTTATCGTGACCTGCCGTTGCGTATCGCAGAATTTGGTACGGTTTGCCGTTACGAACAGAGTGGGGAGTTGCACGGATTGACTCGTGTACGTAGCTTTACGCAGGATGATGCGCACATCTTCTGCCGTCCGGACCAGGTGAAGGATGAATTCCTCCGTGTGATGGACATCATCTCTATCGTATTCACTTCCATGGGACTGGAAAACTTTGAAGCACAGATTTCTTTGCGTGACAAGGTGAACCGTGAAAAATATATCGGTAGCGATGAGAACTGGGAAAAGGCTGAACGTGCCATCGTAGAAGCTTGCGAAGAAAAAGGACTGAAAGCCAAAGTAGAATACGGTGAAGCTGCATTCTACGGTCCGAAGCTGGACTTTATGGTGAAGGATGCCATCGGACGTCGTTGGCAGCTGGGTACCATTCAGGTAGACTACAACTTGCCGGAACGCTTCCAGCTGGAATACATGGGTTCTGACAACCAGAAACATCGCCCGGTAATGATTCACCGTGCACCGTTCGGTTCAATGGAACGCTTTGTTGCCGTATTGATTGAACATACAGCCGGTAAGTTCCCGTTGTGGCTGACTCCGGATCAGGTGGCCATCCTGCCTATCTCTGAAAAATTCAACGACTACGCCGACAAGGTTCGTCAGGATTTGAAGAAATACGACATCCGTGCCATCGTGGACGACCGTAACGAAAAGATTGGTCGTAAGATTCGCGACAATGAAATGAAACGTATTCCTTACATGCTGGTTGTGGGCGAAAAAGAAGCCGAAAATGGTGAAGTAGCCGTACGTAAGCAGGGTGAAGGAGACAAAGGAACCATGAAAATCGAAGATTTTGCAAAAAATATTGCAGAAGAAGTTCATAATATGATAAATAAATGGTAAATTTGCAGCCGTTTGCAGCCCCTGACAAAAAAGGATGCTGCAAACGGATTTTTCAATATTAATTTATAATTCAAGAAACAAACAAGGAAGACACTATTTTTAATGAAAAATGACACGTTAAAAGGGCAACATCGAATCAACGAACAGATTCGCGCCAAAGAAGTACGTATTGTGGGAGATGATATTGAATCGGCTGTATATCCGATTGCGCAGGCTTTAAAACTTGCGGAAGAACATGAAGCCGACTTGGTCGAAATTTCACCTAATGCCGTTCCTCCAGTTTGTAGAATTATAGATTATTCTAAGTTCCTTTACCAGTTGAAAAAACGCGCAAAGGAACAGAAGGCAAAACAGGTGAAGGTGAACGTGAAGGAAATCCGTTTCGGACCTCAGACGGATGAACACGATTATAATTTCAAGCTGAAGCATGCCATCGGTTTCTTGCAGGATGGAGATAAGGTGAAGGCATACGTGTTCTTCAAGGGACGTTCCATCTTGTTTAAGGAACAGGGTGAAGTCTTGTTGCTCCGTTTTGCCAACGACTTGGAAGACTATGCAAAGGTAGAACAGATGCCGTTGCTCGAAGGAAAAAGAATGACGATATCGTTGTCTCCGAAGAAAGCAGGAACTCCGAAGAAAGCGGCCAAACCTGAAGCTGCCAAACCGGTTGAACCGAAAGAATGAAAAAAAAGTGCGTAACGCGCCGGTATAGTGCGTTGCCACGTTGAATAATAATAATTAAAAATTTAACAAGATGCCAAAGATCAAGACTAACTCCGGTGCTAAAAAAAGATTCACTCTTACCGGAACAGGTAAAATCAAAAGAAAGCACGCTTTTCACAGTCACATTCTGACTAAGAAGACTAAAAAGCAGAAAAGAAACCTTTGCCACATGGGCTTAGTAGACAATGCTAACTTGAACCAGGTAAAGGAACTTCTGTGCATGCGTTAATCTTTACGAGAGCGTACACGTATCATTTAAATTATTAACCGAATGCATTAGCCTCAAGTCCGGTTGTGAAATATCGGCGCTATCATTCAAAAAGAATTAAAAAACTATGCCAAGATCAGTAAATCACGTTGCTTCTAGAGCAAAAAGAAAGAAAATTTTAGGTTTAACCAGAGGTTATTTTGGTGCAAGAAAGAACGTTTGGACCGTTGCTAAGAATACTTGGGAAAAAGGTTTGACTTATGCATACCGCGACCGTAAGAACAAAAAACGCAACTTCCGCGCATTGTGGATTCAGCGTATCAACGCAGCTGCTCGTCTGGAAGGTATGTCTTACTCTAAGTTGATGGGTGCATTGCACAAAGCAGGTATTGAAATCAACCGTAAGGTGTTGGCTGACTTAGCCATGAACCATCCGGAAGCTTTCAAGGCTGTAGTTGCTAAAGCTAAAGCTGCTTAATTCTCTTCCGGAAACGGAGACAACGTATAAAGGATGCCACATAAAATGGCATCCTTTTTTTATGCAATCTCTTTGCAGATTCAAATTATTGTCGTATATTTGTCATACAAAATTGAAGCCGTACTTGCAGAATCGGGAAACTCATCAAATTATAAGAAATACCGAGACAAGCGTCTTCTTCCAATGGCGGGCCACGCCTTCGGGTAGCATTTATGCCGGTGGATTACAAAGGAAGGGGGGCACTCAAAACCTGTCATTCGGAGTTTCGTCACGCCTCGGGTACGGCTTCTCCTTTTTCTAGGGCGAAGAATCTTGGATGTATCAGAGTCAAGGTTCTTCGCCTTATTTGTATGTGAACGTTGAACGTAATAGGATTCGTATGATTTTTTATTTTTCTGGAACGGGAAATTCGGAATGGGTGGCCCGGAAATTGGGAGAGTATTTGCAGGATTCTGTATATAAATTGACGGATTTACTGAACGGAAAACCGGACTTCCCGCAGTCTTCAGATGGAACGCTGGGTTTTGTGTTTCCGGTTTATTCGTGGGGACCTCCTCCGGTGGTATTGGAAGCACTGGCTAAGTTGGAATTGAAGGGAGTGCCTGATTACCTGTATTTTGTCTGTACCTGTGGTGATGATACGGGAAAGACGGCGCAGGTGTTTGCGCGGGCTGCGGCTCGGCGGGGATGGCGTTGCAAGGCTGGCTTTTCGGTGATGATGCCCAACACATACGTTTGTATGTCGGGATTTGATGTGGATGAACCGGAACTGGCAGCTCGTAAGTTGAAGCAGGCTCCCAGCAGAGTGGAAAATCTCAGCCGGAGGATTATCCGACGGGAAGAGGGATTTGATTGCCATGAAGGAAGTGTGCCTTGGCTGAAAACGTATGTGGTACGTCCGATGTTCAACCGTTTCATGATCCGTCCGAAAAAGTTTTATGCATCGGAAGCATGTATCAGTTGCGGACTTTGTGCCAAAAATTGTCCATTGGAGAATATCCGTATGGTAGAAGGACGGCCACAATGGGGCAGCCGTTGTGCGATGTGTCAGGCTTGTTACCACCATTGTCCGAAGCATGCAGTATGTTATGGCAAGCTGACGCAGAAGAAGGGACAGTATTTGAATTCTTTATTAAAATAACCGTAAATCTAAGATGAAACAGATTTTAATGTCATTGTGTGTGGGCGGTATCCTGATGGGAGCCTGCGCCGGAAAGAGTGAGCAGAAAACAAGTGTAACTCATGAGGCAGACACGTTGCTGATGCTGGTGGGCAGCTATGCAAAAGCCGACCAGGAAGGGGTGAAAGTATATCGCTTCAATCAGGAGACAGGCGATGCTGTACAGGCCAGTGCCTTGTCGGGAATTGAGAATCCTTCTTACCTGGTACCAGATCAGGACGGTACACACGTGTATGCCGTGGGAGAAACCGAGAAAGGTTTTACGGCCAACGCCTTGGCCTTGGATTCCTTGACCGCCAGTCTGTCGCTGGTGAACAGCCAGTCGACCGAAGGAGCGTCACCGTGTTACATCACAGTGAGTCCGGACGGGAGATTCGTGCTGACGGCCAATTACATGGGAGCCAATATCACCGTCTTTTCCCGTCTGGCGAATGGTAGTCTGGGAGAGGGGCATGCCATTGCTTTTCAGGGAAAAGGAGCCGATAAGGAACGTCAGGACCAGCCTCACTTGCATTGCGTATATTTCACGCCCGACGGCAAACTTCTTTTAGCGAATGATTTAGGTACCGACCGTATCCACGCGTTTCCGGTGAAACAGGCTTCCGGTACACAGGGAACTGATTTGCTGGATGAGGCTGCCGCTTTTGACATTGAACTGGCACCGGGCTCCGGTCCGCGTCACGCTTGTTTCGACAAGCAAGGGAAACATGCCTATCTGTTGACAGAACTTTCAGGAGAAGTCGTGGTATTTTCATACGATGGAAAGACCTTAACGCAGCAGCAGGTCATCAAGGCAGATACGGTAGGCGCGAAGGGAAGTGCCGATATCCATCTTTCACCCGACGGGAAGTTTTTGTATGCTTCCAACCGTCTGAAGGCGGATGGAGTGGCCATTTTCAAGGTGTCTCCTGCCGACGGAACCCTGACGAAGGTCGGTTATCAGCTGACGGGTATTCATCCCCGTAACTTCACGATTACGCCCAATGGCAAGTACTTGCTGGTAGCTTGTCGGGATACCAACGAGATTCAGGTATTTGCCCGTGATGCAGAAACCGGTCTCTTGCAGGATACAGGAAAGACCATCCACACCGATAAGCCGGTCTGCCTGCAATGGGTTATGAAATAAGTCTTTGTAAAATTTGATTATACGGCGGGGAAAGAGAGGCGGAAACAGCTTCCTTTCCCCGCTGTGCTTTGTACACTGATTTGTCCTCCGTGCAGGCTGACAATCTGTTTGCAGAGGGTGAGTCCGATGCCCGAACCGTTGCTTTTGGTGGTGAAGAAAGGAACAAAGATACGCTCTGTCACCTCCGGCAGCATGCCTTCCCCGTTGTCATGGATTTCGAAGACCAGCTCCTGCGCATGAGCTTTCACGCGGACACAGATATCCGGATGCGGACGATGGGCACATGCCTCGCGGGCGTTCTTCAGCAGGTTGATGAACACTTGTTCCATCTGTGTGCGGTCGGCCAGCCATTTTAGGCGAGAAGATGGATATTCAAAATGAAATTCCGGTTCCGGATAAAGGCGTTGCAAATCGGTAAAGAATTGTTCCAGGGGAATTTCCACCTTGACGGGGGCAGAAATGCGGGTCAGCTTCCGGTAATTCTCCACAAACTCCAGCAATCCTTTTCCCCGGCGGTAGATGACTTGTAATCCTTGCTGCACATAAGTGCGTGTACGGGCATCGTCGGGGTGTTCCTGGCTCCGTTCGTTCAAGGTGTCTGCCAAGGAAATAATCGGAGTGATGGAATTCATGATTTCATGCGTCAGCACCCGAATCAGTTTCTGCCAGGCTTCCATTTCTTTGTATTCCAAGGCCCCGTGAATGTTTTTCAGGCTGATTAACCGGCAGGTCCGTCCTTGCAGCTGGATGTGCGTGACGGATAGGGAGAGGTCGAAAGTGGCATCTCCCTTTTGCAGGTGGGCTACCTGTCGGTTTTCCCGAACGGCGGTACTGATTTCTTCCGGCAGAAAGGCACAATGCCCCCACAGTTCGCGGGCCGCCTTGTTCATCCATTCTATCCGGTTGTCCCGGTCGGCTACAAGAACGGCCGTATCCACCTTGTTCAACAGCATTTCATAGTATTGGTGCTTCACCTCCTCATCCAATATGCGGGTGCGGAGATTCTTCAGTGCCAGCGAAAGGTCGTCGGCCAGTTTCTGCATCTGTGGGTCGGCAAAAGGCGCACAGACCCGTTGCCCCAGGTCATTCTGTTTCATACATTCCACGAGGCGCCCCATGGTTTCGGTCTGACGCATCTGGATGCGGTATAAGTGATAGCAGATGCCCACCAGCAACAGTCCACAGATAATGCTGCAGAACAAAAGTGCATGCTGAATAGCCAGTACGCCTGCGGTGATGAAGAAGACTAAACCCACAATGTGCAATATGAGGTGGTATCCATACGTTTTCATAAGCCCCATTTTTCCAGTTTCCGATACAATGCAAAACGCGTAATTCCCAACAATTCGGCGGCCTTGCTCATGTTTCCTGCACTTATTTTCAAGGCCCGTTCAATCGCATTCTTTTCCAGTTTCTCCAGATTCAGTTCTTCCGCCAGCGTTTGTGGACGAGGTGTATTTCCTTGCGGAAACAGGAAGTCATCCGGTTTCAGAAGTCCGTTTTCACTCAAGATGACGGCCCGTTCCACGGTGTGCTGCAATTCGCGCACATTGCCCGGCCATTCATATTTCAAGAGTTTGTTTTTTGCTTCGCGCGTCAGTCCTTTGATTTCCTTGCGGTATTTCCGGTTGTACTGACTTAAGAAATGCATGGCCAGCAGCAGGATGTCTTCTCCGCGTTCCCGGAGGGGAGGGATGTGCAGTTCCACGGTATTGATGCGGTAGAGCAAGTCTTGTCGGAATTTCCCTTCCGCCACCAGCTGGTGCAGGTTGGCGTTGGTGGCACAAATCAAGCGTACATCGATGTGTATCGGACTCACTGCTCCCAGTCGGGTGATGCACTGTTTTTCAATGGCCGTCAGCAGCTTGGCCTGCATGGGCAGGGACAGGTTGCCGATTTCATCCAGAAACAACGTGCCTCCCGAAGCCGTTTCCATTCTGCCCGGTTTTGCTTTCCGGGCATCCGTGAAAGCACCCTTTTCGTATCCGAACAATTCACTTTCGAACAGCTGTTCCGGGATGCTTCCCAAGTCGATGGGAATGAACACCTGCTCCCGTCGGGGTGAGAAGAAGCGCAGCATGCGCGCCGCCAAGTCTTTTCCCGTACCGTTTTCTCCCAGTATCAGCAGGTTGGCATCCGTATCGGAGAGCTTGTAGATGGTTTCTTTTACTTTTTGCATGGCCGGAGAGTCGCCAATCAGTTCCGGCAGCGTGTCGTCTCCTTTCAACGCCTGCACTTCATTCTGCAACCGTCCGACTTCCTGACGGGAACGGCTCAGCTTTACCGCAGACGACAAGGTGGCCAGCAATTTCTCTTTCTCCCACGGCTTGGAAATAAAGTCGGTAGCTCCGGCTTTGATGGCCTGTACCGCCTTATCGGTATCCGCATACGCCGTCATGAACACCACTACCGCCTGCGGGTCGAGGTGAAGAATCTGTTTCAGGTAATCCAGTCCTTCCTGCCCGCTGATGGCATCCCGCTGGAAATTCATGTCGAGCAGAATCACGTCGGGGTGGAAAGTCGTCATGAAATGAGTAATCCGGAAAGGTTGCGTGGTGACCCGTATCTGTTCCATATAAGGCTCTAAGAGCAGGTTTAACGCGAAGAGCACGTCTTCGTTGTCGTCAATGATGAGTATTTTTCCTTTTTCTTCCATACAATATCAAGGTGTCTTTCGCAAAGATAATGCTTTTTTGCTTGTGCTGTATGTGCACTTTCGCACGCTTTTTGTGCGGATGCGCACGCAAACTGGAGTTGCTGAATTTTGCTATTTCTCGTATAACCAATGTGTTATCCGTATGGCACGGTTTTTGGAACTAAAAAAGCAGATAACTATGCGTATGAAGATGGAACACAAAATAGGATTACTTATGGCTTGTCTGCTTTTCTGTGGACAAACCGTGTGGGGCGAGAAGCTGACACTGCAAGAGGCCATCCGGATGGCACAGGCCAGTTCTCCGGAGGCTGAAGCTGCCCGGCATACCTACCGGGCGGCGTACTGGAGCTACCGTTCGTTTCGGGCAGACTATCTGCCTGAAGTGAGTTTGTCGGCATCTCCTTATCTGAACCGACAGATTAACAAGGTAACCCAGCCCGATGGTACGGAACTGTTTCTCCGCCAGAACCAGTTGGCTACCGACCTGACGCTTTCCGTCAGCCAGAACGTCTGGTTTACGGGAGGTAGCTTTTTCATGCAGACTGCTGCCCAGCGCATGGATGAACTGGGTGAGAAAAGTACGGCTTATAACACCCAGCCTTTCACGATAGGTTACCAGCAGTCGCTCTTTGGCTATAATTCGTTGAAGTGGAACCGCCGCATTGAACCGGTCCGTTTTCAGGAAGCCAAGAAAACCTATAGCGAGACGCTGGAGCTGATTGCTTCGAAAACCTGTGAACTGTTTTTCGCGTTAGCCGCTGCCCAGTCCGATATGGAGATTGCCCGTGCCAACTATGCGTCTGCCGATACCTTGTATCGCTATGCCCGCGGGCGGTATCGCATCGGCAACATTACGGAGAACGAGATGTTGCAGCTGGAGGTGAACAAATTGACCGAGGAGACCAACCTGATGAAAGCCCGTATCAGTGTGGAAGACGCGATGCTTACCTTCCGTTCTTTCTTGGGTATCCGGGAGGAAGAAGAGATAGAGGTGATTCCACACGACAGTGTGCCGGCTTTTGAAGTGCCTTTGGACAAGGCACTGGAACAGGCTCATCTGCACAGTCCGGAAATCGAGACCTACCGGCGGAGACAGTTGGAAAGTCGCAGCCAGTTGGCTTCCGCCCGTGCGAGCCGGGGATTGAAGGCAGATTTGTATCTCCAGTTCGGGCTTTCGCAGACGGCCGACCGGCTTCGGGATTCTTATCGTAATCCCCTCGACCAGCAATACGTGAGCCTGTCCGTAGTGATTCCGATATTGGACTGGGGAAGAGGAAAAGGAAAGGTACGTGTGGCCAAATCGAACATTGAACTGGTCAAGACGCAGGTGGAGCAGGGTATGAACGACTTTGAACTGAACGTGCGGCAGATGGTGCGGCAGTTCAATCTTCAGGCGCGGCAGGTGGAAGTCGCTTCCCGTACCGATGAAACAGCCCGTCGGCGGTATGAAGTGGCCCTCCGCCTTTACCTGATGGGCAAATCGTCGGTGCTCGATTTGAATGCAGCCACCACCGAGAAAGACACCTCCCGGCGCAATTATATCGAGGCCCTGAAAACCTACTGGATGCTGTATTACGGACTCCGCAGCCTGACGCAATATGATTTTTACCGGAATTGTCCGCTGACTGAAACTTTACCTGAAATATAACACAAACCGATTATGGATATACAATTGAAAAAGAAACCCTGGTACGTGCGCTATCGTTTTTATCTGGCAGGCGGCGTACTTCTGCTGGCCGGACTGATTTATGTGATTATACTGGCCTCCGGTCCGCAGCGCTTACGTATTGATGCAGACTCCGTGCAACTGGCCGAGGTGAAGCAGGCCCCTTTCCGTGAATACGTGGACGTGGAAGGAGTGGTGCATCCCATCCTGACCTTGATGGTCAATGCCCGCGAGTCGGGTAATGTAGAGCGTATCGTGGCCGAAGAGGGCAGTTTGCTGCAGCAGGGAGACACTATTTTGGTCTTGACCAATCCCAACCTGTTGCGTGAGATAGACGACCAGCGGGATGAATGGGAAAAGCAGCGCATCTCTTATCAGGAGAAATCCCTTGAGATGGAACAGAAAAGTCTGACCCTGAAACAGCAGACTCTGGAGGCTGCTTACGAACTGAACAAGATACGGAAAAGCTTTGCCCTGGAGCAGGAAGAATACCGCATGGGCATCCGTAGCAAAGCGCAGCTGGAGGTGTCGGAAGATGAGTTCCGTTACAAGACGGCCTCCACCCAGCTGAAGATGCAGAGCCTGCAGAGCGATTCGGCCATGACGGTCATCCGCAGGGAACTGTTGCGCAACGACCGGGAACGGGAACAGAAGAAGCTGGAGCGTTCCTTGGAGCGGATGGAAGAGCTGGTGGTACGTGCGCCGTCGGATGGGCAGCTTAGTTTTGTGAAGGTCACATTAGGGCAGCAGGTGGCAGCCGGAGAGAATCTGGCAGAAGTGAAGGTCATGTCGCAGTTCAAGGTGCATGCTTCCCTGAGCGAATACTACGTAGACCGGGTGACGGTAGGCTTGCCGGCGTCCGTGACTTATCAGGGAAAACGCTATGCCTTGAAAGTGAGTAAGGTGGTGCCGGAGGTGAAAGACCGCACCTTTGATGTGGACTTGGTCTTTACGGGAGAAATGCCCGAGAATGTCCGTCTGGGAAAAAGCTTCCGGGTACAGATTGAGTTAGGACAACCGGAACAAGCTTTGGTGATTCCACGCGGTAATTTCTATTCGCAGACCGGCGGTCAGTGGATTTACAAACTCAATGCCGACAAGACCCGGGCGAGAAAGGTTCCGGTGGTCATCGGGCGCCAGAACCCCCTGCAATACGAAATCACCGAAGGTTTGCAGCCCGGCGATTGGGTGATTACCACAGGATATGATAACTTTGGCGACGCGGAAGAGCTGGTGTTTAAATGAAGGAACCAGATGCTTCCAGTACTTCCCCGAAAGTACCGGAGTACTGCCTAAGAAGTACTGGAGTACTTTCAAGGGAGTACTGAAGTACTGACAGGGAAGTACTGAAAACGATTAAAGTGAAGAATTACAGAAGGTTGGGAATTAATTGTAAATATTGGAAACAGTGACTCTCCGGAGTACCCTATAGTAGAATATAATTATTGATTTATGAAAGGGAAAATAAAACACATAACTATTGCTTTGGGAATCTGTCTTTTGTTGGCAATGATTGTACTGGGGCTTAAAAAACGTAATACTATATATACCTGGTTTTTGGGAGATGTCCAGACGCTTTACATGCAGGCAGACAGTTTGTACAGACAGAAGAAATATGACGAAGCCGCGACACTGTACTCAAAACTGGCAAGAATTGACAGTGCAAAGCGTTGCCAGTTTATTTTAGGTGACATATATTATCAGGGGAAGACAGGGGTAAGGAATTACAAAAAGGCCATGAAATTATTCCTGAAATCGGCAGATAACGGCAATGCGGATTCTCAGAACAATCTGGGCTATATGTATGCGTATGGCATAGGAACCGACATCGACTATTCTAAAGCCAGAAAATATCTCAGTCTGGCTGCTTTACAAGGACACTCCCAGGCGCAAGTGGGATTAGGCAGCCTTTACAGGCATGGCTGGGGAGTCACCAAGAGCTATTCGGAAGCGTTCAAGTTGTATAAAAGGGCTGCTGCGTATAATAATACGGACGCAATGAACAATCTGGGCTATATGTACACTTTCGGTTACGGAACCTCAACCAGCGTGGGCGATGCCATATACTGGTTTGAAAAATCTGCTTCAAGAGACAATGTCTTCGCATTGTTTAATCTGGCTGTGTTTCATATAGAAGGGCATGGATACCCCAAAGATTTATCGAAAGGAGCTGAACTTCTTTCAAGGGCGGCCGAATTGAATTCTCCCGCGGCGCAGTTCAATCTGGGATTGATGTACTATTTCGGAAAAGGTGTTGGGAAGGATTATGCCAAGGCAAAACATTTGTTCCAACAGGCTTCCGCCCAAGGGCATAACCATGCGTTGGAATTTCTCATGAAGGTGGAGAATAAGGAGAAGGTTTCCGAAACCGATTCAATTTTTGATTGGAAATTGAAGGCGATATAATGTGGTATTAAAAATACCTGATTTTATAATTGTTGACACGAATGAGTGAAAAAGATATGATTGCACATTACCTGAAAATAGCCTGGCGTAACTTGCTGAAATACCGTATGCAGACTGTGGTCAATGTCATAGGTCTGGCGGTGGGGTTTGCATGTTTCGCATTTGCCAATCTTTGGATGCGTTACGAATCTTCTTTCGACAGCCGTTACGATGCCGCCAACCGCATGTACCTGATTTATACTGAAACTTCCATAGAGGCTGGAGGTATATCACCGCACGTGCCTTATCCAGTCTCCACGCTGTTGAAGAAAGAATTTCCCGAAATAGAGGCGGCTTGTGCCTTTACCCGCTATTCGCCAGCTGAGTTGAGATTGGAAGATCAGCCTGCTTTGGAGGCCGTTGGTATGATGTTGGATTCCTGTTTTATGGATATGTTTGGTGTTCGTGTGCTGACGGGTACTTATGATTTCTTTTATTCCGATGAAAAGGTTGCCCTGACAGAACGGGTGGCCCGGAAGCTGTTTGGTACAACGGAAGTGCTGGGCCGCACCGTAACCTGTAATGATAAGGAATCTACCGTTTGTGCCGTGGTAAGTGATTTGTCTCACAGTAACTTTTCGTTTGATTTTATTCATGAAGGAAGTTATTTCCGTAGATGGCAGGATGCATGGGACAACGGAGGATTTGAGGTGGTGGTCCGTCTTGCTCCGGGTGTTTCTCCTCAGTCGATGGAAGAGAAGTTCCGTGCCTATGCCGGGAAAGTGGATGATTTGAATAGCAAAGCGATTGGCCGACTCCGCCTGATGCCTCTTTCTGAAGTCCGTCAAGCCTCGTTCAACAAAGATCGTCTCGTTAGCTTTTTCTATCTGAGACTATTTGCGGCAGCTGGAGGGCTGGTTATTCTCTGTTCGTTGTTCAATCATCTTGCCCTTTTCCTTTCGCGAATGGAAATCCGTCGTCGTGAACTGGCGTTGCGACGCGCATGCGGGTCTTCCGGCAGGGGACTGTTTGCCATGCTCACTACCGAGTACTCGTTGCTTATTCTGTTGTCAGGTTTTTTCGGTTTCGTACTGGTGGAGTTGCTGCATCCTTTGTTCCAGCGGCTTTCGGGAGTGGAAGGCAATGTGTACGGAGGTTCACTGCTGTACTTCCTGATTGTGCTGCTGCTTTCGCTGCTGCTGTTGTTGCCTTTTGTTTTCCGTTATTCTTCCTTGCGTCCGGAACGCAGAAAGTCGGGACGGCAAATGAAGGTGATGGTAGGAATACAGCTTTTCATCAGTCTGCTGGCCATATTCAGCACAGTGGTATTGATGAGACAATTGAATTATCTGCGACAGACTGATTTGGGTTGGGAGCGTCATAATCTTGCGGCCTTCACCTTTGTCTATCCTGACACCTCAAAGGATGAAATCGTAGAACATGTGCGACAGATGCCTTTTGTCCGTCAGGTGCTTACCGGCTATTGGGGACTTCTGCCCGAAGGAGCCCGGGGAACTGTCACCATGGATTGGGATGGAAAGCCATCTGACTGGAAAATGCAGGATATACGTATGGCTTGTATGGACGATACGTTGGCAGCGTTCTATGATATTCAGCTGGCAACTGGTCAATTTATTCGGCAGGATGGTGGAGACAATCAGGTAATGCTGAATGAATCGGCTGTCCGGGCTATGGGGGTAACCCATCCTGTGGGGATGGTCATAACCTATAGTCAGGAACAGAAGGAGAAGTCTACTGTAGTCGGGGTAGTGCGTGATTTTCATATTACAGCCCCTACCGTTCCAGTACAGCCTACACTTTATGTGAAGAGATCTGGCTGGATGAACGGAAATCATATTCTGATAAAATATCACGAAGGAAGTTGGCCCGAACTTCGTCATCGGGTAGACAGCCTTTTTGCCAGCGACTATCCCGAAGTGAAATATAACCTGGTAAATGTGATGGATGAATATGATACTTATCTTAAGTCTGAAAATCTGCTGATGCGTTTGCTCGCTTTTGTTTCCACGGTCTGCATTCTGATGTCTGCTTTCGGGATTTTCTCGATGGTTACCTTGAACTGTGAACGCCGTCGCAAGGAGATGGCTATCCGTAAGATAAATGGGGCACGGGTAAAAGATATTTTAGGACTCTTTGCACGCGAATATCTGTGGCTGTTGGGCATTGCTTCTGCCATCGCTTTTCCGGTGGGTTACATACTGATGAAGCAATGGCTGGAGAATTATGTAGAACAGATTCCTTTGTCGTGGTGGCTTTATATGGTCATTTTCCTTTGCATGGCGCTGGTGATAGCCCTTTGCATCAGCTGGCGTATCTGGCGGGTAGCAAAGGAGAATCCGGCAGAGGTGATAAAGAGAGAGTGATAGTCTATTGTCAGTTATCACATTGTGCTGGCAGGTGAACAAAGCCTCTCGTATCAATCTGCGTGAAGTAATGAAACATGAATATAAACTGAATAAATAGAAAGACTATGTGGTTACATTACCTGAAAATAGCCTGGCGTAACTTGCTGAAATACCGTATGCAGAGTGTGGTCAGTATCTTAGGACTGGCCGTGGGCTTGGCATGCTTTGCCCTTTCTGCCTTCTGGATACATTATGAGATGACGTACGATACGTTTCATCGTGATGCAGACCGTCTGTATCTGGTTGGAGTGAATGACGATAGTTTCGGCGGGTCTTCCGCGAGCTTCACGCCTTATGCCTTGGGACGTTACCTGAAGGAACATTATTCGGAAATTGAAGATTACTGTTTGTTTGAGGCAGAAACTTTTTTTGTGATGAAAGACAACCGGATGCTGGAGTTGCCCATGCTTCTGCCCGATACTACCGCCTTGCGGATGCTGGACTTCCGTACCTTGGAGGGGGATGACAGTTTTCTTCGTGCCGGTTCCACAGATAGCCGTATTGCCATTACGGAGAAGACCGCAAAACAGCTGTTTGGCACTACGGATGTGATTGGCCAAACCGTGACCAATGCCAACTGGAACAAGGAATATACCATTGGCGCTGTAGTGAGCGACTGGGGAGCGCACACTAATTTCCCCTACGCTTTTCTGGGTAACGGAAGCGGACGGACAGGCTGGGACGATTACACCTACCGGACACTTGTCAAAGTGAAGCCAGGTACGGATGTCTCCCGATTGCTGGAGAAGATGAATGCCCACTTCCCCGAAGAACTGACCAAAAGCAGGTTTCAGGAGAACACGGGACTGACACGTTTCTACCTGGAACCGCTGACGGGCCTTCGTGCTACGGAAGGTTTCATCCTTAAAAACAACCAGACAGTGCAGTTCCGTTATATCACCTGGTTTGCTGTGGTGGGCGGACTTATTATCGTTTGTGCCTTTATCAATTACCTGACGATTTATATCGACCGTTTCCGTACGCGCCGAAGAGAAATGGTGTTGCGGCAGGTTTGCGGGGCAGGACTGCGTTCGTTGGTTATCCTGCTTTGTACTGATTTTCTGTTGACAATTCTGGCGGCCTTGGTCGTGGGGATGGTATTGGTAGAGTTGCTGATGCCGGTCTTTCTCCGGTATGCGCTGATTCAGGATGCTGACTTTTCGAACTACCGTTCAATCTTGTTCTACATCCTGTCGGTATCGGTCGTCATGATGGTCATCGTGGTGCTGTGGGTATGGCTGTTTCAGAAGCGGTCATTGCATGGAAATATGCATACGGGCAATGCGCTTTCGGGTATCGCTTGGCGGAAAGGAAGTGTCATTCTCCAGCTGACGGTCTGTATGGCTTTCATCTTCTGTGCGGTGGCCATGCAGCTGCAACTGCACCATTTGCGGAATGTGGATACAGGCATGGACTATCGCGGACGGGCAGCCGTCAGCATTTGGATGAATGTGGACATGAACGTATGGGCCGAGAAAATCAAGACCTTGCCGATGGTGACGGAGGTGGTACGTCCGGTTTACTGGCCGTTGTTGGGTATGGGAGCTTATTCATCGTCCTTGATAGATGGAGGAACAGGTATGGAAGGCCGTTTGAAGGAGCCTTTGTCTTTTGATGAAGTGTTGGCTGGTGAAGACTTCTTCCGTTTTTACGGTATGCAGCTGTTGGCAGGCGAATGGGTGTCGGAAAAGTCGGATTATCGGCAGGTGAACATTCTGGAAAGTACGGCCCGCCGGATGGGTTGGACTCCTGAAGAAGCTGTAGGCAAGCAGCTGTTTTTTGTTGATCGCAAGACAGAGCCGATGACCGTTATCGGGGTGGTGAAAGACTGTGCTTATAAATCGCCTACTGAGAAACTTCCCTACACGATGTTTGTCAACACCGATCAGGTAAAGTGGATGCACGCCCGCTGTTTTGTTCTTTTCAAATACCGTCCGGGAACGTGGGACGAATGTCGCCGTTGCATTGAAGAGATGCAGCGTGCCGAGCTGCCCGACCGTAAGCTCTTTCTCTATAGTGAAGAAGAACGTTACAACGATTATCTGAAGTCGGAAGATGCCTTGTCGTCATTGCTTGGGTTCTCATCGCTGGTGTGTATCTTCATTTCGATATTTGGTATCTACTCGCTGGTGACATTAGCTTGCGAGCGGCGCCGCAAGGAGATAGCTATCCGCAAGGTAAACGGAGCCACGGTGAGGAATATTCTTATGCTGTTTTTCAGGGAATATGCTTTGCTGTTGGTCGTTTCTTCGCTGATTGCCTTCCCTGCTGCCTGGTGGGTGATGAGACGTTGGATAGAGCACTATGACCGTCAGGTGGAAATCGGATTCCTTCCATTTCTGCTGATTTTTGTCGGCGTTGCTCTTTGTGTAGTGGCTTGTATCGGGCATCGCATTTGGAAAACGGCAAATGAGAATCCGGCAGAGGTGATAAAGAGTGAATGATATAAAAGAATGATATAGAAATAAGAAAAGAAAACAATATGAACACACTACGCTATGCCTTACGTTTCCTGCTTCGTGCACGGACGTACACCCTGATTAATCTGTTGGGGCTGGCTTTCAGTCTGGCCTGCTGCCTCATTCTGCTCCGATACATCCATCGGGAACTGACGGTCGATGTGCATGGACAGGATCTGTCAACCATTGTGGTGCCGCTTCGGGACATTAATGGAACGGTATATCCTGGGGAGAATCCGGTGCAGCAAAGTGACGGAGTTTTTGCGCTTGACCGGAAATGGATACGTGAACAGTGCCGGGTAGTGGAGGAGGAGAACGCTTCCATTTTTTCCGGTGACCGGGCTTTCCAGTCGGATTTGCTTGCAGTAGATTCCACATTCTTTCATTTCTTTTCTTATCAGGTGGTGGAAGGAAGTCTGGCTTTGTCTCGTCCGGATGTGGCGATTCTGACCGAGAAGTATGCCCGCAGGCTTTTTGGAAAGGAATCACCCATCGGGAAAAAACTGATGTACGGTAAGTGGACGCTGACGGTGACAGGAGTGTTGAAAGAACCAGTCTGCAAGACTACATGGAACTTTGATTTGTTGGTATCGCGTCAACTGAAGCCTGACTGGGGCAAGCTGAATACCGAATTGATGAGGGTGGATCCGCATCTGAACCTGGAGGAAATAAACAAGCAAACGAATGTGTATCGGAAGTATCCTTATGATGAGCGTGCTTTGTGCCGGTATAGATACATAGGCTGGAAAGATTTTTATTTCGAATCTTCCATAGCCGACAAATACAATCGTATCTTTCAGTTTGGCAACCGGAATTATGTGTATATTTTGTCGGGTGTGGACATCTTCTTGTTTTTGATTGGTATTTTGAGTTTCGTCAATTTGTATTCCGTCACCATGTTGAAGCGTACAAGGATGTACGGCCTGAAGAAAGTGTTTGGCATTTCCCGTGGAAGGCTTTTTGTTGAGATGTACCTGGAAAATCTGTTGCTGATGGCTGGGGCAATCTTGCTGGCTTGGGGAATCATAGAACTTTCTTCCCGCTATATCACCCACCTGTTTGGAGAATCGGTACCGGGTACCTTTTTTGACTGGGTACTGACGGGGAGTCTGTTGGTTGTGTTGCCTTTGTTGGCCTCTTTCGTTTTTTATGTACGCTACGGACTGAAGAATCCAGTCAGTTGCATGCGCTTCTATCAGGACGGAAAAAGCAAGTCGGTCTATCGTCAGGTCTTTTTGTTTATACAGTATGCCATTACCCTGCTGCTGATGATACTTGCCTTCTACTTCCAGCACCACTTTGATTTTCTGATGCATACTTCTCATGGTTATACTACACAGGGAATTTTGTCTGCCGACTTGTATCGGGAGAATAGATACAGTGCTTACGAAAGCCTTACATCCGAGCAACAGCAAAGGCAATGGGCCTGTCGGGAGGCGATTAATCAGAAACTGGATGAGTGTCCTTTCATAGAAAGCTGGATGACTTCACCCCGGGACTTTCTGCGTGGTTATTTTACAGATATAATCAATGACAAAGGAGAGAAGTTTCCTTTGTACGTCATGTTTACTTCCACGGATTTCATGAAGATGTTCGGATTGAAAGTGAAGGAGGGACAGATAGGTGACATTGATTCGTATGAGCATTATCAGATTGCTTTGAATGAGACAGCCATGAAGACTTTGGGGTATGACGCCGTGGAAAAAGCGGCTGTGCGGAGTGTCTCGCCATTATGGATAGCCATGGTGCAAGGAAAGGTGGTGGAATACGGCACGTCCATGATGCCGGTAAATGCGGTGGTAAAAGATTTCTTTCCGCAACGGCTTACCGACGGTGTTCCTCCGATGCTGCTGGTCATTTCCTCCAATTCATTGGGGGCTGCATTGATAAAAGCGGTACCCGGCAGAGAGAAAGAGCTTGTGCCATACTTGAAAAAGATAGAGCAGGAAGTGTATCACACGGATGATTTTACTTATCAGTGGATGGACGATAAAGTGGCAGAAATGTATAAGGACGATGAACGGACGTCCGATATTTATACCTTGTTCTCGTACATGGCTATTTGGGTTTCCTGCTTGGGCTTGTTGGGCATTTCCTTGTTTGAGATTCGTCGCCGTTATCGGGAAATCGCCATTCGGAAAGTAAATGGGGCTACACGCCGCGATTTGTATCTTTTGTTGGGACGCAGGTATCTTTTGGTTCAGTTGCTTGCTTTTGTGGTAGCGGCTCCTGTGGCCTGGCTGGTGATTCGGCATTACACAGCCACTTTTGTGGAAAAAGCTCCAGTCACTGTCGGCTTGTTCCTGATACCCTTCCTGGTGGTGATGGTATTGTCAGTCCTCACGCTGTTCTGGCAGGTGCACAAAGCCTCCCGCATTAATCCGAGTGAAGTAATGAAAAGTGAATAATAAAAAAGAAACAAATTTATATGAACACACTACGCTATGCATTACGTTTCCTGCTTCGTGCACGGACGTACACACTGATTAATCTGTTGGGGCTGGCTTTCAGTCTGGCCTGCTGTATTATTTTACTTCGATATATCCATCGGGAACTGACGGTTGATACCCATTGTGTGGACCGGGAAAATGTATATGTGTCTCGTTGTCAGATTGGTGAGAACGATGCATTGGTCTCTTCCACATTGAATGGCGATACGCTGGCTGTAGACCCTTCACTGGTCATGCAACGTTCACGGGTCACACTGCTGGATCATGACATGATACGTTACAAAGATAATCGTTTCCAGGTAAATATGATAGTGGCTGATACGACTTTCTTGAAACTGTTCCATTATCAGCTCTTGCAAGGAGAGAGTTCCCTTTCAAAGCCTGGGATGGCTTTGCTGAGTGAGCACTTGGCGCATAAGTTGTTTGGCAAGCAGAATCCCATTGGAGAAACCTTTGTCTTGTCTACCGGGAAATCAGTGACCATATCCGGTATTTTTGCCACGCCGAAGAATAAAAGTTTTTTGTTGGTGGATGCCATTCTTTCCGAAATGCCGGGAGCACTTTGGGAGAGAATGCCCATGGAGTTTGTCCGTTTTGTACCGGGAGCGGATATTCAGAAATTGAATGAGGCAGGCAAGACGTTGCGTCCTACACGGGTGGGAGACGGCAGCATGTACACTTTCTCCCTTCTGTCGTTGAAGGATGTGTATTGGGAGTCCCGTTTGTTGTACCGCACTTCTCCTACGATGTGTGTGTCGGGCAACCGTGCTCAGTTGTATGTCTTGTCGGCCATGTGTATCTTTATATTCTTTATCGGTCTGCTTAATTACCTCAATTTGTATGCGGTGCTGATGGGCAAGCGGTTACGGATTTACCTGATTCATCGGGTATGGGGAGCAGGTTTCCGTTCACTTTTTCTATTGATGTATTGGGAGAATCTGGTGTTGTCGGCATTGTCGTTGCTGTTAGCTTGGACGGTGGTGGAACTTGCTCAGCCTTTTGTCAATCGTGTCTTTGATACAGAGTTTGCTGTCGGGGCGTTTGACGTATGGGTATCATTGGCTTTGGTGGTGTGGTTGCCGCTGCTGATATCGTTGGTAACTGCACTCCGGTGTGGAAAGGCTCCGTTAAGTATGTCATTGGTTCGTTCGGGGAATGACCGGAAATCCATACGTTTGCGTCAGGGATTCCTGTTCGTGCAATATACCGTAACCATTGTACTGGTTGTCCTTGCCTTGTTTTTTCATCGTCATCTCAACTTGCTGTTGAATACTCCACCGGGATTTCGGATGGAAAACGTGATTCAGGCCAACCTTATATATGAATCAACGGATTATGCTTCTTATACCGATGAATCGATACAGGCCCGGAAGCAGCGGATTGCGCAGATTGATGAGGCATTGAGCAAATGTCCGGACATTTCATGTTGGACGGCGGATGTGTATTCCATTCTGGATTTCGACTATACGGCGGAGTTTCAGAATGTGAAGGGGGAAACCGTTTCATTGAATCAGAATTTTGCCACTCCTGAATTCTTTACCTTGTTCAACCTGAAGCTTGTGGAAGGAAGATTGCCTGTCGAGGAGGATGGCTATGTGGTGAATCGGGCTGCTATGCAGGCATTGGGATACACCTCTTTGGAGGGAGCTACCGTGTTGGACCTTCGTATGAAAGAGGCGGCGCCTGACTTTCCGGCCCGACCGATTGTGGGGGTGATAGAGGATTATTATAGCGGACATATATCCAAGGGGATACGCCCCATGCTTTTCATGGTTTTTCCTACTATGCAGGGAGATGTGTATCATATTGCGTGTCAGCCGGGTCGGATTCCTCAGGTGATAGATTATCTGCGGAAGTTGGAAAAGGAAGTGTATGGTACGGAGAATTTTCAGTATTCGTTACTGAAGGACGATGTGCAGAAGTTGTATAAATCCGATCGGCAGGTGGCTACCATTTATTCGGCCTTTGCCTTTATCGCCATTGTCATTTCCTGTCTGGGGTTGTTCGGCATTTCCTTGTTCGACATCCGCCAGCGTTACCGGGAGATTGCCATCCGCAAGGTGAACGGTGCCATGCTGAAAGACCTGTATGTGCTGTTGCTCCGCCGTTACGTGGGGATGCTGTTGCTGGCAGCCGTGGTGGCAGTTCCGTTGGCTTGGCTGGCCATCCACTACTATACCGCCGATTTGGTGGTGAAGGCTCCGGTGACGGTCGGCCTGTTCCTGACAGCCTTCCTGATAGTAGCGGTGATTTCCGTGGCTACGTTGCTCTGGCAGGTGCACAAGGCTTCCCGCATCAATCCGAGTGAAGTAATGAAAAGTGAATAATAAAAGAATGAATTTATGATGATTGCACATTATTTGAAAGTAGCTTTCCGCAATTTGTGGAAATATAAGACACAGCATCTGATTGCGTTGGTCGGAGTAGGGGTGGCCTTGCTGTGTTTCAGCATTTGTCTCTACGTGGTTCGTTATGCTTTCAGCATGAATCATTGTTTTGCAAACTATGAACGGATTGCCGAACTCAATATTCGTGACATGAAAGAAGGGAAGGTGTTGAATTATACTCCTGCGACGTTGGCCGAGGAACTGCGTCTTCAAAAGCCGGATGGGATTGAGGCATTATGTGTGGTGGATTATTCACCGATAGAACGGCCTTTCAACGTGGAGATGCCCGACGGGAAGCAGTTACCTTATACCTTTTTCGTGGCAGAGACGGATTCTTCCTTTTTTCAAGTATTGACTCCTCAAATTTTGTGCGGTTCGGCTGAAGTGAGCAAGATGATGCCAAATTCATTGGTCGTGAGTGAGAGCATGGCACGCCGGGTATATGGGGATATTCGCCAGGCGGTAGGAAAACAGCTGGTACTGATGCGCCGGTTGTACACTTCGCCGGATTCTACTCCACGTACCGGGGGAACAGTTTATACCATTCAGGCAGTGATTGAGGATATTCCAGAGAACAACAGTATTGCTTTTATGGAGCATCTGGATATGTTTTCCCTCAACGATTCGGAAGGAATCATCCAGAATGATGCCCGTTATGCCATTATCAGTTCCTTTACGTATGCGTTGCTGCGTAAAGGTTTTACTCCGGAGCAACTCAATGAGTGGTTTTATCGCAGCAAACAGACGCATCGGATGCATGATACAAGCTTTGCGGTGGAAGCTCATCCGATGGGAGATAGGGGCTGGAATGGGGGACTGCTTCGTACGATGGTATGGACTACGATGGTAGCCGGGGTATTGATTTTGCTGGTGGCCTTGCTCAATTTCTTTCATCTGCTCGTGGGGTCTTTTCTTACTCGTATGCGTGAATTCAGTATCCGGAGAATGGCGGGAGCATCCGGAGGCAGTCTTTTCGTCCAACTGTTCACACAGTCTGCCTTGTTGGTTTTGCTGGCCGGCTTGTTGACTGGTGTCTGCATCGAGGTGATGGCTCCCTGGTTGAGACTGGAAATGGCCGGTTTGTCTTTGCAGTTTGACGCTTCTCTGCTGATGGTACAGTGCTTTGAGTATCTGGCTGGCCTGTTGGGAGTATGTGCTTGGGTGTGTGGAATAGTCGTGTGGAAGGTACGTCGCACGCAGGTGCATGCGGGGGTATCGGGCGGTGTACACCGGGGAGGAAAGAGACGGCTGCGGAATCTGTTGTTGGGAGCGCAGTTGTTCATCTGTTGGGTCTTTATCTCACTGGCAGCGGCACTTTATCTGCAATCGGATAAAACGGGACGTACCTTGTTCGGGACATTGAGCTTGGAGGAGAAAAAGCAGATTTTGAGCATTCCGATGGATTTTTCTTTTATGAATACCGTGCAGAAGCAGGATCTGATACATCAGTTTAAAAACTTGTCGGGAGTCGAAGAGGTACTTCCGGCCGACATCACTTATTTGGGAGGCGTTTCCGGTTCGGGTATGTATACGGAGAAAGACAATAAAGACAGTTATGTGGATGTAAATGTGATGCGTGTAACTCCCGGTTTCTTTCGTTTCATGCACATTCCGATGCGGTCGGGACATACGCTGCGTGAATCGTCCGATTTGGTGATAGACGAGGCTTTGTCTCGTCGTCTCGGAAAGGACATCATGGGGAAACCGCTTTATAATTATGACGGAGATGCCTACACGGTTAAAGGAGTGTGCCAGACATTTGTGTCCAGTGTGTATTATGATAGTGAAGGATTTATATTCCTTCTGAGCGGGTTCGACGATTACTGTGGGCATTGTTATGTGAAATGTAAGGAGGGGCAGACGGAAACCGTATCTCAAGAGGTCCGGAAGATACTGAAAAAAACGTTGCCGGAAAGTGTGGAAGTGAAGGTCAGCACGTTCATGGACGACATCCGTGAGTCACAGGCGCTTGAGTTCAAGCTCCGCGGAATTGTATTGTTCTTTTCGGTAGTGGTGCTGGTGATTTCGTTGTTGGGCGTGTATTCAGCCGTGACCATCGACACGGAATATCGGCGGAAGGAGATGGCTATCCGAAAAATTAACGGTGCCGGAATGTGTCAGATAATCTGGCTGTTTGCCCGGCTTTATGTGACTTTACTGACGGTGACGGCTGTGTGGGGATTTGCGCTGGTTGAATTCTTGTTGAGGCAGTTTAGTACCTTGTACACAGTGTTCTTCCGGCATGGGGTGGCTTTCTATTTTTGCCTCTTCCTGAGTGTCTCCTTGTTCGTCGCCCTCACGATAGCTTTCCGCATTTGGCAGGTGTCCCGGGTGAATCCGGCAGAAGAAATCAAGAGGGAGTGATGAGATAACATGGTTATGTAGCTTTAAGAGATATAAAAAAATGGTTGCACATTATTTGAAAGTGGCTTTCCGCAATTTGTGGAAATATAAGTTTCAGCATATAGTCTCGGCTTTGTGTCTGGCGGTAGGCGTCTTGGCTTTTTCGCTTATGATTCGTTTTGTAAGCGTAATGAGTGAAAAGGCTGATTATATAGGAGGCGAACGGGCTATGCAACTGAATATTAGTAAAAAGGATTTTGCCGGTGATATTCCTTTCTATGAAGAAGATGTCCGGAGGCTGGAAAGCCAGGTTACAGGTATGCTGGATTCTATCTCAGCCTTTTCCTATGAGGCCCATATAGACGTGGAGGTGGTAGGAATAGATGGGAATGAAACCCCGTATCAGGTGACTTATAAAACGGCAAATCCTTCAGCTTTTCTGTTTTGGAAATTACCTTTGCTTTATGGGGCCCGCTTGCCGGAAAGAGAAGATGAAATCATTGTGTCTGCTGCTTTTGCTCGAAGGATAGCTGGCGGTGACAATCCGGTCGGTCGGGTGGTCCGGATTGCTTCTCAGACTTCCGCCAACGGTATTACGGATTATTCGATTGTGAATGTAGTGGCCGAAAATGAAAAAGGCGGCTCGCCGAGGACAGAATGTTGGTTCCCTTTGTCATTGAAACCGAAAGCGTGGCTGCAAGTCTATGCTCTTTGTGAGCAGGGAGTGTCTCCGGAAGCGCTGAAAAAGCGTTTGGCGGGGATGAATTGGATACGTGGAGAGGAGGTGATGCATGTGAAGGCCTTTTCTTTAAAAGAACTGGAGGAAAGCAGGAATATAGACTTGGCCCGTTTTTTCTTGCTCTTCATTTCTTCCTTGATTCTGCTGTCGGGACTGATTAATTTCCTGAAGTTTACATTTCAAATGTTTTATGCCCGTCAGCGGGAGCTGGCTTTACGTAAATGTGTGGGCTCCGATTCAAAAGGTATCTTCTGGTTGTTGTTTTCTGAAGTGTTCATCATGCTGACCATTGCCTGGTTCCTTTCTTTGATAATGGGAGAGGTGGCAATTCCGCTGGCCCGTACTTGGTTGCCTTCGGAGAATATAGTCTGGATGTCTGCTTCGTCTGTCTACGGTCTGCATACACTGGTGTATTTGGGTACCTTGTTGCTTTGCGTTCCTCTGTTATTGATTCCGGTGTGGCGGGTGCGTAGAGTGAGTCTGATTCATCAGATTCAGTTCAATCGCGGGAAACATGTTTTTCGTTCCCTGATGATTGGGGTCCAACTGGCGGTGTGCATTTTCTTCCTTGGAGCGGTGATGGTGGTGCATTTGTCATATACAGAACTGTTTGGAAAGACTTATGCTCCTTTGGCTACGGCAGAAGAGGAACGGAGCCTTTCTCTTTCTTTGGATACGGAACGTATTCGTCAACATTGGGATGAGATTCGTTCAGAACTGACTGCTTTGCCTGAAATTGAACGTTTGGTTACACTGGGGGATGAAACTTTAGATGGAAATCTATCTTCCTATCTTTATACCTCCTATCAGAAGGCAGATCATTCAGAGGTACGGGTTGCTGTAGCTCAGGGAGATCCGGCTTATTTTGATTTTTTCCATATTCCGCTGGCTGGGAAACGGATGGATGCAGAAGCGGAAGGGTATGTATATGTCAATGAGGCGTTTGCCCGCTTGTTACAGGCTGAACATGCAGAAGGTACGGTGATGCTTGATGGAAGAAGTTACCGGATTGCAGGGGTGTATCATGAACTTTATAAGCAGGTGATACTGGATGGACGGATGAACTTGTCGGTATTCTTCCCTTCTTCTCAGGCAACTACTTGTTTGCTGAAAATAGCATCCGGTAGCGAGGTAGATAAAGTAACGAAACGAGTGATTGCTTTGTGTCGCCAGTATGTTCCGGAGACCTTGCCGTTACACATTCGAAAGTTCAGTGATGTCCGGCAAACAGACACAGCTACCATCGGAATGATGAAATATGCCATGGGAATACTGGCAGGCATTAGTATCTTGCTAGTGGTTTTGAGCGTATATTCATCGGTGGTGATGGATGCGGAAACCCGACGAAAGGAAGTGGCCATTCGTAAAATAAATGGGGCTTCCCCATGGAACATCGGTTTGCTATTCGCACGAGGGTATGCCTTGATTTTTCTGATAGCTTTCGGGGTGACTTATCCGGTGCTGAGGCTTGCCATGATTCAGGCATTGAGCGATTCCGGCTTGCAGTCCGTTTACGGTTGGGCTTGGGGAGTCTGTCTGTTTGTCGTAGTTGCCTGTTTGGTGGGACTGACTGCATGCTGGCAAATATTCCGGGTGATGCGGTTGAATCCGGCAGAAGAAATCAAGAGGGAGTGATATAATAATAGTATAATAACCTAAAATGAATAAATAACCATGAGAAAGCAAGTATTAGCCTGTCTGCTCTTAGGTGCATTGGGAGCGCAGGCACAAGAGAAATTTGTGGTGGAAGGACAGTTGAAGCACATTCCCGACGGAACCGTGTTCAGTTTGATGAAGCGAGAGGGGAATGTAGGGAGTATGGCGGCTACCGACACGTTGCGGAACGGCACATTCCGTTTTGAGCTGACTACCGCTGGAAACGGGCTGGAACGCTATGATTTGATGGCACATGACAAGACGAGTTTTCCACCCATGTCGCTCAGCTTGTGGGTGAATCCCGGAAGTCGTTTGCTCGTACAGGGAGAAAATCCGTATATTTACTCTTGGAAAGTAGAGAGCGATGTGAAGGAACAACAGTTCCAGCAGCAGCTGATGCAGGCTTCCCGCAAGGAATGGGAAGAGTTTCAGCGGTTGTCCATGCAGAAGTTTGAGCTGATGAGGTCGGCTGCACAGGGAGGAAACAAGGAACAGGCTCGTGCAAAGGTAGACAGTCTGCAACAACTGACGGATAAGGTGAGCGATCAGATTACGCAGCATACTATCGCACTTATGAAACAGTCGCCGGTCAATGCCGTCTGGATGGATGAACTGTACCATATGGGGATGTCGGTGAAGTTCCGTAAAGACTATCCGTATAAGGAAGACGTGCAGCAGTTGTACGACCGTCTGGATGCCGCACAGAAAGAGACTTTTGAAGGGAAGAGCGTGTACCTGACTTTAAATTCGCCGACCGTGGTCAAGGCGGGCGAGGAAGCTGTCGATGCGGATATGTATGATTTGGAAGGCAAGGTTCACCACTTGGCAGAGTTTCGCGGAAAATACGTCCTGCTGGATTTCTGGAGCCGGGGATGTGGCCCTTGCATGATGTCGCAGCCGGAGCTGAAAGAAATCAGCGAGATGTACAAGGACAGCTTGGAGGTGGTCAGTTTGAGCATTGAGAACCGGAAAGGATGGGAAGAGGCTTCTAAAGCGCATGCCATGACTTGGAATAACTGGAACGATTTGGAGGAAACCAATGGATTGTATGCCCGTTATGGCGTCAGAGGTATTCCCCATTTTGTGTTGATTTCTCCGGAGGGAAAGGTAGTTGACAGCTGGAGTGGATATGGAAAAGGGCTGTTGAAGCTGAAAGTCAAAGGCATGTTGGCTCCCAAACAGCCGATGCGTATCGAATGGAAAGACGGTCACAAACTGGTGCATCATCCGCGGAAGAAAACAGAGAAAGTGGATGTGCTGACCATCCGTCAGGTGGAACTGACAGACTCGGCTACGGTGCTTCGCGTGCATGCACGGTATATTCCAAACTATTGGATTCGGCTGGACAAAGCGACTTTCTTGATGTCGGACAAGGGGGTGAACTATCCGCTCCTGCGCAGTGAAGGTTTCGCGATAGACGAGCAAGTGTTTATGCCCGATAGCGGAGAAATGGATTTCACGCTCTATTTTGCTCCGCTGCCGAAAGATACCCGTTGGTTTGACTTTTCGGAAGGCGAGCACGTGGAAGGGGGATACTATATCGAAGGTATCCGTCTGACAGAATAATAACGTACTAAAATTGACAATGGATGATACTGAATGTCACACTGAAAATGATTTTGCGAAGCTGGTGGCGGAACAAGGTGTTTTTCCTTGTTTCGGTAGCCAGTCTGGCATTGGGATTGGCCTGTACCAACTTGCTGGTGACGTACTTTGTGCATGAGCATGGGTTGGAAGGGCATAATCCGGACCGTGGCCGTATGTTTTTCCTGCGGCAGGATGACCCGATGACGGAGGGGAAACGAGTGGCCTTTGCCGGAGCAGAGATTCCTCCACAGCTGAAGCAAAACTATGCCGAGGTAGAGGATTTTCTTCGGTTAGGGAAACTGGATTTGCTTTACTGCAAGGTGAACGAACAGAAGGTGGAAGGTGATTTTAAGATGTTGTCGGCCGATACGACCCTGACGAGCTTTTTTGATTACTGTACGGAAGAAGGTAGTTTAAGTCAGGTACTTTGTCAACCGGGAAAAGTGGCGTTGAGTGAGGCTTGTGCCCGTCGCCTTTTCGGAGAGAAACAAGCGGTAGGAAAGCAGGTGGAGGCACATTTCCGCTTTGGAGAGGTCCGTACGTACGAAGTGGCGGCAGTGCTCAAGAAACGCGAACAATCACTTCTGCAGTTTGATATGCTGATAGCACACGACCCTGATTTCTTCTGGGGTGGTCTTACACTGCTGAAGCTGACTCCGGGTACGGATGCTGCTCGTTTGGCTGATAAACTGAATGTGGACAAGGTGCCTACACTGATGCCCGGTCAGACGAAATATTACTTGGACCCGCTGGATGCCATTTGTTTCACGACTCCCGACGATGCTTCTCAGCAGACGCTCGACTTTGTCAGTCAGACACCTGTCCAGACTCTCTACATCAGTCTGCTGGCAGCCGTACTGATACTGGTCATTGCCTGCTGCAACTATACCAACATGAGTTTGAGCCGCTTGCTGCAACAGCTGCGTATGATTCATGTGGAGAAATTGATGGGGGCTACCTTGCGCAATATCCGTCTGCAACTTTTCGGGGATGCTTTCCTGACGGTGGTGCTGGCGTTCGGGCTGTCCATTCTGCTGGTGAACGACTGCTTGTCACTGTTTAATGACTTGTTGGGTTCGCGGTTGACCATGACGTTCTTCTTTAGTAGTCAGATGTTGCCGTGGTTGCTGTTGTTTATTCTGTTGATGTCGGTAATACCGGCCTGGTATATCAGCTATCGCTTGTCACACTTGTCGTTCACGGAATACCGTACGCTTTACAGTGGCCGGCGTAAACAGCGATTTGTGGCAGTATTGGTAACGGTGCAGTTCGTGATTTCCATCGGTTTGTTGCTGGCTACGCTGACAGCCCGCAACCAGATGGAACTGACTCGCCAACGGGCTTCACGTTACGAAGGCTGCATTGAGATAGGGGATGCCTTTGGAGCTCCGTTGGCTCCTTTCAAGGCGGAACTGGAGAAGCGGGTGAAAGGCATTGAATCCATGACACTTTCCAAGGCTTCGGTACTCAGTGCCTGGATACGTCAGTTGAACGTGCAGCGTCCCGGTGGAAAGGAAGTGCGTACCAATCTACTGACTTTGGAAGGTGACTCCACTTTATTGCGTACCTTGCGCATTGAACAGTTGAGTGGAGAATCTCCTTCCCACCTGTTGGAGCGTCAGGCCTCTCCGGTATTGGTGAACGAGAGTTTTGTCCGGCTGTTGGTGCCTGTGGGTACGGAAGTGGTCGGACATGCCTTGCGTGAGTTCGAAAGGGAAACACAAGACAGCTTGGCTGTGATAGGTGGTGTGGTGCGTGATTTTTCCGTCAATTCACTGGAGGAAGCCGTAACGCCCCTTGTCATCACACTGCTGTCGGCAAGTGACTTGCAGAAAGGATTCTATCTGCAGCTTCGTCTTCGTCCGGAAAGCCGTGAGGAGGCCTTGCGGCAGATAGAGACGGTATGGAATGAGATGAATCCCAACCAGCCTTTCAGATACACGGACATGCATCAGGAGTTTATGGCACGCAATCAGAAAGTGCTTTCCTTGTCGCATATCCTGACGTTCTATGCTGTCATTGGTCTGTTGCTGACAGGTTTCGGGTTGTTTGGTATTGCCTGGTACGCCACCCGTCAGCGGATACGTGAAATCAGCATCCGCAAGGTACATGGAGCGACACGTGGGCAAATCATTTGGCTGCTCAACAAGCCGTTCTGCCTCTATGCTATCGTAGCCTATGTGGTGGCCATGCCCGTTGGCGGGTGGCTCATGCTGCATTGGCTGGAGCAGTTTGCCTACCGTGCCCCGCTTTCGGCCGGTATCTTTGTGTGGCCGTTGCTAGTGGTGTGGGGCGTTTCAGCGCTTATCGTCTGTCTGCAAGGTTGGATATTGAGTCGGGTAAATCCGGTAGAGTGTATGAAACAAGATAATTAATAATAAATAGTCAATAAATGTGATTCAATTAAATTTTAAGCGTATGATTAAGACAGAAAATTTACAGAAAGTGTTCCGCACGGATGAGGTGGAAACTTGGGCATTGAATAATGTAAGTATCGAAGTAAAAGAAGGGGAGTTCGTGGCCATTATGGGCCCTTCCGGTTGTGGAAAATCTACCTTGCTGAACATCTTGGGATTGCTGGACAACCCCACTGGCGGAAAGTATTACCTGAACGGGGTGGAAGTGGGCAGCTACACCGAATCGCAGCGTACCTCCTTGCGTAAGGGCGTGATTGGCTTCGTGTTCCAGAGCTTCAATCTGATTGATGAATTGAACGTATATGAGAACATCGAACTGCCCTTGCTGTATCTGGGAGTGCCTTCGGCAGAACGTAAGCGGAAGGTGGAGGCAGCCATGGAACGGATGGGGATTACGCATCGGGCCAAACACTTCCCGCAGCAGTTGTCGGGCGGTCAGCAACAGCGTGTGGCCATTGCCCGTGCGGTAGTGTCGGGCCCGAAACTGATTCTGGCCGACGAACCTACCGGTAACCTGGATTCCAAGAACGGACGGGAAGTGATGGGGCTGCTGACCGAGTTGCACAAGGAAGGCACTACCATCGTGATGGTGACACACTCGCAGCACGATGCCGGTTTTGCCGACCGCGTGATCAACCTCTTCGACGGACAGGTGGTGACGGAAGTCAACCTGTAAGGAGCAGGTTGTGTCTTTCTATAACTGTTTCTTGAACCGGCCGGGCGACATGCCGCTGTGACGCTTGAAGAACTTGCTGAATGCGGCCTGGTCGGCGAAACAGAGTTTTTCGGCCACGTCCTGTACGGTATAGGCTGGATTGAGGAGGCAGATTTTGGCCTCTTCCATCAGGCTTTCATTGATGAGCTGGTTGGCCGATTTATGGTAGGCCTTTCTCAGTTTGGCCGACAGGGCATCGGGTGACACACAGAGCTGGTCGGCATACCATCTCACGGTGTGATGAAAGCGGCAGTGGGTATGCATCAGGTAAAGAAAGCGGGGAAGCGTATCGTCCCATGGGAGGACGGGCTCTTCTTCGCTTTCCTGTTTATAGGTACGGAAAATGATGTTCCAGATTTCCAGTACCAGGGAACGGAGCGTGTTCTCCAGAATTTCATGCTGAAAATTGTTTTCTGTCTGTGCAAGGGTGTGCCGCAGGATATCGAACAGGACACCGATACGGGAGATGTCGTCTTCCTTTAGCGTAAGGAAGGGCGCTTGTACATATCGGTAAATGTAAGGCGTAACCCTCGGTCGGATACATTCTGCCGCCTGCAGGAAGAGTTCCCGGCGGGTGATGAGCAGGCGACCTTCAAACTGGGCATCGGTTTTCAGATCGGTCCATTGGTGAGGTTCGATAAATTCAATGTAGGCGGGAGCCTGGATAGCCATGCGCCCCTCGGGCATTTGCAGACTGAGTTCTCCTTTTAGCATGAGCAGGGAAACCGTGTGCTGGGTGTCGATGGTACCCTTCCGGAAAACCTCTTCGCCTTGTACATGAAAAAGGCCCATCAGCTCGTTGTAAATCATTCCTTCCTCTTTTTCCCCTTCGGAAGACAATGGCTGAAGCCATTTGGTAAAAGCATATTCTCTCATCTTATTGTATGGTTGTATTGTATTTGCGCGTCTAAAGTACGTACATAAATCTATGTCTGAAAGTCTTTTTGTATGTTTTAGAAATCGTAAACAGAATAAATGCTAAAGAGAGGATTCGGACAAATGTTCTTAGGATTGGGACAAATGCCTTGGTAGAGCAGGCTTCTAAATTTGCACTTGCTATAACAACAGAATGAGTCAAATCAACTAAAAAGAGAACAAGATGAAAAAAGCATTTGTTTTTGTCGGAACGTGTCTTGTAATTTTGCTGGGACTGCTGACGGCTTGTACACAGTCGGCCGGTACTTCGCAGGAGGGCGGATACAAGACCATGACCGTAAAAAAAGAGAATCGTCTTCTCACCAACAGCTACTCGGCGGTGGTAAAGGGAAGGCAGAGTGTGGAAATCCGTCCGCAGGTGAGCGGTACGATTACCGACATTTGCGTGAAGGAAGGGGCCAAGGTGCAGAAAGGGCAGGTGCTCTTTGTCATCGACCAGGTGCCCTATCAGGCAGCCTTGCAGACGGCAGCGGCCAATGTGAAGAGTGCGGAAGCGGCGGTAGCTACGGCCCGTCTGACCTCGGACAGCAAGGAGGAACTCTTCAAGGAAAAGGTGGTTTCTGATTTTGACCGCCAGACGGCACGGAATTCCTTGCTGGAAGCAGAAGCCAGTCTGGCACAGGCCAAGGCAGCCGAGACCAATGCCCGCAACGACCTTTCTTATACCGTAGTACGAAGCCCGGTGAACGGAGTGGCAGGCATGTCTTCCTATCGAGTAGGGGCCTTGGTCAACTCGTCCATCACCACTCCGCTGCTGACGGTCTCCGACGACGAGGAAATTTATGTGTATTTTTCCCTTACAGAAAACCAGATACTGTCGCTGGTCCGCCAGTATGGCAGTGTGGAAAAGGCGTTGGCGGGCATGCCTAAAGTGTCGTTGTTGCTGAGCGACGGTACGGCGTATGCCCATGAGGGTACGGTGGATGCCATCAGCGGTACCATCGATACGGAAACCGGAGCCATCAGTCTGCGGGCTGTGTTCCCCAATCCGGAAGGCATGTTGCGCAATGGAAGTACGGCCACGCTGGTACTGCCTTATACCAAGAACGATGTGCTGGTGGTTCCGCAGGAAGCCACTTTCGAAATCCAGGACAAGGTGTATGTGTATAAGGTGAACAAGGAAGGCAAAGCCGAATCGGCTCAGGTGACAGTCTTCCCGCTGAACAACGGACAGGAATACATTGTAGAGAGTGGCTTGCAGGAAGGCGACGTGATTGTGGCCGAAGGTGCAGGATTGATTCAGGAAAATACGCAGATTCTTTCCGTACATACTGAAAAATAGGAGGGTGCTATGAAACTGAAGACTTTTATCGACCGGCCTATCTTGTCGTGTGCCATTTCCGTGCTGATTCTGATATTGGGAATCATCGGTCTGAGCAATCTTCCCATGGAGCAGTATCCCGACATTGCACCGCCTACCATCATGGTGTCTACCACTTATACCGGTGCCAATGCAGAAACGGTGCTGAAGAGTGTCATCGCTCCGCTGGAAGAAGCCATCAACGGGGTAGAGAACATGACATATATGACTTCCACGGCAACCAATACGGGGTCGGCTTCCATTACGGTGTATTTTGCGCAGGGAACCGATCCGGACATGGCGACCGTCAACACGAAGAACCGTGTGTCGGAAGCAGAAGGACTGTTGCCGGCGGAGGTAACCAAAGTGGGAGTTACCGTGGAAAAACGCCAGAACAGTATGGTGAAGATTCTGGCATTGTACAGTCCCGACGACAGTTACGACCAGAATTTTATCAACAACTATTTCAAGATTAACGTAGAACCTCGTCTTTCCCGTATCACGGGCGTCGGAAATGTGAACGTGATGGGAGGGGATTATGCCATGCGTATCTGGATGAATCCCCAGAAGATGGCCCAGCATCAGCTGGTGCCAGCCGATGTCATCGCTTTGCTCGACGACCAGAACGTGGAAGCGGCTACAGGTACGCTGGGCGAGGATTCCGAAAATACATTTCAATACACGCTCAAGTACCGGGGTCGGTATGAAACGGCAGAAGAGTTTGGCAACATGGTGCTCAAGGCCTTGCCGACAGGTGAAGTGCTCCGCCTGAAGGATGTGGCCGAAGTGGAACTGGGTGCCCAGACTTATGCCTATAACAGCCAGATTGCGGGCCACCCCGGTGCTACGTGTATGATTTCGCAGACTGCCGGTTCAAATGCCAACGAGATTGTGAAGGAGGTGGATGCCCTGATGGCAGAAATCTCGAAAGACTTGCCCAAAGGGCTGGTGCTGACCGACCTGATGAGTACGAAGGACTTCTTGGATGCGTCGGTGCATGAGGTGGTGAAGACCTTGATTGAAGCCATCATTTTGGTGGTATTGGTGGTTTATTTCTTCTTGCAGAGTGTACGTTCCACCATCATTCCGTCAATCTCTATTATCGTGTCACTGGTGGGTACGTTTGCCTTCCTCTATGTGGCCGGATTCAGTCTGAACCTGCTGACCCTCTTTGCCTTGGTGCTGGTGATTGGTACGGTGGTGGACGATGCCATTGTGGTGGTGGAGGCCGTACAGGCCAAGTTTGACGAAGGTTACCGCTCTCCTTATAAGGCGACGGTGGCTGCCATGGACGGTATCTCTGCAGCCATTGTCACTACCTCGCTGGTGTTCATGGCGGTATTTATTCCTACCTCGTTCATGGGAGGCACCAGTGGGGTGTTCTATACGCAGTTCGGTCTGACTATGGCAGTGGCGGTGGGTATCTCGGCCATCAATGCCTTGACCCTCAGTCCGGCCTTGTGTGCCCTGATTATGACGCCCCACATGGACAAGACGACGGGTGAGAAATTGAGCTTTTCTTCCCGTTTCCACCATGCCTTTGAGGCCTCGTTCAACCGCTTGGTGCTGAAATACAAGAACGGCGTGTCGTTCTTCCTGCGGCGGAAATGGATTGCCTGGGTTTCCTTGGTGGCAGTTTGTGCTTTGTTGGTTTTCTTCATGCGGACCACAAAGACGGGACTGGTGCCGGATGAGGACATGGGTACGGTCTTTGTCAATGTGACCACCCCTCCCGGAAGCAGTCTGGCACAGACCCGCAAGACGATGGAAATGATTGACAAGCGTATCCGTGAGATTCCGCAGATAAAGACGTATTCCAATGTGACAGGTTACAGCATGATGGGCGGACAGGCCGCTTCGGGAGGAATGCTGATTATCAAGCTGAAGCATTGGGATGAACGGGAGAAAGCAGAGGACAATATCAATGCGGTGATTTCTGCCATCTATCAGCATACGGCAGACATCAAGTCGGCCAAGATTTTTGCCTTTGCCCAGCCTACCATCATGGGATACGGTATGGGTAGCGGTTTCGAGATGTATGTGCAGGACCGTGCCGGAGGCAGTGTGGACGATTTGCAGAAGTACACCCAGAATTTCATTGCGGCCCTCAACAAGCGTCCTGAAATTTCCATGGCCTACACCACTTTCGATACGAAGTTCCCGCAGTATATGGTAGAGGTGGATGCCGCGAAGTGCCAGCGGGCCGGTGTCACCACGTCCGATGTGTTGAGTGTGCTTTCCGGATACATCGGTGGTAATTACTCTTCCAACCTGAACCGTTTCTCCAAGCTGTACCGTGTCATGATTCAGGCACGCAAGGATTACCGTCTGGACAAGGAGTCGCTCAACAACATGTTCGTACGGACCGAAAGCGGGGCCATGGCACCCGTGGGACAGTTCATCACCCTGACCAAGGTGTACGGGGCAGAAACGCTGACACGGTTCAACATGTACACTTCCATTCCGGTGAACGGAATGCCGGCCGACGGATACAGTTCGGGAGATGCCATTGCAGCCATCGAGGAGGTGGCAGCGCAGACTTTGCCTACCGGCTATGGGTATGAGTTCAGCGGTATTACGCGTGAGGAATCCGGCAGTACGGGAAATACCGTGATTATCTTCATTATCTGTATCGTGTTCATCTACCTGATTCTGTGCTCACTGTATGAGAGTCTCTTTATCCCGATGGTGGTGATTCTGGCCGTGCCTTTCGGACTGATGGGAAGCTTCCTGTTTGCCAAGTGCTTCGGATTGGAGAACAACATTTACATGCAGACCGGATTGATTATGTTGATTGGTTTGCTGGCAAAGACAGCCATCTTGCTGACCGAATACGCTTCTGCCCGTCGCCGGCAGGGAATGAGCATTGTGCAGGCTGCCGTGGCGGCTGCCGGAGTCCGTCTGCGTCCGATTCTGATGACGGCGCTGACCATGATTATCGGTTTGTTCCCGCTGATTGTCGCTACGGGAGCCGGAGCCAACGGAAACCGTTCGTTGGGTGTCGGTACGGTAGGAGGAATGCTGGTCGGTACGGTAGCCCTGCTGTTTGTGGTGCCGGTGTTGTTTACCGTGTTCCAAGTGATTGAGGAAAAGGTGATGCCGCGCCGACATAGAGAAGAGGATACGGATGCCTGAGGTCCGGGCGGAAATAGTTAATCTACTAAAGACGATTTTGATATGCAGAAAAATATAAGTCATTTAGGAATGCTCGTTTGCCTGGGCAGTATGCTGACCGGGTGCGGCATCTATACCCAATACCAGCAGCCGGAAGTGCAAACCGACGGACTGTTTGGAACGCTCCCGGAGGAGGTGGATACCACCTCCTCACTGGGAGATTTGAAATGGCAGGAATTGTTTACCGACGTTTCTTTGCAACAGCTTATTGAACGGGCTCTGGAGGCCAATACGGATTTGAACGTGGCTCGCCTGAAAGTGGAGGAAGCACGGGCTTCCCTGGTTTCGGCCAAGCAGGCCTACCTGCCGTCTGCACAGCTGGACCCGGAAGGGGCGTTGAGCAGTTACGACGGGAGCAAACCCACCAAAACCTACACGTTGGGGGCTTCTGCCAGTTGGGAACTGGATTTCTTTGGGAAGCTGACCAATGCCAAACGGAAAGAACGGGCGGCATTGGAACAGAGCGAGGCGTATCGGCAGGCGGTACAGACCCAGCTGATTGCCACGGTGGCGGAAAGTTATTACACCTTGCTGATGCTCGATGAGCAGGTGGCTGTGACGGAAGAAACAGTGGAAAGCTGGAAAGAATACATCCGTAGCCTGAATGCCCTGATGCGGGCCGGACAGGCCGACCGTGCGACGGTGAATCAGGCGGAGGCCTCCCGTTTGAATACGGAAGCGTCTTTGCTCGACTTGCGGCAACAGGTGACCGAGATGGAGAACAGTCTTTGCAGTCTGCTTTTCTGGACTCCGCAGCACATTGCACGCGGCACACTCAGCGAGGTGAATTTCCCGCAGACCCTGTCGGTAGGGGTGCCGCTGGATTTGCTGGCCGGTCGTCCCGACGTAAGGCAGGCAGAGGCCACGCTCAAGCAGGCCTTTTATGCCACCAATCAGGCACGTTCCAGCTTCTATCCCAGTGTGACGTTGAGCGGTGCGGCCGGATGGACCAACAGCGGAGGAGCGTTGGTGACGAACCCGGGGGCTTGGCTGCTACAGGCGGTGGGCTCGCTGGTACAACCCCTCTTTCAGCGCGGGCAACTGATAGCCAACCTGAAAATCAGTAAGGCGCAGCAGGAAGAGGCTTTGCTCCAGTTCCAGCAGACGTTGCTGGATGCCGGTACGGAGGTGAACAATGCCCTGAACCAGTGGCAGACGGCCCGGCGGAAAACGGAGCTCGACCAGCAGCAGGTGGGGCACTTATCGGATGCCCTGCACGATACGGAACTGCTGATGGAGCATGGGACGATAAATTACCTGGAGGTACTGACGGCCCGCCAGTCGTTGCTGACGGCACGGTTATCGCTGGTGGCCGACCGGAACTCAGAGATTAAAAGTGTGATAACCCTCTACCATGCATTGGGTGGGGGATGTGAAGAGGAATAAAATAACGCGCGATGAAAAAACTGCTATATGTGGGAATGTGCCTGTGTGCCTTGTTTTTCTTGTTCGCATGCGAAAAAGACGACGTGAACAGTTACACTCCACTTCCCAAACTGCATTTGGGAGAAACTTTCAGATACAAATGTGAGCCGGAGAACTATATCCGGCTCGAATATGATACCTTGGACGAAGCGGCTGTATTGAACTTCTACAAGGACGAAGTCACTTCGCTGGATTACCTGGACTACGATGAGAATTCCTGCACTTTCTCCTTCCACAAGGGAGAAACCGGACTTTACCGTATCAGCTGGGATTATACGTCGGAAAATCCTTTACGGATATTCTACGGGCAGAACGGCATGTGGTACCGGATGAATACGACCGGAACGAACGAGTACCTGCTGGAGGCCAACGATGGAATGGCCGTAAAGGTGGTGGCCTATCGTTCCAGCTACGATTCCGTGCATTGCACCATCAACCGTTTTTGCATTGAAGAATACAAGGCAGAAGAATAAACAGAGTGACCGGTGGCCGGTCTGCCTTCATCTTCCTGAAGGCAGTGCCGGCAGTTCGGCCTCTATACGGTTTTCCACGTCATCGGGCAGCTTGGAGAAGAAATCCATGCCCGTCACTTTTTCTACAGAATCGACTGGTACCAGGTATTTTTGCAGGGCCTGATGATGGGCCTTGTTGTCGAACAGGAAGCCCATGGCGATGGGATTTTTCCGGTTGTAAATCAGTACCACCTTGAAGAACCGGTCGGGTACGGCCACCCGATGCTCTCCGATACGCTTCGGCTGTTTCTGGTCGTAAATCGGGCCGCAGGCAATGTACACCGTGCCATATTTTCGTGCCCAGCTGCGGCACAGTTCTTCCAAATCGCCCCAGTCATCACGGTTCAGCTTCTGGTTCTGCGGACAGATGTTGCTCATGTAGAACGATTCTTCCATCGCCTTTTTGCTCCACTTCATATCGGCAGCCGGTGCCATGTGCCCCCGGTCGTAACCGGAGTGCGTATAGTCTGCATGCTCCACGCGCGGTTCAGGCAGGTCCGGGTCGGGTACGAAGCGGTTTTTCCGTTCCTCGTTTCCCTTCGTTTCCTGGCGGGTCAGTTCCCAGGCCACCCAGTTGGGCGTCTTGTAGAAATTATTGTACGACACCGTGTAGCCCGTGCGTTGCAGCTGGATTTCCTCCCGTTTCTTCAGCACGACCGGAATCTCCAGTTTGCTGCCGATGCGGTTCGTGGCCGACGGCGGAGCGGTTTCCTCTGTCGCATCCTTGGTGCCCCGTTGTGATACTTTTTCCCGGGCCTCTTCCAGTGTTTCCGAGATTCCTTTTTCCAGCCCTTTTGCTTCGGGCAGGTTCTGCTGGTTCTGGTAGAAGTATACCCCTCCACCGAGAATCAGCAACAGGAGGATGAAACCCTTTAACGAGCCGGTGGAAGAACTTCTTTTTTTCTTTGCCATAATACGTGCGGTTTAAACCAGTTTGAAACGCATCCGGAAGATGCCGTCCTTGTAGTCGTGGCTGATGATTTTGAACGTGCCGATTTCTGAGGTATTCTCCACGTGCAGTCCGATGCACAGACATTCGTCGTAGTCGCCCACGTGTACCACGCGCACCGTGTCGGAGGCCCCTTCGGGCAGGCGTTTCAGGTCGAAGCGTCCGGCGGCATCTTCTTGGGTGGTGAATTCCGTGGTCACCGGCAGATGACGGGCGATGACTTCGTTGACCGTATTCTCAATGCGGGTGATGTCTTCGTCTGAGGGAGCCTGTGGAAGCGCGAAATCAAGTTTGCTTTTTTTCCGTTCGATGTGGGCCGATACCGCCCGTCCGCATCCGAAAAGATTCACCATCGTGCGGTTGACAATGTGTTCGCAGGTATGCATGGGAGGATATTCCTGCTTGTGGTGTTCGTTAAGTTGAGTGGTTTGTTCCATAATTCATTTGATTTGGCGGCAAAGATAGAAAAATGAAAGCAAATCACAACTATAAGATTATCGCCAAGTAGATATCATTGTTGTTTCCAATGATTCAAAGAAAGCAGAACTCACCTGATTTCGGATGGATTTAGGAGAGTAATGTAAACCGTTTGGCTTTCAGTGGGGTACGAAGAATTATTCACATTTGTAGAGGTGTGCTTTAATTTATTTAAGTTTCATATAGCAAAATGGCGGCCATGCGAATGATGACTGCCATCAATATACAATGACCCGTTAAGACTTTAGGATGTAAATTCATTTTATCTTTTCTAATAGCCATGCCATATTCTGCCCCAAATTTTTCATATTAGCAACACCTTCCTCATCTTTCAACGCTTCTCCTGGCAGACGACCATAGGCTATATTCCAATATGTAGAGCCTACCAGGTAGGTTTCTTTGTTCAGAAAGAAGTGGTTGAGCGTGTCAATGACATTCATTGCACCGCCTCTCCGTGCCACAGCTACCGTTCCGCAGACCTTGTGTCGAAACATACCCGGATTGGTGTCACTCACCACGCTGGCACGCTCGATGACTGCTTTCAGCGTGGATGAGACATCTGCCGAATAGGTAGGTGAGCCCAACAGGATGCCATCGGCTTCGGTCATTTTTCGATATAGTTCTTGAAAACTGTCGTCACCGAAAACGCAATTCTTTTTCCCGCTACATGCAAAACATGCCCTACACGGATGGATAGTCTGACCAGCCAGTTGGATATGTTCTGTTTCATATCCTTGTTTTTCCAGTTCCTTTAAAACCAAATTCAACATATCTGCCGTATTCCCATCCTTTCGTGAACTACCGTTTATTGCCAGTACTTTCATTTTCTGATTCTCTGTTACATTTAAACTTTCAAAAGCATTAAGTCCACTGGCTCCTAATGCAGCACCAACGGCGACGGCTCCCATCTTTTTGAGAGCCTCGCGTCGGGTGATATGGTTATTATGATTCATACGATATACCCGTTCCGGCTGTAGTGGTTATGGCAACAATGGGCAGCTGCATCCGCATTTGCTACAGTTGGATTAGGGGCAATGCCATCGAATACTTCGGTTTCTACGCCAGCCTTATGAAGTTGTTCTTCGGTACGTGCGAGATAACCGTTTGCACGGGTTGATTTTCCATTAGAGATGACAAACAATGCCCGTTTGCCAGGCAATGGCTGTGCATGGAGATTGTTCAACTGTCCTACACCGAAAAGGATATGGGTAGGAATGTACTGGTCATAAGTCATACTTGTTTTCATCATAATTCAATTTGTTTTCATTTGTTATAAAATCGATTTTCTATCTTTCTTTATTCAGTCCGCGATCTTGAAACCGACGGTCCGTATTCCTTTATCCCTGTTTAATACCAGTCGTGCTTCTCATTCCGGTTGAGTGCGGCGATTCGTGCCATTTCATCGTCGGTCAATGAGAAATCAAAAATAGAGATATTTTCCTCGATATGGTCGGGATTGCTCGAACCGGGAATGGCAACCACGCCTCGCTGCAGGTGCCAGCGAAGAATAACCTGTACCACCGATTTGCCGTGCCTGGCTGCTATATCCGATAACACCGGGTCGCTCAGCAGTTCACCCTGATGTCCCCGTCCTCCAAGCGGATACCAGGCTTCTACGGCAATGCCGAGATTGTGTAAGTGTTCCACTACTTCAGTATCCTGATAATAAGGATGAACCTCATTCTGAACCAGTACGGGTTTGATATTTACCTGAGGTAAGAATTCGTTTATCTCATTCACATAGTAACACGACACACCTATTGAACGTATTTTCCCTTCTGCCACATACTTCTCCATGGCCTTGTATGCCTTCACATCATTCGTACCCGGATGATGAAGCAACATCAGGTCGACATAGCCGATGTTGAGTTTTCTCAGGCATTCCTCGATAGCAGCTTCAGGATTGGCGTACTGGTTGGGATAGAGTTTGGTAGCTACAAAAATCTCTTCACGCGGTACATCCGATTCCCGGATGGCTTGCCCCACCTCTTCTTCATTGCCGTAGATGGATGCCGTGTCAAATTTCCGGAAACCGCTTGCCAAAGCGGCCTTAATGCTGTTGATGCAGACATCGCCATGCAGGCTGTATGTGCCCAAACCGAGAATCGGCATATCGTAGCCACTGCTTAACTTCACTGTCGGAGCGTTTCCGTTTGTCCCTTCAGAGAGGTCAAATACCCCCGCATTCGTACCATTGTCAATATTTAAGTTCATACTTTCAATCCAGTTTTTAATTGTTTCTTCTGATTCGCTTCCATTGAATCGTTGTCCCCGTTCCCATTCGGCTCCTGGTGCCAGCTGATGCAGGTCTGTATCACTTGAGCCAATGCCACTGGAATGTGACGTGCAGAACGGTACAATCGTCTTGCCCGTAAGGTCATGGCCTTCAAGGAAGGTGAAAATGACTTTCGGCGCTTTCCCCCACCAGATGGGATAGCCGAGAAAAATTACGTCGTAATCGGCAATTTCCTTACATTTGCCCTTGATGGCAGGACGTGCCGACGGATCATTCTGTTCCCGGTTTGCACGACACGATGAATTGTTGTAATTCAAATCCTCGGAGGTATAGGGCTCTTCGGGTTCGATTCGCCAGGCAGCCGCATCGGTCACCGCGACAATCCGATGGGCGATACCTCTGGTAGTATTCGTGCAGGAAAAGTACACAACCAGTGCACGACCGCCGGTCGGCTGTGGGTCGGGGTCTTCAGAATCGGGGTCCGGTTGAGGGTCCGATTCAGGCTGTGGAGTGGGATTTTCCGTGTTTACAGATTCTTCTGTCGGAGAACACGCACTTACCGTCATTGCCAGGCATGACATCAGTATCATAGGTAATAACCATTTTTTCATTTTATCACTATTTTAGATTGTTTTGAAAGAGCGCCACCTTGATATATGGTTTATCTCCGTGTCTCTTATTCGATGGTACTCATATCGATTACATAGCGGAATTTCACTTTTCCGTCAGACACGTTACGCCAGGCCTTGTCTATTTCGGAAGCATCGGCCTGGATGAGCTCTACTTCGGGATAAATGTCGTGTGTCCCGGAATCATCGGATAAGTAGCATACAGTCCTTGTTCCTGCTGTTCGTCCCATCCGGCGTGCAGATCGCTGTGGCATATTCCGGCATAGAGTATTTCTATCTGGATATCATTGTCTCCAACAGCTCTACGGGTAAACTCGTGTGGATGAAATGTGTCTTTTGCCGAAAACATGGCGAATCCTTTTGCCGGAATCCGATCCGTAGTCTGTGCGGTGGCGGTGGCGATTATAGCCAAACTTGCCACAAGTGTCATAATTGTACGTTTCATACTTTTTTAATTCTTATTATTACTATTGTTATTGTTCTTACGTTGCAAAGGTAGAAGTTTTAAGGGCCTTGGCCGGTACCTGTCTTAAGGGAGGAAATACCTCGATTACGGAAGTTTTCCTTTAAAACTGAAAATTGATAATCAAGAAGTTAAAATCTGTAAGGCAGACAGCTTCCCAATAGTCACGAACAGAAAAAACGACCGACCATTAAAGAGGTAAAACTGACTATCATCGGGTAACGAGCATTCCCTATAGCACGAAGTGTGGCAGGCAAAATGTAGAAAAGTACCCAAGTAAGGGGAAATGATACCCAGATTACGTTTTATCAAAGGAGCACAGTCGTAATCTTGAGAATAATTATTTACTTTGTATTGACTGAAAGAGTAAATCAATCACTAAGAAAGAGAAAGCTATGGATATTATCAAGGCAGATACAATCGAACAATACAACCGATACTTCGGTTTCCAAACCAAACACCCGCTGGTGAGCGTTGTTCATTTTGACCGTTCGGATAACCAGCCTACACACAGAATGACATTTGGTTTCTATGCGTTGTTCCTGAAAAAGACAACAGGGTGCATCATTAATTATGGCAAGACGGTCTATGATTTTGACGATGAGACCGTGGTCAGTTTTGCTCCGGGACAGACCGTAGGTATCCATCGCACGGAAGACGGCCCCACACCGGAAGCTATTGGGTTGCTGTTTCATCCTGATTTCCTGCACCGCACCTCATTAGCACAGAAGATGAAACAATATTCTTTCTTCTCGTATGCTTCCAACGAAGCCTTACATCTGTCCGTGGACGAGCGCATCATCCTGCAAGACTACATGGACAAGATAACTCGTGAATTGGATCATCCCATTGACAGGTTCTCCAAACCGTTGATTATTTCGAATATCGAGGTATTGCTTAACTATTGCATGAGATTCTATGAACGTCAGTTTGTGACCCGTGAAGAATTGAACAATGATGTCCTTGTACGTTTCGAACGGTTGTTGAACGGATATTGGGATTCGGGTATGGCAAAACAACATGGGCTACCTACCGTGAAATACTTTGCAGACAAAATATGTCTTTCGCCAAATTATTTCGGTGATTTGGTAAAGTCTGAAACAGGCAAGACAGCACATGAATACATTCAACTCAAAATAGCAGAAGTGGCTAAAAGCGCCTTGCTTGATTCCAATCTCAGCACCAAGCAAGTTGCCGAGATGCTTGGTTTCCAATATCCGCAACATTTTCTCCGTTTCTTCAAAAAACAAGTTGGTTGTACACCGAAAGAGTTTATGAATAATGCAGTGGCTTAAATACATTTTGTGTTTGAATGTCTGTCTGTGTTTATATTTTTATTCCTCTGTATTCCTTGTGTCCACAGGAATTGAGGAATTTTGAGGTCTGAAAAAAACGCACTTGCATTTGATGGCAAACGCACTTGTGTTTTACTTGAAACGTACTTGCGTTTTGATCAAAACGTAAAGGCGTTTTTTCAGACCTTATTCACGTATCTGAATGCCCTGTTTTTCAGTATTTTCCATTTTTAAGGGGAAGGATAAGCGTCTTTGGGGAAGAGCAGCCTAAACCAGAAACGACCTGATTTATGGGAGAAAACCATTTTTGTATGGTCTGTGGTGCAGGTTTAAGGTCTTTGGGGGGAGGGAAAGGTGATTATCTTTTCGGGTTTCGGAAAAATCTTATTATTTTTGCGTGATGAACCTCAAATATTATTATCATGAAATTTATTGGAATTATTCCTGCTAGATATGCATCTACACGCTTCCCGGCCAAACCACTGGCTCTGCTGGGAGGCAAACCCGTCATACAGAGAGTCTATGAGCAAGTGGCCGGTGTGCTGGACGAAGCATACGTGGCTACGGACGACGAACGCATCGAAGCGGCTGTGAAAGCCTTCGGTGGAAAAGTGGTGATGACTTCCGTCGACCATAAGAGTGGAACCGACCGTTGTTACGAAGCCTACTGCAAGGTAGGCAGCGGCTATGACGTGGTGGTGAACATTCAGGGCGATGAGCCTTTCATCCAGCGTTCGCAGCTGGAAGCCGTGAAGGCGTGTTTTGACGAGGAGACGACCCAGATTGCCACCTTGGTGAAACCGTTTACACCGGCCGACGGATTCGATGCGCTGGAGAATGTCAATTCGCCGAAGGTGGTGGTGGACAAGTGGATGAATGCCCTTTATTTCAGCCGTTCCATCATTCCTTACCAGCGCAACCGCGACAAGCAGGAGTGGCTGGCCGGACACACATATTACAAGCACATCGGACTGTATGCCTATCGGGCTTCGGTACTGAAAGAGATTACCGCCCTTCCGCAGTCGTCACTGGAACTGGCCGAATCGCTGGAGCAGTTGCGCTGGCTGGAGAACGGCTATTCCATCAAGGTGGGCCTCAGTGAGGTAGAGACTATCGGTATTGACACCCCGCAGGATCTGGCGCGTGCCGAGGAATTCCTGCGCAATCACGGGGAGGCCCTATGACGCAGCTTGACCGTAGTGTGGCTCCTGCCATCCGCCAGCTGGAGCATTTTTCCATCTTGCAGCCGGAACTGCACCGCATGCGCAACGGCATGCCGCTGTATGTGCTTTCGGCGGGCAATGAAGACGTGATTCGTTTCGACTTGCTGGTACGGAGCGGACAGCTCGACCAGTCGCAGCCGCTTCAGGCAGTGTTTACTAACCGCATGTTGCGCGAAGGAACCGTACGGATGACTTCGGGCGAGATTGCCGAACGGCTGGATTATTACGGGGCTTGGCTGGAACTTTCTTCTTCTGTCAACTGTGGGTTCGTCACGCTTTACACGCTGACCAAATACCTCGACCAGACGCTGGAGATTGTGGCCGGAATGGTGAAAGAGGCGGTATTCCCGGAGGAACAGTTCCGGATTATCTGCGACATCAACCGCCAGCAGTTTCTGGTGAACAACCAGCGGGTGGATGTGCTGGCCCGCAAGCAGCTGAACCGTTCGTTGTTTGGCACCGCGCATCCTTTGGGCCGGTATGCGGAGCTGGAAGATTATGAACGTATCCAGGTGGAGGCGTTGAAGGAGTTTTATCACCGGCATTATCATTCGGGCAACTGTTCGATGTATGTGTCGGGCAAGGTGACGCCGGAAGTTATCCGATGCATTGAGCACCAGTGGGGAGAGGCTCCGTGGGGCAACTGTACGTCGGAAAAGGTGGAGCGGACATGGGATATCGTGAAGGATACCCGCAAACGGATTTTCGTGGAGAAGGAGGATGCCTTGCAGAGTTCCCTCCGCATGGGAGGTTTCTCGCTCGACCGCAAGCATCCGGACTATCTGAAATTGCGGGTGCTGGTCACGCTGTTCGGCGGCTATTTCGGCAGCCGGCTGATGTCGAACATCCGTGAAGAGAAGGGATATACCTACGGTATCGGGGCCGGACTGGTGTCTTATCCGGGCACGAGCCTGCTGGTTGTCAGCACGGAGGCGGCCAACGAGTACATCGAGTCGGTGGTGACGGAAGTGTACCGTGAAATGGACCGCCTGCAGCAGGAAAAGGTGCCGGCCGAGGAACTGGAGATGGTGCGCAATTACATGCTGGGCGATATGTGCCGTTCGTATGAAGGGGCTTTCTCACTGTCGGATGCGTGGATATTCATTGAGACTGCCGGACTGAAACCGGATTTCTTCGATGCTTCGCTGGCAGCCATCCGGGAAGTTACTTCGGAGGAGTTACTCTCACTGGCTCAGCAGTATTTCTGCAAAGAAAACTTAATAGAGGTGGTGGCAGGTAAAAAAGTATAAACCTGTCGGTGCGGGCAAAAGTAAAAAGACTATTTTTGAACGGATTTAAAAAACAGACCAATAACAAGGATGAACAAACATACATTGATTTTATTTACTTTACTGACTTTCGGCTCGGTTTCGGCTTCGGCCCAGATGTCGTTGGGATACTATCAGTTTAAAGACGGATCGGAATATACCGGTGAACTGAAGGGACGTAAACCGAACGGGAAAGGACGGACTGTCTTCCGGAACGGGGATGTGTACGAAGGCGAATATGTGAAAGGAAAACGTCAGGGGGAGGGAACCTATACCTTCAGTGACGGCGAAAAATACGTGGGGCAATGGTATGAAGACCAGCAACACGGGAAAGGAACATATTATTTTATGAACAACAACCGTTACGAGGGAATGTGGTATGCCGATTTCCAAGAAGGAGAGGGTACCATGACTTATTATAACGGGGACTTGTATGCCGGCACGTGGCATCATGACAAACGGAACGGACAAGGCACTTACACCTGGAAAGGTGGGGCGGTCTATACGGGTGAATGGAAGAACGACCTGAAAAACGGAAAAGGTACCATGGTCTGGGAAGACAAGTCGAAATATGAAGGCGAATGGAAGGACGGCATGCGTCACGGAAAGGGAACCTTCTATTATACCAACGGCGACAAGTACGTGGGCGACTGGAAGGATGACGTGCAGGATGGAAAGGGTATCTATTATTTCCAGAACGGCGAACGTTACGAAGGTGATTATGCCAACGGGGAACGGACGGGACGTGGTATCTACACGTATCCCAACGGCGACAAGTACGTGGGGCAGTTCCTGAACGGCTGGCAGGAAGGACAAGGCACGTTCACCTGGGCCAACGGGGCTGTGTACGACGGACAGTGGGTGAAGAACCAGCGCTCGGGTACCGGAAAATACAAGTGGGCCAACGGCGATGAATACGAAGGCCAGTGGAAGAATAACATGGCGGAAGGAGAAGGTACCTTGCGTACGGCTGACGGTTCTGTTTACACCGGAGGGTTCGTGCGGGGCAAAGAAGACGGAAAAGGGGTGCTGATTGACAAGGAGGGCGTACGCTTTGAAGGCTTCTTCAAGCAAGGAAAGAAAGATGGTCCTTTTATTGAAACGGATATCAACGGGAATGTCATCCGGAAGGGGACTTTCAAATACGGACGTTTGTTGGAGGAGAAAAAATGAACTGGGAATTATCCGAACTGACGTGGAAGGTGCGTGAACTGGCCGTGGAAACCGGCGCTTTTATCCGTGAGGAGCGGAAGAAGTTCAATCGGGAACGGATTGAGAAAAAACATGCACACGACTATGTGTCGTATGTGGACAAAGAATCGGAACGAAGAATAGTGGCCTGTCTGCGGGAATGGCTTCCCGAGGCAGGTTTTGTTGCAGAAGAGGGAAGCGGAAGCCATGCCGACGAGGAATACTGCTGGGTGGTGGACCCGCTGGACGGAACGACGAATTTCATTCACAACCATGCACCTTATTGCATCAGTATTGCGTTGCGCAACCGCAAGGAAATCCTCTTGGGGGTGGTGTATGAAATCTGTCGGGACGAGTGTTTCTGGACTTACAAGGGAGCGCCTTCTTTCTGCAACGACCGGCAGATACGGGTTTCGGAGGTGGCTTCGCCCGACGATGCTTTTCTGGCTTTTGGATTGCCGTATGATGCGGAGGTCTACAAGCCGGTGTTCAACCGCCTGATAGAGAATTGCTACGGCAATGTGGCGGGTATCCGGGTGGTAGGTGCGGCGGCAGCTGAAATGTGTTACGTGGCCGACGGACGCTTTGAAGCCCGTGCAGAGGCTTTCACTTGCCCGTGGGATGTGGCAGCCGGCATCTTGCTCGTGCAGAATGCGGGAGGCCGGGTCACCGACTTTTCGGGAGGTGATTCGTTCTATACGGGTCGGGAGGTCATCGCTTCGAACGGAAAAGTGCATGATTTTCTGCTGAATCTGTTGCGGTAGTGCAAAAAAACATCTTTTTGTGCGACAGATAAGATTTTTTTTGTAAGTTTGTGTAACTCAAAAGAAAAAGATATGGATATATCGAATATATTGGACTTCCTGAAAGTGCTGGCGGCAAACAACAACCGGGAGTGGTTTCAGGAACATAAGGCGGAGTATTTGAGTGTGCAGGCTGATTTTGAGGAACTGCTGGGCATGGTTATCGCCCGTATCTCCCTGTTCGACGAGAGTGTGGCGCATGTGCTTCCGCAGGATTGTACGTATCGTATCTATCGGGATGTCCGTTTCTCTTCGGACAAGTCTCCCTACAAGACCCACATCGGGGGCTATATCAATGCCAGAGGGAAGAAATCCAATCATTGTGGTTATTATGTGCATCTGGAACCGGGCAACTGTATGTTGGCCGGAGGGAGCTGGTGCATGCCTGCCGATATGCTGCGGGCGGTACGGCAGTCGGTGTGTGACCGTATCGACGAGTTCCGGGCCATTGTGGAGGATCCGGCTTTCCACCAATATTTTCCGGTGGTAGGGGAGACGCATCTGAAAACGGTACCGAAGGGATTCCCGAAAGATTTTCCTTATCCGCAGTATATCCGCTGTAAGGATTTTACGGTGGCCTGTCCGCTGGAGGATGAATTTTTCTCCCATCCGGATTTTCTGGACCGGATGACAGAGATATTCCGGCAGCTGAAGCGCTTTGCCGATTTCACGAATGAGACGATAGACGAGTTTGAATAAAATATTTAACTACTTAAATGTGAAATGATATGGTAATTGACAAATTGGAAAACCTGGAGAAATATGTTTCACTGAATCCTCTGTTTGCGGAGGCGGCGGCTTTCTTGAAAGCGACCGACCTGCAGGCTCATGAGGCGGGGAAAGTGGTGTTGAGAGAAGGGGAACTGACAGTGAACTTCTCGGATGTCTGTCCGAAAACCAAGGCGGAAGCACGCCTTGAAACGCATAATGAATTCATTGATATCCAGCTTCCGTTGTCGGGGGTGGAAGTGATGGGCTATACGCCGCGTGCCGACCTCCCTGAAGCGGCGTACGATGCGGAGAAGGATATCTCTTTTTATGAAGGAGCGGCTACTGACTATCTGACCGTAAAACCGGGGATGTTCGTGATTTTCTTTCCGGAAGATGCACATGCACCGGGCGTGACTCCTGAGAAAGTGAGAAAAGTGATTGTAAAAGTTCATGTCAAATAAATTCTAATAACTAATACTATGGACAAGGTATTGAATATCATAAAGAATGATCCTTGGCTGGAACCGTATGCCAGCGCTATTAACGGTCGTCACCAGCATGCAATAGAGAAAGAAAAAGAACTGGTGGGAAAGAAGACTTTGTCGGACTTTGCAACCGGACACATGTATTTCGGTCTGCATCACACGGACAAAGGGTGGACGTTCCGCGAATGGGCACCCAATGCCACGGAAATCTATTTGGTGGGTGACTTCAACGGCTGGCAGGAAAAACCGGCTTTCCGCCTGAAACGGGTGCGTAAGACGGGTAACTGGGAAATCAATCTGCCGGAGAAGGCCATGAAGCATGGCGACCTGTACAAGCTGAAGGTGTACTGGGAAGGCGGATGCGGCGAACGTATTCCGGCATGGGCTACGCGTGTAGTGCAGGATGAACAGACCAAGATTTTCAGTGCGCAGGTATGGAATCCGGAAAAGCCGTACAAGTTCAAGAAAAAGAGCTTTACGCCGAACGTTTCTCCGCTGATGATTTATGAGTGTCACATCGGTATGGCACAGGATGCGGAAAAAGTAGGCACGTACAACGAGTTCCGTGAGAAGGTGCTTCCCCGTATCGCGAAGGATGGGTACAACTGTATCCAGATTATGGCCATTCAGGAGCATCCTTACTATGGCAGTTTTGGCTACCACGTGTCCAGCTTCTTTGCACCTTCTTCGCGTTTCGGTACGCCGGAAGAACTGAAGCAGCTCATTGATACGGCACATCAGATGAACATTGCCGTCATCATGGATATCGTGCACTCACACGCCGTGAAGAACGAGGTGGAAGGACTGGGTAACTTTGCCGGCGATCCTTGCCAGTATTTCTATCCGGGCGACCGTCGGGAACATCCGGCATGGGATTCGCTTTGCTTCGATTATGGAAAGAACGAGGTGGTTCACTTCTTGCTGTCCAACTGCAAATACTGGCTGGAGGAGTTCCATTTCGATGGTTTCCGCTTCGATGGAGTTACCTCGATGTTGTATTACAGTCACGGATTGGGAGAGGCTTTCTGCAACTACGGCGACTATTTCAACGGGCATCAGGATGACAATGCTATCTGTTACCTGACACTGGCCAACCGTCTGATTCACGAGGTGAACCCGAAGGCCATCACCATTGCCGAGGAAGTTTCGGGCATGCCGGGACTGGCGGCACCTTTCGAGGACGGTGGTTATGGCTTTGATTACCGTATGGCAATGAACATTCCGGATTATTGGATAAAGATTATCAAGGAACGCAAGGATGAGGATTGGAAGCCTTCTAGCCTGTTCTGGGAAGTGACGAACCGTCGTAAGGATGAAAAGACGATTTCTTATTGTGAGAGTCACGATCAGGCGTTGGTGGGCGACAAGACCATCATCTTCCGTCTGATTGATGCCGACATGTACTGGCACTTCAAGATTGGCGACGAGAACGGCGTAGTGGAACGAGGCATCGCCTTGCACAAGATGATTCGTCTGCTTACCGCCTCTACCATCAACGGAGGTTACCTGAACTTCATGGGAAATGAGTTCGGTCATCCGGAATGGATTGACTTCCCGCGCGAAGGCAATGGATGGTCGTACAAGTATGCCCGCCGTCAGTGGCACTTGGTAGACGATCCGACACTGTGCTACCATTATCTGGGTGATTTTGATGAGAGCATGGTCAAGCTGATGCGCAGTGTGAAGAATATCCAGAAATCGGATGTCATCGAGGTATGGCACAACGACGGCGACCAGATTCTGGCTTTCCGCCGGAAGGACTTGGTGTTTGTGTTTAATTTCAACCCTACCCGTTCGTTTACTGACTACGGCTTCCTGGTTCCGAGAGGTGCCTACGATGTGGTGCTGAATACGGACAACAAGCAGTTTGGTGGCTTCGGCTTCTCGGACGACAGTCTCCGCCACTTTACCTGTGCTGACCCGCTTTATGCAAAAGATAAGAAAGAATGGCTGAAGCTGTATGTGCCGGCCCGTTCTGCAGTGGTATTGAAACGAGTGAAAGAATAATTTTGTATGAGTGATTACACAAATGCACTTTATAAGAAGACTGCACGCATCATGATTGCTGTATGCGGTCTTCTTTTTTCTCTATTTAGCTTTGTCTATCTCTACGTGTTCCAGCGCGATGTGCTGGAAGCACTTCATTATTCGCTGGCGCACGGCAAGACGGTATTTGCCCCGCTGGCCAGTGCCATCGTCATTACCCTCATCCTGCTGTTGCTGCGGTGGGGAGTGAACAGTCTGCTGGGACTGAAGGGAAAGGTACGCGCTTTGGCGTATGTACCTTCTTTTCTGGTGCTCTGTGCCCTGACCGACGTGGGGCGTGGGGTTTATATGTCCAGCTATTATACGCCGTGGACGTGGTTGCTTCCTTTGCTGGTGTTGCTGTTTGTCGGCCTCGGCTACTGGTTGCGCGGACTCTTCCGGGTACAGCTGAACCAGGAAGGAAGTCTTTGGGGGCTGGTGAACTGTAACCTGACCATTCTACTGGGCCTGTGTGTGCTGACAGTGTGTGTAGGCAATACCAACCGGGGCTATCATCACGAACTGGAGGCGGAACACTATCTGCGCGCACGGGAATATGACAAGGTGCTGGAGGTCGGAAAACGTTCGCTGGAGGCCAGTCGCAACTTGACGGCTTTCCGTGCAGTGGCATTGTCCCATCTGGGGCAGATGGGGGACAAACTGTTTGCCTATCCGCAGTATTACCGTTCCGACGGATTGTTTTTTGAGTCGGATTCCCTGCATACGCTTCGTTATACGAACGATTCCATCTATTATTTGTTGGGAGCCCGTCCGTATGCCGGAGAAAACCGTCTGGTGTTCCTTCGTAACATTTGTTATAAGGGTACGGGGAAATATACATCTCTGGACTACTATCTTTCCGCCTTGCTGCTGGAAAAACAGCTGGGTCAGTTCATGGAGGCTGTTCCTGATTTCTATCTGCCGGAAGATAGCCTGCCGCGGTATTATAGAGAGGCGGTGGTGCTGTATCATGCACAACAGAAGGATACCCTCTATCCGGTGACAGACAGTCTGATGATTGGGCGTTTCAAGGCTTATCGTGCACTTCAGCAGAAAGAAGATTCTCCAGCGGAAGAGCGGAACCGCATGCGGCGGGAGTTCGGTGATACTTATTGGTGGTATTACGACTATCAGGAATAAGACGCATTTGTGGATGGAATAAAAAATTAAGAGAGACTGCCGGGGAAATGCAGTCTCTCTTATTTTTAAGAACAAACGCCTTTGTCCTTACAGCTGATATTTTCACAAATACCAATACTGTTCTTATCTATTACTATGAAAAACATCTTTATAACAGCTGGTGTAAATGGATTGTTCAACGGAAATTGCTTATTTAACACTTGTTTTGGTTTTGATTCTATCTTTTACACATTCCCTTGAAATCACAATACGTACATTGGTCTTCCTCTTCCGTTTGATTGAAATCCAGTTCCGGGTTGAAAACTTCTTCCAGAAGTGCTTTCAGCCGGTTGCGGAACTCTTCTTCCAGAGTGGCAAAATCCTTTACCAGAGTGGTTTTGTTGTACGATTCCTTGAGCTGGATAACCGGTGAATAGTCTTCTGCCGCAGCCCGGTGAATATAGAGCAGGGAAGGGGCTACTTTCCGGTCGTCGTTCCGTTCCCGCAGCTTCCTGCATACGATGGCGGCATACAAGAAGGTCTGGAATACGTAGTTGGAGCGTTTGGGACCCGGTGTGAACAGAGACTCCACACTGGGTGGTGTATCGGCTTTTCCCCCTGTCTTGTAATCCACGATGCGGAGCACATTGTCCTTGCTGTCCATTCGGTCGATGATACCGCCCATGCGCGAACGAATCACCCCTTTGGGCGTTTGTATCTCGATGTCCTCCATGACGGACTGTTCGGAGCCTACGAAGGTGAAAGGAGCATGACGCAGGTCATTGCGTAGCAGTTGTTGGACGTAACGCAGGATGACGGCCGAGTTGATGAGCTGGATGCCGTTGTATTCCGGACGTTCGTCAGCAGGGAGATGGAAGAACAAATCCTTGAACCCGTTGTCCACGTAGTTTTGCAGCTTTACTTCCTCTTTGAGCAGAGTTTCCAAAGCCTCTTTATTGATGACTTTCCCATGCGCCGTAAGGTCCTTGTAGATATGCTCGGCTGCATAGTGGAAGATACTTCCGAACTTGGCCGAGTCGATTTCCGCGCTCACTTCATCGGGTGCCGAAAGTCCGGCCACATACTTGTAGTAGAATTTCAACGGACAGTCGAGGTAGCAGTTCAGGGCCGAGGGAGAGAAGAAAGCTTTCGGATTCACCCGCACATCGAATACCTGCTGCATCCGTTTCAGAATGTCGGCTGATTTGGGGATGCGGATGGGGGAGGATACGACTGGCGACTGCTCGGCTTCCAGCTGTTTCCGTTGTATCGGATAGCCCCATTCAATCAGCAGCTGGAGCATGAAGCGCGACATCTCGCCCCGGTTCATGCCGTCGCTCACCGTATTGTACACCAAGGTCGCTTTTTCCGCCCGTTGCAGCAGGCGGTAGAAGTAATAGGCATAGACGGCAATCTTGTGGTCGATGGTGGTCATACCGAATGCCTTGCGCAGGTTGTAGGGGATGAACGAAGAATCGCCGCCCGCCTTGGGCAACTGTCCTTCGTTGACCGACAGCAGGATGACATGGCGGAAATCCAGGTTACGGGTTTCCAATACCCCCATCACTTGCATGCCGATGGCCGGTTCGCCGTGGAACGGAATGCTGGCGGCCGACATGACCCGCACAAGCAGTCGGTGGAAGGTGGCAGGCTGCACTGCCAAATCCTTGCTTTCGAGCAACGCATGGAAGCGGTTGACCATGGTGAAGCTTTTAAACAAGGCTTCCCGGTAGAGCTGGTCAAGAGCATCGCTAGTGGAGGCCGTCTGCTTGCGGTACAGCTGTGCTACCTGCTTCAGAATATCGGCCAGCCGTTTGCACAGCTCCTGGTTGTGGGTGCAAGGTTTGAACAGCAGTGACAAGGCCTCATCCCGTTCCAGTTCCGACGGCAGCGGATAGAAGCGGTTCTTCTCTGTCAGTTCCTTTTCCAGCGGAGTGGCCGCCTCCGAAAGCAGTTGTGTGTACGGATGCTTCAGCACACTGATGACCTCGGCAAACTGGTAGCGTCCGCTGCGGGGATTGTAGCCTGAGATGTGCAGTTCCAGCAGCGTCTTCACGAAACTGTAGGCCGGGGTTTGCGAGAGCGGGAAACCCATGGTGATGTTGATGTGGCGCACGTTCTCCGGCAGTGAATGTAATACGGGCTGCAGCATGGCTTCGTTGCAGAGCACCACAGCTGTTTCTTTTTCGTTCTCCGTCAGGTTTTCTCGAATCCATTGCGGAAGGTAGCGCGCCTGCCCGTTTTCCGTAGGCGATTCGATGAAGGTTATCTCTTTCGGGTGATTCAGGTGGTCGAACAGGGCCGGCGGCAGTTCCGACGGGAAATTCTTCAGGTTACGGCGGATGAACTCACCCGCCTCGTGCGGATGCTTGTCCAGGTAGAAGGTGTCGTAATCCCAGTAGAACAGGGCCTTTCCGGCTGCGTGCAGCTTGCTGAACAGAGTTTGTTCCACTTTGTTCAGCACGTTGAATCCCACGAACACATAGGTATCGTAGGGGAACTTCTGTACGTCCATCGTTTCCGTCACCTCGCGGTAGAGCATTCCTTCGTAGGCGATGCCTTGTTCGCGGAGCCGTTCCTTGTATTGCGTATAGATGTCGCCCAGCACGTCCCACAGCGAGATGAAACGCCGCTTCAGTTCCGTGACCTGCTCGATGGAGAAATTGCGGAAAAACTGGCTCAACGCTTCCTTCTGTCCTTCTTCCAGAAAGTCATATTCAGCCGTCAGCTTGTTCAAGTCTTTCAGGTTGCTGAACAAGGCCTTCGTGTCGACCAGGTTCTTGTCGGCATCGTCGAAATCACTGATGAGCATCTCGCCCCAGAAATAAAAATCGTCTAGGCTCTCCTTGCTTCCCGTCACTTCCCGGAACACCTTGTAGAGGTCGCACACCAGTTTGATGGAGTCGCCCGTAACCCATTGTGACGACTGGCGGAACAGCTCACTGATACTCACGTAGGCCGGCGACCAGACCGGACGGTCGGACTCCTGCGCCAGGTATTCGTTGAAAAAGAGGCTGGCACGCTTGTTCGGGAACACCACGGCCACCTTGGTAAAGTCTCCGTGCAGCTTCCGGTACAAATCAGCGGCCACCTGCTTCAAAAAAGTTTCCATATATTGTATTGTCGAAATAGTGTGGTAAATAAAAATAAACTCAGGCCGGAAGCGTCACTTCCTCCAGCTCGTTGGCAAACACATACCAGAGGAATCCCCGTATGTGGGTGTAGCCCATTTGCGTGAGCAGGTTCATGTATTCCTGCACCTGTGTGCGATAGGCCTCGTTCTTCTTTCCGAACTTGAAGTCCACCACGACCACCTGCCCGTCTTTCCGCATCACGCGGTCGGGGCGGCGCGTCTGCATCTGTCCCTCCTCGTCGGTGTACACAATGGCGCATTCGTTGTAGAGCTCCCAAGTGCCGCTGAACCAGTCCTTGGCAGCCGGATGCTGCAAAGCCCGTCGGGCCAGTGCTTCCACCTGTTTCATCTGTTTTTCCGATTCGAAGATACCCTCGAAGTTCAACCGTTCCAAAGCAGGCGATAGGTCGTCCGCCTTTTCAATGTGGGCGAACACCTGATGCAGCAGCTGTCCCTGACGGATGTACTGTCCACGGCTGTCCTCTGTCTCATCCCCTTGGATAAAGTCGGCCGAACGGTTCGACTGCTTGAATTCGATGTGCGTTTCAATGCTTTCCATCTTCACGGGAACTCCCTCCTTGGGCGAGGATAGCCGGTTGGATTTACCCGCCTTCTTCTCGTCGTGAGCCGTGCAGAGCTCCCCGTATTCACCCACCGCATCATCCTCCGGGGCTTCCTGCGCCAGCGGCAGTTCCACGTCCTGCATCAGCGGCAGACTGTCGTACAACAGTTCCGATACCGTACCTTTCTGTCCCGCCTTGGCAAAAATAATCAGGTTCTTGCAGGCACGTGTAAACGCCACATAAAGCAGGTTCAGGTTGTCCACCCACAGCTGCAACTTTTCCTCCAGGTAATCGTCGTGGTACACCGATTCCGCCATGGCACTCGAGTAGTTCACCGGTACGATGTCCAGGCGGTTGAACGGCGGGATGTCCGTTTCCTTTCCCGTGCCCGCCACGCTGCACCATATCAGATGACTGTTCGTCTCGTTCTCCATCTTCCAGTCGCAGAACGGCAGCAGCACTGTGTGGTATTCCAGTCCCTTCGACTTGTGGATGGACAGGATGCGGATGCCGTCGATTTCGCCCGAAGGAATGGTTTTCGTGTTCAGCTTCTCGTCCCAGAAACGGATGAAAGCCGTCAGCTCCGACGAGTTGTTCTGCATGTATTCCGTCACCGCATCATAGAACGCATAGAGATACGCATCCTGTTTCTCGATGCACTCCATGTCGAACAGCACGAAGAGTTTCTCCAGCAACTCGTAAAGCGGCATGAAGCGGAGTTCGTTTGCCTGCAACTGGAAAGCTGCTGGCAAATAATTCTTTGGGTCGTCGAGCAGCACGGTGTTGAGGCTGATATCCTTTCGTAACACTTCCTGCTGATAGGCCACCGCCAGACGGGCCAGCGCAATGCGGTCGTCGGGCGAAGACAGGTAACGCAGTCCGTCGATGAGCATGTTCACAGCCAGCGAAGCGTTCAGCTGGAAAGCCTCGTCCGAGACGATGCGGTAGGGGGTGTGTTCGTCGAAATAGGCCGCAATGTCGGGGATGCTCCGGTTCTTCCGTACCAGGATGGCCATCTCATTGAGCCGGATACCCTCTGCCGTGAGCCGTTCCACCTCTTCGGCCAGCTGTTGCAAGGTGGCCTCCGTATAAGGCCGCTCCTTGGAATCCTGCAGGAAAGTCACCTTTACGAAGCCTTTCTCGTCTTTCTTGGCACAACGTTGCCGCACGTCGCTGTACGCCTGTTCCAGCTGCGTGCAAGGCGTGCCCTGTTCCTCCTGATACCGTCGGTTCAGCGTCTGGCAGGCCGCCGTGAAAAACTCGTTGTTGAAACGGATGATGCGCGCCTCGCTTCGCCAGTTCGTGTCGAGCGTACATTCCTTGATGCGGAAACTCCGGTCGTGCCCCAGTCCCGCGAGGATTTTCCAGTCCCCGCTTCGCCAGCGGTAGATGCTCTGCTTGATGTCGCCCACAATCAGGCTGCCTTCCTTCTGCGCCAGACTCTCCTGCAAGAGCAGGTGGAAATTCTCCCACTGCATGCGCGAAGTATCCTGAAACTCGTCAATCATCACCGTATCAATGGTGGTGCCGATTTTCTCGTAGACAAACGAAGCGTCGCCTTCCCGAATCAGGCTGTGGAGCAGGGCGTTGGTGTCCGACAACAGGAAACGGTTGTGCGCCTGATTCTGCAACCGCACCTCCTCGTCGATGTGCGCCAGCAGCCGCAGGTTGTTCAGGTAACGTAGCGAGAGGTCGCACGAATTGAGCAGCAAGCTGTTCTGCGGACGCCGGTTTTCCGCTTCCTCCAGTAACGGCATCAGTTCCGAGGCCGCCAGCGAGCGGATTTCGTCACGGTGTGAAGACGTCTTCGTGGTCCAGTTCTCTTCACTTTCCAGACACTTCTCCACGGTCGCATTGCGGATGTCGCTGCCCAGTTTCCCGTTGGCCAGCTTGTTGAAATAACTGCCGATGCCCCGCGAGCCGTTTTTCAAGTCCGCCGGCGTCAGCCCGTGCATTTCGAGCAGTCCCGTAAACTGGTCGCTGAATCCCTTCATAAATTCCAGCACCTCTTCGCGGATGTTTTTCAGTTCCTCCCGATACGCCGGGATGAACTTCGGGTCGGCCAGTTTCCGGCGCAGCCCTTCCCCTTTCTCGATATAGTTCTCATCGAAGATGTTTTGTCCGAAACTCTTGATGTCCTTCGACACATCCCAGCGCCGGTCGTTTGCAATCCGTTCCTCGATGTACTCCAGCAGCCAGTAGAGCACCGGCGAGCGGCGGTCCAGTTTTTCAATCATGGCATCCACGGCATCGCTCAGCACTTCCGTATTGTTCAGTTCGATGGACAGGTTGGCCCCCAGCTCCAGTTCCCGTGCCAGGTTGCGCATCACCGACTGGAAAAACGAGTCGATGGTTTCGATGCGGAAACGGCTGTAGTCATGAATCATGTGCCGCAAGGCCTCGCGCGCCGCCTCCCGGATTTCCCTGACCGACTTGGCCGAGGTCTTCTGTATTTCCTTCAGGTAACCGTCCGACCCCTCATCGGCTGTGGCAATGCCATACAGCTGTTCCAGAATACGCTCCTTCATTTCCGCCGTGGCCTTGTTGGTGAATGTCACCGCCAGAATCCTCCGGTACGCATACGGGTCTTCAATCAGTTGTCTTATATAATGTACGGCCAGCGTGAAAGTCTTGCCGGAACCGGCAGACGCCTTGTAGACTAAAAGCTGGGGATGCTGTTCCATGTGTGATGTGGTTTTAAGTTTTTGTCAGACAAACTTACGGAATTTTCGTGGAAAAACCACAGAAAATGCTCGATAACTATTCAGAGGAAGAGGAGGGAAGACAAGGACGATAAGCCGGAAACCGCTTGTACCTCTTTATGTTTCCCACGGCGAAAACGTAGGTTTCCCGTATGGAAAATGTACGGCTCCGCATCGGGAAACGTACGTCCTGCGCGCGGGAAACGTAGAACACTTCAGGGCTTTTTCTTCTTAATGTACCAACGTTTTTTAGATAAAACGCCGGAATAATTTGTATAATTCAAAATAAAAGCATACCTTTGCGCCGCAATTAAGGATGGTTCCGTAGCTCAGCTGGATAGAGCAACGCCCTTCTAAGGCGTGGGTCCTGCGTTCGAATCGCAGCGGAATCACAGAAAAGAGGAAATCAAACGGTGAAATGCCATTGGTTTCCTCTTTTCTTTTTTAGTAAGTCGCTTAAAGCTTCAGTTACCTGAAAGCATGAGAATAGGGAGGAACACCCGGCTGCTTTCGGCTCGGTCGGCCTGCCTTGACTGCCTTTAAAGAAAATGACTTAAGAAAAATTCTTACAAGAATGTTTGTAGTTTATAAAAAATGCATATCTTTGCAACCCGATAAAACTGGAAATTTTATTTTTGAAGACACAAACCTGACGAGCTTAAGCTAAACTATTGAGAAAAATCATATCGAAGGCTATATTGGAATAAGCCTGTATTCCAAATTATTTTAAAAAGGTAGAGAAAGAGTGCAAAGATGACAGATGCGGACTGATGCTGCTCCTGCAGTAGAAGGAAGTACCTGTACAGACTTTTCACACCCGTTTTGCAACAAAAACAAACTAGAATTTTAACCGGTTCTTGACTGCTGGCCAATGCGACATTGTCCTGCCTGGAGATGATGTGCCTTGACGGCTGTTGTGAACCCTAAAAATGTGATAACTATTTAATTGTCCAACCAATTCTTAAATCATCTATGAAAATAGAAAGAGCTACTCAACTGCTATTCCTGTTGCTGCTTAGTCAGGGAGGAAATGCAGCGTACGCCAGTTTGCCGAGAGGGGCCGGTGAGCCTTCCGTGCAAGTAACGGCACAAACAAACAAAATCACAGTCAGTGGAACCGTTGTAGACGCGAATGGAGAACCTCTGGTGGGGGTGAGCGTGCTGGAAAAAGCGACCAGCAACGGTACGATTACCGATATTGACGGAAATTTCGCGTTGTCGGTCACAGAAGGTTCCACTTTGGAAATTTCCTACGTAGGTTATAAGAGTCTGACAGTCCCGTCGAAGGAGGCACTGGGTGTGCTGGTGATGAAAGAAGATTCGGAACTTCTGGATGAGGTCGTGGTGACTGCCTTGGGTATCAAGCGTTCCCAGAAAGCCCTGAGCTATAACGTGCAGGAAGTGAAAAACGACGTACTGACAAAGGTAAAGGATGCTAACTTCGTGAACAGCCTGAACGGAAAGGTGGCTGGTGTGAATATCCAGCGCAGTGCTTCGGGAGTAGGTGGAGGTACGCGCGTGGTGATGCGTGGTAACAAGTCCATCAGCGGAGACAACAACGTGTTGTATGTGATAGACGGTGTGCCGATGGGCAACCAGGCCGACCGCTCGGGCGACGGAACAGGTTTCGGCTCGGGACGTACCTCGGGTGAAGGTATTGCCAGCTTCAACCCTGAAGACATTGAGAGCCTGTCGGTGCTGACCGGTCCTTCGGCTGCCGCCCTCTACGGAGCCAGTGCGGCCAATGGAGTCATTCTGATTACCACCAAGAAAGGAGCCGCCGGCAAAGTGAATGTCAATGTGTCTTCTTCGGCAGAGTTTTCGAAAGCCTTTGTGCTGCCGAGGTTCCAGAATACGTATGGCAATGTAAGCGGAGAGGCCGCTTCCTGGGGTGAGAAACTGGCGATGCCTTCTTCTTACAATCCGGCTGATTTCTTCAATACAGGAACCACCTTTACCAACTCGTTCAACCTGTCGGTGGGTAACGACAAAAACCAGACCTATGTGTCGGGCTCGGCGGTCAACGCGAAGGGCATTGTGCCGAACAACAAATACCATCGTTACAATGCCATGGTGCGGAACACCACCAAGTTCTTCAACGACAAGCTGACCATGGACGTGTCTGCCAGCTATGTGCGTGAATACGCCAACAACATGCTGTCTTACGGTACTTATTTCAATCCGATTCTGGGTGCGTATCTGTATCCGCGCGGAGAGGATTTCAGCAAGGAGAAATATTTTGAACGCTACGATGCGGAGTTGGGCTACAACGTGCAGTCGTGGGCACCGGGCGATTTCGGTATGGCGGTACAGAATCCCTATTGGGTAGCTTACCGTAATATCCGTCCGGAGGTGAAAGACCGCTACATGCTTTATGCTTCATTGAAGTACGACATTACGGATTACTTGAACGTGACTGCCCGCGGTCGTCTGGACAACACCTATACCGAAAGAGAAGACAAGCGTTACGCTTCTACTCACGGTACGTTTGCCAAGCCTTTGGGACGTTATATCTATTCCAATGAGACCTTCCGTCAGAAGTATGCCGATGTGATGGCCAATCTGTCCAAGCCTTTTGCCAACGATTTCTTTGCCAATGTCAACGTGGGTGCTTCTTATGAGGAATACGATACGAAGGGAAGAGGCTACGGCGGACAGCTGCTGCTCATCCCCAACAAGTTTGCTTACGATAATGTGGACCCTTCTACCGGAGTGCCTTCACAGACGGGAGGAGACAGCCGGAAGATGAACATCGGTGTGTTCGGTTCGGCAGAAATCTCCTGGAAATCGGCAGTGTACCTCACCCTGACTGGACGTGCCGACAAACCTTCTCAGCTGGTCAACAGCAAGTCGCCATGGATTTTCTATCCGTCAGTCGGTCTGTCGGCCATTGTGACAGACCTGTTGTCGGACAACCTGCGCCAGTCCATTTCTCCGGTGCTAGGCTTCCTGAAGGTACGCGCTTCTTATACTGAAGTAGGTTCACCGATTCCGTATACTGGACTGACTCCCGGTACGATTACGCACTCCATTGAAGGAGGGGTTATCAAACCGTTCAAATACTATCCGCTTCCGGAGCTGAAACCCGAAAGAACCCGCTCGTATGAAATCGGTATCGACTCCAAGTGGTTGAACAACACTGTTTCGTTGGGAGTGACCTTGTATAAGTCGAACACCTACGACCAGCTGTTGCAGGCCAAACTGTCGGAAACTTCGGGTTATGATTATATGTTCGTACAGGCCGGTAACGTGGAAAACCGCGGTATTGAGCTGACTTTGGGCTACGACCAGACATTCGGTGACTTCTCTTATAGCACCTCGCTGACGGCCACGGCCAACCGCAACAAGATTATCGAACTGGCTTCGGACGTGAAGAATCCCGTGACCGGAGAAACCCTTGACCTGAGCGACATCAAGGTGGGACGTTTCCGCCTGCGTGAAGGAGGAGAAATCGGTACCATCTATGCCGAAGAACGCCTGAAACGCGACCAGGACGGCTATATCGTGTATAACGAAGGACAGACCATTACCACCGAATCGACCGAGCCTTACAAGCTGGGAAGTGTCAACGCCAAGTGGAACCTGGGCTGGAGAAACGGCTTCTCTTACAAGGGCTTCAACCTGAACTTCCTGGTGACAGCCCGTTTGGGAGGTATCGTCATCTCGAAGACACAGGCCGTGCTCGACCAGTTTGGTGTATCGCAGGCTTCGGCAGATGCCCGTGATGCCGGACAGGTGATGGTGGGCAACGTCCCGGTACGACCAAAGGATTATTACGAATCCATCGTCAATCTGGATGCCTACAATGTGTATTCGGCAACGAATGTCCGTCTTCAGGAAGCCAGTCTGGGCTATACGTTCCCCAATTCCTGGTTCAAGGGCACCTCGTTCCACAATGTCAGCCTTTCCGTTTACGGCACGAACCTTTGGATGATTTACAACAAAGCTCCATTCGACCCGGAACTGACGGCTTCGACCGGTACGTTCGGACAGGGATATGACTATTTTATGCTGCCCAGCCAGCGGACTTATGGAGTGAGCCTTAAATTTGGATTCTAACAACTCAAGAAAAACCGAAACAATATGAAGATAAGAAAATATTTGATACCCGCATTATCTGTATTGGCACTGGCTTCTTGCAATTATGAGAAGATCAATACGAATATCTACGGGGTGACAGAAGAAGAAATGAAACAGGGCGGACTGCTGTATGGAGCCCCTTTCCTGGATATGCAGAAACTGGTGATTCCCATCGGTTCTCCTACGGAATCGACCGGACCGGGTAACGACCTGGCCAACACGGATATCATGTCGGCTGGAAACTACATCGGCTATTGGGGTATGAACAACAACTGGAACTTCAACACGGAGTCGACCTGGAATTTTACGGATGGCCGTATGAGTTACGCCTACCAGAACTTCTATTCGAAGCTGTTCCGTGCGTGGAACGATATTTACAAGCATACGAAGGAGTCCGAAGAGCCGGCCGACAAGGAAGTGCAGGCCGTGGCCAATATCGTCAAGGTGATGGGGTGGCTCCGTGCCACCGACGTGTTCGGACCGATTGTGTATACCAATGCCGGCAACGGTGACATTGCCCCCAAGCTGGACGCTCAGGATAAAGTGTACAAGGCCATGCTGGCCGACCTGAAAGAGGCTTCTCAAGTGTTGGGAGGTACGGCTACGAAGGTGCTTTCGGCTTACGACGTGATTTATGGCGGTAATCCGCAGAATTGGACCCGTCTGGCCAATTCACTGATGCTGCGTATGGCGGTACGTGTCCACTTCAAGGACATGGAACTGGCAAAGGAATATGTGGCGTATGCCTTGGACCCTTCACATGGAGGTGTCATCGAGAACATGGCACAGGAAGCCAAGATTCAGAGCACCGACAAACTGCCGCTGATGAACTCTATGCTGCCTACGGTGGAAGATTACGGAGAATGTCGTATGGGAGCCACTATCTGGGCTTACATGCAGGGATATAAAGACCCTCGCCTGGCAGTCAATTTCACCACGGTTTCGGGTAGCCGTTTTGTGGCCCTTCCTCCCACGAACAACAATTCGCTGAACGACCGGGCCAAAGGGGGAGCTTCCAAGCCCAAGGTGAGTGCGGCCTCTCCATTATTCTGGTTGCGTGCCTCGGAGGTTTCTTTCCTGAAAGCGGAAGCCGCACTTTATCAGCTCACGGCCGGCAATCCGAAAGAACTGTACGAAGAAGGCGTGACCAAATCGTTCGAAGAAAACGGCGTGAGCGGAGTTACTTCTTATTTGCAGGGCACGCAGCTGCCGTCGGACGTCAAAGCTTATACTTTGCCTTATAATTACCAATATGCTTGTGTGCTTTCCACAGGCAATGTATCTCCGAAATGGAACGATGCAGACACGGAAGAGGTGAAGTTGCAGAAGATTATCACACAGAAGTATCTGGCACTTTATCCTAATGCCGTAGAAGCATGGACGGAATACCGCCGCACGGGTTATCCTTATTTGCTCAAGCCGGCTCATGACAAGGCCTATGCAAGTATCGGTGCACCGGAAGATGCTCTGACACCCGAACGTTTCCGTTTCGCTCCGGCAGAATACGGTACGAACCCCAACATGTCGGAAGTGCCTACCCTGCTGGGGGGAGACGACCAGGGAGCGACCAAATTGTGGTGGGTGCGCGACAACCGTCCTAAACAACCGAAATAAAGATTAATCTGCTAAAATGTTTAAACAGACTAAGAGATGAAAAGTATCATGAAATATATCGGAGCCTTGCTGGTAGTGGCAGGGTTCGTGGGTTGCTCCGATTGGAATATACCTGAAAGAGAAGTATTCGAAAACCAGCAGGGGCTGGAAAAATACATACCGCTTCTGGAGGCAGAATCGGAAGCCGACCTGACACCTACCATGCGGGAATATTTTGCCAAACTCCGGGAATATCGCAAGACCCCTCACGTGAAAGGATTCGGATGGTTCGGAAACTGGACCGGAAGAGGCAGCAATGCACAGAACTATCTGAAAATGCTGCCCGACAGTGTGGACTTTGTGTCCCTGTGGGGAACCCGTGGCAATCTTTCTGAAGAACAGAAGAAAGACCTGAAGTTCTTCCAGGAAGTGAAAGGTGGAAAAGTTCTTTTGTGCTGGATTGTGCAAAGTCTGGGCGACCAGATGACTCCTCCGGGAAAGGATCCTCAGCAGTATTGGGTTCAGGAAAAAGGAAAAGGTAACTTTATGGAAGGTGTGAAAGCATACGCCAATGCCATTTGCGACACTATCGAGAAGTATAACCTGGACGGTTTCGACATTGACTATGAACCTAATTATGGGCATCGTGGTACGATGGCTAATTCAGATCGGATTTCTGAGAAGTCTGGGAATACCCAGATGTTTGTGTTCATCAAGACTCTTTCTGACCGTTTGCGTCCTGCCGGAAGATTGCTGGTGATGGACGGGCAGCCGGAGAAACTTTCTACGGAAGCTTCCAAGTATATCGATCACTATATTTACCAAGCATATTGGGAATCTCGTACGGAATATGTGATAAGCAAAATACGGCAGACACATTTGGAGGACTGGGAACGTAAGACCATCATTACCGTGGAGTTTGAACAAGGCTGGCGGACCGGTGGAGTATCAGGTTATACGAGTATCCGTCCGGAAATCAATGCCTATCCGGAAGGCCGTCAGATATTCGATTATGCTACCCTCGACCTCCCTGGCGGAAAGCGTATCGGAGGAATCGGTACCTACCACATGGAATATGATTTTGCCAATGATCCTCCTTATAAGTGGCTGAAGGAAGCTTTGTATTTGGGAAATGTAGTTTATCCGGGTAAGTTTGAATAAAAATTGAATTATGAAGAAAATATTGTATTTTGGAGTTTTGGCCGGCAGTCTGCTGGTCAGCTCCTGTCAGAATGAATTATATAAAGATGCGGCCAGTGAATACCAGGCATCGCAGGGAGCCTATATCAAAGGCGGAGAATCGTCGCAGGTCTTTGTGGAAGAAGGACAGGAAGTCGATGTGAAGTCCATCACCGTAGCTTTGGTACAGCAGGAACAGACATCCAGAACGGTGTCGGTGGAAGCCGGTAACGCCTCACAGCTGGAAGCATATAACAAGAAGCACGGTACCACTTACCTGATGCTTCCCCCTGAAATGTATGAGGTGAGCAAGGAAGTCGTGTTCGATTCGAAGCAGACTTCCCAGTTCTTGCCTGTGAAGCTGAAAAATGTGAAGTTCTCCTTGCAAGGAAGCTATGCGTTGCCCGTGAAACTGAGTGGCGGTACGGTGCCGGTCATCTCCGGAGAGGCTGAGTCGCTGATTGTGCTGGAGCAGCGTATCAATACCAAATGCCTGCGCATGAAAGGTTATGGTAGCGAGGATGGAAAGATGTTCCCGGACGATTTCAAGGTAGACCAGTGGACCATGGAAGTGATGGTGAACCGTAGTGCTTATAATCTGAACAACCGTTCTATCTGTGGAACCAAGCTGGTATCCGGTTCCGGAGCTCTCGATGAGATTTATCCTCGTTTCGGCGACGTGACCATCCGTCCGAACCAGTTGCAGATAAAGACTGGTAACTCTCAGATTGACGTGCCTGCCGATGTGTTTACGGCACAGCCCGACACATGGTACATGCTTTCATTCGTGTACGACGGAAAGAAGAACTATGTATATGTGAACGGAGAGCTGGTGGCAGAGCGTGAAATCCGGACAGGTCCTTACGGTCTGGTCGGTTTCTGGATTGGCGGTGCCAATGAGCTGGTGCGTGAGATACGTTTCTGGAAGACGGCCCGCACACCGCAGCAGCTGAAGCAGTTCATGTGGAAGATGGTAGACGGAAGTGACGAGAATCTGGTGTTGTATTATCCGTTGAACGGCAAGAAGCGTGATAAGGACACTGGCGAAATTACAGACGACGAGACCAAGCTTTGGGACTGGAGCAACAATGCCAAGCATTTGCCTCTTTCTACCGGAGCCAAGTTTGATGATAATGGCGGCAAGGGCTTTGTCTTCCCGCTTGTTGATTAGTTTTAGATTTTGATTACGAAAGGCTGTCATTTCCCTTTGGGGAATGGCGGCCTTTTTTTGTGCGGTTTTTGTGAGGAAAGAGGAACGTAGCCCTAGATTTATGTAGATTTTTTGTTTCCATTTTAGTATCTTTGAATCATTGGAGACAACCTATATTGATAGTAGTTACTTGTCCTTCCGGTTGTGATTTGCTTTCATTTTAGTATCTTTGAATCATTGGAGACAACTAGACAAGAACGGGAAAAGCAACTGGCCCGTTGTGATTTGCTTTCATTTTAGTATCTTTGAATCATTGGAGACAACATTTACCGACTTTGCTACCCTTATCAAAAGTTGTGATTTGCTTTCATTTTAGTATCTTTGAATCATTGGAGACAACTAATTGCAATAAATAATCTCATTCTACTTAGTTGTGATTTGCTTTCATTTTAGTATCTTTGAATCATTGGAGACAACTTATATCAAATAATTAACACCCTCTTTATCGTTGTGATTTGCTTTCATTTTAGTATCTTTGAATCATTGGAGACAACGCACCTTGTCAAGGTGCTGCATATCATCCAGTTGTGATTTGCTTTCATTTTAGTATCTTTGAATCATTGGAGACAACAAAGTAGTTGTAGAGAGTGTGTTAATACTGTTGTGATTTGCTTTCATTTTAGTATCTTTGAATCATTGGAGACAACTCTTATTACGAC